>Ga0070741_10013503_pt1 | contig 14396 bp, 13 predicted proteins | sample Coa_R1_4_FD_66440 | JGI IMG/M metagenome (GOLD analysis project Ga0070741, IMG submission 66440) | Surface soil microbial communities from Centralia Pennsylvania, which are recovering from an underground coalmine fire - Coalmine... | ecosystem: Environmental > Terrestrial > Soil > Unclassified ...
CCATCAGCGGGCCGACGATGAAGATGCGCTCGAAGATCTGGCCCACGCCGCTTTCGAGCAGCGCATTGCGGGCAGCCTCGGCGACCACGACTTTGTACGACTCGCCGTTGATCATGAGCTGCCAGCGGCCTTCGTGCACATAGTTACCGTTTGCGTCTTTCCAAATGGGGAGACCCCATTTTTCGAACAGGTGCACGGTGGAATCGACGTGGCGGGCGATGTTGGCCACCAGGTCTTCGCGGGTGATGCCCATCAGATCGTTGCGCACGTAGTCGACATAATCTTTGACTGTGTTGGCGCCGTCCTTGAGGCCCACGTACTGATTGATCGCGGAGAGGCCCATGGCCACCGCGCCTGAGCGATCGACGGCGGCCTTGTCCACCATCGTGACCTTCAGGCCGTTTTGGATGGCCCAATAGGCTGCTTCGACAGCAGCCCCGCAGGCAGCCATGCCGCCGCCCAGGATCAACAGGTCGGTTTCTACTACTACGGTTTCAAAATCTGCCATTTGTCTCTCCTTAGTTCTTCAACCGGAAGATGTCGCTCATCCCGGTCGATGCGGGCTCGGTGAAGAGCACCGGCGAATTGAGATCACCCTGGGTCGCAAAGCCGCCGTCCGGGACTGCTTTTCCTTCCGGTGTGGTGCGGATGGGGAATTTGAAGCGCTTCACGTTGCCATTGCGGAACTTGACGGTCCACAGGATGGTATCCGTGGCGCGCATCGGCGTCGCGGAGGCTCCCAGCGGCACGAAGTCAGCATAACTGCGTACTTCGATGGCCTGCGTGGGGCAGATCTTGACGCAGTTGTAGCATTCCCAACACATCGTCAAGTCGCGGTTGTAAGCCTTCATCTTCTCCTTGTCCAGAGCCATGAGATCGTTGGGGCAAATATGCTGGCATGCAGTCTTGTCCAGCGCCTTGCACCCGTCGCATTTCTCCGGATTTACATAACTCGGCATCAGTCTACCTTTCCTTCCGCAGGACCTTCGCTCGGGGGTTCTCTCCGGTCCTGCTTTTTGTGATGTTGGTAAAAACAATTGCGCCGGCCGAACTGCGCGAACCGGCAGCGGTCGCGAAAATAAATCTCGCACTGCATGCAGACAGCGTTGGGATCGGCGCCTCGGCTGACGATAGCGCCGGCCAGCCGGTCGAGAAGCTCGGAGGTCCGGCGCAGCTCGTCCGGCGAAAACTCGCGCAGCGCGATGAGCGTCTGGTGATTGCGCGCCGCCTCATACGCCTGCATGAGCTTGCGGCTGGTTTCGGTGAGGGATAAACGGAAACTGCGGCGATCTTCTACAGGTGCCACGCGGCGGAGCAGTCGGCGACGCACCAGTTTGTCGACTGCCTTACTGGCCGCGCCGCAGGTGACGCCCAGGAACGCCGCGGCGTCACCGATATTCAGCACGTCGGTGTGCGCAACCAGATAGAGGAGTTTGAGTTGCGAGAAAGTGAGGCTGTCGCCCGCCACTTCGCGCAGGATGGTACGCTCAATCACTTCGCGCACGGACCAGGCGAATACGCGCGCGCTCGAGAGGAATTCGTTGCTCAACTCCGCCGTGATGGCTTCCATCGGTTCCAGATGCTTAACCAACTCGAATGTAAACCCGGTCAACTATTCCCGCAAGATAAATTTGAGATGTGAATATCTGTTTATAGGACAGATGTCCACGGGCGGCATTTTATGGGTTATTGCGGCAACCGCGAACGGAAAGCACTCCCGGTGCATTGGTGCACGCTGCTAATTTCCACACTTTGCCTCGCAGAGCCCCATAGTGAAGCCACAAATTCACCGGAAACCCGGATTTCGGGCCTGATCCGGTTGCACGGGAATGGTCGGTATTGTCCGGGTTTGAGCGTTTACCGGAGTCTCGCCGACGGGCAATTTTTCGGACAGGACTTAGGATTAGATCGTGACGAACGCCTCGTCGTGTGGAGGTTCAACGATGTGGAAGAGCATCGCGGTGGCTTTGCTGACGCCCTCGGCCTTACTGGCGAGCGGTGGCGGCGGCCAGGCTATGGTGCTCGTGGCCGATAGCCGGCGTTTCTCCGGCTGGGAAGCCTGGTGGGCAAATCTGTACAACGAAAGCCACCTCGTATTCGCAATCCTGACGGTGGTGGCGGTTGCCGGCTTAGCCATGGCCATGGGCAAGATTACAGACATGCTCCTGGCCCGCACCGGTATCAACCTGAAGTCGCGCGTTCTCACGGAACATTGAGTGGGGCAGGTAATCCTGCCTGCCGCAGCCTTTCAGGCGGCGCGGGCGCCGCATCACCGCACATCGCGCGCCGGCTGAAATCCGGCGGCAGCCACGATTGACTGCCCCGCAAGCCCAGTAGGGTGTAAGTCTCTAGGAGTCGTAATGGACTGGTGGCATATCATGATGCCGGTTTCCGGCGTCGAAATTTCCTGGCCAGGGCTCGTCCTGCTGGGCTTGGGAGTCGGCCTGATCTCCGGATTCTTCGGCATGGGCGGCGGCTGGATGGTCACACCCGGACTGAATATTCTCGGCTTTCCGATGGCGTTTGCCATAGGGACCGGCGTGACCCAGATGGCGGGTCCGTCGCTCGTTTCCACCGTACGGCACTCCAAATTCGGCAATGTAGATTACAAACTCGGCCTGATCATGGTTTTGGGAACGGTCAGCGGTTTCGAGCCGGGGGCCCGGCTGGTAATGTGGCTGGAACGCCGCGGCGAGGTGGACAAATACATCCAGTACGGATACCTGGCGCTGCTGACGCTGATTGCCTGGCTGGTTTTCACCGATATCGTGAAAAAACGGCGGAAGGATCAGCAGGCGCTCGCGGCCGGCGGCACTGCGGACGCGATGTCGACCGGGATCGAGTGGCACAAGACCCTACATAAGGTGAAAATCCCACCGGTCGTGTATTTTCCGAAGGCTGGCATTCGCTGTTCGATCTGGTTGCCGATTCTGGTGAGTTTTACGACAGGGCTGCTGGCCGGAATTCTCGGGATCGGCGGCGGCTTGATCCGCATGCCTGCCCTCATCTATCTGGTCGGATGTCCCACTCACGTCGCTGTCGGGACCGATTTGTTCGAGGTGGCAATCTCCGGGCTTTACGGCGCAGCATCCTACAGTTACAAGGGACGCACGGAACTGCTGGCCGCGGTGATCATGCTCGTCGGCGCTGCCATCGGCGCACAGATCGGGGCGGTTGCGACCAAGTATGTGAAGGGCTACGGGATCCGGATGTTCTTCGGCATCGCGGTGGTGGGCTGCGGAGTTTCGATCATCATGAAACTGTTCGCGGCGGCCTACCCGAGCGCACGCACGATCCTCAACGGCGGCGCGACCGCCCTGATCCTGGGCTTAGTGGGGGCGCTTTCCCTGTTTATTTTCTTGAAGTTTTTGCAGGGCGTACGGGCCGAACTGTCTGCCCGTAAAGAGGTGCAACATGCCTCGGTATAGCCTCGGGATCCTGTTTGCCGCCGCTACCGTAGTGCTGACGAGTTGCGACTTCGGATCCGTCAACCAGGGGCAGGTGATCGCCTTCCAGCGCGAGGCCGGGACGGTCACGCTGATCGGCGATTCGAATTACCGGGATCCTGCGCATCCACGCTTCGACGTATTGCCGCCGTTGACGATTCAGACGCCGGAGGATCCTGCGGAGATGGGCCCGGCGCCGGAAGCCGGAAAGCTGCTGCGCATGGATACCCGCAGCCATCGCCTGACTATCTTTAATGTGGCGGCTCAGCGGATCGACGATGTACCGTACACGGAAATGGGCAGCGCTGCCGGTTGTGTGGCGGGCGCGGCCGTGGATCGTGTGAAGAAGACGGTCGCGCTCTGTATCGACCGCAAAACACTCCTCGTATCAGTTGCTGAGGAGTATCTCGCGCTTCCTGACGATACCTGGAAGATCGGCGACGAGGTCCGTTACTACTACAAGGACTCGGCGCGCGCCCTGCGCCTGATGAACGTGACCAGGACGAATCTCAATAAAAGCGGCGAGTAATAGAGTTATAGCTGGAGTTATGGGGTTCTGGCGGCGCGAGTCGCGGGAAAAGCGGGTACGGAAAACGCCGGGCGGCGGGGCGGACCGTATTCGCGCCAAGTACAAGAGCTTTCGGGCGCTGCTGGAGACCAATAACGAGTGCCTGGAGATGATGGCGGGACTACAGGAAGATCTGCAGTTTGTCCCACCGCGGCGCGACGTTCTTGGCGAGCGTATAGGCAGCATTTTCACCGGCGTAGACGCCGTGGTGCGCGCGCTCGACAGCCTCACCGGTGTATCCCACGATTCGCTGCGCACCGCGATATTTTCCCAGCAGGCCGAAATCGAACGGTTCACCGCCGGGGTGACGGAATCGCTGCGGCCAGTCCTGTCGCTCTGGCTTTCCGAGGTGGACGCGTCCTCGGAACGGCAGGTCGGCGGTAAAGCCGCGATGCTCGGCGAGATTCGGAACAAGCTCGGCCTGCCGGTGCCTGACGGGTTCGCGCTCACGACTGAAGCTTACCGCGAGTATTGCGGAATCCCGCTATGGCAGGAGATCCGCGACGCCACCCGCGATCTCGACCTGAACGATCTGGACGCTGTACGAGAAGTAGCCGAAGATCTCACCAGGCGGGTGATGGCTTGCCCCGCGCCTCCAGGGATCGAGTCCGCAATCCGGGTACGCGCGCAGGCGCTGCTCAAGGACGGCGGCGCGCTGGCAGTCCGATCGAGCGGACTCGGCGAAGGGGGAGCGAAATCCTGTGCCGGGCAGTTTGTCAGCCTTCTCAATGTCCCGCCCGGCGAAGCCGTTGAGGCCTACCGCCAAGTCATCGCCGCGCGCTTCAGCGAGAGGGCGCTCGTTTATCGCCTCTCGACCGGACTGCTGGAAGTCGACACGCCGATGGCGGCGCTGTTCCTGCCGGTTCTGGCGGCGCGATCTTCCGGGATCATGTACACGCGCGATCCAGCCGATCCGAAGAGCAAGACTTTATGGGTCACCGCAACGCGCGGCCTGGGTCTCGATATTGCGAGCGGCAAGCAGCCGGCGGACATGTTCCTGGTCTCCCGTGCGCGCCCGCACCTGGTGTCGGAGCGGAGCATCGTGCGCAAGCCTGAGCAGATTATCGCCAAACCTGGCGGTGGGATTGAGCATTGTCCTTTACCGGAGGGCGCTCAGCTCGAGTCCAGCCTGCAGGAAGGCCATCTGCACACGCTCGCCGAATGGGGCGTGCGGCTGGAAGAGCATTTCAAGGCACCGCAAGATGTGGAATGGGTTCTGGATCAGCAGGATCGGCTGTGGATCGTGCAGTCCCGCGGGCTGGTGCCGATCGACGCGGCAGCCTCCAAGACACATGCGAAGCTGAAGGCGGAGCCATGCCTGACCGGAGGCCGCACGGTCTATCCCGGCAGAACGTCAGGGCGAGCATTCCTGGTTAGTGAGATCCAGGACATCGTGAAAGCGCCCGAGGCCGCGGTGGTATTCATCCGTAAGCCGGTGCCGGAGATCGTCGAGGTTTTTCCGCGGATCGCCGGGCTGGTGGCCGAATGGGGCAATCTCACCGGACACGCCGCGGCCCTGCTGCGCGAATTCAGAATTCCGTCGGTATTCCACATGCCAGGGGCGTTCGAAAAACTGCAGGACGGCCAACCCGTAAGCCTGGATGCGGCGCAATTGAGTGTCTACCCCGGCGTGCACTGGCCGGCGCAGCGGCGCGAAGCTTCGGTTACCGAGCGCTCCCACGTGCGCCGGAGCGATTCCATCTGGAAACGGCTGCTAACATTGAACCTGCTCGATCCGAACGCGGACAATTTCCGCCCCTCGGGGTGCCAATCGGCGCACGATATCCTGCGCTATTGCCACGAGAAGGCGATCGCGGCGATGTTCGCGGTCAACGACGTAGAGATGGAGCAGGGCGTCGGCTGCGCCAAACGGCTGGTGACGCCTCTGCCGCTCAACATTCTGGTTATGGACCTCGGCGGGGGCGTGCAGGACGGCTGCGCCGAGGCCGACGCCGTAGAGCCGGCGCAGATCGTGTCGCGCCCGTTCCAGGCATTGTGGAAGGGCCTGAGCCATCCGGGCGTGACCTGGACGCGCGAGACGATGCCGGCGCATATCAGCGATTTGGCCTCCCTGCTGGCGAGTTCCTTCACTCCACAGAGCGGGGCCATGCGCCCGTTGGGCGAGAAGAGCTATCTGCTGGTGGCGGACGAGTACATGAACCTCAACTCGCGCCTGGCCTATCACTACAGCCTGGTAGACGCCTGTCTTTCGGATATTCCGGGTAACACCTACATCTCGTTTCGATTCGAAGGCGGCGGCGCCAGCAGCGACCGGCGCAGCCTGCGCGCCTGTTTTATCGAGCGCTGCCTGCGGCATCACGGCTTCCGGGTGGACCGCCGTGGCGACCTGGTAAACGCGTGGTATCGCAAAGCGCCGGTGGGTCAGATCGAGGAACGGCTGGATATGCTTGGCCGGCTGATGGCGTCATCGAGCCAGCTCGATATGTTCATGACCAGCCGCGCGGCCATGAACTGGTACGCGGAGCAGTTTATTGCAGGGAATTATGTATTCGCGCCCCCGTCGGGGGCCACGAGTAAGTAAGGAGCTGATTATGGCAATTGCGGTAGAGACATTAGCTGATGAGATGTTCTCCATGGTTTCGGAATATGCCGGCAAGAGGAATCTGAAGGCCGGGGACCTGACCAAGGAGATGATCGCCCGTCATGGCGATGGAAGCTGCGGCAAGGACGATTGCAAGCAGGCAATCCGCATGTTGATCGAATCCGGACGCTGCGTTTACAGCTATATGGGCGGATCGTACATTGTGTTGCCGCCGAAGGAAGACGCAACTCCGGGGGCCTGATGCCGGCGCGGTTAGTGGTCGCCGGGCTCGCGGGGGAGTCGGGCAAGACGCTCGTGTCTCTCGCGCTGCTGCTAGAAGCGCGGCGGCGCGGGATTCCCGTGCGCGCCTTCAAGAAAGGGCCGGATTACATCGATGCCGCCTGGCTGGGATGGGCATCCGGCCAGGCGGCCAGGAATCTGGATACGTACCTGATGGGTTTCGAGCGCGCCACCGGCTCGTTTGCACGGCACGCGATAGCCGGCGGTTTTAACCTGGTGGAAGGCAACCGCGGGCTCTACGACGGCGTGGACGCAAGCGGAACGCACAGCACCGCCGAACTGGCCAAGGCACTCGACGCTCCCGTCGTCCTGACCGTCAATGCCACGAAGGTCACCAGAACGGTGGCGGCAATGGTGCTCGGATGCCAGCGGCTGGATCCGGCAGTGCGGATCGCCGGCGTCGTGCTGAACCAGGTGTGCGGCGCCCGGCACGAGCGCGTGCTGCGGGAAGCTATCGAGACGGTGTGCGGCCTTCCCGTGCTGGGCGCAATCCCCCGCGCGCCCGAAACGCCGCTGCCGTCGCGGCATTTGGGGCTGGTCACGCCCCAGGAGCATCCGGAAACAGACATTTTGGCCGAGGGTCTTCTGACCCTGATCAAGGGACGATTGAACGTCGACCGTCTCATCGAACTGGCGCGGCAGGCACCCGGGCTCACCGTCGCTCCCAACGAGTCCAGGGCGCCGGCAGCCTGTGGCAAAAACCGGAGACAGACGAATCTGTCCCAAAACCCGTCCCTGCAATCAACGAAAGACGCCTTCGCGGAGTGGACGGATGCGTCTGTGCGCGGCTCTTGCGACGGGCTGCTGGACGGCAGGGGCCTGACCATCGGGTATCTGCGCGATTCCGCGTTTACGTTCTACTATCCCGAGAACCTGGAGGAATTGGCCGAGTCCGGCGCGGAGCTGGTTGCGATCTCCAGCGCGGCCGAGAGCCTCCCGTCCGCCATCGACGCTCTTTATATCGGCGGCGGATTCCCCGAGACGCACGCCCAGGCACTGGCCGCGAATGAGACCTTCCTGGCGTCGCTGCGGGAAAGGGCGGCCGATGGACTGCCGGTCTACGCAGAGTGTGGAGGCCTGATGCTGCTATCCCGAGCCATCCGGTGGCAGGGTAGCCGATACGCCATGGCCGGCGTGCTCCCGTTCGAGGTCGAGGTATGCACCTCTCACCAAGGCCACGGATATATCGAACTGCTGGTCGACCACGCGAATCCGTTCTATCCGGTCGGCACCCGCATCAAAGGGCACGAATTCCATTATTCGCGGATTATTCCCGGCGGCCCGGAACCGGATACCGCCTGCACGGTGCGCCGCGGGAGCGGCTGTTCGGGCGGGCGGGACGCGGTCTTTCTGGGCAACGTGTGGGCGAGCTACACGCATGTGCATGCCGTAGCGACTCCGGAATGGGCGGCGGGATTTCTGGCAGCTATTCGCCGTTCTCGGGTTGCACCAATTCCACAGGATAGCGCTCGACCAGAGCGGCAATATCTTCGGCGGTGAAAGGCTCTTCGATGGTGCCGGCGAGCGCAAACTTGCCGGCTCGCGCGTGTCCCATGCCCCGGCGCACACCGAGCAGCACGCGCAGCCCGGGCGAGCGGGGATCCGATATGAGCGACTCCAGTAACCTCGGCTCGCCGCCCTCGAGAAGGTTTTCGTCCACGACGGCGTAGGCCGGACGGAAGACCGATACCACCGCGGAGGCGTCATACGCCGAACGAGCGAAGCGGAACGTGATCCGGTCGCTTTCTTTACGCGCAAGATCCTGAATCAGCCGCTCATCCCGCGTGACCACCAGGACATTCGTCGGCAGTCCAAGCACGTGGCGGTGATAGGGGCAATCCTGGCAGGATCCGGAGCAGAAGCGTTTGGCATGACTGCCCGAGCGGAGCGCCGCCGTCAGGCGGAAGCACCAGCTGGCCCGGACCTTATACACGATGCAATTGCGGCACTCGTCCCGCAAGTTCTCGCTCATATACTCCCAACAACGGAGGGGATGCGAGAGCAGCGGGACTTTGGGGGTGGCGGCGGGCTCGGGCGGCGACACTTTGGTGAGGAGAGCGAGCAGGTCGCTCTCTTCCACCCGAAAATGGCCGCCCGGCGTGCGCGTCGCCGGCAGGCGGCCCTTCTTGATCCACTTCAGGATCGTATCGCCCTTTACGGAGCAACGGCGGGCGACTTCTCCGGTACTGAACAACTGGCGCGACATGAGCGCGCGGCGACCTCCAGGTCCGGTAAACCACTATTATCCGGATCGGCAAAAGCAGAGTCAAGCGTCCGAAATCGGCGTTTTCCGGATTTTGTGCAGACAAAGTCGTCGAACGCGGGCCCGATCCGGCAATTTTGGCCCATATAGGCGCTAATCAGATGACAAAATCTTTTTATCGCTCTATTATTGAGTTGGATAATTCGTGAACGCGTAAATGATCCACCTGGTAAACTTTCGCGCCGGCGCACTCGGTCGCGAAACAGCGCGTTTATCGCCATTAGTTCATAAGGGAGGCTCTGATGAATACGTTGATTCGCCCGCATGGAGGCGATGAGTTACTGCCGCTCCTTCTCGAAGGAGAAGCCCGGCAGGAAGAGATCAAGAAGGCCGCAGGCCTGCGCAAAGTGCCGATGACCAGCCGGGAGACCAGCGACCTCATCATGATGGGGATCGGCGCTTTCACTCCGCTCGATGGCTTCATGGGGCGTGACGACTGGCAGGGGTGTTGCGAAACCTACACACTACCAAGCCGCAAGGGACTGTTTTGGCCCATTCCGATCACTTTGTCTGCGGCAGAAAACGATGCTAAGGCGATCGCGATCGGAGAAGAAGTAGCTCTTTGGGACACTGAGACCGACGCTTTGATGGGTACGATGAAAGTCACTGAAAAGTACGCCATCAACAAAGGTTACGAATGCAAGCAAGTGTTCCGGACTAACGATCAGGCGCATCCCGGCGTAAAGAAAGTGTTGGAGCAGGGCGATGTAAACCTGGCCGGACCGGTGAAGGTTCTCTCGGAATCGTACTATCCCGAGATGTTCCAAGGTATATACCAGCGGCCGGCGGAGGCGCGCAAGGCTTTCCAGGAGCGCGGCTGGTCGACCGTCGCCGCCCTGCAGTTGCGCAACCCGATGCACAATTCGCACGCATATCTTGCCTGGATCGCGATTGAAGTGTGCGATGGTGTCTACATTCACCAACTTGTGGGCAAGCTGAAACCCGGCGACATTCCGGCCGAAGTGCGGGTGAAGGCGATCGATGCGCTGGTGAACAAGTATTTCCGGAAGGATCGCGTCATTCAGGGCGGCTATCCGATGGAGATGCGTTATGCCGGTCCACGCGAGGCGCTGCTGCACGCGGTGTTCCGGCAGAATTACGGCTGCACGCACCTGATCGTCGGGCGCGATCACGCCGGTGTCGGGAACTACTACGGACCGTTCGATGCGCAGTCGATCTTCAACGAGATCCCGGCGGGCTCACTGTTATTGCAGCCCCTGGCCATGGACTGGACGTTCTACTGCTTCGAGTGCGGCACGATGGCATCGATGAAGACCTGCCCGCACGAGAGCAAGGCCGTCATTGACGATAACGGCAACTACAAGGGCGGCGCGCGGCTGCTGCTCTCGGGTACGCTGCTGCGCAAACTGATGAGCGAAGGCAAAACCGTGCCGGCCGAGTTCTCCAAACCCGAAGTGATCGCCGTGCTCAAGGATTACTACGACAATCTGGAGGAGAAGGTCGAAATCGAGCTCCACAAGGCAGCCACCGGACTAAAGTAGTGTGACTACTCTCATCTACCTCGTACTCTACGCCGGCGGGATCGTATTTCTCGCCGGCGCAATCGTTCGCGCGATCGGCTACGCGCGGCAACCCATCCATCTTCGCTGGGAGATCTACCCGGTGCCGCAGGGCCACGGCGGAGAATTAAAGGTCATGATCCCGGAGATCCTGTTTCTTAAGGGCTTGTGGGAGTTTAACCGTTCGCTGTGGTGCCTCTCGTATCCGTTTCACGGCGGCCTTTACCTCGTTATTGCCGGAGGCGCCCTGGCCGCTCTGAATCTGACGAGCTTGGCGGGTGCAGTAGGGGTCGCAGGGCTGGCACTCGTGCTGGCCGGGTCGCTGGGCCTGCTCATACGCCGTCTCACCACACGCACGCTCCGCATCTATACAGCCGGGGGCGACATCCTGAACCTGGTGTGGTTCGCGGCCACAGCGGTGCTGCTGCTGGCAGGGTGGGTGACGCTTCCCCCGGGAACACCCGGCCCTATCGCGATCCTGCGCGGCGCGCTGAGCTTTGATAACGGCGTGGCGGTCTCGCCGCTGCTCGCGGCCGGTTTTATCTCCGGCGCGGCGCTGATCGCGTACATCCCGATGACACACATGTCTCACTTTGTGGCCAAGTACTTCACCTACCACGCGGTCCGCTGGGATGAGCGTGCCGCCGGATGCGTGGCGTCGAGGATGGCCGAGTATCTGACATATCGGCCCACCTGGTCGGCTCCGCACATCGAAGCCAACGGCGAGCGTTCCTGGGCGGAGATCGCCACCTCGGCTCCGAAAGGCGGCGGGAAATGAAAACCGTCCCCGAATTGCGCGACATGTCGCGGCGTGACAACCAGCCGCTCACACATCTGGAAAATGCCGATCTGATGCCGCTGGCGATCGAGGATCGGGAGTGGAAGACGCTTTCCGCCGAGGCGCGCGAACGCTACGCCGGTGCGCTCGATGATACCTGCGCGCTCAACCTGCCGCAGCCGAAGTCGATGGAAGAGGAGCAGGCGCTGGTCGGCAAGTTCCTCTCGGGCCTGGATAAACTCTTCACGCGTGAGAACAACTGGACGTTCCTGCAGCCGCTGGTCCTCACCATGGAACACTGCGCGAAGTGCCAGACGTGCGCGGAGTCCTGCCACATCTTCGAAGCCAGCGGGCGCAACGAGATCTATCGGCCCACGTTTCGATCCGAGATTGTCCGCCGGCTTTATTTTCAGCACGTCAAGCACGGCGGATTGTATTCCGCCTGGGTCCACGGCACGATCGAGCTGAACTGGCCGCTGGTGGCGCGGCTGGCCGAGCTTGCCTACCGTTGCAACCTGTGCCGCCGCTGTGCGCAGACCTGCCCGATCGGCGCCGATAACGGTCTGGTCGCGCACGAACTGCGCAAGCTATTCAGCCAGGAGATGGGCATCGCTCCGAAGGAGATCCATGACAACGGCTCGATGCTGCAACTGCGCGTTGGATCATCCACCGGTATGAACGCGGCCGCGGTGCGCGACAACATCGATTTCATCGACGAGGACATCAGCGATAAGACGGGCGTCCCGATCAAGACGCCGTGGGATGTGGAAGGCGCGGACATCCTGCTGATCCACAACGCGGGCGAGATCATGGCGTGGCCGGAAAATCCGGGTGCGTTCGCCACGGTCCTGAACGCGGCAGGCATTTCCTGGACGCTTTCGTCCGAGCTGGCCGGCTACGATTCCATCAACTACGGTCTCTGGTACGACGACGCGCAGTTCGCACGCGTGGCTATCAAGCACGCCGAGGCCGCCCGCAAGTTGAAGGTGAAGAAGATCGTGCTGGGCGAGTGCGGTCACGCGCACAAGGCCCTGGCCGTGATCGCCGACCGCATCCTCGTCGGCGATCTGCGCATTCCGCGCGAAAGCTATCTCACCATGCTGCGCGAAATCGTGATGAGCGGGCGGATCGAGTTCGATCCGGCGCGCAACGATTTCCCGGTGACGCTGCACGACCCGTGCAACATGGTGCGGCTGATGGGCGTGGTGGAGCCGCAGCGGGAGATCCTGCGCAAACTCTGCCCCCGCTTCCGCGAGATGGAACCGCACGGCGTCGACAACTATTGTTGCGGCGGCGGCAGCGGATTCGCCATCATGAGCGGCCACAATTTCCCGGACTGGCGTTTCCACGTGACCGGCCGGAAGAAGCTGCAGCAGGTGCTCACGGCCTTCGCGGATTGCCTGGAGCCGGAGACGCCGAAGTACCTTTGCGCGCCGTGCAGCAATTGCAAGGGTCAGTTTCGCGACATGCTCTCCTATTACGGACTGTGGGAGAAGAATCGGATCCTTTATGGCGGACTGATCGAACTGGTGGTTAACGCCATGACGGCTGTCAAGCCCGGATTTATCGACTGGGAGTGGAGATGACGCAGGCGCTGGTCGAGCGCGCGGAAAGGGCGTGCGCGGCCGCGCACTGCGAAGAAGCCATCGGGCTACTCGAACAGTTAGCGCCCCAGCAGCCCGGCAACTACAATCTGTACTTCACGCTCGGTCTATGCGCCAGCGGCGGCTGCCGCAAGCACTCGCAGGTCTCCCCGGAAATGGCCGCAACCTACCTGCGGAAAGCGCTGCAACTGCTCGGGACAGGCGGCGGAGTGGCACGAGCCGCAATTCTGGATGCTCTCGGCAACGCGCTCGCACGTACGAAGGGCGAAGCCCGCGCCGAGGCTCTCCACGCCGCCATCGCGCATCAGGGCGAAGCCGCCGCAATCTATCAGGAGCACCGGGAATCGGATGATTGGGCGCGCGTCCAGTTCAATCTCGGCAACTCCCTTTGCGATCTGTCCGAGGCCACCGGAGAGGATCATTGGAGGGAGGCGGTGTCGCATTACGAGCAGTCGCTGCGTGTGCGTACCCGGAGAAAGGATCCGGAACGTCACGCGGCGGTGCTCGAAAACCTGGGCAGCGCCTGCCGCCGGGTGGACGTTCGTCGCGCCATCCGCTGCTACCAGCGTGCGCTGCTCATCTATGAGAAAGTCAGAAATCCCGTCCATAAAGCAGCGGCCATCGAGAACAACCTCGGCAATGCATATCTGTCACTGCCGGAAACCAGCCGGCGGACGGCAATCCGCAATGCGTCCCGCGCGCTGTATCACTTCGACCGCGCCCTGCGGCTCGAAGCCCAGGATCCCGACCGCGATACCTACGCGATCGTGCAACAAAATCGGGCGCAGGCTTGCGCGCGGCTGACCCGCATCCTACCGAAAACTCTGCCTTCTCTATAGTCTGCCGGCCCTGTGGCAAAATCGCCGAAACCGCTCAACTTGAGCGGCGGCGCCGGAGTAAGTGCGCGATTCGGCGTTGCCGGGGTTCAAAATGACCGCACAACTTCCGCGGTCTCGCAAGCCCTTCCGCGGGCCGCCGGGTTGATGTGGTAGGTTGTTTAAAAAGCAGGAATCCTTGTCTCCGCAGAGGGCCGCATGAGTTTTCTGGACAAGATGAAGAGCGCCACGGGAATCGGGCTGAATTCCGCGGAAGCCTACCATCGAGCGTATGAGAAGGGCGTCAATCTCGAACGATTCGATACTGCGTGCGAGTTGTTCGCCAAAGCCGCGGAAAAATGCGATCAGGAAGGCCAGTCCGAACTGGCGCGGCGCGCACGCGCGAATCAATACCTGTACAGCCTCCTGTACACCAAGGACTTCAAAATCATCGATACGCTCCTGGCGCACCTCAACGGGCTACAGGAGATCGAAGAGATCGGGTCGGAGAATTCAGTCATGTCCGTGCCGGAGCTTTTCACGGAACTGGAGGGGCGGCG
>Ga0070741_10013504_pt1 | contig 14395 bp, 9 predicted proteins | sample Coa_R1_4_FD_66440 | JGI IMG/M metagenome (GOLD analysis project Ga0070741, IMG submission 66440) | Surface soil microbial communities from Centralia Pennsylvania, which are recovering from an underground coalmine fire - Coalmine... | ecosystem: Environmental > Terrestrial > Soil > Unclassified ...
ATTGTAGCGAAGACCCATGAAAATCCTGATTGTTGGCAGCGGAGGGCGCGAGCATGCCCTTGCCTGGCGCCTGTCGCGGACCGCCGAGGTATACGCCATTCCGGGCAATCCGGGGATTGCACAGGTTGCTACCTGCCTGCCCGCGGGCGATGCCCTGGCTGCCGCGGACGCGGTCGGCGCCGACCTGACCGTAGTCGGCCCCGAGGCGCCCCTGGTCGAGGGGATCGTCGACCGGTTCCGCGCCGCCGGACGCGCCATCTTTGGTCCGACAGCCGCGGCGGCGCAACTCGAAGGCAGCAAAATTTTCGCAAAGAACTTTTTAATGCAAAGAAACATCGCGACTGCGCGCTTCGTGACGGCCGAGAACGAACAAGCCGCGCGCCGCGCCATCGCGCAGTTCGGATTTCCGGTGGTGCTGAAGGCGGACGGACTCATGGCAGGCAAGGGCGTGATCGTCGCGCAGAACCAGGCCGACGCCGACGCCGCTCTTTCGACACTTCGCGGCAGACTCGTCGTGGAGGAATTTCTCGCAGGCGAAGAGGTGAGCTTTATCGCGGTGTGCGACGGCAAGCGCGCGGTGCCGCTGGCGGCTACGCAGGATCATAAAGCCGTATTCGACGGCGACAAAGGGCCGAACACCGGCGGTATGGGCGCTTACTGCGACGGCGGCATCCTGAGCGAAGCACAAAGCCGGCAGATCATGAACACGGTCATTCTGCCGACGGTCGAGGCCACCGGGTTCACGGGCTTTCTCTATGCCGGTTTGATGATGACCCGGTCCGGACCGAAGGTGCTCGAATTCAACGTGCGGATGGGCGACCCGGAGACGCAGCCTCTTATGCACCGTCTGGATTGCGACTTCGCGGAGGTTCTGGCCTCGGCCGCACACGGCCGCCTGGACGACGCGCCTCTGCACTGGAAATCGGGGCCATCTGCTTGCGTGGTGCTCGCCTCAGGGGGATATCCGGGCGCATTCAAGACCGGTTTTCCGATTACCGGGATCGAGGACTGCGGTGCTACGGTTTTCCATGCCGGCACGCGCCAGGGCCCGCACGGCATCGAGACCGCAGGCGGCCGCGTGCTCGGCGTGACCGATTCCGGCGACACTTTGGAGCAGGCGCTCGACCGCACATACGCCGCGGTGCGGAAGATCCACTTTGAAGGTATGCACTACCGGACCGACATCGGGCGAAGAAGAAAAGCGGCTACAATAAAAACTGATCCGGGCACGTAGCTCAGATGGATAGAGCGGTCGCCTCCTAAGCGACAGGTCGGCAGTTCGAATCTGCCCGTGCCTACCACTTTCCGTGGACGCCGCAGGGAGCGGGGAACGGATGGCGGAAGGCGACGGCGGAAGGCGACGGCGGATGCCGCGGGAAGCAAGTCACCGCGCCGGAACGAAGGTCAGGACGTCCCGCGCCTCCACCTGGCTAAACTGCATCGGATAGCTGCGACCGTTGTAATAGTGGTCCCACTCATCTTTGTAGTGGCTTGACAGCACCTGGCCAGATTGTCCGATGGTTACATTCAGAATGGAGCTGTCCCAATCGCCGGGTGCAGCGGTCATGCGCATCGACGGGCCCAGACGGGCGGACGTCTGCTTCACAGTCGTCGAGCTTCCGCTCATCGGGGTCGGCCCAACATTGAAATATTTGCCGACGACCGGAATCCGGTTCACGACGGGGTGGGCAATCGTGAGCCGCAGATAGTCGCCGTATCGCCATTTTCTTACCGAGCGGCCTTCGATGCGGCGGCCTTCGTCCATCCCGTCGGCCAGCACGCGCAGCAGCAGGAGGTCGTAATCGGGAAACCATCCCGGCGGACGCGTTCGCAGCAGATTTTCGAGCACGGCCGGCGCCATCTGTAATTCGTAGGCGGCGCCGTGTTCCGGCGAGGCGCTCTCGGAGACGGCGCGGCGCAGGTGCTGATACGCGAGCGTCACAATCAACGGCGCGGACTGGTCCTTATCCATCTGCCCGTTCCATGCGCGCAGCAACGCGATCGCGTCCTCCAGGTCGGGATTGTGCGCCTTGCGACGTTCGTATGCGGCCACGATCGATTTCGCCAGATAATCGCTGAACGCGGAGTACACGTCGGTCTGCACCCCCAACATTTCCTGGGGGCGCCATCCGTTGCGCGCCGCGAGGCGGTTGCGAATCTGGCGCGAGCGATAGTGCGGGGCAAAGTTTCCGTTCACCCGATACGGGTAGTCGGCCGGAAACGGATTCTGGTTAGCGGTCACGATCAGGCCGGACGGAGGATTGTAGGCCGACGGCAGCTGATCAAAGGGAATGAAGCCGTCCCACTCGAATTCGCCGGACGAACCGTCCACGGGCACGTCACCGGAATAGTTCCGCCGGATCGGCAGCTTGCCGGCGGCATGATAGCCGATGTTCCCATCGACGTCCGCATAGACGACATTCTGCGCCGGGCCGGGGAATCGCGCGAGCGCCGCCGTAAAATCCTGCCAGTTGCGCGCGCGGTCGAGATCGAGGAAGGGGAACTGAAATGCACCAGGCTCAGCGGCCACCCAGCGCAAAGCGAGCCTATCGCGGCCCTCAATGATGAACAGCGGACCGTGGCGCGTGACCCAGACGACGAACTGCAGCGGTTGGCCGTTGCGCACCCGCACCAACTCACGCTCGGCTCGCGCCTGCTCGGTGTGGCCCTGATAAACATACTGGCCGTTGGCGTCGTTAATCTTCTCCTGGTAGAGGTCCTGCACATCGTAGTGCAGGTTCGTGAAGCCCCAGGCGACGCGCTCGTTGTGGCCAACGATCACACCGGGTGCGCCGGGCAGGGTCACACCGGATACATTCAGGCCGGGCGCCTGCAAATGCGCCATGTACCAGATGCCGGGGATCGACCACTCCAGGTGCATATCGTTCGAGAGGAGCGGCTTGCCGGAGGCCGTGTGCGATCCGGCAACGGCCCACGCGTTGGATCCCGGCTGAAGTTCGCCGCCGCCGCGGGCCGGAAAGAGAAAATTCACTTTTGCGCTGTCGCCATCGAGGAGCATGTTCCGCTTGATCAACTCGTCTTTCCAGGTGGTGGTCAGAGTGCGGAACATGTGGAGGCCGATCAGGATGGAGTCGATCGCGCTCCACGGTTGCGGGTCGTAGCCGAGAAGGCGAAACTCGAGGGGGTAGCGTCCCGCGTGCGTGTCGATGAAGGCGTTGACGCCACGCGCGTAGGCGGCGAGCGCGGCGCGATCGCCGGACGCCATGGTGACATAGGCAGCCTCGGCGATGCGCCGCAAACGCAACTGGCGCGATTCCTGATCGGAGGCGCGGCCCGCGGGCCCGATGATTTCCGCGAGATTCCCGCCGCTCAGACGACGCAGCCCATCCATTTGCCAGAGCCGGTCCTGGGCCGTCACGTAGCCCTGCACGAAGAGCGCATCTTCGAGCGTCGCCGCGCGAATGTGAGGCACACCCAAACGATCGCGCGACGCAGTCGCTTTTTGCGAAATCTGCGCCGCGATCTCGCCCGATGTCCGCGGCAAGGGCCGCCAGGCGAAGAAATAGATTCCTGCAAGCAGCGCGATCGCGACCACCGCAATCACGATGTTTACGTACTTCACTATACGATTCATGCGGAACTATTACTTTCGCACAGAGGAGGGCCGCTTCGATTTAATAGCGAGTTAGCGCAGGCAGCGTTGCAAAAAATGCGGGGTGGGACTAGCCCACCCTACAAGTGCTGTTCGAACTTCGACGGATCATTGAACGGTGGGATACGCGAACGTCAGGGGAACAGGAGTCCGCGTGTCCCACCGGGTGTAACGGAGATACTGAATAGACGGCTATGCGGGATTTCCGTTAGCTCGTCGTGGAAAAATGTGGCCTTGGGAGTTGATTTTCGTGCCGGCGGCAATTGGTGCCGGACAACCATTTTCCGCAAAAGCGGGAAAAACGGAGCCTGGAAGATGTGAAAAAATCGCAGAGGCGACCGCGTATGGCCGAATTCTTTGATTTGTCTTCGCATTGCGGGCTGGCGCTTTGTACGAAACACAGCCGTCGGGATTGCTCTTGCCGGGCAATACGGGGACAGACGGAACATTCCGCGCAAATGCGGCGCGAAAATGTCTCGTCAGTCCCCGCATTGCAGCGTGGACTGACTCCGAAACGCCGCCACCAGGATTTGCCGTTCCGCGCCACTCGACCAGCAGCCGATCCAATTTTTTCACACCTTCCAGACCACTCCCCCCATTGCGGATTGTGCACTGACTGCGAAACGCTGCCACCCGGGACCGTTCCGCGCGACTTGGGTAGCAGCCGATCGGATTTTGCACACCTTCCTGACACCGATTTCCTGCGTGACGCATAATTTAGTCAGGTGGAAGCATCATACTTTGGGCTTCGGATCGTCGTCGTCCTGCTGCTGATCGCGCTGAATGCGTTCTTCGCGGGGACGGAAATCTGCCTTTTGTCTGTGCGCAACTCCCGGATGCGGCAACGCGCGGAAGAAGGGAGCGCCGGCGCACAGGCGGCCCTGAACCTGCTCGCGAATCCCGCACGACTGCTTTCCGTGACGCAGGTGGGAGTGACGCTGGCCAGCCTCGGACTCGGCTGGGCAGGCGAGGGCACCTTGTATGATGCGTTCGTCGCGGTTTTCCACCCCTTCCTCACGCCGGCCACGGAAAACATCCTGCACGCGCTCTGTTTTCTGCTCGCTTTCCTGGTGATGAGCTATTTCCACGTAATCCTGGGGGAGGTGGTGCCGAAGAACATTGCTATCGAGGCATCCGACCGCCTGGCGCCCGTGGTCGCGCCTGCGTTGCTGGTCTTCTACCGGATTGCCGCGCCGTTCGTCATCATCATCGAGAAGTCCAGCGCAGCGCTCACGCATGCGCTCGGGTCGGCCGGACGGCATCGGCCGGGAGGACACTCCGCCGAAGAGCTCAAAGTCATCGTGACCTCCAGCCGCGGTCTCGGCTATCTGCCGGAGGCCGAAGAGGACATGATCCATCGTGTGCTCGATCTCCGGCACCTCTCAGTCCGTGAGATCATGGTGCCGCGGAAGGACATCATCTCGATTGCGGACGAGGCAACTCTGGAGCAGGTGCTGGAAGCGATGATCGAGCACCGGCATTCGCGGTTGCCCGTCTACCACCAAACGCCCGAACGGATCGTCGGCGTCCTGCACTACAAAGACCTGCTGCCGTTGTGGGAGGAGCGTCGCGCGGCCATCCGCCGCGGCCGGCCCGCGCGCAACTTCGTGATCACCCGCTCGATGCGCAAGCCGCTGATCGTGCCTGAGACCAAGCCAGTGATGCAGATGCTCGACGATTTCAAGGGCGGCAAATCGCATATGGCTATCATTGTGGACGAGTTCGGCACGGTGACGGGCCTGCTTACCGTGGAAAATGTGCTGGAGCAGATTGTGGGCGAGATCGAGGACGAGCATGACGAGAAGATCGCGCGTCCCGCGCCGGAAGCGGCCGAAGTGGAACTCGACGGCGGCACCCGTATCCGCGATCTTGGGACAGAGTACGGCATCGTGATCCCTTCTGACGCCGGTTTTGAGACACTGGCCGGATTCTTGCTCTTCCGTATGGGTGCAATTCCCCGTCCTGGCGATACCATCGAGTACGACGGCCGGCGCTACACCGTATTGGAGATGGACCGCAATCGCATTGCACGGGTGCGCATCGAGAAACTGCCGGCGGCGGAGGGGCAGGCAGCGGCAGAGCCGGACAGGGTAGGATAAGGGCACATGCTCGGCTTCGACCGTCGCGCCGCTCGCTACACCTGGACCGTAGCACTCATCGTGCTGCTGCTGGTACTCGTTTACCAGGTTCGGCAGACGTTGTTCGTCTTTGTTCTTGCCGTGCTGTTCGCCTATCTGCTGGCGCCGCTGGTAAACGTGCTGGACCGGGTGCTGCCTATGAGACGCACCCGTACGCTGGCGCTGGCCCTCGCCTATGTGCTGGTGGTCGCGATTCTGGTTGTTGCCGTCATGCAGATCGGATCACGCGTGGTTGAAGAGGCGAACACGCTGATCAAAACCTTCCCGGATCTGCTGGCAAAGTGGCAGACGCCGACCCCGGGCGCTCCATCGGCCGTGAATTCGATCAAGGAGCAGGTGCTCGCGAAAGTGCGGGAACAGATCATGCAAAGCACGAGCAGCGTGCTGAGCGCGCTCCCGAAAGCGGGGCTCAAGGTGCTATCGGTGGCGACACACCTGATCGACGTTATCATCGTCCCGATCCTGAGCTTCTTCTTCCTGAAAGACGGCCGGCGCATTCGCGACCATGTAGTGGAACTGTTCGGTGACGGTCCGAGGCGCGATCTGCTCGAGGATCTGCTGGCTGACGTCAATCTGCTGCTGGCGCAATACATGCGGGCCCTGCTTATGCTTTGCAGCGCCACCTTTATCAGTTACAGTATTTTCTTTTCGATCATGCGAGTTCCGTATGCCGTTCTGCTTGCGGCCTTGGCCTTTGCCCTGGAATTCATCCCGATGATCGGACCTTTCGTCGCCGCCGTTGTCATTATCACGGTGGCGGGGCTGAGCGGCTCGTCGGTGCTCGCGGTCCTGATCTTTCTGGCAGCTTATCGCATGTTTCAGGACTACATCCTCTCGCCGCACATCATGGGCACGGGCTTGGAACTGCATCCCCTGGCGGTTTTATTCGGCGTGTTCGCCGGAGCCGAGGTGGCGGGCATTCCGGGCGCATTTCTGTCGGTGCCGATCCTGGCCCTGATCCGGGTCTTTTATGTGCGGTTGCGTAAGGCACGGGCCCGGTCGCAACTCACCCCGACCGAGACCCCTACTGTTACCCTATGAAGCGGTTGCCCTGGATCTTCTGCCTTCCGGCTCTCGCGTTTGCGCACATGATGAGCATGAGCACGGGGGATGTGACGGTCAGCGGCGACCGGGCGCATTATGAACTGCGCATGCCGCTCTACGAAATCGCGCACGTCAAGGATCCGGAGCGATCGCTGTTCGAGCACATCCGGTTTGCGAGCGGCGGATCCGACGGCCGGCTGACCAACCGCTCCTGCCGCGAAGACGCCGCCGAAGCGTCATTTCACTGTACGGCCGACTACCAGTTCGCTGGACCGGTGGATAAGCTCGACGTGGAGTGTACGTTTTATTCCGTGACGGTGCCGAACCACGTGCACCTGCTGCGAGCGGAGAACGCCGGTAAACGGGATCAGGCGTTCTTCGACTATTCGTTTGCAAAGGCGACCTTACGATTCGTGCCGCCGAGCCCCGCGGAGGTGGCGTTCACGCAGGCGGGAGCGGGCGCCAAGTCGGCCATCAGCGGACTGGTGCAGATTCTTTTTCTAGCCAGTCTGGTGCTGGCGGCGCGCAGCCGGCGCGAATTGCTGTCGCTGGGGGGCATGTTTCTGGCGGGACAGATTGCCGGCACAGTGCTGGTGCCGTTGACGTCGTGGCAGCCCGCGCCGCGATTCGTGGAGGCGGCGACTGCGCTGACGATCGCTTACCTCGCGGTCGAGATCCTGATGCTGCCGCAGGCGGGATCGCGCTGGCTGGTGGCAGGGGTGCTGGGGATCTTTCACGGGCTGTACTTCGAGCTGTTGATCCGAAATACCGGATACAGTGCGGTTTGGGTGCTGGCCGGAGCCGCTTTAATGGAAGTAGCGCTGATGGCGTTGTTTGCGCTGGCGTTCGCCAGGATCGGCCGAGTTGCCGCAGCGCTAAGGCCGGTACAGGTCTCGGCGTCGCTGCTGCTGGTGTTCGGCATGGTATGGTTCTGCATCCGGCTGGCCGGATGAGCGTGGTCGTGACCGTGTCCGAGTTCGGGCGGACTGCCAAAGAGAACGGAAATGGGTGGACCTGGGCTGACTCGCGAGCAGCTTTACGATGCTCGCGACTTGAATCTGACTGCGGAGTGGCCATGTGATCGGGTACTCGTTTGGCGGCATCCGGGGAATCGGGGGATCGAGCACGTCTTCCCGGGATAACGCGAGGCGGCGCCGGATTTCGCGGGTTGAGGGATTAGGTTGGGTGTTTCCGTGGATTTCTGTGTGGCTCGGATACAGAGAACTGCCACAGAGAAGCCCTTAACGGTGGAATTCCTTATCTGCCAGCTTATCCGGGAATTCGATTACGCGGAACTGTAGCTCCAGACCGTGCTGTTGCTGGGCGGAGAATTTGATTACCATCGTCTTGTAGTAGGGCTCTTTGTCTGCGATGAAGTCCGAGTAAACGACTTCCATCCCCGACCCCAGGCCCGATCCCGATTCGTAAACTACGCGACGCGGGGTGTAATCCGGATCCAGATAGACAGTGTAGGCGTCGTCGTTATTATTGGCGCGCAGACGCCATTGGCCGTTGATCGGCGCCGCACCCGGCGCGGTTAGGGTCATGCCCCTCCAACGCTCGATCAGCACGGCCAATTGATAATCGCGATAGAAGCGAACGAGCTTCTCCATTTCCAGAGCTACGGGGCTGCCGGTCATCTGCGGGGCGCCGCCTGCTTTCGAATCGTCGGCCTTCAGCGACGTCCACCATTTCAGCCCGGCGCCGGTGATTTCGATCATCGCCAGCGAGGGTAGCTTCAGGCGCGACGTGAATTGCCACTCCGTGCGTTCGCCGTTCTCCTGGAAGAGGCTGGCATTGCCGGTCCCGGAAACCAGCATCTCTTTTTTCAATGCCGGCGGGCCGCCCAGTTTCGCCAGCATGCGATCGTAGAGCTGCTGGCCCAGCCGCCCTTGTGTGGCAGCGTTCGGTTTGAGCGTGATGGTCTGCGTGACTGTCGATCCCGGCTTGAGAGAGAGCGTCAGTTGCTGATCCTCGAAACCTTCTTTGCGGAACTCGATTACGTTCTCCCCGGTAGGTAGTTCGGCCAACTCGATGGAGCCGCCCGAGGTGCTGCCGCGCGGGTTGCTGTTCGCCACTACCTCGCACTCGGCGGGAACACATTGGAACGAGACCTTACCTGCGTGCGCGGGAGGGGGCGGGGCCACGGGCTTCGGGGGCTGCGCCACGGCCTTCGGGGGCGGCGCCGCAGCCGGAGCCTTCTGGATGACGGCCTGAATGAGTTCTGAGCTGGCGCCCGCCTGTTTGAGCTTTTCGATATCGGCGGGCTTGGGTGAGAAGTCCACGCCGCGGCGTTCGACGGCGATGCGCAGGCGCTTATCCGCGATTACACCAACGCGCTGCAACAGGTCCTTCAGGTTGAAGGGAGGTCCGCTGAAAAACGAGTCTTCACCTTTGCCGCTTTGCGACGTGCCGGCCTGCGAGAAAAGCGTCAGAGCCAGTACGGCACAGGCGAAGACGACCCTCACCGGGTACCCTCCAGTTGTTTGGCCTTTTGTACCTTGTCGAGCAGCATGCGGGCGGCCGGGAAATCGGGCTTCTGCTGCAGGATGCGGCGCAGCAATCGTTCGGCGGAATCGTAATCGCCGTTCTCCCAAGCTTTTTCGGCGCGCTTCAACTCGGCTTCGGAATCAAATGGCGCGGCGGCGGGCTTCGCGGGAGCGGCGCCTTTGCCGGCAGTGGTGAACTGCGCCAGCGCGGCATTGGTTTTGTCGAGTTCCGCCTTGGCGTCGTTCTGTTGCGGCGACCCGCTGAAATGCTGGATAAAGGCGGAAAGGTTCTGCGCATATTGGCGCAATTCTGCCTCGCCGGCTCCCGGGCCGGGCGCGTACATTTCAATGAAATAGAGCGCGATATCAGGCTTGGAACTGCTCCAGTTCGTAAGGTCGGCGGTGTGTATGGCGCCGGCGGCGGACGGAGTCTTACCCGCGACGTACTGCACTTCGGTCCACTCCTGGCTGCGGGAGCGCGGGGGGCGGATGACGTTGACCGTATCCCCCTTCTTGAGCGTGACGACGATGTCGGCGGAATCCGATGGGGATTGCCGAACCAGAGCCTGTTCGGCGCCGATCTGGGCGGTCCCGGCGGCCGGCACTACGGCGACGCTTCCTCCGCGGTTGAGCAACCAGGTGACGACGACGATCAGGATGATGGCGAGCCCGGCGCCGGCGACGATGAGAATCTTGCGGTCGATCCTGGCGGCAGGCGTGGGCGTGCCGGGCGCCGGGAACGATAGCAGAGGCTGTGTGACCTGTGGCGCAAGCGGTGGCGAGGTGGGCGCCGCGGGAGGGTGAGGCCCCCTGGTGCGTGGAGGCGCCGGCGGATTGGTGGGCGGCCTGGACGACGGCGGTATGGGAGTGGGCCGGGGTGGCGCCGAATGCGTCGGCCTCGCCGACTGGACGTCGGGGAGGCGGAACATCGACGTGGCGTTGTCGGAGGACTCGGAAGGAATCGAGGGCCCGGTAGTACCGCGGGCGCCCGGCGGAATCGTTGTGCGGGCGCCCGGCGGCTCCGGTGGAAGGCTGGTGCGCGCTGCCGGCGGTTCAGGCGCGACATGCGAAGACACGGTGGGAGTCGGAGCCGGCGGCGCGGTCCGGGGCGGAGGTGCGGGCCGGGGCGGAGGTGTGGGCCGGACGATTGCGGGCTCCGGCGCCTGAACCCGCGCCGGCTCCGGCGGCATGCTGGCCTCGAGCTCTTGAAAGCGCGCGCGTGATTCTTTGGCGGCGGTGGCGAAGCGTTCGTCGATCTTGGCCAGGCTTTCGATCGTCTGCAATGCGGTGCGCGCCAGGTCCAGGTTCTTCTGCTCGACCGCCTCGTCGAAGCCCTGGAGGGCCATCAGGATCGCCGACATCTTGTGCTCGGTGTTGGCGTACTTGGGGAGGGCCGGCACGGCGGGCGGGGCGGGGGCGGGCGGCGCACTCGCGGGCACGCGCGGCTGCTGAGGCGCCGCCGGCCGGCTGTCTTCGATAACGCTGCGCAGCGCCCGGCCGAACTCTTCGACAGTTTGGTAGCGATCGGTGGGCTTACGGGAGAGCGCCTTGAACAGGGTCGCGTCCAGCGCTCTCGGGAGATCGGGGTTGTGCCTCAGGATGGAATCCGGGGTGTCGTTAATAATACGTTTGGGAATCGATTCGCCTGCGAACGGGTGGGCGAAGGAGAGGAACTCGAAGGTGACGATGGCGAGCGAGAAAAGGTCGATACGCGCATCGCACGGCTCACCCATGATCTGTTCGGGCGCCATGTAGAACGGCGTGCCGAGCACGCGTCCTACTACCGTGAGCTTCGAGGCGGAAAGCCGGGCCACGCCGAAGTCCAGAATTTTCGGCACCTGCGTGTCGGTGAGGAAAATATTGCTGGGCTTGATGTCGCGATGCGTGATTCCGTTCTGATGGGCGTGGTGGAGGCCGTCGCAGACGGCGGCCATGATCGCGATTTTCTTTTCGACGGGAAGGTTCACCCGCTGCGCGATAAACTGGCGCAGATCCATGCCGGAGAGCAGCTCGAGGGCGATGAAAACCAACTCCTGCTGCTCGCCGAGTTCGTAGACGGTGATGACGTTGGGATGGTGCAGCCGCGCGCCGGCGCGGGCCTCCCGATAGAATCGCTCTTTGAGCTCCGGATCCAGGCTTCCGGTTCCCGCGATGGTTTTCAACGCCACTTCGCGGTCGAGAACGCTGTCGCGGGCGCGGTAGAGGACGCCCATGGAGCCTTTGGCCAGCTCCGCGATCACTTCGTATTTGCCTAGCTTCGTCATTAGCTTCCATCCCGGTTATATCGCACCAGGATACATGAGGCGTTGTCGGGTCCGCCCTGGTCCAGCGCGGCTTCAATCAACCGCCTGACGCCCTCGTCGAGGCTTCGGCAATTGGCCAGGATCGAACAGATCACCGCATGCTCCAGCACGCCGTGAACCCCATCGGTGGTGAGTAGAATCAGGTCTTTGTCTTCGAGCTGCTCGTCGCAGGTGTGTACTTCGATCGTCTCGACGCCCACGGCCTGGGTAACCACATGCCGCATGGAATGGGTGCGAGCCTGGGCTTCGGTGATAGCGCCGCCGCGAACGAGTTGTCCCACCCAGGTGTCGTCGACGGAAAGCTGACGCAGCACGCCGGTGCGCAGCAGATAGACGCGGCTGTCGCCGACGTTGCCGACCGAGGCGCGATCGCCTTCGATCAGCGCTCCGACAAGAGTAGAGCCGGCGCCGGCGTGATCGGGCGAGGTGGCTTTGAGCTTACAGAGCTGACGATTCGCGAGTAGGATCGCGGTCAAGAGCCGGTTCTCGTTGAGCGAGCGGTTGACGTCATAGCCGAAGGGCCAGCTCGTGTCGAAGGCGTCGCGCGAAGCGCGCACGTAGTATTGGCCCGAGCTGATCGCAACCTCGGCGGCCGCTTCGCCGTGGCTCTGCCCGCCCACTCCGTCCGCGATGAGGAACAGGCCAAGGGAATTGTCCATCAGGATGCGGTCCTGATTGCTCGTGCGAACTAAGCCCGGATGGGATTGGCCAAAAGAATGGAGCATTGGCAGATGCTTCTAATGTAGTTTTTCCGCGACGGAAGATCAACCGGCACTTAACCGTCGCGAGCGGGCATTTTTCGGATATTTTTGGGTAATTCGACTGCGCCGCTGTGGAATTATTGCGCATTTTTGCTCTTCCTTGACTTCATTTCTGTCGCTGATATAATGATCGAACCTAACCGAATCCAAAGGGCTGCCGAAGAGGGGCGGGAACCGGGTGCTTCGGCAAGGTACTGCAGAGGAGTAGCAATGGCACGAGAAAGCGTAAACAAAAAACTCGAACGCGTCCGTCCTCCGCGCGTTCACATCAGCTACGATGTGGAGGTCGGAAACGCGATCGAATTGAAAGAGCTCCCCTTCGTGATGGGAGTTCTTGGAGATTTCACCGGGCAGCCCGAGGAGCCTCTGGCCCGCCTGAAAGACCGCAAGTTTGTCGAGATCACCCTCGATAATTTCGACAATGTGCTGGCGAGCATGAAACCGCATCTCTCGTACACCGTCGAAAATAAGCTGAGCGAGGATGCGGAAGCGGGTAAGATCGGCGTCAACCTGCACTTCAAGAGCATGGATGATTTCGAGCCGGCCAACGTCGCCCGGCAGATCAAGCCGTTGAATGAACTGCTCGAGCTGCGCACGAAGCTAAGCGATCTGCGCGGCAGTTTGCAGGGCAATGACAAACTCGATGAGATTCTGATGGAAACGCTCAAGAACCAGGACAAGATGAGCAAGCTGAAGAGCGAAGTCGAGGGAGGCAGCAATGGCTGACGCGCAACAGGCAGTCCCGCAACAGGCGACTACAACGACAACGGAAGGCAGCCTGCTCGACAACATCGTCGAGGAAGGGCGCCTCGGCAAAGACGAATCGGCCAAGGAGCGCGGCAAGGATCTCATCAAGCAGTTCGTGAAGGAAGTTCTGGCCGGCACGATCACGATGGCGCGCGACACCGACGCCATGATCAACGCGCGCATCGCGCAGATCGATCACCTGATCTCGATCCAGTTGAACGAAGTCATGCACGCGCCGGAATTCCAGAAGCTGGAAGGCACCTGGCGCGGCCTGCGCTACCTGATCGCAAATAGCGAGACCAGCGACAATCTGAAAATCAAGGTTCTGAACGTGAACAAGAAAGAGCTGCTGCGCGATCTGCAGCGGGCTCCCGAGTTCGATCAGAGCGCCCTGTTCAAGAAGGTGTACGAAGAAGAGTTCGGCGTCTTCGGCGGCTCGCCGTTCGGCGCGCTGGTCGGCGATTACGAATTCGGCAAGAGCGGGCAGGACATCGAGCTGCTGGAGAAAGTGGCCCAGGTGGCGGCTGCCGCGCATGCACCGTTCCTGTCGGCCGCGTCGCCGGAGATGTTCAACCTGGACAGCTATACGAACCTGGACGCGCCGCGCGACATGTCGCGCGTGTTCGACACTACGGAGTACGCGAAGTGGAAGGGCTTCCGGCAGAGCGAGGATTCCCGCTATGTCGGTCTCACCTGCCCGCGCATCCTGATGCGCCTGCCTTACGGCAGCAATACGGTTCCGGTGGAAGAATTCAACTACGAAGAGAAGGTTGACGGAACCGATCACAGCAAGTATCTCTGGTCGAACGCGGCCTGGGCTCTGGGCGCGCGAATGACACACGCTTTTGCCGAATACGGCTGGTGTGCGTGCATCCGCGGCGTGGAATCGGGCGGCATGGTGGAAGGCCTGCCGGTGCACAATTTCCAGACGGGCGAGGGCGACGTCGCCATGAAGTGCCCCACGGAGGTACCCATCACCGACCGGCGCGAGAAGGAACTCGCGGACTTGGGCTTCATCCCACTGGTGCATTGCAAGAACACCGATTACGCGGCGTTCTTCAGCGTGCAGTCGGCGCAGAAGCCAAAGGTATACGATCAGGCAGCGGCGACGGCCAATGCCCGGATCTCCGCGCAACTCCCCTACATTCTCGCCGTCTCGCGTTTTGCGCACTATCTCAAGGCGATGATGCGCGACAAGATCGGCGGCTACATGTCCCGGCAGGAAGCGGAGGTATACCTCAACAACTGGATTCAGAACTACGTTGTGCCGAATGACGACGCCGGTTTCGCCATGAAGGCG
>Ga0070741_10013505_pt1 | contig 14394 bp, 26 predicted proteins | sample Coa_R1_4_FD_66440 | JGI IMG/M metagenome (GOLD analysis project Ga0070741, IMG submission 66440) | Surface soil microbial communities from Centralia Pennsylvania, which are recovering from an underground coalmine fire - Coalmine... | ecosystem: Environmental > Terrestrial > Soil > Unclassified ...
TTCGTCCGCTTGGTCCTGAAACAAAGCCAAATACAACAAATCCGACTATATCAAGGAAGAGAATTAGTGATATGAATGTTTTAACAACTATTCTCACCACTTCCTCTAAAGAGGCAGCCGATGAAATGTTACCACCTGATGGTGCTGCCGAAGGCGCACCTGTAGCAGGCGAGGGCAGTGGTGTAGATACTACAATCGGTGTAGCCAGGGGTGTGGATTTCCGTACTCATAGCGCTTTTAAGCAGGCTGGTATTACCGCTAGAATTACTTATCCAGCAGCTAATGTACCTGATAATACCACAGAGGTACCAGGCAACCCAATTAAGGATTTCAAGCTGGCTATGATTTCTATGAAGAATCTTGGTATCCAGGATATCAAGCAGGTTCCGATACAAGTTCAGTCAGATAGACCGGATGAGGCAGTAAATATTATTCATGATGAATCTGTTATGCCTCCTGGTATGGGTCCTGGTGCAGGCGGTCCGCCTCCTGGTCCTCCTGTTCAAGCTGCTACAGGCAAGCCTCCTGCCAAAAGACCGATTCTGCCTGATCAGAAAGTTCAGGTTATTCCTACAGGGCAGGTTATTAGTGACCAGCTAACTCCGAAGGAAACGGCTGTTAAGCCTGAAGAGAAGCCTGAAGAGAATGCAGAGCAGAAACTCTTAGCAGCATTTGCTCTAGCAGATGAACTTGTTGATACCAATATTCTTGATAAGAATGAGAAGCATATTTATATCGCTCATTTGGAAGAGAAGAGCTTAGTAGAAATTGAAGCTCAAAAAGAATTGCTAGAACGAATTAAGGCAGCCGGATTAAAGAAGGTGCCTGCTCGTCTAGCAGGGAGTGGTGTAAGTCGTGTCCCGCGCCTTGCACACAACGCAGTTGCCAACAATAACGGTAACGGATCAATAGACAATATCCCCGACGAGGCAATTTTCTTCGGTGGGATATAGGGAAAATACTAGAAAACTATATCGACCTCATTTAGAAATAACTGAGAGGGAGAATATCTGAAATGATTAAGGCAAATAATCCAGCAAGAGCATTCCAGAAGCGAACGATCCGTCCGCTATACGCTTGGCACAGTGCGGTTCCGTATTCCTGCTTCCTAGATGCTGATGCAGTTAGTACCACAATCATTTACCCTGGTATGGTCGCAGTTAAGACCACAGGTGAAATGGTTGATATCGCAAATAGCGGCTCTAACACAAACGATGTTCCATTCGGGCTATTCAATAACTTCGTAAACGGAGATATGGATGAGCTTGCAGGCGGAACTGAAGTCGGCGTTTGGGTTGGAGGCCGTGATGCAGTGTTTGAGGTCTTGGCTGGCCCGAACAGCACTGAAACCCCACTAACGCCTGGCGATAACTGGACTGGTTCTAATGCCACTCGCGGCGGTGTAGCTCTATTCGGTGATACCAACGGTCGTTTGACTCTACAGTCAAGCGGTGGTTCTGGTGGATCTAATGTAGAGGTAGCCCGCTTGATCGAGGCTGTTTCTAACAGCAAGATCATTGTCCAGCTAGTTCTTCGAACCAGCTAATAGGAGCTAAGAACAGAATGTTTGACGCAAATAGAAAAGCAGTTAAGTCGGATGATTATGTTTCTAAGCTTTCGGGACTACCTAAGCTAAGCGACGAGCAGAAGACGGCTAAAATTCAGCAGATTATGGACGCTGATACAGATCCGAGCAAGAGAGGCGCATTCCGCCGAATCGGGCAAGGTATGATTGGTCCTATTCAGATTAAGCTTAAGTACGAAGGCATTGGACGCAACATCCTTATTGAAGACCCACTAGAGCGTGGTTACCCTGTACCTTACGAAGTTCTTGACGATCTTGGTCAGGCATACGTCCTTAACCAGACTGATGCTGAAGTTAAGACGACACCTTTCGAAGGTAAGTGGGTTCCTCCTACTCTATTCCGCATCGCTTCCTTCCCGTACATCCGTAAGGAAGAGCAGTACTGGCTACGAGCTAACATCGTAGAACATGCTCAGGAGATGACAAGAGAAGCTATCCAAAAGCAGGAAGATGGTAGACTTCTTACCCTGTTGGCAGCAGCAATCACCGATTATGCTACTAACCAGGATCATGTAATTACGCCTGATCATATTGTTGAAATCGGCGCAGGTTCCCCTCTTGATTTCGTAGACCTTCTAGACGCAGTTTCTAGAGTCGAGCTTCACGAACTTAAGGTTTCTCGTGTTCTACTAAATCCAGTAGATAAGCGAGATATCCTTACCTGGCCGCTTGAGTTCACCGGCCCGACCTTCAAGGAGAAGGTTGTTCAAGGTGACAACATCGACCAGTTCGGTGAGTTTACCTTCCAGACTAGCATTATGGTTCCTCAGGGAACAATCTTCCTAGTCCCTGAGCCTAACTTCCTAGGTGTCATGCCTATCATGTACTCCCTCGATGTTGAGGAAAACAACCAGATCGAACAGTTCCGAAGAGGATGGGTGTTCGATGAGTTGATAGGGATGCTAGTATTGAACCCTAGGGGCCTTGCTGCAATCAAGAAACTCTAGATTAAAGAGGGATAATAATGGCATACCCACCTGGAATTCCGGGATCAGCCGGAACAAGAGATAAGGCAGTAGAACGTATTGAAGAAGGACTCGCATCAACAGCTAGCGGGAACGCTGAGGTACGTAATCAATTCGATGCTGGATTGGCTACTGGTCGAGAGAAGCCCAAGCCACGGGCAACTATTGACACGAGCGGTACATCATATCAGGATCGAAATGCTGATATCAAGCGTGGACAGCCGAACGTTTGGTAAGTAAACACTCTTACCAAAGTGCAGGAAGGGCCGGGAAACCGGCCCTTTTATTTTGGCCAATCTAACATATCGATGATACTTTCTATTCCATCTACAAAGTAATCAATTAGAGCCGAAAATCTTCGACACGGAAATCTTGTCTCGATCAAATGCGTATAGGGAATTAGCAGCACAAGTGCTAAAATCCCGAAGAGGACAAAGGGTATTCCAGCTAGGAGCCTAATAATCTTCACTTATACCTCATTTCAAGTATATCACACCTACCTAGGTTTGTCAACCTTACGAGCTTAAATGTATGAGGGCAATACTGCCCCTGGTTAGGAAAGAGTAACAATGGCTACAAAGAAAGATGAAAACGAGAAGCACATCTATGTAAGGAATGCTAGACCAAATCGCGTGGCCTTTACATACGACAATCTGCGTTACAAGTTAGAGAGGCGTGGTTCTAGAGAAGATACTACTTCTCTTCCTGCTGACGCTCAGAGTGATCCTATTTTAGCGCGCTGGCTAAAGGGCGGCGTTCTAGAAAAGATTACTAGAGAGAGCTTTATCCAGTTAGCGAAGCGTACAGTAGATGTAGAACCTAGATACTTTCTAAAGAGAAAGACTGGCAAGGATCGTGGAGTAGTAATGTCGCCTGCTGAAGGTGATGCAACCAAGTCACTCACTCAGCTTGCAGAGAAAGATGTACGAGTCGCCGCTAATCCTGGTTTGGAATGGGCTGGCGAGCTTATGACTACAGAGGAAGAACTTGAAACGATGACTGATGAGGAACTAGAGAGACAGAATTATCCAAGTCGCCATCGATCTGATTTCGATACTCGACAAATGGGATACTAAACCCAGGAGAACAAATGGCAGAATCAAAGAATAAGTCAACTAATGCCAAGGAAAAGGATCAAGAGAAAGTAGAAGATCAAGTTTCTGAACCTGGCAATGAACCCAATTTGCTAGAACCCTCTCCATCTCCCAATGATGGGAAGGTTGAAGATCAGCTTTCAGATCCAGGAGACGAACCTAATCTACTTGAACCTTCTCCCGACCGTGCAGAAGTAGAAGGTAAGGTTGCTGCTACTAAAGAAGCAATAGTGGAGAAGACTAAGCAAAGAGCTAAGGAGTCTGAGGCAGAGGTTAGACGGGCTGCTGAGGCTGCTGATATTGATGAAAATCCTCCCGCTGGTATGACCAAGGAAGAAGCTAAGGCCGCTAACTATGCTCAAGCTAAGGGAGACAATAAGGCCGCTGTATTCGGTACCTCTGCTGTTGCAGGAGGATCAAGTACAGGACGTACCTTTAAGCAAGCTGGAGTTTTCTACACTGATAACCTAGAGGGTCAAGGTTTTGGACCTACTTGGGAGAATGCTCTTAAGCGAGCTTATCCAGGTGGCAATTTCTAACCTAAGGTTACAATGTCGGGAACAATACCGGAAGATACGGGGATGGGGGAATCCATCCCCGATCCTTCTTTGGATGAAACAGATGACGATAGCGAGCAATTAGCTCGCTATTCTATCCATGTCCCGCTAAAGGATAATAATGGTCGTGATATTCCTCATGTCTTAGGGGCAGCTAGACAGGCTTTGAGTGCTGCTGGATTGAAGGGCCGAACAGTTTTTCCACTGGTGCAGGGAGATTGGGAAGGCGATGATAAAAGTTATCAGACAGAGGACATGGCGATAATTGTAGTGGATGCACCAGATAATCCAGAAACATTACAAGCAATAAAAACAACTGCTCAAGGTGTTAAAGAAGCAGCAGACCAAGAAGCAGTTTACATAACAAAGCAGGATATTAGTACTTACCTAGTTTAGGAGTTCGGTATGGGATGTGAGTATGATGATCGTCTAACAGTAGACGAAATGGAGCATGGTAAATTAAGTAACTATGATAGATGGCTTAGTCATATGTTGAGTTGTGATAAGTGCAGAAAATTATGGCTTGCTAGATTTTCTGCTGCTGCTCAGAAGAAATAAATGAGTGGATACCCCGACACCTAATTCGGGCGCAATTGACAACGACAACACTCAAGGATAAATATGGCAACTTTAGTAAAGATTAGAGGGTTGGACCGAGGTAGCAGCGTTGTTGCTGACAATAGTGTTACTGGCGGAAGCTATAGAGGGTTTCGAGTACCGAGTGGTCTAGGACAACAGTTTCCTAGCGGTGCCAAGGCTGCTTTAAGCACTAACCTAACAGGAAGCAATAACGATTTAACATACACCGCTAAGTTCGGTGGAACCTATGGAAACAAGATTCAGGTGGCATATATTGACCCATCTGCAAACAGCGCAGCTTTGAGCGTAACACAGACTTATACGTCTGGTACAGGAACTCCGCTTATCTCTGTTAGCCTGGCTACAGATAGTGGTGGAGCTATTACCTCAACTGCTGCTCAGATTGCTACAGCGGTTGCTGCTCATCCTGGAGCAGCACAGTTTGTGACTGTAGCCAACAAGACTGGTAACGATGGAACTGGAGTTGTAACTGCTATGTCCGCTACAAATCTAGCTAGCGGTACTGATGTAGGAACAGGACAATCCGTTTACCTCATGGTCACCAACAAGTCTACTGTTATTGTAGATGTTGATGATCCACAGACAGCAAGGGCACTAGGAAGGAACATTAAGCGTTTCGTTTCGCTAGGGGCTGTTTAATTTCAGCAACATACAAGCTCTATAGAGGGTGCGCGGGAACGATTCCCTCGCACCCTCTTTCATTAGGAAAGAAAATATGGTAAAGATCATTACATCATTAGAAGAATTTGATATAGATCAATGGAATGGAGAGGATGCCGACAATTCCGTTCTGGCTAATGGGCCGGTAGTTGAGCATCCAGACGATGTTGCTAAACGCAGAGCAATAGCTACAGAAAATGTTAAGACTTCTACTCCTGTGATCTATTTCCCACTTAAGCGAAATATAAAACAGGGTATGATAGGTCCAGATTGTTATGCCGTTAAGCGTGCTCTAGCGAAGGCCGGTCATGGTACATGGGGCAGATGGGGAATAAAAAAGCTATTTGGTCCATTTGCTGCACAAAATCTAAAGAACTTTCAAAAGGAGCAAGGTCTTCTTGCTGATGGTGAGTATGGATCACTTACTCATAAGAAATTAGCTCCTTATTTCGATGACTACGGACGTTCCCTAATGGGTCAAGTAGATATAGTTACAGTGGGGGCCAAAGAAAGAGAAATAATCAAACAAACTTGTCTATATGCTTATTCAAAGCGCGATCAAATTCACTATACAGAAAGCTCTTTGAGAATGCAAGGAGTGAGAGAGAAGATCAGACCACCTAGAGTACCTAGTTATGAAGATTGCTCTTCGTTTTCTACCTGGACTTATTGGGTGTCAGGAGCACCAGATCCGAATGGCCTCAATTATGATGGCTTTGGATATACAGGAACGCTATATCCTCATGGAACGCCAATTAATGTTTCAGACTTACAAGTAGGCGATCTAGTATTTTATGGAGGTAATCAGACTGTGCCGGGTCATGTTGCAGTTTTTGTTGGGAATGGGTTAGTCGTGAGTCACGGTTCTGAAGAAGGACCATTGTTATTGCCAGTTGGTTATAGGGGTGTTTTAGGCTGTAGGCGTTACATTAAAGATTAGGATTGTGTCTATCAGTCATGAGCAATTTTAGACAGGATTTTCCACAACCAAGAGGCAATGGATGGGGAGAATATCAAAGATTAGTTCTGGCAGAACTAGAGCGACATAATTCCTTGATAAACTCTCTTAATGACAAGTTAGCTGATATTACTATCCAATTGGTTCTTTTAAAAGAGGATAACGGAAAGATAAAAAGTATTGACGCTAGACTTCGCACAGTTGAAAATGCTGATTTGGCTGATGCTGCTATAACTAGGTATCGGAAATGGCTGATCGGAATTCTAATTGTATTGGTAGGATCAGTCGCATTCCCAATAATTAAAGCTATCTTCTTCCCTGGAACATAATGGACTTTACACTACGAACCATAATCATTCTTTCTCTATTGATAATAGTCTTCTTCCAGATGGCTACAGGACTATATACGATAAACAGAAGTTATAACAACTGTTTAGATATCAATAGAGTTAACAGTAACATAACAACTTCATTAAAGCGAAGTAAAAAGGTAATCCCCACTCTGCCATTCTATAAACATCATCCACAAGAACGTAGAGAAGCTTTGAAAGAGATTAACAACGCTCTAGGGGAGTTTCAGCCCAACCATTGTGATATTCTCCCATAGCCCGTCAGGCGTGTAACGTAGTATAGGAATTTGCCGTTTTCGAGCTTCGGCCACACAGTGCGCCGTCCCACCAGTCTCTTTCTTCATTAGAAAGAAAGCTAAGACTAAATTCGGGCATAGGGACGGGTGTACTGTGCCCTCTTCAGAGGTCTTTCCATCTAACATGAGACAATTGCGTTTCATTGGAGCAATCTTCCCGCCTGCTGCTCCTATCTTGGCTATCCAATATTTATACTCTGGTCGAACCACATGCGGCTTCACAAAGCCTAAAGACAAGCAAACGGAGTTGGCTAAGGAATCAAGTCCCTTAGCCCCTCCGTGAATAAACAGTGTGTCTCTTGAATAAGGATCTAGAACTTCTATGAGTAGCTCTTTATTAGTCCACTCTCTAGTTCCTGTTAACAAGACTGGCATTACTCGTGATCGTACTCGATGATATCCATGCCCTGTCTAGTAACCCTAATTACTACATGGTCACCGAAGATAGCCTTTAAAGTATCATCATCGATAGCTTCGAGAAGACCAGTTACAGCCATTGCTACGGTTTCTTTGTAAGTAGGTTCAACTTCTCCCTTACGAACCTCATAACGAGTCCATAACTCGTCACCCCACGCAGAGTCATACTCTACATCTTCTTCGTTTGCCCAAGTGGCATAAGGATAGTCTTTATGCACACTAAACTCACAAACATCTCCATCATTCCAATATGGGGTATACTGCATCCATGTGAATGATGTAAGCTGAGGATGTTCATCAAAAATAGATTGGCATCCCTGTTTAAAAGCTTTTGAAGCGGTTTCCTGCATTTGCTCCTTGATATTCTTCAACTGCTCTTGTAGCTCCTTAAAATCTGCCATAGGCTCAATCGTTGTCAAAGCTAATCACCTTTCTAGTTCGCTTAACCTTACCATTATCTAACTTACGGAATGAAGGTGGCGTTCCTTCCTTCCCATTTTGCATCCATGGGATGAAATCCATATTCTCTAAATAATCCTGTGCAGAAGGAATGAACTTGCTACCAAAGTCTTCTAGGACGTGCTGCTCACCAACATCTCTCACAGAAACACGCCGACCAGCACTATTTAGAAAATGTACACCAAATACACGTTCAAGAACATTACTAAGAAACCAAGCATTATGAGTCAAAGCTCTATGCCTATTATCTGCAATAGCTCCCTTGCTACTATCCATAAAGTTATGGATTTCGATATAATCCTCAGGACTTCCGCCCCATCGTTTAGCTGAGGACTCCGCGTGAATGATCGGCTTAGCCATTTATCTCCTTTAGATCATAATAGTAGATTTTAACAAGCTTTAGAGCGTCTGTCAATGTACCAATGTCATTGTTCGAGAAGTTGATGTGGTAGTTCATTTCGTGCATATATCCACGTTGAAAGCTTAGCGAATGACGCGTTAGTTGGGTTGGACTGAATCTTGCACCTGATGACTTGTCAAGTTTGGCAGAGTCTTGACCAATCTTATATCTCCATGCTTCTGTTTTATCTTCTGTCATACTGGATTTTCTACATCTATAAAAGTATGTTTAATTCCAAACTGTTTCTCTAGTTTGCTACCAAGCATCTTGATTCCTAGTCGCTCCGTTGCATGATGACCAGCAGCAAAGAAGTGCATTCCGTATTCCTGAGCCATGTAGATTGTAGGCTCTGCTGCTTCTCCAGTTACGAAGGCATCATAACCTTCATTAGCTGCCTCTGAGATATATTGGGCTGCACCGCCCGTAATCGTAGCTACACGATCAATCATTTTAGGGCCAAAAGAATACAAAATAGGAACATTCTGGAAGACGTTGTAGACTCGTCTACGAAAATCTGCTAGAGTTTCAGGCTTACTCAGGATTCCTCCAAAGCCAATCTCTGCAAAAGGAGCAGGATCACTAATACCTAATCTTCTAGCAGCCAAGATATTATTGCCTATTATAGGATGGGCATCCAAGGCTAGGTGATATCCCAATAGTGAAATATTTTCTTCCTCTAATAGGTCGATCCGGCCGCCAACCCTGCCATCTAATATCCGACTCTCGTTATTCCAAAACAGACCGTGATGTACCACAAGCATTTGACAGCCTCTATTTGCTGTTTCTTCGATTACATCGGCTGAAGCTGAGACAGCAGTAGCGATATGAGTGACAACTTTCTCACCAGCAAACTGCAATCCCATAGGGCCGTAGTCAGGATAAGCCTGGAGACTTAGAAAGTCATTTAGATATTCTACAATCTCGTCTCTAGTTCCCATCTATCTCCTTGAACGCCAAACCCTGTAATCATCATTATGAAGCGGGCAAAGTTTACGAGAAGCCGCCAGGGGTGACTTCATAAAGCAATTACACGTCAAAGGCTCAAGAGGAATCAGAATATGTCTCTGCTGACTATTCTTCCTGATCTTAGTAGAGAAGTTTCCGTTCCCTCCCTTTGAAAGATACCAGTCCCCAGGAAGTGGGGTTCGCTTTACACCAGCCCAAGCAAATCCCACTGGTGCAGGGTTAAGAACGTAGTAGTCGTCATCCACAGGACGAACATTTTCAATATCATGCTGTGGTGACATTCCTAGTTCTTTATCGCCAGCCCCATCCTCAAATCCCATTGTATAATCCGGGTGCATAGGATACGCGCAACGTTCCTCACGATAACCTGCTGCGTATCCCTCGATGTAGAACTTGTCGTCTGTCATTGGACTATTATATCACCTTTGGGTGGGATTGTCAAGGTCCTTCTCCAACTTGAGCAGCAATTCTACACGGCGATCAGAGTTACCATCATGCCAACCGGCCATATAATCAGCCTCATCCGACCAAGGTTCTTTTTCATTCCAAGCATCAGCATAACCGCGCTTATATAAATTTTCATTGTCTAGTGTGAGAGATTGACGATACTCCCGAATACTAATCTGCTGACCGCAATTTATACAAATCAAATGAACAGTTATTGGGGGCCGTGGAGCAACAGTATGACCATATAGATAACAGTCCCCGAGTCTTTTTAGTTTGTGCTTATCCATTTTTGCGCCATGCGTGATAACGCCGCCAATGACGATTCCATTTCCAATCAAACTCGCATTGGAAGTTAAACATTTGTTGAAATCCGCCCTTACGGTACTCCCGAAGAGAACCGAGAACGAATCTAGCATCTTCTAGATCAGAACGTAGAGCGGCACGATAGTATTTAGTGGGATTCGCCTTATAATCTTTGAGAGATAGAGAGACATTTGCTCGTTGAGCCAGGAGAGAATACTCCATGGCTTTTTCGTACTCTCCTGGCTCCCATTCCTTCATTAGTCTCTGTCCTTCGGATAGAAGCTCTCTGGCCCCTCTAGAACCAGCCAACACTTATGCTTCGCATCGACACCGACAAATTCACGGGAGAGCGCGGCGATCAATTCCAGAGCCTCGTCCTTCCTCAGCTTGACCATTGCGGTATTCTTAGTACGGTCGATCATCGGCCCGAAGTAGTCTGGAAGAACCACCACATCGCTGCCATCGTTCTTTACTTCGAATCTAGCCATTTACTTTCCTTAAGAGTAAGAGGTCTGATCGTAGCTCCGAGAGATTCTTGGTGATGCCCTCAAAAATACCAGCGGCAAACCTGGCCTTATCATTATCTATCGAACTAAGTTTATGAGACGCCTCAATAATCTCAAGTATCATGTCATCGAGATTAACCCACATGGTTCCATCGCCTTGAATTTTGCTGTGTACCATTACACTCCCATCTTGTTAGTTAGAGTCCTAACCAGATCATCAACCGTGGCTGCGTACTTCTTGAGTGCATCCAGAGAACCCTCGCCCCACTGAGCGATATAAGGAACCGAAGACTTACTCACATCGAACCCAAGAAGTCCAAGAGCCATCAGAGTTGCAGACTCAACAAGAACCTCGGCATTCTCGCGGCCGTAGTCCTGATAGTTGATATCACCATATGCATGGCAAAGCTCATGAACCAGTACCCGAACGGTACCATTGCCAGTGAGATGCTTATTCACGATAATATCATGATTCTGATAGTCACACCATCCGAGTGCCTTGCCTGTGTCGTCCTGATAGCGGACGAAGAAACCAAGATCACGAGCAAAACCCTCAAGTGCGGCAATATGGTCAGCAAGATCATCACCCTCTACATCAAGCATAACAGGAGCTTGAGCCTCTGGTGCATCCGTATCAGTAATGTCATAGACAGTTACGATCTTGAACCAAACCTTCTTCTTCGGCTTCCCGTTCTCATCAAGCTCTTCCTTGCCATTGGCATCCTTCTTAGCAAAGAACATCGGAGCAAAAATTTTAATTGGCTTGGCATCCGAATTCAAGGCAATGCCCTCATTCTCCCATTGCTTCTTGCCATGGACGAGAGTAGCAGTTTTCTTCTGCGACCAAATCATTAGAGCATTGTTGAAGCTGTACTTGCGGAGATTATTACGTCCATAAAGAATCCAGTTCCTCCAGGCATCCTCAGCAGTAAGCTCAGCAACAGCACTCTCAAGCAGACGCTTCTGTTCAGCAATCTGCTCTTCCTTCCAAGCCTGCTTTTCAGCAGCGGTGAAAGTTCGCTTTGTTTTCATGATAATAGTATATCATCTAGAGCGCCATTTGTCAACCCAAAAATAGGTGTAAATGCTAGTGCTGAAGATGAATAACACCAACCAAATAGCGTCAGAGGGGGAGACAAGCATCCCCTCTGACGAATATCCAAATCCGCTCTGTCAAGGCTACATACAAAAGTACAGTCAAGAATACTTCCCAAATCTTTAGAGCCTTCTTGATCATTAGATAACTACGACTCTGCCCTTTGCAGCTTTAGCGTTAGGGTGACAGCCGCCGCACATGCAACGATCTTCCTTACGGGTACTGTGCTTGCCCTGAGGCATTCCCTCAGGCTGAGTAGGAACTCGCTTTCGGTGCCTCTCTTCACGGATGATTCTCCGCTCTGCTCTTCTACGCTTAAGTGCCTGTCTACTAGCCTTGTTTGCCATAATCCCTCCTTAGTCGGTCGTTTCCATTAGCTCGCGCCATTGTGCTTCTAGATCGTTCTCTTCAATTTGATCGAGCAGAATAACCCGAGGATTCTTTGGAGGGGTGTAATTCCCCATCTTTACAGGAGTTGTGTTGCAGTTCTCAATATAAACTCCACCCAAACAATCCCCTGTCTTCCCACCTACATCAATATTCCAATGGGTTGATCCATAGTCAGGAAAATCTTCCCTGATTGGACCGTTGAAACGAGTAGAGTGACCTACGATTTGATTAATTCGCTTGCTACGAAGTTCATCCCAATCGTTCCAGAAGATTCCTCCAGCTTGCCACTTCTTACTAGAACCTCTAACCCCACCGATGTTATCAAAAATTTCTACATCAGAAATTTCAAGCTTAGCATCCTCCCAAAGATACTCGATAGCTTCATTAGCTTGCTTCTCACTATGGTATCCCCAATATGGGTGAAGTCCACCATGAACAAGCAAATAGTTATCGACCAGGAAGGTAGGCCGATAGACTCCTGCTGCTTCAAGCCGAAGTAGCCCTAGTTGAAGCTCTCTGTCATGAGAACGCATTCCACCAAAATCAATTCCTCCCATGAAGGAATATTCGTGATTACCTACACAGATCCCATCAAACCACTTAGGAGCATAGGCTAGGCACATTAGATCACCTTCACGATTGAAGCAACCATCGATTAGATCGCCTGTACACCAGACCTTTAGTTCATCCTTATTGATTCGCTCCATCTTTTCATTGATGGCACCTTCACGAATAAGGAATTTTCTTAGGTTCCCGAAGAACCCATGAACGTCACCGATAACGAGATTTCTTATAACGACTCCTTTCTAATCCACATAATGTCTTGATCTGGTATCCAGGCAGGAAGTAGACCCCTAGCCTGTCTATATAGATCGCCAGAAACTCCACTGATATTGACAATGCGCACCCTGATCATAGTCACACCACTGACCATTATATCAGAACGTTCTAACTCTTCTACCTCGTACTGAATTTTGTAAGTGGACCCTTTGTTGGTCCACCCACAACCCTCAGCGTCATATTGAATCAAGCCGCGATTGCGCTGTGGTTTAGGTTGCTCCTGCTTCTTGTTCCGTTTGAAAAACCGCCAGATCATAGATTGATTGACACTCCTTTCGGTTTCTTTTCTGCCTTCTTACGCGCTCGATACCGACGTACTCTATCTCTCATATAGTCTGCCCATGCCTGGCGGCATAAGTCACATCGACATTTATAGTTATTGTAACTAGATGCTTTGCCGTGCTCAAATTCTTTATCCATCACTTCCTTTGAATCTGTTGATAGAATCAATAGCTGCCTGCATATTCTTTCTTCCTACAGGGTTAGCTGAGTGAATGTGAATCTCTTCTGGAATATATTTGTCAAGCCCACCATAGGCAGCCCATCTCTCTAGAGTCTCAACAATGGCATAGCCGGAATCCTGATCCTCACCCAAATCGTGATCAAGACTAATCTCTGTAACATCAGGATTGTTGCCTAGAATATCAAAGGCTTCCCTGGCTGTTTTAACCCAAGTCCACCCCTCAGGGGCGGGACGAATATCATCTAGCCATAGTTTCATAGTAACTATTATATCATCGCTAAGCTGTTTTGTCAAGGACGCATTCTAGCGAAAAGATAGATCATTATGATGAGGAAGATAGAAAGGACTCCGACTACAACAGAATCACCCCACCATACATCCTTGCCTATGATCCAAAAGAAATAAAACCAGACGATATAGAGTAGTAAGAGTGCCTTGAGCAGGCGTGTGTAAGGAGGCCGGAAACCCTGCTTTAACAATCTCCACATGAGACAATTATAACAACAAACATGGAAATTGTCAAGTGCCACGCTAAATAAGTAGAAGCGTGGAGGAACTATGCCTGATAGAGTCTATATAGGTGATACAGCACTGATCGAGGTAGCGATCTATGATGAGGATAATGTTAGTCCTCTCGCTGCCATCGAGGTTTCATGGAAATTCCGCAAGCCTGACGGGACTATCCTTTTAGGTGGACCCCAATCTGTTCAAGAGACTTATGCAATTATAGCATTAACTGATACTGATCTTGCTGGACCGTATGATGGTCAGATCACCTTTACACTCTCAGATGATTCAAAACGTTCGGCTGTAGAATCTTTCGAAGTTGTTGATCCTTTAGAAAGCTCTACTGAGGCTACAACAGGTTTAGATGGGGCTATAGATCGTGCTTGGATGAAACTAGAGGACCTTTTTGATTCTGAGCTAGGTGGCCCGTGGCTAAGAGATAAAACCATGGCCTACTTCGATAAGAATAAGCTGGCTCGACTGCTGCCTGATGCACTTTACTATATTAACAACTTTTATCAGCCTGCTAGCAACT
>Ga0070741_10013506_pt1 | contig 14392 bp, 12 predicted proteins | sample Coa_R1_4_FD_66440 | JGI IMG/M metagenome (GOLD analysis project Ga0070741, IMG submission 66440) | Surface soil microbial communities from Centralia Pennsylvania, which are recovering from an underground coalmine fire - Coalmine... | ecosystem: Environmental > Terrestrial > Soil > Unclassified ...
TACACGTTATCCGTGCACACCACATGATCGCCGGCCTTCATCATCGTGCACAGCGCCGTAATCGCCGCCATCCCCGACCCGAAACAATGCGCACTCGTTCCACCCTCCAGCGCACACAAACTCTCCTCCAGGGCATCACGTGTCGGATTCGTCAGCCGCCCGTACTCATACCCACGCCGCATCTTTCCAATGCCGTCCTGCTTGTACGTGGAGGTCAGATAAATCGGCACATTCACCGCTCCGGTCAGCTCCTCCGGCTCCTGACCCTCATGAATCGCCCGCGTCGCAAACCCCATCGTCTTCTCACTCATCTCCAACACTCACTCCAAAAAAGAACGGCAGCCATTTACGGCCACCGTTCTACTGTCTATTGCTCTACTGTCTACTGTCTAGTTTTTACGCCTGCGGCTTCGGCCGGAACAGCACAAACTCCTTCGCCGCGCTCTCCCAATCCGCAAGCATTCCCTGCGCCAGCACAGAATCCGTCAGCCGCACATGCTCTTCCAGCAGCTCACGCAACTGCGCCTGCTCCTCATCCGTGCACGCCCCAAACGCCACCGCCTCCAGGAACTCATCGTGATAGCGCGTCTTCTCCACAATCTCGCCATCGCGATCCAGCACCCACGCCAGTCCGCCGGTCATGCCCGCGCCGAAGTTGATCCCAATCTCGCCCAGGATCACCACCATGCCGCCGGTCATGTATTCGCAGCCGTGGTCGCCCACGCCTTCGACCACCGCCGTCGCACCCGAGTTCCGCACCGCAAACCGCTCGCCCGCGCGTCCCGCAGCAAACAGCTTGCCCGCAGTCGCACCATACAGAGCGACATTGCCCAGCAGCACATGATCGCCGCTGCGCTCCGCCGCTCGTCCCACCGGCCGCATCACCAGCTCCGCGCCCGACAGTCCCTTGCCGACAAAATCATTCGCCTGCCCGGTCAGGATCAGCTTGATCCCCTCCGCCGCAAACGCACCGAAGCTCTGCCCCGCCGTCCCATGCAGATCGAACGTCACATCCACGCACTCGATCTCGCCCTTCGCGCGCAGCAGCGCCAGCTCACCCGAGAGCCGCGCACCCACCGACCGATCCTCATTACAGATCTCCGACCCAACCTCGAAGCTCTTGCCCTTCTGAGCAGCAGCCACAGCCTGCCGCGTCCACTGCTCGTCCAAAGGCTCATTCGCCTCAGGACGATCATTCCGTCCACCGCCCCAGCGCCGCGGCCCGTCATCTGAATTCGCAAGCAGCGGCGTCAGATTCAAATTCCCGTCGAACCGCACCTGCTCCAGCAGATCCACACGTCCGACCGCCGCCTCCAGGCTCGGCAGCCCAAACTTCGCCAGCAGCCGCTGCAGGTCACCCGCAAGCTGCCGGAAGAACGTCACCACATGCTCCGGCTTGCCACGAAACTTCGCCCGCAGTTCCGGCTTCTGCGTCGCAATGCCCGTCGGGCACGTATTCAAATGGCACTGCCGAGCCATGTCGCAACCCAGCGACACCAGCACCGCCGTGCCAAACGCGTACTCGTCCGCACCCAGCAGCGCCGCAATCAACACATCACGCGCGGTCGCAATGCCGCCATCCGTGCGCAGCCGCACGCGCTCGCGCATCCCATTCGCACGCAACACCTGCTGCGCCTCACTCAGCCCAAGCTCCCACGGATTGCCCGCATACTTGATGCTCGAAAGCGCCGCCGCTCCCGTCCCGCCCGTGTTGCCGGCGATCACCACATAATCCGCATACGCCTTCGCCACACCCGCGGCCACCGTGCCCACGCCAAAGCTCGACACCAGCTTCACACCAACCGCCGCGCGCTTGTTCACGCGCTTCAGGTCGTAGATCAACTGCGCGAGATCTTCGATGGAGTAAATGTCATGATGCGGCGGAGGCGAAATCAGCGCCACCCCCGGCTGCGCATGCCGCAGCCGTGCAATCAGCCCCGAAACCTTGTGCCCCGGAAGCTGTCCACCCTCACCGGGCTTCGCTCCCTGCGCCACCTTAATCTCAATCTCTTCCGCATGCGCCAGGTACTCCGCCGTCACACCAAACCGTCCCGAAGCAATCTGCTTAATCTTATTGCTCAGACTCGTATGCACCGCCGGCGCACTCACCATCTCCGCCACCGCCGCCCCACCCGAGGAACCCGGGTGTCCCATCTTCGCAACAGCTTCATCGTCGCTAAGGTGGGTTGGACTACCACCTGATCCCTGATCCCTGATCCCTGACCCCTGCACCCGATACACCGCCGGGTCCTCGCCACCCTCACCCGTATTCGACCGCGCGCCCAGCATGTTCATCGCCTGCGTAATCGTCGAGTGCGCCTCCGGGCTCAGCGACCCCAGGCTCATCGCGCTCGCTATAAAGTGACGACACAAACTCTCCGGAGCCTCAACATCATCCACGGCCAGCTCCGGCCCCGCTGGACGAACCTCCAGCAGATCCCGCAGCGACTTCGCCTCCGCCGTATCCACATTCCGGCTGAACATCTGGAACGCATGCGCCGGATCTGTCGCAGCAGCAACTCCCCGCGCGCTGCCCACCACCGTCTGCAACGCCTTCACATTCGGCGGCTGCCACTGATGCGGCTCCGCCATATCCGCCTTGCGGAATCGAACCCATCCATAATCCGGCAAATCCGCCTTCGCCGCGGCCGGCTCGGCGCTCTCACCAATCCACGCCGCCCGCAACCTGCGATCCAGCTCCGCAAACCCAATCCCTGACAACGGCGCCGGCGTCTCCGGGAAGCACCGGTCCACCACGCTCTTATGCAGTCCCAAAATGTCGAACTGATGCGCCATCCGATAGCTGTTCACCACGCTGATGCCCATCTTCGACATCACCTTCGCCAGCCCCGCATCCAGCGCCTTCAGGACATACTTCTCGCCGTCCACACCCTCCGGAAAGCCCTTCTCGCCCACATACGTCCGCGCCGTCTCCAGCGCCAGCCACGGGCACACCGCGCCCGCGCCATATCCGATCAGCACCGCCGCGTGATGCACATCGCGACAATCCCCAGCCTCCACCGCCAGCCCCGCCAGCGTGCGCAGCCCGGCCCCCACCAGCGCCTCATGCACCGCGCCCACCGCCATCGCCATCGGCACGGGAATGTTCTCGGCCGATGCCTTACGGTCCGTCAGCACCAGCAGCCGCGCTCCGTTCCGCACCAGCTCCACCGCGCGCAAACATAGCTCATCAATCGCCTGCTCCAGCGTCTTCTCCGGCGCAAACACACACGCCAGCTCCTCCAGCCGCAGCTCTTCCCTGTGCGGATACTGCCCGCTCCGCAGCGCCGCCATCTGTCCCAGCGACAAAAACGGCGAGTCCAGCGCAATCCCTGGCAGCGGCGCATTCTTCTCAAGAAAGTGCGGCCACGGTCCCAGCCGCGTGTGCAGACTCACCACCACCGACTCACGCAGCGAATCAATCGGCGGATTCGTCACCTGCGCAAACCGCTGCCGGAAGAACGCATACAGCGGCCGCGGGCTCTTCGCCAGAAACGCCAGCGGCGTGTCATCGCCCATCGACCACACCGCATCTTTCCCGGTGCTCGCCATGGGCTTCAAAATCATGTTGACGTCTTCCTTCGTATACCCGAAGCCCTTCTGCACCTCCGCTAAGTTGGCAGGAATCTCTCCCAACTCTGCTCCATGCAATGGCTCCAGCGGCTCCATCCGCGTCAGCGCCAGAAACTCCTCGCGCGAGTCGAAGACGTCCATCATGTCTTCGTTGTGGTACACCTTCCGCTCGGACATATCCACGCCGATCATCTGGCCCGGCCCCAGTCGTCCGCTCTCGATGACGGTGCCCGGATCCAGGTCCACCAGCCCCGCCTCCGACCCCGCCACAACAATTCCCTCACTCGTGATCGCGTACCGGCAAGGCCGCAGCCCATTGCGATCCAGCGCCGCGCCCACAACAATGCCATCGCTGAACGCAATCGCTGCCGGCCCATCCCACGGCTCGGCGCACTCGCGGTGATACTCCAGAAACGGATGCTTGCGCTTGGTCACCGCCGGCGGCAGCAGCATGCGCACACTCTCCGCAATCGTCCGCCCGTTGTGGCTCAGCAGCTCAATCGCCTCATCCAGGCTTGCCGAATCCGTTCCACCTTCGGTCAGCACCGGCTTGCACTCCACCGGCAGGGTCGATCCGCGCGCCCGCATCCGCGCACGGTTCCCCCACACCGTATTGATCTCGCCGTTGTGCGCCAGTTTCCGTGAAGGCTGTGCGCGATGCCACGTCGGCAGCGTGTTCGTCGCATACCGCTGATGAAAGATCGCAAACGCCGTCACATACTCCGCGTTCGCCAGGTCCGGATAAAACTCCGGCAGCAATCTCCCCAGGCACATCGCCTTGTACACAATCGTCTGCGCCGACAGAGAGCACACATACCCCGTCACCTCGCCCAGCTCCACCGCGCGCTCAAACTGCTTGCGCGCCAGGTACAGCCGGCGCTCCATCGGGTCAATGCCCTCGTGCTGCGCATCATCCGCAACCAGCACCTGCCGCACCTTCGGCATCGTGCTCCGCGCAATCTCGCCCAGAATCTCCGGCCGCATCGGCACATCGCGCCAACACAGCACCTTCAGCTCCTGCGCCTTCAGCGCACGCTCAATCACCGCCTCCGCGCGCGTCTCCCCCTGCGGCAGAAACACCATGCCTACGCCCAGCGTCGCCTCATCCGGCAGTTCAACCCCTGCCGACTTCAGCAGCAGCGCGCGCGGCACATTCGTCATCAGGCCAACGCCGTCGCTCGACGCGCCATCGGCCGCCACCGCTCCGCGATGCTCCAGCCGCGCCAGCGCCGTCAGCGCATCTTCCAGAATCTTGTGGTTGGCCTTGGCTAACGCAGAAGCAACAAACCCCACGCCGCAGGAATCCCGGTCAAAACGCGGATCGATTAAGCTTTGCGGGCCTTCGGCGAAGCTTTGGGCGCCTTCGGCGAAGCTCTTCAGCCCTTTGGCAAGTAAGCTCTCGGGACCCTCGGCAAGGCCCGCCCGGCCTTCCACCAATGCAACTTCACTCAAATTCCCGCCTCCAGGCTGTACATCGCCCGTCGACAGACACTCCGGCCGCTGAGGAAAAAGAAGGGGCATGCTTCACTATACTTCCATTGTTTGACTAGCGCACCATCGAGGCAGTGAATCTTCTTAGGAAATCCCGGCCTAAACCAGTTCCACACCCTTGACATTCGCGCTATGTATATTTATACATGAATTGTGGATTTTTATGCATCAGGCGTGGCGCCCTCTGCGTCACGCTTTTCGTTGCGCTTAAAACGCCACTTTTCAGGCCAACCCGCCTGAACAAATGCAAAACAATTCGGAGAAGGCTTTTCCTAACTCCTCACCCCTAACCCCTAACTGTTCTTCCCCCATGAAAGACCAACGCCAAAACGCGATCCGGGACCTCCTGGCCAAGGCCGCCGCCTCCAACGGCACAGCCGCCATCAATAACCAGGACGACCTCCGCCGCAAGCTCGCCGCCCGTGGCATCCACGTCACCCAGGCGACCCTCTCCCGCGACATCCGCGAGCTCAAGCTCCTCAAGGGCCCCGCCGGCTACGAACTCCCGCCCAACGCCGAAGAGGAGGAAGAGCTCCCCGAGATCGGCGACGTCCTCCAGGACTTCGGCCTCGAGGTCCGCCAGGCCCAGAACCTTCTCATCGTCCTCACCACCGTCGGCGGTGCCCAGCCCGTCGCCGCCTCGCTCGACTACGAAGAGTGGACCGAGGTCGTGGGCACCCTCGCCGGCGACAACACCGTCCTCATCATCTGCCCCGACAACCGCCGCGCCGAAACTCTCAAAGCCCGCATCGAGACCTTCATTGCCTAAGCCACACTCCAATCCGGTGCAAGACCCCGGGTGCCCCACCCTCGACGCGCAGCGGCAGGGTGGGGTCCGTCCTGGCAACGATCTCCGCGTCGCCGTCGCCGGCGTCACCGGCTACGCTGGCGCCGAGCTCGCACGCCTCCTCCTCCATCACCCGCGCCTCTCCACGCCGCCTGTCTTCCTCGGCCGCGAAGGCGCCGAAGAAACCCTGCGCCTCACCGACATCCACCCCACGCTCTCCGGCACGCCTAACGCCGACGCCGCCCTCGTCGTCCCATTCTCCTTCGACACCCTCACCAAAGAAGGCGTCAACCTCCTCTTCCTCGCGCTCCCCCACGAGCAGTCCCGCGACCTCGCGCCCATCGCCCTGCAAAACAACATCAAGGTCGTTGACCTCTCCGCCGCCTGGCGTCTCCAGCACGACACCAACCGCGCCGTCTACAAGCTCCACGACGCCAACCCTGACTGCGCCGCCAAACTCCAGGCCGAAGCCGTCTACGGCTCGCCCGAGCTGCACGCGCCCGCCATCCGCAACGCACGCCTCGTCGCGAACCCCGGCTGCTACGCCACCTCCGTCATCCTCGCGCTCGCGCCGCTCGTGCGCGCCAACATCCTCGACCTCGACCACGGCATCGTCGCCGACGCCAAATCCGGCGTCTCCGGCGCGGGCAAAGCCCCTACGCCCACCACGCACTTCATGCACGCGGCCGACAACCTCTCCGCCTACGCGGTCTTCCACCACCGCCACACCGGCGAGCTCCTCGAGCAGCTCCAACTCACGCGCGAACAAATCATCTTCACGCCCCACCTGCTGCCCATCCCCCGCGGAATTCTCTCCACCGTCTACCTGCGTCTAAATAAGGAGTGCACCGCGGAAGAAATCCAGTCCTGCTTCGACGACTTCTACGCCAACGCTCCGCTCGTCCGCATCCGCCGCTCGTCCACCCTCCCGCAGATCCAGCACGTCGCGCGCACCAACTTCTGCGACCTCGGCTTCCAGCTCGCAGGCGCCGCGGCAGGAAAAGAAGCGCATCGCCGCCTGATAGTCATCTCCTGTCTCGACAACCTCCTCAAAGGCGCCGCCTCCCAGGCGGTCGAAAACATGAACCTCATGGCCGGCTTCCACCAGCAGGAGGGCCTCCTATGACGCACGCCTCTTTTTTTGTCATTCCCGAAGTGAATCTGCGTTTCGCTTTTGGCTTTGCCTTTCTTTCCGTCATCCCCGCAGGGGACCTGCTTCTTTCACCCGGAGTCCACCCATGAAACTCGTCGTCAAACTCGGCGGAGCCGCCCTCGAAAACCCCGCGCTCCTCGCCACCTGCGCGCAGGCCATCGCCGACCTCACCCGCGACGGCCACCAGGTCGCGCTCGTCCACGGCGGCGGCGTGCAGCTCACCAAGCTCCTCGCCCAGATGGGCAAAAAGTCCGAGTTCGTCGCCGGTCTCCGCATCACCGACGCCGAGACCCGCGACGCCGCCCTCATGGTCCTCGGCGGCCGCGTCAACAAATCCCTCGTCGCCGCATTAACCCAGCACGGCGTCTCCGCCGTCGGCCTCACCGGCGGAGACGCCCAGGTCTTCCGCGCGCGCAAGAAGAAAACCGAGCACGACCTCGGCTTCGTCGGCGAAATCGCCTCCACCGACCCCCGCTGGCTCGACGCCATCTGGAAGATGGGCGCCATCCCCGTCATCTCCTCCATCGCTCTCGGCTTTGACGGCGAGTACTACAACATCAACGCCGACGAGATGGCCGCCGCCGCCGCCATCTCCACCAAGGCCGACGCCCTCGTATTTCTCACCGACGTCCCGGGCGTCAAAGGCGCCGACGGCTCCGTCATGCGCTGGCTCTCGCTCAAAGAAGTTCCCGCACTCGAAAAGGCCGCAGTCGTCTCCGGCGGCATGCTGCCCAAGCTCAACGCCTGCAAGGAAGCCCTCACCCACGGCGTCAAGCGCGTGCGCATCCTCCCCGCCGAATCCGCCGCCGTCCTGCCCAACTTCTCCTCGACCCGCATCAATGACGGAACGGAGGTCATCGCCGCATGAACAACTCACTGAAAGATCTTCAAGCCGCCGAATCGAAACTCGTCATGAACACCTACGCGCGCTATCCCATCCTCCTCACGCGCGGCGAAGGCGTCTTCGTCTACGACGAGCACAACACCGAATACCTCGACCTCCTCTCCGGCATCGGCGTGTGCGCGCTCGGCTACAACCACCCCGCGATCACCGCGGCCATCACCGCGCAGGCGCAAACCCTCGTCCACACCAGCAACCTCTTCTACCACCCTCACACCGCCGAGCTCGCACTGCGCCTCACTGAAATCACCGGCCTCGATCGCGTCTTCCTCACCAACTCCGGCACCGAAGCCTGGGAGGCCGCGCTCAAGCTCGCCCGCGCCCACGCGAAGCTCCTCCGCTCCGAAGGCAAGGGCGTCGGCACCAAGTTCCTCGCGCTCGAGCACAGCTTCCACGGCCGCTCCATGGGCGCCGTCGCCACCACGCACAAGTCCGCCTATCGCGAGCCCTTCGCACCCGTCATGCCCGACGTTGAATTCGTCCCCTTCAACGACGTCGCCGCACTCCAGGCCGCCTTCAGCACCGACGTCTGCGGCATCTGCATCGAGGTCCTGCAAGGCGAAGGTGGCATCAATCCCGTCTCCGCAGACTTCCTCCGCACCGCACGCCAACTCTGCGACTCCACCGGCGCTCTTCTCCTCTTCGACGAGATCCAGTCCGGCATGGGCCGCACCGGCAAGTGGACCGCCTATCAGCACACCGACGTCAGCCCAGACATCACCACGCTCGCCAAGCCCATCGCCGGCGGCATCCCCATGGGCGCCATGCTCGCCACCGAGGAAGCCGCACGCGCCTTCACGCCCGGCATGCACGGCACAACCTTTGGCGGCAATCCCTTCGCCTGCGCCGTGGCCATCGCCGCCATCGACACGATCAAGCGTGACAACCTGCTCGCCCACAACACCGAGCTCGGCGCCTACTTACTCGCCCAGCTCCGCAACCTCGCGGCAAAGCACTCATCCATTAAAGAAGCGCGCGGCCTCGGCCTCATGGTCGGCCTCGAGCTCCACTCCGCCGACCTCGCCAAGTCCGTGCACGAGGCCATGATGAACACGCATCACATCCTCCTCAACCGCACGCATGACACGGTCCTGCGCTTCCTTCCGCCCTTCATCATCCAGCGCGAGCACGTCGACCGCGCCATCCCCGCCCTCGACCAGCTCCTCACCCAACACCTCACCCCCGAGCCCCAGACCGCTGAGGCCACCGCAAAATAGCTCGCACTCCCAGGAACCCAATGGACACCAAAACCATCGTCATGAACCCCAAATCCCGCAAGCCCTCCGGCATCCAGTCCGACACCGCCTTTACCGAGCTCGCCAAGGGCCTCAACGGCCGCGACCTCGTCTCCATGTCCGACCTCTCGCCGCAGGAGCTCGCCGCCATCCTCGAGCTCGCGCACGCCGTCAAAGCCAGCCCCGAAGACTTCCGCCACGCCCTCGACGCCAAACAGATGATCCTCATCTTCGAGAAGGCTTCCCTCCGCACGCGCCTCACCTTCGAAGCCGCCATGAACACCGCCGGCGGCAACGCCATCTTCTACGACCAGACCAAGCAGCCGCTCGGCGAGCGCGAGTCCATCCCCGACGTCGCCCGCAACCTCGAGCGCTGGATGTCCGTCATCGTCCTCCGCACCTTCGCGCACTCCACCATCACCGAGATGGCCGCCAACGCAAAAATCCCCGTCATCAACGCACTCTCCGACCTCGAGCATCCCTGCCAGGCCATCGCCGACTTCATGACCCTCGAAGAACGCTTCGGCGCCGTCGACGGCCTGCACTTCACCTACGTCGGCGACGGCAACAACGTCTGCCACTCCCTCATGCTCGCCGGCGCCCTGCTCGGCTCGCACGTCACCATCGCCACACCCAAAGGCTTCGAGCCCAAGCTCGACATCATCCACAAGGCCATCGAGATCGCCGAGTCCACCGGCGGCTCCCTCACCCTCACCCACGACCCCATTAAGGCCGCCACCGGCGCCGACGCCATCTACACCGACGTCTGCGTCTCCATGGGCCAAGAGCACGAGACCGCCCGCCGCGCTCCCATCTTCGTTCCCTTCCAGGTCAACGATCAGCTGATGTCCAACGCACAATCCGGCGCCGTCTTCATGCACTGCCTGCCCGCACACCGCGGGGCGGAGGTTACTGATTCCGTCCTCGACAGCCCGCAATCCATCGTCTTCGACCAGGCCGAAAACCGCATGCACGCCCAGAAGGCCATCACCCTCATGCTCCTCGGCGGCGCCAAGCGCCTCCCCAAAACCCCCAACCGCCGCCGGTAACAGGAAGCTCGCAAGAAGTTTTGAAGGGGCACGGCTTCAGCCGTGCCGTAACAGTTCAGCAGGACACGGGGCTTTAGCCCCTGAGGTAATCGGAGCAAGCCCATGAAGGAATCAACCCTCGATCTGGCAGTAGAAGGGCTTTACAAGGAACTGGGGAGGGTCGATAACGACCTTTCAAAGATTCCGCCGGTCACCGTCCCCATCGCCCTTCTTTATATGTTTCAAGGGATGGTGGACAACGGCGGTTTTCAGTACCCAATGGAGACCGACTTCCCTGGCTGCCCACCATACTCTGCCTTCGTCGAGGCATACCAAAGAATCGGAGCGAACGAAGCAGCCAAGGCGCTCGAGCAAGCCGTTGCGTTGTTCCCATTCGACCATCCGGAACACAAAGCACAAGCTCGTTGCGAATTCTTCGGCTCACTCGAGGAGGGCAGCCTCTTTGAGCAGCTCAGCGACAAGGTTTGCGGCGATGGCAGCATATGGAAGCGCATGGATGAATATGTCGCAACTCACCACGACGCCTTTGCTCCATTCATCACACAGTAAGTCAACTCGCAGTTGCAAAAGAGATATCGACGGAAGACATGACGAATTCGCCCCAACCAACCAAGATGTGGTCCGGCCGCTTCCGCGAGCCCCTCGACCGCACCTTCGAGCAGTGGCAGTGCAGCTTCTCCTTCGACTGGCGCCTATTGCCCTACGAAGTAGCCGCGAGCCAGGCGCACGCCCGCGCCCTCGCCGCCGCCGGCATCCTCACGCCTGACGAACTCGACACCATGCTCGCCGGCCTCACCCGCGTCGGCGAACGCCTCCTCAACTGGTCGCACCGGATTAGCGCAACATCAGGCCAAATCGACTACGAAACATCAAACGCCCAGATCGGCGCCGCCATCGTCGCCAGCGCCCCGCAGGCCGAAGACATCCATCACTTCGTCGAACTCGAACTCACCAAAGAGATCGGCGCCCTCGCCCTCAAGCTCCACACCGGCCGCTCGCGCAACGAACAAATCGCGACCGACATGCGCCTCTTCGTCCGCGACGCCATCGATGCGACAACCCACGGCCTCCTCGACTGGATCACCGCGCTCCTCACCCAGGCCGAAGCCCACACAAATCCTGAAGCAGACGTCATGCCCGGCTACACCCACCTCCAGCGCGCCGAGCCCGTCCTCCTCGCGCACTGGCTCCTCGCCTACGTCTCGATGTTGGAACGCGACCTCTCCCGCTTCGCCGACGCCCGCACTCGCATGAACCTCTGCCCGCTCGGCTCAGGAGCCATCGCCGGCGCCACCCTCGCCCTCAACCGCAACATCGCCGCCCGCGCCCTCGACTTCACAGCTCCCACGCCCAACTCCATCGACGCCACCTCCGACCGCGACTTCATGCTCGACTACAGTCAGGCGGCATCGACCCTCGGCCTCCACATCTCGCGCTTCGCCGAAGAAATCACGTTGTACGCCACCGCCGAGTTCGCCTTCGTCGATCTCCCCGAGGCCTTCTCCACCGGCTCCTCCGCGATGCCGCAAAAAAAGAACCCCGACCTCACCGAGCTCGCCCGCGGCAAATCCGCCCGCCTCCTCGGCGCCGCCACCGCTCTCGCCACCCTCCTCAAAGGCCTCCCACTCGCCTACAACAAAGACCTTCAGGAAGGCCAGGAGCAAATATTCGACATCGCCGACACCCTCGCCGGCCTGCTCAGCGTCCTCCCCAGCTTCACCCGCGCCCTCAAATTCCGCACGCCCACCATGCAGCGCGCCGCCGAAACCGGCTATCTCAACGCCATGGCCGCGGCCACCTACCTCAGCAACAAAGGCGTGCCCTTTCGCAAAGCCCACGAGATCGTCGGCAACGCCGTCCGCCTCGGCCTATTAAGAAATGAGCAGAGCTCTGGAAAAGAAGCCCTCGAGCTCAACGCCATCCCTCTAGCCGACCTCCAACAACTCTCGCCCGAATTCACCGAAGACTTCTTCGCGGCCATCTCCCTCACCGCCACCCTCGACTGCCACGACGTCCCCGGCGGCACCGCCACTCACCGCGTCCGCGAAGCCCTCGCCGCCGCGAAGCAGCGCCTTTCCACCCTCTACCCGCTACCCTCTACCCTCTAACCCCATGTCCACTGACCTCGTCACTCTCGATCTCGGCCCCCACGACCCGGCACCCGCCACCGCCGCGCCCATCCGCGTCCACAAAGCCCGCCTCCAGGACGCCCGCAACATCTTCGACCTCGTCAACGCCTACTCCCACGACGGCACCCTCCTCCGCCGCTCCTACGCCGAGCTCTGCGAAAACATCCGCGACTTCACCGTCGCCTACCGCACCATCCCCAACCCCGAAACCCACCAGCCCGAAGAAGAGTTCCTCGGCTGCGGCGCCCTCCACCTCTACGGCCCGCACCTCGCCGAGGTCCGTTCCATCGTCGTCCGCCCCGACCGCCGCGGCCTCGGCGCCGGCGACGCCATCCTCCAGGCCCTCATCGCCGAAGCCGACGACCACGAAGTCGCCTCCGTCTGCCTCTTCACCCGCATCCCCGACTACTTCGAGCACCTCGGCTTCCGCGTTGCTGAACGCGACGCCATGCCCGACAAAATCTACAAGGACTGCCAGACCTGCCCGCGCCTCTACGCCTGCGACGAAGTCGCCATGGTCCGCGGCCCACTCCCCAACATCGCCGTCCTCGGCCCCCGCGAGCCCCAGCTCCCCAACCTCGTCCAGATCAACCCCCTCGCCCCCACCGGCACCCGCTAAACCTTCCGCGCGCACGAACCCGGGTGCCCCATCTTCGCGACGGTCTCATCGTCGCTAAGGTGGGCTATCGCGCAAAGCGCGATGCTTTGCTCTTCAACCCGCATCCCGGGTTGCCCGCGAGTGACCAAAGTTCCACCCAAACCTCCCGAAATCTTGGACATCCACACCCATGTCCCACCTCATCCGACTCTCAGGTGTCACGGAGGATCTCATGCGCAACCGATGGATCGCAGGCCTCACCGGCACATGTCTCGCGCTCGCCCTCGCCCTTCCCGCCGCCGCCTCGCAAACCCCCGCGCAGAAGCGCGCAAAACACGCCGCCCACGCCCGCGCCAAGGCCCAGGTCGAAGCCCGCGACGCGCAGCACCACAACAAGCTCAAGACCGAAGGCATCCCCGCCGTCGCCGGAGCCGTTACCGGAGGCGTCGTCGCCGGCCCTGCCGGTGCCTTCGCCGGAGCCAAAACCGGACACTCCGTCGGCACCGGCTTCCACATGATCAAGAAGCACCACGACATCAAGCAGCAGGAGAAGCGCAACGCCACCGCTCACCGCCGCTACGTCTCGCACCGCCGCCGCAGCTCCACCTACACAGCCCACCGGCGCATCTCGCAGTAACCTGCCTCACTTCATCGCCACGAGGAACCACCGAGCCCGGCCCACGAGCCGGGCTCTCTCATTTGCCCTTGCCGGGGTGCCCCGTTCATACGCGTAGCGGATGAGCGGGCAATCGAGCGAAGCTCGAACGCCGCCCAGGTCATCCGGATTGCAGGCAAACCGGGAGCATTCGGCCACTCGAAGTTCATTGCACTTTGTTCTTCTGTATTCCAGAAATTGCCCACTCTTTGACTTCCTGCTGTTGATCATGAGTCAGAGACCTCTTCGGAACACGCACGAAACTTGTTTCGTTCGGTAGAAGGACGAACGAATCGGGCAGGTCGAGCAGCCGTTCGAAGGCTTGCCACGCATACCGATAGCTTGCATTACCGTTCGCCCATTGGCCGGAGATGCCATCGTGAGTGATCTTCATGATCTGCCCATTCAGCTGTTTTTCTTGAGCGAGGTAGGTTCGTCTCAAACATTTCGGCATCCTGAACCTCAGCCAAATCCAACACAGGCAGGGCAACAACACACAGACGATGGAAGCAAGAACCGTCACATCGCGTAGCCCCGTTTGAAGCCCTATGACGAAGAGGACGGCGAAGGCAAGAGCGATCAGACCTCTTGTTATTAGGCTCCTGCCAGACCTTTCAGGTGGCTTGCGCATCGCCTCTAACATCGCCCTATACTCTTCAAAATTGATCGTTGCTTGGATCTCCAAAATTGGCTCTCCGAAAGCTGAATTATCCATTGCAGCCTTGGCACCCGCAAACTGGAAGTTTCGCGGAAGCGCTCAAAATCCTCGCTTAATTTTCTCTAGCACACCGCTCCCCCGAAAATGCTATATCGCCCCGCCC
>Ga0070741_10013507_pt1 | contig 14392 bp, 9 predicted proteins | sample Coa_R1_4_FD_66440 | JGI IMG/M metagenome (GOLD analysis project Ga0070741, IMG submission 66440) | Surface soil microbial communities from Centralia Pennsylvania, which are recovering from an underground coalmine fire - Coalmine... | ecosystem: Environmental > Terrestrial > Soil > Unclassified ...
GGAGACAAGCCCGCCTCGCCGCAGGCGGTGATCGCGGCCGTGCGCCGGCCCGACTCGCAGGCGCTGCTCGTCGACGCGCTCTTCGACCCCCAGGCGGCGGCGGCGCTGCTGGAGGCGATCCGCACCGGAACCCGGAGCCGCGGCCCCGCGGGGCTGCTCGTCGCCACCGCCCGGCCGGGGCTTCCGGAGGGCGAGGCGCGCCTCTACCGCCAGGAGCACAACTCCGCGTCCGTGCAGTACGGGGAAGCCTTGCTCCTCAAGTTCTACCGCCGCCTCGGCGAGGGCGTCAGCCCGGAGCTGGAGATCTGCAGGGCGCTGACCGAGCGCGCGCCGTCGGCGCCGATCGCGCCTCTCTGGGGCTCCCTGGAGCTGCGGCCGCGCCGCGGCGAGCCGATCACCGTCGCCACCCTGCACGGCTGGGTGCAGAACCAGGGCACCGCCTGGCAGTTCTTCCGCCAGGAGCTGCGCCGGTACTTCGAGCGCGTCCTCGCCACCAGCAGGGATCTGAAGCCGCCGCCGCGCCCTCCGGGCTCGATGGTGGACCTCGCCGGCGCGGAAGTGCCCGCGGCTGCGCGCGAGATGCTGACCAGCTCGCTCGCCGCCGCGTCGCTCCTGGGAAAGCGCACCGCCGAGCTGCACGCGGCGCTGATCTTTCCCGACGACCCGGCCTTCGCGCCCGAGGCGTACACCGCGCTCGACCAGCGCTCCGTCTACCAGGCCAAGCGCAACCTGACGGGCAAGGTGCTCCGCCTCCTCCGCAGCACCCACTTACAGGGCCGCCCGGCGGAGCTGGCGCAGCAGCTTCTCGCGCGCGAGGCGGACATCTACGCCGCGTTCGATCCGCTGCTCCGCGGCCGCCTCACTGCCCATCGAGGCCGGATCCACGGCGAGTACCACCTCGCCAACGTGCTCTGGACGGGCAAGGACTTCGTGGTGGTGGACTTCGGCCAGTCGCCCGACAAGCCGCTGGCGGAGCGCCGGCGCAAGCGCAGCGGCCTGCGCGACATCGCCTCCATGCTGCGGTCGTTCGACATCGCCGCAACGATGGCGCTGCGCGATCCGGCCACCGTCCGCGAGAGCGAGCGCGGCGCGGCGGAGCCGTGGGCGAAGCTCTGGTCCACCTGGACGCCGGCGGCCTTCCTCTCCGCGTGGCTCGAAAACGCCAGCGGCTCGCCTTTCTTGCCCACCTCGCGCGCCGAGCTGACCATGCTCCTGCACACGCACGTGATGGAGAAGGCGCTGGACGAGCTGGGGGCGGAGCTGGGTCGCCGCGACGACTGGGCGCTCGCGGCGTTGCGCGCGCTGCTCGAGCTACTGGGCTGAGGCGAGCTGGCCGCCTTCGCAGGAGATCGTCCCCAGGTTCACCGACGGTCCCGCGTCGTTCGGCACCACCAGGTCGAATCGGCAGGTGCCCTCACGGAACTCGACCTGGGCGACGTGCTTGCCGACCCGCAGATCGCCGAACCAGAACTGTCCCTCGGCGCCGAGCGGCGACTTGAGGTTCGCATCCACCGTGAGCTCGCCGAAGGCGGGCACCGCGGAGCGGTCCCCGAGATCGACGCGGACCGCGCCCTTCACGCTGGTGACCTTCTGGACGTCGAATCGCACCAGCGCGCCGCCGCGCAGAGGGGTCGCCACCACCTGCTCGACCGCGCCCAGCTGGTACTCGATCGGGATGTCCGAGTCGCCGATGCGGAGGCGGTTGCCGTAGTAGGGCTGCAGGGAAGGAATGAGCAGGTTGCCGCTCCCGTTGGTACGCCCGATCTCCTGGTTGTTCAGGTACCCGCGGACACCCTCGACGCCGGGCACCTGGACGAGCGCGAATCCGTCCCGCACCGGCCGGCTGGCCATGACATTGCCGTCGACCAGCACCAGCGCGCCGGCGGCGGTGGCGCTGCCGCTGTTGGCGCCGCCGATCCGGTCGTAGTTGCCGATGTACGTGCCGTACGCGCCCTGGTACTGCACCTGGCCCAGCCCGGAGGTGGCCTGATCGCGGTCGACCGTCGAGCGGAGCTGGTAACCCCAGCCCTCGCCGAGGGGCAGCGACCTCTGGATACCCGCCGAGGCGGAGCCCGCGTTCGTCCCGCCGCTGCCGCCGATGTCGCCCGTGGTGCTGGCGCCGAAGCTGTACATCAAGGTCGCGAACCCCAGCCATTCCGGCTGCGCCCCCACGCTGCGCAGGCGCGAAGCGCTGAGCGAGAACGAGAGATCGTTCGTGATGTGCACGTCCGTGCGCAAGGTGAGCGCGGAGGAGCCGCCGGTGTCCCGCATCGCGTTCAGCTGTCCTTCGAGCGTCAGGTTGACGCGCGATACCACCGGCGCTCCGATGGCGCCGCGGAGTTGCAGCAGAGCGCGATCCTGGGTCGCGGCGAGGGAGAGATTGGCGTATCGCGCGCTCATCGCGCTCACCGAAGCGCCCAGGGAGATGCGGTGGACGAAGAGGGCGTAGGAGATCGAGCCTGCCCCGCCGTAGTCGGCGCCGTCGGCGCTGGCGGCGGCGTCGAGGTCGAGCTCGCCCTTCGGCAGCGCCACCGCCAGGGTGGGACCGCCGCTCGCGAGCAGCGAGGTGCCGCCGGCGCGCTGCAGCGCCGATTCGAAGCGGTAGCCCGCGGTCATCCAGCCGCCCACTCCCACGCGGTGGCGGGCGAGCAGCTGGGGAGGACCGTAGTGGAGCGACTCCTCGCCGAAGCCGAGGCGGCTGAAGCCGAGATGGTAGCCGTACTCGCTGATGCCGTCGGCGAGCACGCCCGCCGCCGCGTAGTACGGCGAGGCGAACTCCTGCGTGCGCCCGAACGCGTCGCGCACGACATAGCTGATCTCCCCCACCCCGCTGGCCACCGGCAGGTTGCGCACCTCGAACGGTCCCGGCGCGATCTGCTCGTGCCGCAGCAGGGCACCGTTCACGTAGACGTCGAGCGTGGAGGGCGAGAGGATCGCGCCGGACATCCTCGGCAGCGGCTGGCGGACGAAGTAGGGATCGAGCGAGAACTCGCGGGTGATGCTCACGCCCGAGAGCTGGGCGGTGCCCCCGAGCACCGACGAGAGCGCGATGGTATCGCCGAGCTGGATCCGCCGCATCGCCGCCGGGTCGTCGATCACCACGTAGGAGAGCCCGCGGACGAACTGGTGGTCGGGGAGGACGGAGAAGCCGGTGAAGGCGAGATTGCCGGCGAGGCTCGCCCCGACCTCGCCGGCGCCGCTGAAGTTCCCGGCGCCGTCGGCGGTCGCGGAGTAGTTGAAGAACCCGCTGGCGTCGCGGTGCAGCACCATCCCCTGCGGGCGCAGCACCGGCCGGAGATCGAGAGCGGTCCCGTCCAGCAACGAGGTCTGCGCGAAGACGCGCACCGCGAGCGCCTCGCGATCGAACTTGAACGTGATCTGCGGGGCGAGCGAGCGGAGCGAGACGAATTCGCGGCCGTCGTGCTGCTCGCGCGTGCCGCCGAGGCCATGCAGCCCGCCGCGCGTCAGGTCCTCGACCGCCACCAGCGCGTCGTCGGGAGTGTCGGCCCCGCGCAGGTACACGAGCACCGTGTCGCGCGAGACGTCGTTGACGAAGAGCTCCAGGTACGCGCGCTGATCCACGCCCGGCTGGGCCCACAGCGCCGGCGCGCACAGCATCAGCAGTGCTGCCGCGCGCGCGCCCATCGCCTCAGCTTCCGCAGGCCCCGCCCGGGGTCTCGAGCGGCTCCTGGATCACCTGGTCCTTGTCCGTCTTCACCGAGACGACCAGCTTGCGGACCTTGGCGCAGCCGTCCTTCGGGAGCTCCACGTCGTACCGCTTGTGGCCGCCCGCGAGCACGTACCAGCCCTGCGCCTGCTTCTCGAACATCTTCACTCCGCCCTGGCCGAAGCCCTCGACCCGGACGCTGTCCACGCGCAGGTGCACGTTGCCGGTGTTCTGCACGTCGACGGATGCGCCCGCCTTGGCGAGCGAGACGGGCGAGACCCGGACGTCCTCCAGCGCCTTCACCGGCGCGAGGAAGACGGGGATCCCCACCCGGGTGAGCACGCGGACGGTGGAGCGCGCCTGCGGCTTCTCCGGCGCCGGCAACTCCTCCAGGAAGATGCGGTACGTCTTCTCGATCGGACCGAAAGGCACCACCGCGCCCAGGCGAAGGCTGCGCGTCTCCCCTGCCTTCAGCTCGAGGACGGTGGGAAACACGATGATGTCCTCGGTGGGCGCGAGCTTCATCCCGGTGCGGGAGTCTTCGTCCCAGGCCATGGCGGACACCTGGTATCGCGCGTCCTCCGGCCCCTCGTTGCGCAGCGTGAGCAGCGCTTTCGAGGCGTCGGGGGAGAGCCACACCTGCACGGGCGAGATGTTCAGGCCCGCGGCGTGCACGCGCCCGGCCCCGCAGAGGAGGCCGAGCGCGAGAGCGACATGGCGTACGGCGGTCACTTAGAAGTTGACCGTCGCGGTGACGCTGTCGGTGTACGAGCCGACCGCCACGTCCTGGCCCGAGAGCACGGCGCCGAAGATGGTGATGGTCTGCGCGGCCACGCTGGGGACCGAGGGAGAGAACGTCGCGGTGCTGCCGGTCCCGTCGCCCCAGAGCGCGGCGGTGGGAGTCGCGGTGGCGGAGGTGCCCGCGCCGCTCGGCACGTACAGGTCGTAGGACAGGTAGTTGCCGGCGGCCGGCGAGGTGGTGCCGTTGTTCATCGCCCGCTTGGCGGCGAGCCCCTGCCCGAAGTTCGCGTTGCCCACCGACAGCGAGATCGTGGGCGCCGCATTGCGCGTGCAGGTGAGGGTGAAGCTGGTGCTTCCCTGCAGGTCGGTGGCGGCGTTCGTGACCACCGGGTCGTACGCGCCGAACGCCAGGTCGCTGACGTTGCTCATCACGCACTTGGCAGCCACGCTCGCGGTGGCGTTGAACGTCTTGTTCACGCTGCCCGCGGCGAACGCCGGAGCGTCAGCGAGCAGCAAGGCAGTAGCCGCAACGGCGGCCAGCATCGGGATCGACTTGCGGTTCATGTTCCCCTCCTCGGTTTGCAGGTCAGAAGTTCACCGTGGCAGTGACGGTGTCGGTGTAGCTGCCGACGGCGACGTCCTGACCCGCAGCTGCGGCGCCGTCCATGTTGAAGGTGCGCGCGGCCTTGCTGGGCGGCGCAGAAGGGATGTAGGGGGCCGCGGTGGTCCACGACGTGTTGGTCCCGGGCCAGAAGATGTCGTACCCCAGGTAGTTCGCGGTGGCGCCGAGGCGCATCGCGCGCGGGCCCGACGGGCCAAGGCCCGCGTAGAGGCCGTTGTTCAACCCGATGCTCGGGGCGGAGCCTTTGGTGCAGGCGATGGTCACGGTCCCCGTCGCCAGGGCGGCCGTGGCGGAGATCGGGTCGTAGGTGAAGTTGATGCCGGTCGCGCTGATGCTGCAGTTCGCGACCACGTTGCCCGTGACCGTGAACGGCGTGCTGGCGGTCCCGGCGCGAACCCCGGGCGCTGCCGCGAGCAATGCGAGCGCGACCGCGGCGCAGGCCTTCCGTGCGTGTCGAATCAGGTCCCGGTTCTTCACTGGCTCCCCCTCTGGCTGGCAGGGCTACAGTACGAGCCGGGCGGGCAAGCGTCAAGCGATTGACTATCGAAAATTACAGATAAAACGTGGAGATAAGTCGAGAGAAGTGATCGCTTGCGCGGGCACGTATGCGTTTTGCACACATGCCGCTACCCTTACTCATGGATTTGGAATTTTTTTGTGGTGCTTGAACCGCTCCTGAAGCAGGATCAGCGCGTGAAGCGCGCTCTTCTCGCCGCCGCGATCGCCTGTCTCGCAGCCGCCGGCGCGGAGGCGGCGCCGAGCTGCAAGAGCCTCAGCGTCACCGCGCTGGCGTTCGGCAACTACAATGTCTACAGCGCGGTGCCTCTCGATTCCGCCGGCACCATCAGCTACAGCTGCCCGCCGCCGACGACTCCCACCGTCACCATCGACGCCGGGCTGGCCTTCGGGAACGGCACCCGCCGGATGACCCTGGCCGCCGGCGGCGACTGGCTCGCCTACGAGATCTTCGTCGACGCCGCCCGGTCCATCGTCTGGTCGTCGACGCCGGTTTCGGTCCCGGCCGGCAACGCCGCGACCGTCCCGTTCTACGCGCGCGCATTCGCCTCGCAGGACGTCTCGGTCGGCAGCTACAGCGACACGCTGACGGTCACCTTCAACTTCTGAGCGATCCCAGGAAGGCCGCCGTCTCCGGCAGGAGGCGCTCGCGCAGGGCGACGTCCGCGCGCAACCGCTCCAGCGTCTGCGCCACCGCCTGCCGCGCCGCGGAGAGCTCGTGGCGGGCGAGGAACTTGTCCACCTCGTCGAGATGCCTGCGCTCCGGCAGGCTCCCGAGCGCCTCCACCAGGCGCCGGAGGATCATCGGCGAGTCGCCCTTCTTGCGCACTTCCTCCCACCTGTGTTGCACCAGCCGCCAGGCCGCATCGCGGGTGGCGCGGTTCGCGAGGAGCGTGCCGAGATAGCTGGCGAAGTCCTGCATCTGCACGAACGGGTCGAGGGCGAGATCGACCGCGCGCTGCACCAGCGCCGGCTGCTCGACCATCGCGAGCGCGTGGAGGTACCGGCGCTTCGCCGCCGGATCGAGCTCGCTGGCCGCGCGCTGGCGAAGCTCGTCGAAGCGCTTCCCGTCCGCTGCGCGCGCTGCCGCCGCGACCACGATGTCGAGGAGATTCGGATCCAGCGCCTGCGGGTGCTGTTCGACATGGCGCTGGTACCGCTCGATCGCATCGGCGCCGACCGCCGGATCGCGGGCGACGAGGACGAGCGCGCGCAACACCGCCGCACGCCTCAGCCGCCGCTCGTCGTCCTCGCCCGCCGCCGGCTCCCAGCCCAGCTCCGCGCCCGAGCGCGCGAACAGCGCCCGGATGAAGCGGTGCAACGCCGGACGCGCGGTCTCGTCGACGCCGCGGTGCTCCAGCCAGGAGAGCCGGCCGACCACCTCGTCGAGGACGGTGTGGTCCTGCTCGTCTTTCAGGCCGGCGAGGAGCTGGAGGAACGGCTCGAGCTTCACCGCGCCGGCGCGCACGAGCGCCCACTGGTCCGAAACCAGGGCCATCCGCTCCTCCGGTCGCAACTCCGGAAGAGCGCTGATCAGGCTGCGCAGCAGCGCGGGATCGTAGGCGGCCCGGTAGAACCCGCGCGCGCCCGAGTTGGCGAGCACCCAGCCGGCCTTCCCCCCGGGATCGAGAGTCTCCTCCGCGCTGCGGAGCAGAACGCGGCGCTCGCGCCCGTCGACGCGCAGCACGAGCGGCACCAGCCACTGCGTCGGCTCCGGTTCGGCGTCGGGATCGGAGAAGAACCGCCGCTGCGCGATCCGGAGCTTTCCCTCGTGCTCTGAAATGGTGACCAGCGGGTACCCGGTCTGCCGGATCCAGCCATTCGCGAGCTCGAGGATGGGCTGGCCCGAAGCCTCCGCCAGCGCGCCCCAGAGATCGTCGGCGGTGGCGTTCGCTTCGCGGTGCCGCCGCATGTACAGGCGGATCCCCTCCCGGAACTTCTCCTCTCCGAGGTACCCCTCGATCATCCGGAGGATGGCGCCGCCCTTCTCGTAGGTGATGGCGTCGAAGCTCTCGCCGGCCTCCTCGGCATTGCGGATCTCCGCCCGGATCGGGTGGCTGGACTTGAGCGCGTCGAGGTGCAGCGCGGCGCCTTTGCCGACCTCGAAGTCCATCCACACCCGCCAGCGCGGGCGCCACTGGTCGACGATCTTGTAGGCCATCCAGGTGGCGAAGGCCTCGTTGAGCCAGAGGTCGTCCCACCAGACCATGGTGACCAGGTTCCCGAACCACTGGTGGGACAGCTCGTGGGTGATCACCTCGGCGACGCGCTTCTGCACGTTGAGGGGCGCCGTCTTCGGATCGAGCAGCAGGGCCACCTCGCGGTAGGTGATGCAGCCCGCGTTCTCCATCGCGCCCGCCTCGAAGTCCGGGACGCCGATCTGGTCCAGCTTGCCGTACGCGTACGGCTGCCCGAAGTAGTCCTCGAGCAGCGGCAGAACCGCGCAGGCCACCTCCTGGGCGAACGCGGTGAGCGACTGCTTCTGCGGAACCGCCCAGGTGCGGACCGGAACCTCGCGCGCCTTCTGCTCGGGGCTCGAGCCGAGCTCTCCGATGCAGAGCGCGATCAGGTAGCTGCTCAGCTTCGGCGTCTCCGCGAATTGCACGGTGCGGCCGCCGCCGGGCTCCTTCTGATCCTTCACGATCGGGCTGTTGGAGATGGCCGCGGCGCCTTCGGGAACGCCGACCAGCTGCAGGTTCCAGCGAGCCTTGAACGCGGGTTCGTCGAAACAGGGAAACACCCTCCGCGCGTCGGCGGCCTCGAACTGCGTCACGGCGACCGGACCGGCCCGGTAGAGGCCTCGCAGCCCCGGGCTGAACTTGCCGCTCCACGCCACGTCGAGCATCGCGCTGCCGGCAGGCACCTCCTCGTCGAACCGGAGGGTCACGGTTTCGCTCTCGGGCTCGGCGCTGACCGCCGCCTTGAGCGAGCGATCCTGCACCCGCGCCCGCGCGCGGGACACGTCGAGACCGACGGCGTGGAGGAAGATCTCGCGCCGCGGAGCATCGAGCTGGAGCTCCACCTCCATCCGCCCTTCGAAGGTGCCCGCTTTCAGATCCGGGGCGAGATGTGCGCTGTAGCGGACGGGCCTGCAGGCGGTCGGGAGGCGGAAGTTCTTGCCGAGAGCCACGTGGGACCTCCGTTCGGAAAGCCGTTTCTACGCACAGACCGGGATGTCCGTCACCGGGGAAAACGGGGCGATGTATCCTGCGCCCGCATGATCGTGATCCAGCATGAGCCCGGGGAAGGTCCGGGAACGCTCGCTCCATTCCTCGGCGATGCCCGCTTCGTCCGCACCTTCGCGGGCGACCCCGTGCCCGCGGAGGCGGACGCCTTGGTGGTGCTGGGCGGCGGGATGGGAGTCTACGATCAGGATCGGCTGTCCCACCTCCGCGACGAGGTCCGCCTGCTGCGCCGCTGCGTGGAGCAGGAGCGGCCGGTGCTCGGCATCTGCCTGGGCAGCCAGCTCCTCGCCTGCGCGCTCGGCGGCGAGGTGGCAAAGGCGCCGCGGAAGGAGATCGGCTTCTATCGCGTGCGCCTCTCGGAGGCCGCGCGCGAGGACCCGCTCTTCGGCGCGGCGCCCGAGAGCTTCGTGGCGTTCCACTGGCACGGTGACGCCTTCACGCTCCCGCGGGGCGCGGTGCCTCTCGCCTCTTCGACGATGACGCCCGTGCAGGCGTTCCGTTTCGGCGCGCGCGCGTTCGGGGTGCAGTTCCATCTGGAGACCGACGAGGAGGTGCTCTCGGCGATGCTGCAAGGCGAGGAGGAGCTCGTCGAGGTCGGCGTGGAACCCGAGGCGCTGCGCGCCCAGGCAACCCGCGAGCTGCCGCGGTTGCGCGGGATCGCGCAGCCGATCTTCTCCCGCTTTGCCGCGCTCCTCCGAGAGACTCGATGACCGACATCGACGCCCGCGCCCTGCTCGACTTGATCGCCGACCCGCTGGTCGCGGCCGACGGCCAGGACCGCATCGTCTACGTGAATCCAGCCGCGGAGCGGCTCTTCTCCTGGCCCGCCGGCGAGCTCCGCGGCCAGCCGTTGGAGGTGCTTCTTCCCGAGCGCCAGCGCGGACAGCGGCCCGGGTTCTTTCGCGCGCTGCTCGAGCGCGCCTCCGGCGCCCAGCGGGTCCACGCGCTCCGGCGGGACGGCGTCGAGCTGGACCTCGAGATGACGCTCGGCGAGGCCGGCCCGCTGGTGGTCGCGAGCATCCGGCCCGTCCGGGAGGAGACGCGCACCGTCGCCGACGAGCGGTACCGGCTGGTGTTCGACCACGCCCCGATCGGGCTCCTGCACTGGGATGCGCACGGCGTGGTCACGGACTGCAACGCCGCCATGGCGGAGATCCTCGGCTCCTCCAGGGAGAGGCTGATCGGCATGCACATCCTCACGCTGCATGGCGACCCGAGCCGGGAGAAGATCGCGAAGATCGTCGCACGGACGCTGCGCGGCAAGCCGGCGCGGTACGAGGGGCCGTACACCTCGACGGCCGGCAAGACCACGCACATCCAGTCTCTGCTCGCGCCGCTCAAAGGCCCTGACGGAGTGATCGGAGGGCTCGCGATCGTCGAGGACATCAGCGAGCGCAAGCGCATCGAGGCCGGGCTCGCCCGGGCCGATCGGATGGTTTCGATCGGGACGCTCGCGGCGGGCGTGGCGCACGAGATCAACAACCCGCTGGTCTACGTCACGCTCGGGCTGGAGCTGATCGGGCGGGAGCTGGAGAAGTTCCGTTCGACGGCGCAGCCGCCGGGCGAGGAGGACTGGGCGCGGGTCCGCAGCCTCTGCGCCGATGCGCTGGACGGGGCCGAGCGCGTGCGCTCGATCGTCCGCGACCTGCACACCTTCTCCCGCGGCGAGGAGGAGCGGACCGGACCGGTGGACGTGGAGAAGGTGCTGGACTCTTCGATCAACGTGGCGATGAACCACATCCGGCCGCGCGCACGGCTGGTGCGGGACTACCAGCCGCTGCTTCCCGTCCTGGCCGACGAGAGCCGCATCGGCCAGGTCTTCCTCAATCTCCTGGTGAACGCCGCGCAGGCGGTGCCGGAGGGGGCGCCGGACGAGCACCGGATCGTCGTGCGCACACGGCAAGGTCCCGGACGCGAGGCGATCATCGAGGTGGAGGACAGCGGCGTCGGCATCGAGCCGTGGAAGATGAAGTCGATCTTCGAGCCGTTCTGGACGGACAAGCCCATCGGGGTCGGTCTCGGGCTCGGCCTCTCGATCGTCCACAACATCGTCTCCTCGCTCGGCGGGGACATCCAGGTGCGAAGCGAGCCGGGCCGGGGGAGCACGTTCCGGGTCGCGTTGCCGGCGCGGGACGTGGTGGCGGCGAAGGACCACCGTCCCCCGCCCCCTGTGCACGTCCACACGGGGAAGCGCCCGCGGGTGCTGCTGGTCGACGACGAGGCGCACCTCGGCATCACCCTGGCGGTCGGCCTGCGCGATCAGGCTGATCTGGTGGCCGTGCGCAGCGGGCGCGAGGCCGTCCACACCTTGATGACGGACGACGCCTTCGATCTGGTCCTCTGCGACCTGATGATGCCGGACCTGACCGGGATGGACGTCTTCGAGCAGGTCGCAGCAAAGCGCCCGGCGCTCCGCGGGCGCTTCGTCTTCATGACCGGCGGCGCGGTCACCGAGCGGGCGCGCAAGTTCCTCGAGCAGATCCCCGGCCAGCGCCTCGACAAGCCCTTCCGCCTGGAGCAGGTCGAAGCCCTGCTCCGCCGCGCCGCCTGACCTTCCGCGGCGGCTGCGCTTACTTCTTCAGCGGCGCATCGCCGAAGGCCTGGTCGATGAGCATCTGCTGCTCGTACCTGTGGCTCTTCTCGCTGCCGGTGGCCGGGCTCGCGCTCTCCGTGCGGGCCACCGGGACCAGCCTTCCTTTCCCGACCACCTCGGGCCAGCGCGCACGGACGTGGTACCAGGCGCCCATGTTGAAGGGCTCCTCCTGGACCCAGATCAGCTCGGCGCCCTTGAACGGCTTGACGGTCTCGGCCAGGAGCGAGTCCGAGAGCGGATAGAGCTGCTCGAAGCGCACGATCGCCACGTCCTCGCGCTTCTTCGCCTCGCGCGCCGTGATCAGATCGTAATAGACCTTGCCGCTGCAGAGCAGGACGCGCTTCGCCGGCTTCGCCGCCTCGTCGACGATGATGCGCTGGAAGGACCCGCTCGACAGGTCGTGCAACGACGAGACTGCGAGCTTGTGCCGCAGCAGACTCTTCGGCGTCATCACCACCAGCGGCTTGCGCCACGGGCGCAGGACCTGCCGGCGGAGCAGGTGGAAGATCTGCGCCGGCGTCGTCGGATAGCAGACCTGCATGTTGTCCTCGGCGCAGAGCTGGAGGAAGCGCTCCAGCCGCGCCGAGCTGTGCTCGGGGCCCTGCCCTTCGAACCCGTGCGGCAAGAGCAGCACGATGCCGGAGAGGCGGTTCCACTTGTCCTCTGCCGAGGAGATGAACTGGTCGATCACCACCTGGGCGCCGTTCGCGAAGTCGCCGAACTGCGCCTCCCAGCAGCAGAGCGCCTCCGGCATGTCCAGGGACCAGCCGTAATCGAAGCCCAGCACCCCGGCCTCGCTCAGCGGAGAGTCGAAGATGTCGAACGGCGCCTGCCCGTCGCGCAGGTGCGCGAGCGGCGTGTAGCGCTTGCCGTCGCGCGTGTCCGCCAGCACCGCGTGGCGGTGGCTGAAGGTGCCGCGGCGCGCGTCCTGCCCGGAGAAGCGGATGGGCGTGCCTTCGTCGAGCAGGGTGGCGAACGCGAGGTGCTCGCCGACGCCCCAGTCGAAGGGCTCGATCCCCTTGCCTTCGGCGAGCTTCCGCCGCCCGTCGAGGAGCTTCGCCACCTTGTCGTTCGGGGTGAACCCCGCGGGCACCTGGGAGAGCTTGAGCAGCAGCTCGCGAAGCTTCGCCTCGGGCACCGCGGTGGACACCTCCTTCGTCTCCGCATCGGGGCCGCCCCGGTACTTCGACCAAAGGCCGGCCATGGCGGAGAAGGTCCGCTTCGCTCCTTCCTTGCGCGTCCGATCCAGCTCTTCCTCCAGCCGCGACATCCGCGCGCGCAGGAGCTTGTCGGCCTCGCCGGCGGGCGCCACTCCTTCCGCGGCGAGCCGTTCCGCGTAGACCTCGCGCGGCGGCTTCTTCGCCCGGATCACCTCGTACATCACCGGCTGCGTGAACGCGGGCTCGTCGCCCTCGTTGTGGCCGTACTTGCGGTAGCAGTAGAGGTCGATGAGGACGTCCTGCTGGAAGCGCTGCCGGTACTCGACGGCGAGCTGGACGGCCCAGACCACCGCCTCCGGATCGTCGCCGTTGACGTGGAAGACAGGCGCGCGAAGCACGCGGGCGATGTCGCTCGAGTACGGCGTCGACCGCGCGTCCTCGGGGTTGGTGGTGAACCCCACCTGGTTGTTGACGATCACGTGGATGGTCCCGCCGGTGGCGTAGCCTTCCAGGTTCGCGAGATTGAGGACCTCCGCCACCACGCCCTGTCCGGCGAAAGCCGCGTCGCCGTGGATCAGCACGGGCAGGACCTTGCGGCGCTCGGGATCGCGCGGCTTGGGCGCGCCCTCCCAGTTCAGGGTGCGATCCTGCTTGGCGCGGACCCGGCCTTCCACTACCGGATCGACGATCTCGAGGTGGCTGGGATTGAAGGCGAGCGAGAGGTGGAGGCTGCGGCCTCCGGCGACGGTGCGGTCGCTGGAGTAGCCGAGGTGGTACTTCACGTCCCCGCGGCCGAGCATCGTCTCGACGTCAGTGTCCTCGAACTCGGCGAACAGCTCGTTGAAGCCCTTTCCCAGGACGTTCACCAGCACGTTCAGCCGGCCGCGGTGGGCCATCCCGAGGACGATCTCCTCGCCCCCCTGGGCGGCGAAATCCTCGACCATCCAGTCCAGCAGCGGGATCAGGCTCTCCGCGCCTTCCAGCGAGAAGCGCTTCTTGCCGATGTACTTGCGGTGGAGGAACGTCTCCAGCGTCTCGGCGTCGGTGAGACGGGCGAGGATGCGCAGCTTCTGCTCGCGCGAGAGGCGGGCTTCGTTCTCCGTCCCTTCCATACGCTCCTGCAGCCAGCGCTTGATGGCCGGATCCTCGCCGTGCATGTACTCGACGCCGATGGTGCGGCAGTACGTGCGGCGGAGGCGGGCGACGATCTCGCGGAGCGTGAGCTCGCTCAGTCCGGGAGCGAAGTCTCCGGTGGCGAACGTCTTGTCGACATCGGCTTCGGAGAGGCCGAAGTGCTCGAGATCCAGCTCGGCCGGAGGAGGCCGGAGCAGGCCCAGCGGATCGAGATTCGCGAACAGGTGGCCGCGGATCCGGTACGCGTTGATCAGCTCGGCGACCTTCTCCTGGAGGATCTCCGCCTCGAGACGCTCCGCGACGGGCGGGATCGGGATCAACGCCCGGTCAAAGTCTCCTTGCGGAGGCAGCGACAGGGCATGGCCATTTCCGTTCCCGTCGGCGGCCGGCGCGGCGGGCTGCGACCAGGCGCTCGCCTGGAACGGCGGAACGGTGGGCAGCCCGTGCAGCTTCGCGAAGTACTGCTGCCAGTCCGGAGAGACGGCGGCCGGGTTGTTCCGCCAGCGCTCGTACTGGTCCTCGACGAACACCTGGTTCACGCCAAAATCGCGATCGAAGTCCATGGGGGCGCGAAAATAGCGGGTGTGAACCGGAAGGACCACAGCAATTCCGGGAAATGTCAGACTTGAAAAGCGTGTCGTCGCTGCAGGCCTCGAGTCACCTCGATGCGAGGAATGCGGATGGGCGCAGCGGTCTCCGGATCGCTATCTCCCGCTGGAGCTGGATCACATCAATGGCGTGATTACCGACAACCGCATCGAGAACCTTCGTGTC
>Ga0070741_10013508_pt1 | contig 14392 bp, 14 predicted proteins | sample Coa_R1_4_FD_66440 | JGI IMG/M metagenome (GOLD analysis project Ga0070741, IMG submission 66440) | Surface soil microbial communities from Centralia Pennsylvania, which are recovering from an underground coalmine fire - Coalmine... | ecosystem: Environmental > Terrestrial > Soil > Unclassified ...
CCGGAGCGGGGAAGAGGGCAAGCACGAGGCAGAGGGCGGCGGCGACGGCGGTGATCGCCGCGAGGCACGGGCATGCGAGCGGGCTGGTGAGCGCTTTCATGATCGCCTCCTCATGCTCATTGTGGCGCGACGTGCGCTGCTCCGTGTACGGTACTGCTCTCAGGGGCTTCATCCTGGGAGAGTCCACCGGTCAGTACAACGCGGCGTGCTGGGGTGATGTGATGGGAGCATTCCAGACAGTACAGGTACGTCGCGCTGGCGGACGCGGCGAGCGCGACTGGTCCGGGAAGATCGGTGAGTAGTACGAGGTGGCACGACAGTACAGGTACGTTGCGCCGGGGTGGCGCGACGAAAGGATGGCTATGCCGGCGAATGACTATCACTTCGTCACCCATTGGCATGTGGAGGGCACCATCCAAGAGGTGGCCGACGTGCTCGGCGATGCCCTGCAGCTACCGCGCTGGTGGCCGGCTGTTTACCTGGACGTGTGGGAGATCCAGCCCGGCGACGAGCGAGGCGTTGGGCGCGAGATCGGGCTGCACACCAAAGGCTGGCTGCCGTACACGCTGCGCTGGACCTTCCGGGTGATCGAGTCACGCTCGCCGTATGGCTTTACGATCGAGGCACAGGGCGACTTCGTGGGCCGCGGCATCTGGACGCTCGAGCAGGATGGGCCGTGGGTGGACGTTACCTACGACTGGCAGATTCGGGCCAACAAGCCGCTCCTTCGCTGGCTCTCGCCGGTGCTCAAGCCGATCTTTGCCGCCAATCACCGCTGGGCAATGGCGCGAGGCGAGGAGAGCCTGCGGCTCGAGCTCGCGCGGCGGCGGGCGCGCACGGCCGAGGAGCGAGCACTCGTACCCGCGCCACCACCACCGACGCCGGCCGTGCCGCCGTGGGCCGTGCCGGTCGCGGCCGGCGCGGCACTGGCGCTCGCCGCGCTCTTCGTGGTGGCACGGCGGCCACGGCGCGCGAGAGAGCACCGGCACGGTGCCTTCAGCTTCAACCCCGACCGCCTTGCCTATCTGGAGGCGGCTGGCTGGCGCGCGTATTACGACCGCAACTGGCCGAGGCTGCTGCGCCTGCTGGTGGAGACCTGCCGCGAGCAGTTCCGGATGCCGTTGCCGCAGGCGGTGCTGGCGGCCTATTACGCGGCGCGCGGTGCGGCGGCTTGGGCACCGTTGCGGCACGACGCACGCATCGCGCGGCGCTATTACGACCGGTTCTACCGCCTTGCACGGCGCTTTTCTGGGCTCTCGTTCGATCCTGGGCGCGTGGCCGAGCTCGAGATGCGCTACTGGGATGACCACCGCCGCCTGGTGGGGCAGGAGGATAAGCAGGCGTTCGTCGAAACGCTCACCCGGCTGCATGGTGCGCTCTTTGGCCTGCCGCCGGCAGCGGCGCGGGAATCCGCTGAGCTGCGGGTACGCGCCGCCAACCTCGTCGATGGGATTACCGGGAAACGTTCGACCGACGTGGAAGGCGATTGGCGACGGCTGGAAGGGTACCTGCGTGACTGCTACCGCTTGATCCAGGGCGCACTGCACAGCGCAAGCTGGCAGCACGATGTCTTTGCCGGTGCCGGGAGGGACGGCGTGGGTGCTGCGTCCGTTTAGGCACGCCGGGCGATGAACTTGGCTCCGGCCTCGGAACGCGCCCAGGTGCGGAGCGCGTCGATATCCCAGAGCAGGTGGCCTTCAGCGTCACGCTCGGCCCTGGGGAGCGTGCCGTCGCCTTCCCACCACCGGATATTGGCCTCGCTGGCGTTGAGCGCCTGCATCAGGTCGGCCAGGGTCACCGGCGGCAGGCGCTTGGCGGTGGCTGCCGGCTTCTGGGGTGGCGTTGTCGGTCCACTCGATTGGGTCACGTCGGCTCCTTCCTCGCTGCACTAGCCGTGAGGTACGTACACGGGTAGCGGCACAGACCAGCTCAGTCCTGACCCCACCCTGCCTGCACTCGCTGCACTAGCCGTGAGGTACGTACACAGATAGCGGCCGGCCTGGCTACGCCTTGAATCTTACCGAAGTGCTTGGCCATGGCAGGGTATGCTGATATGGAAGCCTGGTGAGGGTGAAGCGGAGTGGATATGTTGGCACAGCCATGGAGCGCGCTGCGCGCGCTGAGGAAGGTGCACCGTCGGCGGATGCTCCAAGCGGGCATGATCGGTGCGGCCGGCGCGGCCCTGGCCGCGTGCGGCGCACGCAGCGGCGCGACGGCAACCACCGGCACACCGCCGGCGACGCCGGAGCCAAAGGAGCTGGTAGTGCTGGCGGCAGCGTCGCTGACCGACGTGTTTACTGAGGCGGGCCGGCGCTTTCCACAGCTGCCGGGCAATGCAGGCGCGCGGGTGATTGCCAGCTTCGGGGCGTCGTCGCAGCTGCGCCTGCAGCTCGAGCAAGGGGCGCCGGCAGATCTCTTCGCCTCCGCCGATACGGCCCAGATGGAGCTGGCGCAGAAGGCCGGCGTGCTGCAGGGAGAGCCGGTGATCTTTGCCAGCAATCGGCTGGTGGTGCTGGTGGCGAAGGCGGCACCCGTTACCAGCCTGGCGGATCTGGGCAAAGCAGGGATCAAGCTGGTAACCACGCCAAAGGAGGTGCCGGTGGGCGCCTATACCCGCCAGGCGCTGCAGAAGCTGGCGGCCGATCCACGCTACGGCGCCGGTTTCGACCAGCGCGTGCTGGCCAATGTGGTTTCTGAAGAACCCGACGTGCGGCAGGTGGTGGCCAAGGTACAGCTTGGGGAGGCTGACGCCGGCATTGTGTACGCTACCGATGCGGCTGCCGCGGCGGCCGAGGTGCGCGTGCTCGACATCCCGGACCCATTCAACGTCGTGGCCACGTATCCCATTGCTGTGGTGCGGCAGGCGCGCGCACCACAGCTGGCGCAGCGCTTTATTGCCTATCTGCGCTCGCCTGATGGGCAGCGACTGCTCCAGCAGTATGGGTTTGGGCCGCCGGTGTAGGCCAGTAGCCAGTGGACTGACTACTGGCTACTGGACAGAGATAATGTGGGGCCAGGTTGTGGCATTCGCGCGTAAGGCGCGTCAATCTGCTCAGATAGCCCTGCGTGGTGCGCCGCCACTGCTGGTGCTTGGCGCCGCCGGTGGTGCGGTGGCGCTGCTGGCGCTGCTGCTGCTCCCGCTCGTAGCGCTGGTGTGGCGTGCGGTGGCCGGTGGGGCGCTGCTGCCGGCGCTCCGAGAGCCACTGGTGATGGATGCGCTGCGCCTCTCGCTGGTAACCTCGACGGGCTCGCTGGCGCTCGGGCTCCTGCTCGGCACGCCCCTGGCGTACGCGCTGGCGCGCTTCTCGTTTCCAGGGCGAGGACTGATCGAGGCGCTGGTCAATCTCCCAATCGTGCTGCCGCCGGCCGTGGCGGGGATCGCGCTGCTGATGGCGTTTGGGCGCCGGGGCCTCCTCGGCGGCCCGCTGGCAGCGGCGGGGATCACGCTGGCCTTCACTCCCTGGGCGGTGGTGTTGGCGCAGTGCTTCGTCGCGGTGCCGTTCTACGTGCGCGCGGCACGCGCCGGGTTTGCGAGCGTGGACCGCGAGCTCGAGCAGACAGCGTATACGCTGGGCGAGACGCTGCCGGCCACCTTCTGGCGGGTGACGGTGCCACTGGCCTTCCCCTCGCTGCTGACCGGCGCTGTGCTCTGCTGGGCGCGGGCCCTGGGCGAGTTTGGTGCCACGATCATGTTCGCTGGCTCGTTCCGCGGGCGCACGCAGACAATGCCGCTGGCGATCTACGCCGCGCTGGAAACCGACCTGGGGGCGGCGCTGGCGCTGGGGACCATCCTGGTGGCGACGAGCCTGCTCGTGCTGGCGCTGGTGCACGTGGCGACCCGCGGCACTCTAGCGCGGGCGCTGCCCGACGTGGCAACTGCGCCGATGAGCTCGATGGGAGCCGTTGAACGAAGCACGCCGGCGCCGGCCGACGCGCGCGGTGCTTGGGGTAGATCGATACCATCGCTGCCCTGGAGCAGCAGGAGCGCTTCGATGCAGGCTCCGGTACAGGCTGGCAAGCGCGATGCTTGAGGCAGAGATCGAGGCGGCGGCGGGCAGCTTCCGGCTGCAAGCGAGGCTGGCGGTCGAGCGCGGGCGTACGCTGGTGCTCTTTGGCCCTTCCGGCAGCGGGAAGAGCCTGCTGCTGCGCAGCCTTGCGGGTATTCACCGGCCGGTGCGCGGGCGCATCACGCTGGAGGGGCGGACGCTGCTCGACAGCGTGCGTGGGATCGAGGTGCCGCCGCAGGCACGGCAGCTGGGCTACGTGCCGCAATCATACGCGCTCTTCCCGCATCTGACGGTGCGCGAGAATGTTGCCTTTGGCCTGCGCCGGCTGCCGGCGGGGGAGGCAGCGCGGCGCGTAGCGGCGCTGCTGGATACGCTGCAGCTTGCGCCGCTGGCTGAGCGCCGGCCGCGGCAGCTCTCGGGCGGGCAGCAGCAGCGTGTGGCGCTGGCGCGCGCGCTGGCGGTGGAGCCGAAGGTGCTGCTGCTCGACGAGCCGTTCGCCGCGCTCGACGCGCCGCTGCGCCGCCTGCTGCGTCGCGAGCTGCAGACGCTGCGCCACCGCTTCGGCTTTGCCATGCTCTTTGTGACGCATGATCTGGCTGATGCGTGCGCGCTCGGCGACGAGATCGCGGTGCTGGACAACGGGCAGATCGTCCAGCTTGGCCCGCCGCGCGAGGTGCTCTACCGGCCGGCCAGTCCGGCCGTGGCGCGGCTGACCGGCATGCGCAACGTCTTTCCAGCGCGGGTCGTCGCTGCCGGTGAGGCCGGGCTCGAGGTAGCGACCGAGCGCTTCACCGTGCGCACGCCCCCCTACCCCTTTGCTCCCGGTACGCCGGTGGACCTGTACGTCCGGCCGGAGCACGTGGTGCTGATCCGGCCGGAGCACGAGCACGATACGCACCGCACCAACCTCGTGCGCGGGCGGATCGTGGACGAGCTACACCTTGGTCCGATCCACACGCTCTACTTCCGGCTCATTGGCCCCTCGTCTGGCGGCTACCAGGAGAGTGCGGGAGCGGCTGCTGCCTACGATCTTGAGGTGGACGTGGCGGCGCATCCCTACCAGGCGCTGCACGTTGCGGGACGGCGGGAATGGCTGCTTTCGCTCACCCCAGAGGCGCTGCACCTGGCTCCAGCGCAGCTCGATACCGTGCCCGCGCTGCCGGAGGTGCTGGAGGCGGCCGCGACGGCCGGATAAGGGACCCTGGAGATGATACTGGTAGAGATTTGTGGAGCGGGAGAGTGATGATGCAACGGCCAATGGAGTACCGGCGGTTTGGGCGCACCGGCCTGCGCGTGTCGGTGATGGGCCTGGGAAGCGGCGGGCCCAGCCAGCTCGGGCAGAGCAGCGGCGTGCCGGAGGCAGAGGCGGCGCGTGTGGTGCGGCGGGCGCTCGATCTGGGTATCAACCTGATCGACACGGCTGCCGATTACCGCGAGAGCGAAGCGATCCTGGGGCGTGCGCTGCGCGGCGTGCCGCGCGATTCGTACGTGCTGTGCACAAAGTTCAATCCGGTGCGCGGCCGCAGCGCCCAGCCCTCCGATCCAAGCGCGCTCCGGTCTGAGCAGGAGATGGTCGACTCGATCGAGCGCAGCCTGGCGCGCCTGCAGACCGACTACGTCGATCTCTACCAGCTGCACGGCGTAATGCCAGAATGGTACGAGGCGGTGCGCGACCGGTTCGTGACGGTGCTGCAGCGGCTGAAGGAGCAGGGGAAGACACGCTTCATCGGCATTACCGAGACGTTTGCCTTCGACCATCATCACGAGACGCTCACTCGAGCGCTGGCGGACGACCTCTACGACGCGATGATGGTCGGCTACAACCTGCTCACGCCGATGCCGGAGGAGCATGTGCTGCCGGAGGCGCAGCGCCGCGACGTGGGCGTGCTGGTGATGTGCGCCGTGCGGCGGGCGATTGCGCGTCCGGAGCAGCTGGCCGCACTGATCCGCGAGCTTCTAGCGCGTGGCGAGCTGCCGCCCGGTGCCTTGCCGGATGAGCGGCCGCTCGACTGGCTGGTACGTGATGGGGTCGATTCGGTCACCTCGGCGGCGTACAAGTTTGCGGCTGGCCATCCGGCAGTCTCGTGCGTGCTGACGGGCACGGCGAACGTGCATCACCTGGAGCAGAATGTGGCGGCGGTGCTCGGCGCGCCGCTGCCGGCTGAAGATCGCGCGCGGCTGATCGCACTCTTCGGCCCCATCCGGCGCAACCTGGGGAACTGAGCGTGTCGCACCGCCGGTGCCGGCGCTGGTGGATCAGGGCACGGTGAGGAGCACGAGCGCGGCGGCGAGCATGCCCAGTATGGCTGCGCCGTAGCAGAGGATGGGGACGAGCATCCGCCCGCCGCGCAGGCCGAGCTCAAAGACGAGGAAGCGCAGGCGGTGGGCGGCGTGGAAGAACGGCAGGCTGATGAGGACGAAGAGATAGAGCTTGACCAGCGGGTTGGCCACGGCAGCGGCCGCGGTGTCGTAGCGGTTGCTCACCACGGGCAGCACGCCCATGGGGCCGAGAATGCCCTGCAGCAGGATGTGCACGGGCAGGAGTACGGCGGCCACCATGCCGCCGGTGGCAAAGAGGCCCCACCAGAGTGCGTGCGCGGCGCTGATCTTGCCTTTGCGCGCCGTCGCGCCGCTTTGCAGCTTAACCGAAGGCGCTTGCGTGGCGGTGGCGGTAGTCATCGAACGTAGCTCCCTTCGCTCCAGGCGGTGTTACGCGCCGGCCGGCGCGCCGAACAGGACGAGCAGCGCGCCGATCACGATCGTGGCGACGATCCAGAGCGCGAAGTTCGCGGCGGTGACGATCCTGGGGTCGAGGTCGCGCTCACCGAGCGGCACGCGCAGGATGAGCCCGCTGATATTCAGCCAGGTGATGCTATGGAGCAGTGCGAAGGCGAGGCAGATGAGGCTGAAGATCACGTAGCGAGGCGAGGCGTAGGCATAGTAGCCGGCCTGGCCGCCGCGCAGGCGAGCGATCTCCACGAGCAACGAGAGGAGCCAGAGCGTAATCGGCACGGCGGTGAGCTCGCGCAGGACGAAGAGCGTGTAGCGCCGGTTGCGCAGCCACCAGGTAGCCGGTAGCGCCGGCCGGTAGGCTGGCACGGGCGCCGGCGGCACGATCGCGGCGGAGGGACCGTCCGTTACCACGATGCCGGCGGTAGAGGATCCGGTATCCATCGCTTCATCTCCTAATCACTTTCCCCACAGGGCAGCTCACCTGCGCCTCCACGGCAGTACGACCGACGCGAGCAGCTCGACGGTCGTCTCCCATTTGGTCTGCTGGATCGCTTTGGCCGGGTCGACCCCCTTGGGGCACACGGCCGAGCATTCACCGACGAAGGTGCAGTCCCAGATGCCGGCATCGGCGGCAACGACGGCCAGGCGCTGCTGCTTGCCCTGGTCGCGCGAATCGAGCGAATAGCGCCGGGCCAGGGCAAGAGCGGCCGGGCCGAGGAAGTGAGGCTCCATGGCATAGACCGGGCAGGCGGCGTAGCAGAGCAGGCAGTTGATGCACATGCTGAACTGACGGAAGCGCTCCAGCTGCGCCGGAGTCTGGCGATAGGGCCCTTCCTCGAGCGGCGGCGCGTCGTCGCGGATGATCCACGGCTGCACCTCGCCGAGCTTGTGCAGGAAGTCGCTCAGGTCGACGACCAGGTCACGGACGATGGGGAAGTTCGCCAGCGGCTCGACGACGACCTGGTGCGGATAGTAGTCGCGCAGGTAGGTGCCGCAGGTGAGCTTGGGAGTGCCATTGACCATCATGCCACAGCTGCCGCAGATGCCCATGCGGCACGACCAGCGGAAGGTGAGCGTGCCGTCGAGGTAGGCCTTGATGTAGTTAAGGGCATCCAGCACGACCATATCGGCGCGATAGGGGATGGTGTACTCCTGGCGCCGCGGCGCTGTATCGACCTCCGGATTGAAGCGCGTCACGGAGAGAGTGATGGTGCCTTCCGTCTCTGCAACCACGGGAGCCTCCTCACTGCTGCTAGCTTGTAGGCACGCGCCTGGGCCGGCGATGAGCCACGCATTCGGGAACCGTCCCTCCTACCGGATACGAGGATTCAGTAGGCACGCGCCTGGGGCGGCCAGCGGGTAATGCGCACGGGCTGGTACTCGATGCGTGGCGGGCGGCCCGGCTGGTAATAGGCGAGTGAATGGGCCAGGTAACGCTCGTCGTTGCGGTCCGGGAAGTCGCGCCGCGCGTGAGAGCCCCGCGACTCCTCGCGCTCCAGCGCTGACCAGGCGACGGCCTCGGCGACATCGAGCAGGAAGCCGAGCTCGAGCGCCGCGAACAGCTCGGTATTGAAGATGCGGCTGTGGTCGTCGAGGCGCACCTGGGCGTAGCGCTCGCGCAGGACGGCAAGCTCATCGCACACGGTGCGTAGTCCCTCGCCGGTGCGAAAGACGCCGGCACCGCGATCCATCGCTGCCTGCAGGTCCTCACGCACGCCAGCGAGGCGCTCGGTGCCTTCCTGGCGCTCGAGCCAGGTGCTGGTGATGCGGCGGACCTCGTCGGCAACGAGCTGCTCGACCGGATTAGCGCTAGGCGCCTCGCGCTCGAGCGCGTAGCGCGCGGCGGCCGCGCCGGCGCGGGCACCGAAGACGAGGCACTCCGGCAGAGAATTGGAGCCGAGCCGGTTGGCGCCGTTGATGCTGACGCAGGCACACTCGCCGGCGGCGTAGAGCCCTTGGAGGGGGGTGGCGCCGTCGAGGTCGGTGTGCACGCCGCCCATCATGTAGTGGACGACGGGCCGCACGGGGATCGGCTCGTGGACGGGATCGATGCCGACGTACCCTTGGCAGAGCTCGCGCACCATGGGCAGCTTGCGATCGATCACCTCCTCGCCTAGATGGCGGATATCGAGGTGGACATACTGGCCGTAGGGACCTTCGAAGCCGCGCCCCTCCTCGAACTCGGTGATGATCGCGCGGGAGATGATGTCGCGCGGGCCGAGCTCCATGCGTGAAGGGACGTAGCGCTGCAGGAAGCGCTCTCCGTCCTTATTGAGCAGGTAGCCGCCTTCGCCGCGCGCGCCCTCGGTGATCAGGATGCCGGTATGGGGCAGGCCGGTGGGGTGGAACTGCACGAACTCCATATCTTTGAGCGGCACGCCGGCGCGGTAGGCGAGGGCCATGCCGTCGCCGGTGCAGATAGCGGCATTGGTGGTAAAGGCGTAGATGCGCCCGGCGCCGCCGGTGGCGAGGATTACTGCTTTGGCCCGGATAGCGAAAAACCGGCCGGTGGCGGCCTCGATGGCTGCCACGCCCGCGCAGCGGCCGTCCTCGACGAGCAGCGAGGTGACGAACGTCTCATCGTGGCGGACGATCTGCGGGTAGCGGAGCGAGGTCTGAAAGAGCGTGTGGAGCAGGTGGAAGCCGGTCTTGTCGGCGGCGAAGCAGGTGCGCCAGGTGGTCATGCCGCCGAAGGGGCGGGCGCTGACGCGGCCATCGGGGTCGCGGCTCCAGGGACAGCCCCAGCGCTCGAGCTGGATGAGCTCGCGAGGTGCCTCGCGCACGAAAAGCTCGACGGCATCCTGATCGGCTAGGTAGTCGCTGCCCTTGATCGTATCGAAGGCGTGGCCATCGAGCGTATCGTCGTCGCGCAGGACGGCGGCGGCGCCGCCTTCGGCGGAGACGGTGTGGCTGCGCATGGGGTAGACCTTGGAGACCATGGCGATGCGCAGGCGCGCATCGGTCTCGGCGGCAGCGATGGCGGCGCGGATCCCGGCGGCGCCGCCGCCGATGATCAGGACATCGTAGGTAGGCATCTCCATCGGCGCTGCCCTTGCCTCCTCTCGCTCTCCGTGCTTCGGTGCTTCCTACGTCTCCATCTGCCAGACGATCTCAGGTGGTGCTGATCGAGCGGCCACCAACATAGCATCAAAGGCCGGCGTTGTCTAATTGGCGCTGGAAGCTGGTATGGCCGACAGGGCAACGGCGCCACGGTGGCGAAAATCGACGAGCTTTTGGCACAGCTTGAGGCGTGGGCCCTGGCCTAGGACGGTAACCGACCGGCTTATCGCCGCGCTCGATACGCTGGTGCAGCGCCTTCGAGCATACGATGCAGTGGTGGTGTTTGGCTCGTATGCGCGTGGCGAGTGTGGCAGAAGAAGCGACGTCGATCTGCTGATCGTCCTCGACGAAGGACGGCAGCCGAATGTGGATGGGCGGTGTGCCGGCGGCAAGGCCTCGAGTGAGAGGGCAATCGGTGCCGCCAATGCGTGCCGCCCATTGAGCGACGTAGTCGTCCAGCTCATAAGTGAGCTCGAATCTGAGTGGCGGCTACCCGTGCATCTGTCGCCGCTGATCACATCGCTCGACCGCATCGGCGAGCTCAGCACCGATCTGCTGCACAATATCTGGGCGGATGGCCTGGTACTCTTTGCGCGCGCCGGTGCGCTGGCGCGCCTGCGGCCGACGGGGCTTGCCCCATGGGCACTGGTGCGGTTCACTGCCTCGCGCGCTCGCCCAACCGACCGCGTGCGGTTGAGTCGCCAGCTGCACGGCCTTCGCTCGTCGGGTGCTCCAGGCATCATACGTGCTCCGGGGATGGTGCTCGGTCGGGGCACGCTCCTCATACCGGTGGACTAGGAGCAGGCCGTGCGCGAGGCGCTCGATGAGGCGGGCGCCACCTAAGACATCTTTCCCGTCTGGCGGGAGGCGTGAGGCCGCAGCCAGCGTGGCGCTGCCTGGTGGGAGAGAGAATCTCGATCGACAATGGTGGCCGCCGGCATTGCACGGCCGGCCGGGCGGGAGTAGGCTAGGCAGGTGGCCAGAGACCGTTAGCTCGCACTCCGTTACCAGGGACTAGAGGGCATCTGGCCACCAGGAAAGGCACAGCGGCAGGAACGCCGCCAGTGCGCGGTGCGCGCAGGGAGGTCGCAGACATGCCGGTCTACATGACGCAGTTTGCCTATACGCCTGAGGCCTGGGCGGCGCTGGTGAAGCGACCGGAGGATCGCAGCAAGGTGCTGGGCAGTCTCCTCGAGCAGCTAGGAGGCAGGCTGATCTGCTTCTACTATGCCTTCAGCGAGTACGATGGGGTGGCGATCTTCGAGGCGCCCGATGAGGAGACGGCGGCGGCGGCGCTGCTGGCCGTGATTGCCCCCGGCCATGATAAGGCGATCAAGACGACGGTGCTGCTCACGGTGGAGCAGGCGATGGCCGGAATGCGGCGCGCAGCGGGCATCAGCTACCGGCCGCCGATGGCGCCGCCGGATGACTGGCGCCCGTATCATGACTAATTAACAGGACTTACGCAGCCACTCCTGAACACCTCCTGCGAGTCCAACCTGAGACCGCGTAACTCCTGTAATTACTCCTGTAATTACTGATCCCTGCGTTGATCGCTAAACTGGCTCCAGGGCGCGGCGCTCGTTGATGCTTGAGCTGTCTGGGCAGCGACCAGTAAATCAGGAGGCACGCGGTCGCTTCTGGCGGCGGCAGTGCGCTCCTATCTGGGACTACGTAGGCCCCGCGCTCTTATCGGCCGCCTCGAGACGGTGGCGAATGCTGGGATGGCTGGAGAGCAGCCATTCCACCCACCGCGGCGGGTCAACCTCGGCCAGGTTCTGATCGGCGAGCTTGCACAGCGCGCTCTTCCACGCCGCCGCGTTGCCGGTGAGGCGCACAGCGAAGCGATCGGCGGCGGCCTCGCGCCGCCGTGAGTAGCCGTTGGTTACCGGCAGCAGCAGCGTGAAGAGCGCGCCGGTGGCGAGTGCAAGAAGGGGCAGGCCGGCGGGATCATCGATTCCGGCTAATCCGAGCGGCGCGGCCAGGAGGGGAAGGACGCGGCCGGCGACCCAGAGGGCAAGGAAGACGAGCGCGCCCTCCAGGGCAATGCCGCGCCACAGGTCGCGGTGGACGTGGTGGCCGAGCTCGTGCGCGAGCACTGCCTCGATCTCCACCGGCTCGAACCGCTCCCATAGCGTGTCGCCGAGTACGATACGTCGCGTGCGCCCCAAGCCCATCAGGGCTGCATTGGTGGCGCGCGTGCGCCGGCTCATGTCGATGACGTAGACGCCGCCGACGCGCGTGCCACACGCTTCAGCGAGTGCGACGAGCCGCCGGCGCAGATGCTCATCTTCGAGCGGGCGCTGCCTGAAGAAGAGTGGGACGACGAGGATGGGCGCCAGCTGGGCGAGCACGATCCCCAGCAGGATGATGATCAGGGCGGCCCAGAGCCACCAGAGGGTGGGAGCATAGCGGAGCAGTGCATAGACGGCGAGGGTAACAGGCAGCGTCTGGAGCAGCCCGAGCGCTGTGCCTTTGGCATAGTCGCTGCACCAGCCGGCAAGGCTTTGCACCGAGAGCCCGTAGCGGTGCGGGAGGATGTAGCCGCCGTAGCAGGCGGTGGGAAGAAAGAGCAGCGCCGCGCCGAGCACGAGCACCGTGGTGTAGGCCGCGACGGTGCCAAAGAGGCCGGGCGCCAGCGGGACGAGCGCCTCACGCAGCCGGATATTGGCGCGGCTGGCGAGCAGCACGACGAGGAAGGTGGTGCCGAGACCGAGCTCGAGTACGAAGAGCTGCCGCCGGCGGCGGGCGTACTCGCGCGCCTGCTCGCGTCGGCGCGGATCAGCGATGGGCTCTGGCAGCTCGGGCATAGAGACCACAGGTATGCTCGCGCTGGGAACAAGGTGGAGCGTGGCCACGGCACTTATACTGTGGCAGGCCGATGCTCCAGCTGCTTGTCTTCGTCTCCGGCATGACCGTGCTGGCTGCCGAGCTCACGGCGTCGCGCCTGCTGGCGCCGTACTTCGGCACGTCGCTCGTCATCTGGGCCAACCTGATTGGCCTCATCCTGCTCTACCTGACGGCCGGGTACTGGCTCGGCGGCCGGCTGGCCGATCGCTATCCGTCGCGCGAGGCACTCTATCACGTGACCGCCGTCGCCGCCGTGTTCATTGGGCTGATCCCCATACTGGCGCGACCGATCCTGCATCTCTCGGCCATCGGCTTCGCCACCTACTCGGTGGGCATCTTTCTCGGCTCGCTGGTGGGCGTGATCATGCTCTTCGCCCTGCCAGTGACGCTGCTCGGCTGCGTCTCGCCGTGGGCGATCCGGCTAGCGGTGCTCGATGTGCGCGGCGCCGGGCGCACGGCGGGAACGCTCTATGCGCTCTCCACGCTGGGAAGCATCCTGGGCGCCTACCTACCGGTGCTGCTGCTGATCCCGACCATCGGGACGAACCGCACCTTTGTTGCGTTCTCGGCAGCGCTGCTGCTCACGTCGCTGGCCGGGCTGGCGCAAGAGCGCCGCACGAAGCTGCTGGCAGCGGCGCGATCGGGGCAGCCTCTCGGGACGGCGGGCGACCGGCGCCGTGGCGCGCTGCTGCTGCTCTACCTGGTGGCTTTGATTGCCATTATCGCCTACGCGGCGGTGCCGCAAGGGGTGATCCGCGCGCAGCCTTACGGCCGGCTGCTCTACGAAGGCGAATCGGCCTACAACTACATCCAGGTGGTGCAGGACGGCAGCCGCACCGACCTGATCCTCAACGAGGGGCATGCCGTCCATTCGATCTACGATCCGAACCAGCTCCTCACCGGAGGGCCATGGGACTTCTTCCTCGTCGCGCCATACTTCGCTCCCGAGACGCGCCCAAGCGACGTGGATAGCCTGCTGCTGCTCGGGAGTGCCGCGGGAACGGTGCCGCGCCAGTACACGGCAGTCTACGGGCCGATTCCGATCGACGGCGTGGAGATCGATCCGAAGATCGTGGACGTGGGGCGGCGCTACTTCGACATGACCGAGCCGAACCTCAATGCGATCGTCCAGGATGGGCGCTACTTTCTCTACACGACGCACAAGCGCTACCGGGTGATTGGGATCGACGCGTACCGGCAGCCGTACATTCCCTTCCACATGACGACGCGCGAGTTCTTCACCGAGGTGCGGCAGCACCTGGAGCCCAACGGCGTGGCGGCGATCAATGCCGGGCGCACCGAAGACGACTACCGGCTGGTGAACGTGCTGGCGGGAACGATGAAGGCGGTGTACCCGAACGTCTTTGTGATCAACATTCCGACGGCGATCAACAGCATCGTGGTGGGCACGAATCAGCCGAGCACGCTGGCCGAGTTTCGAGCCAACCTGGCTACGATCGACGATCCGGTGCTCAAGCAGGTGGCGGCGGTCGCAGCAACACACAGCTGCGAGTACGTGCTGCCGCCCGATGCCGCTACCGCCCCCGAAGCGTGCCCGTTCGCCGAGGCGCTGGGGCAGGCGGTGTTCACCGATGACCTGGCGCCGGTGGAGCAGGTGATCGATCAGATCATTCTGGGATACATTCAGGAGAACCGGTGAGGCAGACGAAGGACGAGAAGGACGAGAAGGACGAGAAGGACGAGAAGGACGAGAAGGACGAGAAGGACGAGAAGGACGAGAA
>Ga0070741_10013509_pt1 | contig 14391 bp, 16 predicted proteins | sample Coa_R1_4_FD_66440 | JGI IMG/M metagenome (GOLD analysis project Ga0070741, IMG submission 66440) | Surface soil microbial communities from Centralia Pennsylvania, which are recovering from an underground coalmine fire - Coalmine... | ecosystem: Environmental > Terrestrial > Soil > Unclassified ...
GAACCTGGGGAGCCCTGATCCTGTCGTTGATCCGCGGATCGACCGAGACCCCGCATCACCTCCCGTCAAACGAAAGCACCGACTGGCAGCCGGTGCTTTGCTGGAGCCCGCCGAACATCCTGGCAGAGTATAGGTGCGGGTCGGGACCGCTGTCGACGGACCGGCACGAACGCTCTACGAGACCGCCCGGACGTTGGCCGCCTGCTTTCCCTTGGGCCCGTCCACGATGTCGAACTCGACCTCCTGCCCCTCCGTGAGGGTCCGGAAGCCGTCCATCTGGATGGCGGAGAAGTGGACGAACACGTCCTCCCCATCCGGGCGCGAGATGAACCCGTAGCCCTTCTCGTTGCTGAACCACTTGACGGTTCCGTGCGTTGCCAATCCGACCTCCTGAACGTGGAGCCGCGCGAATGTAGCACGGGTCGTCGAACCGGACAACGGCGCCGCGCTCACCAGTCCGGCTCGAGCGGACGTCCGTAGTCGTCCTCCAGGCGAAGCGTGTCGTCCTCGGTCGTGTAGCCGTAGGCGATCTCGAGCACCCGGCCCCGAGTGGCGCTCCGATTCGAGATCCGGTGGGTGGTCTCGGCGGAGACCATGAACTCCTCCCCCGGTTGCGCGTCCACCACGCGGTTGCCGATCTGGAGCGTCAGGCCGGGGTCTAACACCACCCACATCTCATCCCGCATCTGGTGGTAGTGGACGCTGGTCTCCTGCCCGGGGTCGACGGAGATCACCCGGACCGAGGACGGCTGATTCAGGGCGTAGGTCGTCACCCGCCCCCAGGGCTTGTCGATGATCACCGAGAGCCTCCGTGGTCCCAGCGCTTGGCGAGCGCGGCCATCTCGAGCGCCGCCATCGCCGCGTCCCACCCCTTGTTCCCGTGGGCACCGCCCGCCCGATCGAGCGCCTGCTCCAGCGTGTCCGTGGTGAGCACCCCGAAGATCACGGGGATCCCGGTGTCCTCGGCGGCCCGACGGATGCCGGTCGCCGCCTGCTGGGCCACGTGGTCGAAGTGGGCTGTCTCCCCGCGGATCACCGCGCCCAGACAGACCACCGCGTCGAAGTCGCGCGTGTCGGCCAGGCGGCGCGCGGCGAAGGGGAGCTCGAACGCGCCCGGCACCCAGACCAGCTCGAGGTCCTCCTCCGGGACGCCTTGCGCGCGCAGGCAATCCAGGGCTCCATCGACGAGTCTGCGCACGACGACCTCGTTGAACCGCGACGCCGCGACCGCGATCCGTCGACCTCGCGCGAGCGGCGCGCCGGGCTGTCTCACGACAGGCCCTCCCCCGTCGCCGCTCCCTCGGCCTCCAGGTGGTCCAGGAGGTGGCCGAGCTTCTCCCGCTTGGTGCGCAGGTACTCGATGTTCTCGGCCCTCGGCGCGGTCTCGAGCGGCACCCGCTCGACGATCGAGAGCCCGTAGCCCTCCAGACCGGCGCGCTTGGCGGGGTTGTTCGTCAGCAGCCGCATCGAGCGCACGCCGAGGTCCACCAGGATCTGCGCGCCGATGCCGTAGTCGCGCGGATCGGCCGGGAACCCGAGCTCCTCGTTCGCCTGCACCGTGTCGAGTCCCTGCTCCTGGAGCCGGTAGGCGCGAAGCTTGTGGCTGAGCCCGATCGCCCGCCCCTCGTGTCCGCGGATGTACAGGATCACGCCCCGTCCCTCGGCGCCGATCGTGCGGAGCGCCGCCGCGAGCTGGTCGCCGCAGTCGCACCGGAGCGACCCGAACACGTCGCCGGTCAGGCACTCAGAATGCACCCGGACGAGGATGCGCTCGCCGTCGCCGACCTCCCCGAGCACCAGGGCGACGTGCGTGCGACCGTCCACCGCGCTGTCGTACGCGTAGGCGAGGAACTCTCCGTGCTCGGTGGGGATCCGGGCCTCCGCAACCCGGCGCACCAGCCGCTCCCTGCGCCTGCGGTACTGGATGAGGTCCGCGATCGAGATGACCTTCAACCCGTGAACCCGGGCGACCCGCTCGAGCTCGGGCAGCCGGGCCATCGTCCCGTCCTCGTGCATGATCTCGCAGATCACGCCCGCCGGATACAGACCGGCCAGGGTGGCCAGGTCCACGGCGGCCTCGGTGTGGCCCGCGCGCTTCAGCACGCCCCCCTCGTGCGCGCGCAGCGGGAACACGTGGCCCGGCATCTGAAGGTCCTCGGGCGTGGTGCGCGGATCGGTCACCGCTCTGATGGTCGCCGCGCGGTCGTGCGCGCTCGTCCCGGTGGTCGTGCCGACCCGCGCATCGATCGAGATCGCGAACGCCGTCTCGTGGTGTCCCTGCGCGTTGCGGCTCACCATCAGCGGGATCTGGAGCTCGTCCAGCCGACGACCGACGACCGGCATGCAGATGATCCCGCGGCCGTGCGTGGCCATGAAGTTCACCGCCTCGGGGGTGACCTTCTCGGCCGCCATCACGAAGTCCCCTTCGTTCTCGCGGTCGGCATCGTCCACGACGATGACGATCCTTCCCGCGCGGATCTCCTCGATCGCCTCCTCGATCGTGCAGAAGACCGAGCCGTTCGGCACCTGCTGCGTCTTGCTCACCTGGTCATCCTTCCGTTCGCTGGTTCGTTCGCGCCGGGACGGCGCGCTCCACGAGCCGTTCCACGTACTTCGCGACGACGTCGACCTCGAGGTTGACGGGGTCCCCTGATCGCACGACGCCGAGGGTGGTCGCCTCGAGCGTGTGCGGGATCAGCGCGACGGAGAACGAGTCGCCGTCCAGCGCGGCGATCGTCAGGCTGACCCCGTCCACCGCGACCGACCCCTTCTCGACCAGGTACCGCAGGAGATCGGCCGGGGCACGCACAGTGAGCCACGCCCCGCCGGCCTCGTCCCGCTCGATGGAGGACACCTCGCCCACGCCGTCGACGTGGCCCTGGACGAGGTGACCTCCCAGACGCGACGAGAGCGTCACGGGGCGCTCGAGGTTCACCGGCGCTCCCGGAGCCAGCCGCGACAGAGCCGTCCGCTCCCTCGTCTCCTCCGAGACGTCGAACGCCAGCGTGCGTTCGGTGCGCTCGACGACGGTGAGGCACACGCCGTTCACCGCCAGCGAGGCGCCGACCTCGGAGTCGCCCAGCACCGTCCGGCACGCGAGCACGAGCCCGTTCGGGCGCACCTCGCGGACCTCTCCGCGCTCCTCAACGATCCCGGTGAACATCCGCTTCCACCCTGAGGTCGTCGCCCACGCGGTCCACGGACACGATCGAGACCGGGAGCGCCCCGCCGATCGGGAAGAACCCGCGGCCCCCGAGGATTCCCGGGGCCGCGTCGCCGCCGATCAGCTTGGGCGCGAGGTACACGACGATCGTGTCGACGACCCCGTCCTCCACCGCCGACCAGGCGAGGGTCGGGCCGCCCTCGATGAGCACGCTCTGGACGTCGCGCTTGCCGAGGTCCGCGAACAGGCGCGCGAGGGGGACCCGCGCTCCCTCCGGCTCGTACAGGAGGAGCTCGGCCCCCCGGGATCGCCATGCCTCGCGCCGGTGGGGAGGCGCGAGCTCCGTGGTCGCGACGAGCGTGGGAGCCGATCCGTCGAACAGATCGCCGGTCTCGGGCACCCGCCCCCGGGCGTCCACCAGCACCCGAAGCGGCGGACGTCCGCGGTAGGAGGGGTCGCGAACCGTGAGCGAGGGGTCGTCGGCGAGCGCGGTGCCGGCGCCGACGACGATGGCGTCGGCCGCACCGCGAAGGCGGTGCACGTCCAGCCGGGCTGCCTCGCCGGTGATCCACCGCGACGAGCCGTCGCGGGCGGCCACCTTGCCGTCGAGGCTCGCCGCCATCTTCCAGGTGGCAAAGGGCAGGCCCGTCCGCACGTGCTTCGTGTAGGCGCGCAGCTGGCGTTGCGCGAGATCGGCCAGCACCCCTCGGCGGAGCTCGATCCCCGCGGCCTCGAGCGCCGCGAAGCCTCGGCCGTCGACGATCGGGTTGGGGTCGCCGGTCGCGGCGACGACGCGGGCGATCCCGGCCTCGACGATGGCCCGCGTGCACGGAGGAGTCCGGCCGAAGTGATCGCAGGGCTCGAGCGTCGTGTAGAGGGTGGCGCCCCGGGCGCCCTCACCGGCCCGGTCGAGGGCGACGGCCTCCGCGTGGGGCGTCCCCGGGCCCTCGTGGAACCCCTCGCCGACGATCCGGCCGCCGGCAACGACGACGGCCCCCACCACGGGGTTCGGAGAGGCGAGCCCCCGGCCCCGCTCCGCGAGCGCCAGGGCCCGCTCCATGAACGCCTCGTCGGACACCGCACACCACTCCTCAGGAGGCTGGGTGCGGGAAGGGGCGCGCGGGGCGACGGCTCGCGCCTATGCCGTCACCGCCCGTCCTCTCCCATCCCGACTCTCACGGTCGGTCCCGGAATTGCACCGGGTCCACCCCTGGATGGCGCCCAGGGGGTCGCGGACTCTCACCGCCGGTGGGGACTTGCACCCCGCCCCGAAGACGAGCTTCTGACAGGCCAGTATACGGGCCGGGCGCCGAGAGGAACAGGTCCCGGCCGCGCTCTCAGCCGGCCGAGCGGCGATCGATCGCGTACGAGGAGCCGGAATCGCGCTTTGCGAACTGCTTCATCTCGGTGGCGACGGCGACCGCCTCGCCGTAGTGGGCGAAGTCTCGCCTGGCGGTGGTCGCGACCCCGATCGAGATGGCGACGAGCGGCAGCCGCTGGAGGACCCCCTTGCGGTCCTCGACCTCCACGTAGCCGCGGGCGAGGTCCTGGTCCTCGTAGAACTCGTGGACATGCGCGTCGAACCGCTCGACGATGCGCCGGGCGACGTCTTCGGCGACCTCGGGGGGCAGCATGGCGACGAAGTCGTCGCCGCCGACGTGCCCCACGAACCCCTCCGAGCCCGCGAACTCGACGACGGCGTCCTGGATGATCCGAGCGGTCGCCTGGATCAGCCGGTCGCCTCGGACGAACCCCTTCTGGTCGTTGTAGGCCTTGAAGTTGTCGAGGTCGCAGTACAGCACGGCGAACGGACGGGCCTCACGCACCATCCGCTCGATCTCCTCCTGGATGCGGATGTTGCCGGGGAGGCCGGTGAGCGGCGAGAGATTGCGCATCTCCTTGGCCCGGCGGAGCGTGCCCTTGACGCGCGCCAGGAGCTCGATCGGGTCGAAGGGCTTGATGATGTAGTCGTCCGCACCGGCCGTCAGCCCGAGCACCTTGTCGGTGGACAGGGCCTTCGCGGTGAGCATGATGATCGACGTGTTTGCCGTCTGAGGATTGCGGCGCAGCCGCTGCGCGACCTCGAAGCCGTCGATTCTCGGCATCATGACGTCGAGCAGCACGAGGTCGGGACGCATCTCCGAGGCGCGCTGGAGCGCCTCCTCCCCGTCTCCCGCCACGGCGACCTCGTAGCCGGCCGAGCGAAGGTTCACCTCGACGAAACGCGCGATGTCGGGGTCGTCGTCGACGACGAGGATCGTCTCGGGCATCAGGCTCCGCCCTTCACGACGGCGGCGAGCTCGCGCGCCGCGCGCGCCGGGTCGTCGGTTCCGAAGATGGCGGATCCGGCGACGATCACCGACGCACCCGCTCCCAGGCACCGGCCGGCCTCGTCGACGCCGATCCCGCCCTCCACCTCCACCTTCACCGGAAGCCCCCGACGGTCGACGGCCGTGCGGGCGGCCTCGATTCTCCGCACGGCGTCGGGGTCGAAGACCCCCGGCCGCTCCACGCTCGAGCACACGACCGTGATGCGATCCACCTCCTCGAGATGAGCCTCGATGGCGGCGAGGGGCGTCTCCAGGCCGAACGACACCCCGACCCCCATCCCGCTCCCCCGGGCCTTTCGGATCGCCGGAGCGAGGGCCGAGGGCGCTTCCAGCGCGAACGTCACGACATCGGCACCCGCTTCGGTCAGCTCGTCGAGGAGTCCCTCGGGCGACTCGACGAGGAGGTGTCCGTGCACGGCGCGGTCCGTCGCCCGTCGGAGCGAGGCGACGACGACCGGTCCGATCGTGAGCGGCGGCAGGAGGTGAGCGTCCATCACGTCGACATGAAACTCGTCGGCATAGAGCTCGACCAGCTTTACCTGCTCGGCCAGACGCCCAAGATCGGCGGCCAGAATGGACGCGGACAGGGTGGGCACCACCCGATTCTAGCCGTGCGGCACCCGCGGCCGGCGGAACGCCGCGACGAACATCGCGTCGGTCCCGTGACGGTGCGGCCAGAGCCGGACCCGGTCGCGGCGACCGTCCGGCCCCTCGATCGCCTCCGGGACGAGGTCCGGGCGAACGCGCAGCAGCGCGTCGCACACGTCGTCGGTCTCGGCCCTGGGGAAGGTGCAGACCGAGTACACCAGCCGCCCGCCGTGGGCGAGCAGGTCGGCCGCGGCCGCGGCGATCTCGAGCTGAAGTCGACCGAGGGCGGGCAGGTCGCGTTCCCGGGGGCGCCACAGGAGCTCGGGACGGCGCCGCGCCGCGCCGAGGCCGGAGCAGGGAGCGTCGACGAGGACCCGCGCGAAGCCGCCGCGAAGCGCCGGGCGCCGGGCGTCCTGGACCAGGACGTGCGCCCGCACGCCGAGCCGGTCGACCTGGGCGCGGACGAGCGCCGCCCTGGTGGGCGAGACGTCGGCGGCGACCGCCAGCCCGCCGGGGGACACCAGGCAGGCGAGGTGCGCCGCCTTCCCGCCGGGGCCCGCGCACACGTCCGCGACCCGCTCGCCGGGGCGAGCGCCGATCGCGCTCACCGCGAACGACGACGCCTGGTCCTGGACGGCGAACCAGCCGAGGTCGAAGCCGGGAAGCTCGGATGGCGAGCCTCCGGAGAGCACGAGCGACTCCGGGTGCACCGTCCCCGGCACGCTCGGGACGCCGGCCCGTTCGAGCGCCGCCCGCAACTCCTCGACGCTCGTCCGGCAGGTGTTGGTCCGGAGGGTGAGAGGCGCCGGCTCCGCGAGCGCGGCCGCGGCCGTCTCCGCCTCGGGTCCGAGGAGCCGGCGAAGCTCGCGCACGGCCCATTCGACGAGCCCCGTCCGAACCGAGACCTCGGCGTCGCTCGTCCCGGTGAGGGCGATCGCAGGCTCGGCGGCGATGCGTCGCAGGACCGCGTTGACCAACCCGCGCTCGCGCGCGTCCGCGAGCGCCACCGTCTCGGAGACCGCCGCGTGACGAGGGATCCGCGTGTGGCGAAGCTGGTAGACGCCCAGTCGCAGCACGGCGAGCGCCGCCGGGCTCGTCCGGTCCATCGGCCGATCCAGGCGCAGGGCGATCTCGCGATCGAGCGCCGGGAGCCGTCGGAGCGTCCCGTAGGCGAGCTCGGCGGCGAAGGCGCGGTCCGCGCTCGACAGGTCCGACCTGTCGAGCGCGGACCGCAGCGCGAGATTCGAGAAGCCGCCGCGCTCCACCACGCGGCGGATCACCGCGAGCGCCACGGAGCGGGCCGACGGCGTGCCGTCCCGTCCGCCACCCGTTGCCCGCCCGCCACCCGTCACCCGCCGGCCGCCGGGGCGCCGATCGGTGCCGGGACGGCCCCGCCCCCGCCGGTCGCTCCCGCCGGCGCTCACGAGAGCCGTTCTCCGACCACCGGGCGGTGTCCGCGGACGAACTCGGCCGCGGACATCCGCCGTCGACCCGCGGGGGCGAGCTCGACCGCACGCAGCGCGCCCCTGCCCGTCGCGACGACGAATCCCGCGCGGTCGACCTCGATCACCGTTCCGGGCTCGGCGTCTCGCGAGCTGGCCACGGCCTCGGCCCGGAGCACCTTGAGGTTCGCGCCCCGAAAGGTGGCGACCGCGCCGGGCTCGGGAGCGAGGGCGCGGATGCGGTTCACGAGCTCGCGCGCGGGCCGCGACCAGTCGAGCCGCCGATCCTCGGGCCGGAGCTTCGGGGCGACGGTGGCCGCGCGGTGATCCTGCGGGACCGGCGAGGCCCGTCCCGCGGCGATCAGCTCGAGGGTCTCGACGAGCACGTCCGCTCCGAGCTCGGCGAGCCTGGCGCCAAGCGAGCCGGCATCGTCCTCCGGCAGCACCCGGGTCCGGCGCTGGAGCAGGATGGGGCCCGAGTCCAGGCCCGTCTCCATCACCATCGTCGTGACCCCGGTCTCCGGCAGGTCGAGGAGCAGCGCCGCCTGAACCGGACTGGCCCCGCGGAGCGCCGGAAGCAACGAGAAGTGCAGGTTCACGGGCAGCAGCTTCGGTAGGGCGAGCACGTCCGGGGGGAGGATCTCCCCGTAGGCGACCACGACCAGCACGTCGGGCCGTGAGAGCGCGAGCGTCCGCAGGCCCGGTTCCGTCCGCACGGTCTCCACCTCGGCGAGCGGGAGCTCGAGATCGCGCGCCGCGACGGCGACGGGCGTCGGCGTCAGACGGTTGCCGCGGCCGGCCGGCTTCGGGGCCCGGGTGACGACGAGCTCCACCGAATGACGCGACCGGGCGATCGCTCGCAGCGACGGGACGGACCAGGCGTCGTTGCCGAGGAAGGCAATCCGAAGGGGCCGGGCCACGACCGCAGGATAGTGCTCAGAGGTTCCGCGATCCCTCCTGAACCCGTCGGAGCTCGTGCTCTCGGAGCATGCGCATGACCTGCCGGCGACCCTCGTCGTCCAGGCGGTCGATGTAGAGCACCCCCAGCGTGTGGTCGGTTTCGTGCTGGAAGATCCGCGCGAGCAGCCCCTCCGCCCGAACGTCGATCGGCTCGCCCCGCAGACCCTGTCCGCGGAGCCGCACGCGAAGCGCACGCGTCGTGGGGTAGAAGGGGCCCGGGATCGACAGGCATCCCTCGTCCCGGACCTCCTCCCGTTTGAGCTCCGAGAGCTCGGGGTTCGCGACGAACCCTCGGTTCCCCTCCCCGTCGTCGTAGACGAAGAAGCGCAGCGAGATCCCGACCTGGGGCGCCGCGAGTCCGACGCCGGGCGCCGCGTACATCGTCTCGAACATGTCGTCGACGATGCGCGCCAGCGATCGGTCGAAACGCTCCACGTCGCGGGCGCGCTCTCGGAGCACCGGGTCTCCGAGCGTGCGGATCGGGAGAACGGCCACTCCTTGGCTCCTCCGGCTCCTCACAGGTGGGGTTCCGCCTCGACGCGGCTCACGACTCCTCGCTCCGCGAGCGCCCGCATGGCGCGGCCGAACTCCGCGACGCGTGCCGGGTCGAGCGCGACCAAGCATACCGATTCGTCCCCGAGCCCCGAGACGAGCAGGGTGCTCGGATGGAGCGCCCGAAGCTCGTCCTCCAGCGTCGCCGTCCCCCGGACGCGGAACACCGGGGCGCCCACGGGGAACCCCGCCTCGGCCCGCCGCGCGGCCTCGGCTCGGTGGAACCGCTCGGGGCGCCCGGTGACCAGCGTCTGCACGGCCGGATCGTTCGGGTGTCTCGTCTGAACGATGACGCGTCCGCCGGGGCGGGCCCACGCCGCGGCCTCCATCCACGACGCGAGCGCTCGCTCTCGCGCGGCCAGCCCCGGCCGGCGGGAGGCGAGGTCCGCGTCCAGGACCGCGACCATGTCCAGCCCCAGGGGGCCGAAGTCCTTCACGACCTCGACCCCGCCGACCACGATCTCCGAGGGGCCGGGCGGTCGGGGCGCTTCCCCACGCCCGATCCTCCGCACCGGGACGGAGGCCACTCGCCGCGCCCATTCCTCCACTCGCTCGGCGCCACCCCGCGCGACGCCGAAGGCCGAGGCCCCGCAGCTCGCGCACCGGCCGTCGGCACCGCACACCGTGCAGCGGACGCGCCCCTCCTCGAGCCGCAGGAGGCCGCCGCACGCCGCGCACGCCGCCGGCTCGCCGCACCCGCGGCATACGCGGGCGACGCCGTAGCCCGGCACCGGCGAGAAGACGAACCCGCGGCGCGCTCCCTTCAGCGCCGAGATCAGCCTCGGCGCCCTGCCCTCGGGTCCGGGGCGAACCACCTCGACCGGGGGCCACCGCCGATCCGGTGGCTCCACCACGACGTGCGGGACCACGGTCGTCTCGAGCGATGGAAGGAGCGCCGACGCCACGCACACGGCGCCGAGGATCCGGGCGCGCTCGAGCGCCACGTCTCGCACGTGGTAGTAGGGGGCCCGCTGTTCGCGGTGGAGCGCGTGGCTCTCGCGAGAGACGAACACGAGGCCGAGGCGGGGAACCGGCGCGAACACGGCCGGCCGGGTCCCGACGACGCAGGCGTACCGGCCGGCACGGACCTCGAGCCAGGTCCGGTACCGCTCGTTCCGATCTCCGCCGAGGAGCATCCCCACCGCGTCGCCGAACGCCTCGCGGAGGGCGGCCGCCGTCGCGGGAAGGGGATGGGCCTCCGGCACGAGCACGAGCGCGCCGCGCCCCCGTTCGAGCGCGGCTCCGACACACTCGAGGGCCACCGTCACCTCCTCCTCCGGCGCCGGCCGGAGCACGAACGCCCCCCCCGAGCCGCGAAGCGCCTCGAGCAAGGACGCTCCGTTCCGGTACTGGAGAAGCCAGCCGGGCGGAGCGGAGGGCACGAGACGAGCGCGTCCGGTGGAGTCGGTGGGGGGGCCGGGCGGAGCGGAGGGCACGAGACGAGCGAAGCGAGTCGAGTCAGCGAAGCGGCCTCCGCGGAGCCCGGCCCCCCCACCCTCCGCAAGAAACGCCCCCTCCACCGAGGCCACGCGCGGCGGGTGCGACCGCGCGATCACCGCGGCGAGCGGGGCCACGTACCGCTCGCTCACCCATCGCAGGAGCTCGAGCGTCGGCCCATCGAAGAAGCGGACCGGCGTGACGGCGCCCCGCACCGTGAGCAGGCGCGCCGGGACCTCCTCCGCGGGGCCGAGCACCCAGCCCCGCACCAGCCGGCCGTGGAACGGCACGCGGACGAGCGACCCCACGCCCGCCTCGAGCTCGGCGGGAAGCTCGTAGGTGAACGGACGGTCGAGCGACAGCACCGGCCGATCGACGCAGACGTCGACGGGACCCGAGAGCGTGGCGCCGGCCGGCGCCGGCCCGATGGAGCTACTCGAACGCGCGGCGGAGCTCGTCGGCGCGGTCGGTCGCCTCCCAGGGGAACTCCTTGCGGCCGAAGTGGCCGTAGGCGGCCGTGTCCTCGTAGATCGGCCGCTGCAGGTCGAGCGTCTTGATGATCGCCGCCGGGCGGAAGTCGAACGCCTCCCAGACGAGGTCCACGATCCGGGCCGGGTCGACCTGCTCGGTGCCGAAGGTGTCCACCGCGAGCGAGACGGGGTGCGCGGTGCCGATCGCGTACGCCACCTGGATCTGCAGACGGTCGGCGACCCCGGACGCGACGAGGTTCTTCGCGACGTAGCGGGCCATGTACGCGGCGGAGCGGTCCACCTTGGTCGGGTCCTTGCCCGAGAAGCACCCGCCGCCGTGGGGAGCCATGCCCCCGTACGTGTCGACCACGATCTTCCGTCCGGTGAGACCCGTGTCGGCCTTGGGCCCGCCGATCTCGAATCGCCCGGTGGGGTTGATGAGGGGCTCCTTCATCCGCGTCCCGTCCACCTCCGGGAACTCCCGCAGCACGGGATCGATGACCTCGGCCTTCACGTCGGGAGCCAGCAGCGTCTCGACGTCCACCTCCTCTCGATGCTGGGCGGCGATGACGATGCGGTCGACGCGGACCGGCCTGCCGTTCTCGTACTCGATCGTCACCTGGGTCTTGCCGTCCGGTCGCAGGTACGGAACGACGCCCGCTTTGCGAACGTCGGCGAGGCGCTTGGCGAGCCGGTGCGCCATCGCGATCGGGAGCGGCATGAGCTCGTCGGTCTCGCGGCACGCGAAGCCGAACATCATCCCCTGATCCCCCGCGCCCAACGTGTCGAGCTCCTCGGCCGAGTGCGCCTCGCGATGCTCGAGGGCGTCGTCGACGCCGCGCGCGATGTCGGGCGACTGCTCCTGGATGGCCGTGACCACGCCGCACGTGGCGCCGTCGAGGCCGAACTTCGCGTCCGTGTAACCGATGTCGCTCACCGTGCGACGGACCACCGACGGGATGTCCACGTACTCGGACGTCGTGATCTCGCCGGCGACGATCACGATCCCGGTCGTGACCAGGGTCTCGCACGCCACTCGCCCCTGACGATCCACCGCGAGGATGGCGTCGAGGACCGCGTCGGAGATCTGATCGGCCAGCTTGTCCGGGTGCCCCTCCGTGACCGACTCGGAGGAGAACAGGTACGCGTGGGTCATGACCGCGCGAGTATAGCCCGCGCCGCCACCGGCTCCGGTCAGCGCGCGAGCAGCGCTGCGATCCGGTCGCAGAGCGCTGCGGCGAGCTCGCGCTTGGTCCACTCCCGCAGCGGCGAATCCTCGCCCGTCGCCGAGAGGATCGCCGCGTGGTTCGTGTCGCTTCCGAACCCCGTTCCCGGCCGGCCGACCTCGTTCACGACCAGCAGGTCGAGCCCCTTGGCGTCGAGCTTTGCGCGCCCGCCCCCCTCGAGGTCGTCCGTCTCGGCGGCGAACCCCACGAGGACCCGCCCGCTTCTCGCCGCCCCCAGCTCGGACAGGATGTCGGGCGTCGGGACCAGACGCAGCTCGGGGGGGCCCGCCTCCTTCTTGAGCTTGGCGCCCGCGACGCGCTCTGGGCGGAAGTCGGCCACGGCGGCGGCCATGACGACGGCGTCCGCGCCCTCCGCGGCCGCGAGCACGGCGGCGCGCATCTCCTCGGCCGTCGTCACGCGGACCAGACGCGGCCCGGCGGGGGGCTCGACGGTCCCGGGACCGACCACCAGCGTCACGTCGGCGCCCCGATCCCACGCCTCCTTCGCGACGGCGAAGCCCATCCTCCCGGTCGACCGGTTGCCGACGAAGCGGACCGGGTCGATCGGCTCCCAGGTCGGTCCCGCCGTCACGACCAGCCGCCGGCCGGCCAGGTCCCGGCCGTGCGCGGCGGCCTCCTCGACCGCAGCGAGGATCTCCTCCGGCTCCGCGAGCCGGCCCACGCCCTCGTCGCCGTGGGCGAGCGGTCCCGTCGCCGGCCCGACCACCCGGACCCCACGCTCGAGCAGGGTCGCCACGTTCGCGCGGGTGGCCGGCTGTTCCCACATGCCCGTGTGCATCGCCGGAGCGACGACGAGCGGGCACCGGGCCTCGAGCAGCGTGGAGGTGAGCAGGTCGTCGGCGATGCCGACGGCGAGCTTGGCGAGCACGTTGGCAGTGGCCGGGGCGACGACCGCCACCTCGGCCTCGCGCGCGAGGCGGACGTGGAGCACGGACCCGGGGTCGTCCCAGAGCTCCGTGTAGACCGGCCGCCCCGACAGCGCGGCGAAGGTGTCGGGGCCCACAAACCGGGCGGCGGCCCCGGTCATCACGACCTGGACCTCGGCCCCCGCACCGCTCAGCAGGCGCGTCAGGAAGCAGGCCTTGTATGCGGCGACGCCGCCGGTGACGCCGAGCAGCACCCGGCGTCCCGCGAGCGGGCTACTTGATCCCAACCCCCTCGGGGCGGTCGGCCAGGATCTTGCCCTCGGCGATCTCCTCGAGGGCGATCGACAGCGGCTTGTTCTTCAGCCCACCGGTCTCGACGAGCGGCGGAACGAACTCGCCGCGACCCTCGCCGAGCTGGTTGTAGTAGGAGTTGATCTCCCGCGCGCGCTTGGCTGCGAGGATCACGAGCGTGTACTTGGAGTCGACCTGCGCGAGCAGGTCGTCGATCTTCGGCTCGATCATGGGTGCGTCGGCCCTTCGGTCGGGGTTCGGGACGCCTGGATTATAGCCTCGACCTCGGCGGCCGCCCGGTCCACGCGGTCGTTCACGACGACGTGGTCGAACCAGCCGCGCTCGCGCATCTCGGCCTCCGCGGTCGCAAGACGCACCCGCAGGCGATCCTCGCTCTCGGTGCCCCGCGACCGCAGGCGCCGCTCCAGCTCGGCCATCGAGGGAGGCGCGAGGAACACGAGGACCGCGCCGGGCACGCGGTTCCGGACCTGCCGGGCTCCCTGGACGTCGATCTCGAGGACCACGTCGTGCCCGGCGGCGAGGTCCCGCTCCACCGGCGCGGCCGGCGTCCCGGAGCGGTGGCCGACCACGTGGGCCCACTCGAGGAACGCCCCCGAGGCGACCAGCTCGTCGAAGCGCTCGTCGGTGACGAAGCGGTAGTCGACCCCGTCCCGCTCGAAAGGACGGGGTCGACGGGTGGTGACGGAGACCGAGAGCCGGATCTCGGGATGACGTTCGAGGACCCGCCGAACGACGGTTCCCTTCCCGACCCCGGAGGGGCCGGAGATCACGAAGAGCGTCCCTCGCCGGCTCAGCGAGGCGCTACTTCTTGGAGAACTCGGCGAGCAGCGAGTCCCGCTGCTTGGCGCCGAGCCCGCGGATCCGACGGCTCGCGGAGATGTCCAGCTTCTCCATGATCTTCCGCGCCCGGACCTTCCCCACCCCGGGCAGGGACTCGAGGACGGTGGACACCTTCATCTTGCCGACGGTGTCGTCGTCCTGCTTGGACAGCACGTCCTTCAGCGTGCGCTTTCCGGACTTCAGC
>Ga0070741_10013510_pt1 | contig 14390 bp, 13 predicted proteins | sample Coa_R1_4_FD_66440 | JGI IMG/M metagenome (GOLD analysis project Ga0070741, IMG submission 66440) | Surface soil microbial communities from Centralia Pennsylvania, which are recovering from an underground coalmine fire - Coalmine... | ecosystem: Environmental > Terrestrial > Soil > Unclassified ...
AGAGGATCAGAATCCACTGGCAATTCTCGATTGAGGGCGCCAGGAAGAGATTGAACTCGCACTACCAGCGGGTGAACGCTGACAACATCAGGTATAAGGAAACTTAGTTGACGGACTACTGAGTTTCCTTATTCCGTCCGGCAGTCTATGGCCGCGCCGCGCCGGGTGCAGTGACTTAAGTCATAGCCGTAAAAAATTTCCCGCGGTGAAATGCGTCGTGTCAGATTGTGGGGAAAATTCACCGGCCGCGCGGGTGGCGAATGATTTGCTGTGAGGTAAGATTGATTCGCTGCGCGAATTGAAGGAGAGAGTGATGAAGTTGCGAAAGATTTTGAATCTGCCGAGAGAGCACGGCGCGTGGGCGATGTTGTATGTGCCTTTCGTGCTGGGCGTGCTGACCGCGGGGGGGGTCACGCCGGCGGCGCTGCTGCTGCTCGCGTCGGCGAGCGCCATGTTCATCTCGCGCGAATCGCTGCTCGCGTGGTGGCGGGCGCGGGCGCGCGGGCGCGAGTCAGGCAGTGCGGGCCGGCTGCTCGCGACCTGGCTCGGGCTGGCCGCGTTGTTCGGCGCGCCGCTGATTGTCGTTTATCACCTCTGGCTGCTCATCCCACTCGCCCTGGTCGGGACGGCGCTGCTCGCGATCAACGGGAAGCAGGCGCTCGAACTGGAAGATCGCTCGATCCGGAGCGAGGTCCTGGCGATCTCGGCGATGACGCTGACTGCCCCGGCGGCTTACTATGTCATCCGCGGGGTGTGGGACCAGACCGCCTTCTGGCTCTGGGGGCTGAGCGTGCTGTTTTTTTCGAGCAGCGTGTTTTACATCAAGCTGCGGATACTGAACCTGAACCGGCGGCGGCAGGAGCGGCGCCGACAGGTCTGGCAGCACTGCGCTCTTTATCATGGCTTCCTGCTGGCCGCGTTGCTCACGCTCGCCGTGACCGGGAGGCTGCATTTATTTACGGTGATCGCGTTCGCGCCGGTGATGGCCCGCACGTTCCTGACTCTCATCAGACCGCCCGCTCAGGTCAACCTCAAACGCGCCGGCCTGCTCGAACTCGCCTGGTCACTGGTCTTTCTGGTCTTCACCACCCTCACTTTCAGACCCGTCTGATTCGGGGCTTGAACAAGGGCGGCCGGGGCGCGAGAATGCAGCCCGATGACCACGTCAGAAAAACTGGCCGCCCTGCGCCGCACGGCGCTCTTTGGCGAACTCGAAACCGCCCAGCTTCAGGCGCTCGGCGAACGCGCCATCGAGCGGCGCCTCGCGCGTGACGAGGTGTTGTTTATCGCCGGCGATGAGGCCCGCGGGTTATTCGCCATCGTCGAAGGATCGGTGCGCGCTTTCCGCGAAGGCGTTGACGGGCGCGAGCAGGTGATCCACGTCGAACGCGCCGGGGCGACCGTCGCCGAGTTGCCAGTCTTCGACGACCAGCCTTACCCCTCCACGGTCGCCGCCGAGGAAGACACGCTCGTGCTGTTCATTGACAAGCGCGACGTACACAGGCTCTGTCTGGAGTACCCGCAGATCGCGCTGGCGGCGCTGAAACTGCTGGCCGGGCGGCTGAGGAAGTGCGCCGCGCTGGTCGAGGCACTGTCGCTGCGCGAGGTGGATCAGCGGCTGGCGCGCTGGCTGCTCGGCGAAGCCCGCGCGAGGGGCAGTCAGACGGAGGCGGGCCTGGAAGTCACGCTGGCGCTGACCAACCAGCAGATTGCCGCGCGGATCGGCTCGGTGCGCGAAGTGGTCTCCCGTGCCCTCGCGCGCCTGCAGCAGAACGAACTCATCACCGTGGACGGGCGCCGGATCAGGATTCCCGATGAAGAGACGCTGGCCGTCTTTGCCGACAGTTGAAGGCGTGGTGCGGTTTGCCGGCCGGAGTCCGAACAGAAACTCACTTCATCATTGCATGCAGTTTCACGAAGACGCCGGTCGGGCGTTTGCGGATTATTCCGCGGCGCTGCGGATTTTTACTCACGAGCGGCTGGCCGAATTTCCCGGCGCCTTGTTTTCCCATTGCTGCCTCAGCTCACCCCCCATCGCGTCTGATTGCCTTTTGCCCTGCACGTACTACACTTAAGTTCATACGGACTGCGCTGAAACCTGAACGGGCCGTTTGCCGGCGGGTTTTCCACTCCTCTGGTGGGTGGTCTGCCGCGTGGCAGGGTAATTGCAGCAGTGAACACAACTGATGCACGGCGGGAGGCCGGACGTGCAGGAGCGAAATAACGAACATATGGCCAGGGAAAAGATTCTCGTTGTTGATGATGAACCCATGATCCGCTGGACGCTGACCGAGGCGCTGCGCGGGTGGGGGTATGAGCCAATTGAGGCCGGGACGGTGGCGGGCGCGCTCTCCGCTTTTGAAGGCGAGCGCCCGACAGCCGTGCTGCTCGACATCAACCTGCCGGACGGATCGGGGCTCGACGTACTCGGTGAAATCAAGAGCCGCCAGCCGCAGGCCGTCGTGATTATGATCACCGCCAACGTGATGGTGGATGACACGCTCGCGGCGTTGCGTGGCGGCGCTTACGATTTCATCGGCAAGCCGATCAACCTCAATGAACTTCAGATCACGATCCGCAACGGCATCGAGGCCGGGAAGCTCCGGAAGGAAGTCAGCCGGATCCAGCGCGAGCGGACGCGCGAATTCAGCTTCGAACAGATCATCGGCGAATCAGCGGTCATGCAGAAGATGATCGCGCTCGCCCGCAAGGTCGCCGAGAGTGAAGCCTCGTCGGTGCTGTTGCAGGGCGAAAGCGGCACGGGCAAGGATCTGGTGGCGAAGGCGATCCATTACGGCTCGCGCCGCAGTGACCGCCCCTTCGTGGCGATCAACTGTGCGGCGATTCCGGCGACGCTCATCGAAAGCGAGTTATTCGGTTACGAGAAGGGCGCGTTCACCGATGCCAAGGGGCGCAAGGAAGGATTGTTCGAGCAGGCCGAGGGCGGCACGGTCTTTCTGGATGAGATCGGCGAACTCGAACTCGGTTTGCAGGCGAAGCTGTTGCGCGTGCTGGAGGAGGGCGCCTTCCGTCGCGTCGGCGGGCTCAGGGACATCCCGCTCGACGTGCGCGTGATCGCCGCTTCCAACCGCGACCTCAGGGCCGAAAGCGAAGCGGGGAAATTCAGGCTCGATCTGTACTACCGCCTCTCGGTCATCCAGATTGACCTGCCGCCGTTGCGCGAGCGCGGTGATGACGTGCTGCTGCTGACGGATTATTACATCCGGCAGTTCAACGAGAAGCTGCGCAAACGCATTCGCGGGCTCTCGCCCGAAGTCACCGACATCTTCCGCCGCTACGCGTGGCCGGGCAACGTGCGTGAACTGCGCAACGTGATCGAACGCGTCATGATCCTTGAAGACGGCGAGCTGGTCACGGAGATGTGGCTGCCGCGCGGGGTCTCGGCGGAGCAGGCGTCTCAAACGTCGGAGATTCCGGCGACCATGGTCGCGGCAGGCACCGGGCCTGCGGCCCCGGAGACGGCGAAGGACGAAGGTCTGGCAGGGCTGTTCCGCCTGCCGGCCCGCGGGGTTGAGCTTGAAGCAGTCGAATTGTCGCTGGTCACTCAGGCGATGGAGCGCAGCAACGGGAATCAGACGCGGGCGGCTGAACTGCTGGGCATCTCGCGCGATCAACTGCGCTACCGCCTGAAGAAACTCGAAGGGGCGGCGGCCGAAACATCTCAATGAACGAAGAAAACCCACTCCCCATCTTCCGCGCTGGCGGCGCACTGCTGCCCCCGGCCTGGGAAGCTCTGTTCGAGGCGATAGAGGACGGCGTCTGTGTGCAATCACTCGATTCGCGGATCGTGCGCGCCAACAGCGCCTTCGCCGTCATGATCGGCCTGCCGCTCGACGAGATCATCGGACGTTCCTGCGCCGAAGTCTTCGGCTGCGCGAATGAGACCGGCTCGCTCCCGCAGTTCTGCGCGCGGTCGGCAAGCAACACGACGGGCCGGGTGACGAGTGAGGAGATCTGCGGGCGGCAGCCGGGCCAGCGTCTGCGTTCCCGCGTCTCACCAGTCCGCGATGAGAGCGGGCAGGTCACCGCTTACGTGATGGTCGTGCGCGACATTACTGACGTCATCGCGCGCGAACGCGAGCTGTCGCGCGTCGAGCAACTGGCGCGGTTCGGCGAACTGGCCGCCGGGCTGGCTCATGAAATCAAAAATCCGCTGGCGGGCATTCAGGGCGCGGTTGACATTCTGATCGGGCGGCGCAGCCCGAATAGCCCTGAGCGTGAAGTGCTGGAAGGCGTGCGCCGAGAAGTCGGGCGGGTTGACGCGACAGTCCAGGCGCTGCTCGAGCGCGCGCGCCCACGCGGTTTCAATTTTCAGACGGCTTCGCTCACCGACGCCGTGCAGCGCGCCGTCAGCCTGGCCCGGCATCAGGCGGCCGGCCTCGCGGCCACACATGGCCATCAGATCAGGATCAACTTCATTCCGTCCGCCGCACCCATCGTCATGCCAATTGATCCGGCGCAGATCGAGGACGCCGTACTCAACCTGCTGCTCAACGCGATTGAGGCGATTGATCACCAGGGCTCCGTGACCGTCCGGCTGTGTGACCGCAGTCCTGTCAACCATCCCGGCCCTGACGGCGGCACTCGGAACGAAGTAGTGATCGAAGTCAGTGACACGGGGCGCGGCATTACTGACGATAACCTGCTGCGGATTTTCAGCCCCTTCTTCACGACTCAGGCCAACGGCACCGGCCTGGGCCTGCCCGCCGTACGCCGCATCGTCCGCGCGCACGGCGGGCAAATCGAAGTCACTTCCGCCCCGGGCACCGGTTCCACCTTCACCATTCGCCTTCCTCGTGAAATTCACCCGGGACAGCAGCAGGGGTCTTAGCCGGCACTCCAGACCTGTCCCCTCCCGCTGGGGATTTTTCCACCCTTTACTGGTCATTTTCCTCAACCCCCTGCCCCTTTACTGCTGAAAACGCCAGTCAGAGCCAGGGCACACCCGTTGCAGTTACTCCGCCCGACAGTCACCGTCACGGAAGGGGCGTGAATTTTATGACCACCATCGAGCGCATACTTTGTCCGACCGATCTCTCACCCGAATCAGACGCGGCGCTGCGTTACGCCGTCGCGCTGGCCAGGACTTACGAAGCAAAGCTCTTCGTCTGTTACTGTCACGATCCGTCGTCGTTCGTGGACGTGGCGGCGCGCGATCATTTCAGGGAACGGTTTGAAGCCGCCATCAGACCTTACACGGGCGTGACGCACTGTCTGCCGGATTGTGAGGGCCTCATCGTTGAAGGCGATCCCGAGACCGTCATCCCCAGGGTGGCGGCCGAGCGCCGCGTTGATCTGATCGTGATGCGTTCGCGGCGCAGGCCACTGGCAGCGGCGCTCCTTGGTTCGACGGCGGAAGCGGTCTGTCGCACCGCCCCCTGCCCCGTGCTGGTCACTCACCCGGATGAACACGAGTGGGTCGGGCTGACTTCGTGCGAGGTTGACCTGAGGAAGATCCTCGTCGCCCATGATTTCTCGATTGACTCGGAGCTGGCGCTCCAGTACGCGATTTCAATGGCGCAGGAGTATCAGGCCGAGCTTCACCTGATGCATGTCCTGCCGGCTGTGCCGGTGCCAGCCGGCGCCATGTTGTCGCCCCGCGGCGAGGGTGATTTCAACCGCGCGGCGAGGATGCTCGACCAGTCCATTCCCGATGAGGCGCATCTGTGGTGCCGGGTCACCCAGGCAGTCAAAGCCGGTCAGCCTTACCGCGAGATTCTCGCTTACGCCGAGGAACACCAGATTGACCTGATCTGCATGGGGGTCCACGGCGCGGGCTTTGCGATGCGCGCATTGTTCGGCTCGAACGCCGACCGCGTATTGCGTCAGGCACCCTGCCCGGTGCTGATCGCGCGCCCGCTCAGGCCGACGAACTTCGCGCCCGCCAATGGGAAGAATCAGGAGGGAGAACGATGAATGCCGCCCCAGCCCTTGTCGCTCCTGAGGTGAGCCGACGCCGGACGAGTCCACCCACGGCGCCCAGGGCAAGCCTGTTGATCGTCAGTGATTCTACGGACCGACTGGCCACGCTCAGGGCTTCGCTCGGCAGGGGTGAAATTGAAGTCACCGGTGTGACCGACCCTGAAGAAGCGGCCCGGGCCTGCCGCGCAGGGCCTGACCTGGTCGTGGTTGATGTCGGCCCGGAACACCTGATCGGCGTGCTTAAAGACATCAGGGCGGGTACGGGGCCGGAGCGGATCCCCGTGCTGGTTGAAGCCGGCAGGCTCGCCGCTGCGCCCAATCTCGCCGGCGCGCTGCTGAAATATCGAGCCATGCCGTGTGGCCGCGCCGACCTCATCAAGCTCGCGCGCTGCCGGATCACGCCGGGCGCTCGTGGCCAGAGGGCAGGGAAACTGCTCTGAAGACAAATTCAGAATGTAGATTGATGATTGCGGACGGGCGGAATTCAACCGTTCACAATCCAACCCAAGTGAGGACTGTCATGAAAATCCTGTTAGCAGTAGACGGCTCTGAATGTAGTGATGCGGCAGCGAAGGAAGTCGCCCGGCGGCCATGGCCCGCGGGCAGTGAGGTGAAGATCCTCTCTGTCGCCGAGTCGCCCTTTGTGCCAACGCCTGAGTCGTGGGCGCTGCCTGAGAGTTACTACCTGCAGATGGAAAAGGCAGGGCAGGATCAGGCGCGCGAAGCGATCACCAAAGCCCGGGAACAAATCAGGATGCGGCAGGAGGGGCCGCTTGAGATCTCGACCGAGGCCATCCCGGGTCATGCCAAAGACGTGATCCTCGACGAGGGCGAGCGGTGGGGGGCGGATCTGATCGTCCTCGGCTCGCACGGCTATCGAGGCCTGAAGCGCTTCCTGCTCGGTTCTGTTTCGCAGGCCGTCGCGTCGCATGCGAAGTGTTCGGTCGAGATCGTGCGTTGCCGCGAGTTGAGCGCGAGGGAGAAAAAATAATGGCGAACGTCGTGGTCCTGGGCGGCGGCTTTGCCGGCGTCGTCGCGGCCGAAGAACTGGCGAAAAGGCTGGGGCCGGAACACCAGATCACACTGGTCTCGCGCCACCGCGATTTCACCTTTTACCCGGCGCTGGTCCGGCTGGCCTTCGGTCGCTGCGGGATCGGGGAGATCTTCTTCGATCTGCAGAAGGCAATGCTCGACCGGCGCATCAACTTCGTCCAGGCCGAAGTCGCGTACCCCGACCCGGATGCCCGCGAGGTCGTCATTCCGCGCGGCAGGGTCGAAGGCAGGATGCCTTATGACTATTTAGTCTTCGCGCTCGGTCGCCGGCTGGCCACAGAGCGCGTCCCGGGCTTCTTTGAGTACGCCCATCACCTGCTGACTCCCGGGGCGGCATTGAAGTTCCGCGAAGCACTCAGGGAGTTTCGGCGGGGGCACGCCGTCATCGGCTACTGCCCGGACGCGCGGCTCGCCGTGCCGGTTTATGAAACGGCCTTCGCGCTTGACCGGCTGCTCAGAGAACGTGGCGACCGTGACCGCGTCAGAATCACGGTCGTCAGCCCGGAGCCCCCGGGCGGCCAGCTGGGCGGCACGATGGTCGCGCCCGCGCTCCGCGCCGCGCTCGATGAACACGACATTGGATTCCTGCCCGACTTCCCCATTGATTGTGTGGGGGCCGGCGAAGTGTGGACGGGCAAAGGGCAGCGCCTGTCTTACGACCTGCTGATGCTCGTCCCGCCTTTTGACGGCCCCGTCGAAGCGAGGTATCTCGGGATCACTGACGCGAATAACTACGTGCGTGTTGACACGCACCTGCGCGTGACGGGCGCCGAAAGGATGTACGCCGCCGGCGACTCGGTGAATTTCCTCGGGCCGAAGATGGGACATATGGCCGTGCTGCAGGGCAGGGTCGCGGCGGCCAACCTCGCCGCCGCGATCGAAGGGCGCGAGCCCCAGGCCAGATATGATCACGAGTTGATGCTTGTGATTGACGAGGGCGGCGGGGACTCGGTCTACGTGCATAAAAAGCTGTGGGACAATGACGAAGCGAGCGTCAGACAGGGCCGCTTCTGGGGCTGGGCGAAGCAGGTGCAGGAGAAGTACTGGCGGCTGGAACATTCCTGAGACAGGGAGCCCGGCGGCCGGCGATTTGTTGATGAAGAACTGAAGTTTGCAAGGAGATGTCCTGATGATCATTCAACTGAACCCCGACGAATCACGCGCGTTGCTCCGCGAGAATACACTCGCGCGCCTGGGGTGCGTCGCCGAGGGCGAACCTTATGTCGTCCCCGTCCACTACCTGTTTGAGGGCGACTCGATTTACGTCCACTCGCTGCCCGGCCGCAAGATCACGGCGCTGCGCGCCAACCCGCGCGCGTGCCTGCAGGTGGATGAAACCAGGAACGAATTCCAGTGGTGGAGCGTCATCGCCTCCGGCAGCTACGAAGAGATCACCGACCCTGATGAACGCGAACGAGTCCTTTCCAGACTGTTCGCCCACCTGCCGCATTTCACCCCGGTCGAATCAGCCATGTCGCAGGCTGACGGACTGCCCGAGACCATCGTCTTTCGGATTCGGATCAGCACGATCACCGGGGTCAGTGAAACCTGGCCATAAGAATGAACCGCTGCCATTCGCCATTGGTGCCGTCTCTGCACTTATATCTGTCTCAGGGAAGCCACTTCAAAATGTGTAGCAGAGCGGCAAAGCCCCGATCGCTCGATTGAGCCACCGGGGCTTTGTTGTTTCGCGCAAAGCCCTTGACGACCGTTGTCATCCGGGCCGCCTGAGGAATTTCACTCACTCGCGTCGCAGCCGCTCAGAATATTTCCCCACCTCGGACGCCCCACAGGCAATTATCGCGGTGAAAATGGCCCATCCTGCCCCGGAACGGTGGTTGCACCTGTAAGTTCGCGAGTGATTAGACCTCTTGCAAAAGTCTTTAGTTGAGGTGGTGTTCAAAATTGAACAGACATCAATCAAGTTAAAGCATAGATTCACTTGTCTGCGCCGATTGCGATAACGTTTGGCTAGGATACGAAAAGATCTTTAGCTAACTTTTTTTCAAGAGGGCTATTGACAAATCGCACGAGCAGAGACGGTGCAAACCAGTTTTTGCCGAACCCAATTAATCACCAGCCGAAGGCAAGGATGGCTGCCTGTTTGGTAATCCATCCTTCTATAGGGTCATCAGGTCAGAATAGAAAGGAACATTTATGAACATCAGAAATCTTGCAGTCGGGACGCTGTTTTTCCTGGCTCTGGCTGGCTTCGGCGGGTTGGCTCAGGACAGCCACCGGGAACACCACAAGGCCCAGACGGGCGGAGACGTGATAGTCGGGCAGAAGGGCACGGTGCATTTCACCGAGAAGGTGAAGGTGGGCGACACTATCCTCAACCCGGGGATGTATCAGGTGCAGCACGTTGCAGAGGGCGGTGACCACGTCATCATCTTCAAGGAAGTCGGGATGGCAGCCGGGTATAAGATGGGCAACACACCGGTCGGCAAAGAAGTGGCTCGCGTCAGGTGCAACGTCGAGCCGGTCGCAAAGGCGGCGACCAACACTAAAGTCACGCTGCGAAAAAATGCTGCGGGCGAGAAGGAAGTCGCCGAAGTGCAGGTGGCCGGAGAGGCATTCAAGCACCTGTTCTAAGAGGCTGGGCCAGAGGGGGCCGCACTCCAGCCTGCGGCCCCCTCTGATTTGTTTCCTCTGCTCTTCCCTCCCTTGAATCATCTTCTGATTTCCTTCCGTTTGCCGGTCATCCGGAAACTCATTGGGTTGCGGCTGAGAGCTGTCCCTGCCGTTCGCGCCCACAGAAGCGAATAATCACGCCAGCGATGAAAGCAGGCATCACAGCCAGACACTGGAAGAATTGATCGGGACAATTTTCCATCAGGACACCACCCGCACCGTAGACAGAGGCGTAGCTGCCCGCTAGAATTTCCGGCTACAGGAATCGTAGTCTCCGACAGAAGTATTGCGTCATTCTCAGCGGAGGCCTTCCCTCAAACAGGAGGGTTCAGGAGGCGGGCGAGTTGACTTGTCGGGGCAGGTGGACACTCTTCAGCAGGGCCAGCATGAACTCACAATTTCCCCCCGACACCACTTTCCCTCCCGGTGCGGAATCAGAGACGGGGCTGGAACGCAGCCTGATCCCGGCGATCATGGACACGGCCGGGGCGTTGATCCTCGTCATTGACCGCGAGGGCCGGATTGTCCGATTCAATCGGGGCTGTGAGCAGACGACCGGTTACACCGCCGGCGAAATGCGCGGGCGATTCCTCTGGGACACCTTCCTCGCCCCCGAAGAAGTCGAACAGGTCAAAGCCATGTTTGGTGACCTCCGGGCCGGGCACTCCCGCAGCCGGTTTGAGAACCACTGGCTGACCAGAGATGGCGGGCGCCGGCTGATCGCCTGGAGCGCGAGCGCCCTGGCGGGGCTGGATGGGGATGTCGAGTGGGTCATCAGCGTGGGTGTTGACATCACCGACCACAAGCAGGCGGAGGAAGCGTTGCGCGAGAGTCAGGCACAGCTCTCGAGCGTGATCGCCTCGGCGATGGATGCCATCATCACCGTCAACGACGAGCAGCGCATTGTGATCTTCAATGCCGCCGCCGAGCAGATGTTCGGCTGCCCAGCCGCCGAAGCAATCGGGCAGCCGCTCGACCGCTTCGTCCCGGAGCGGTTCCGCCGCGCGCATTCGGAACACGTCCGGGGCTTCGGCCAGACGAATGTCAGCAAGCGCTCGATGGGGTCGCTCGGGGCCATCTACGGGCTGCGCACCGATGGCGAAGAGTTTCCCATCGAAGCCTCGATCTCGCAGATCGAAGTGGGCGGGCAGAAGCTGTTCACCGTCATTCTGCGCGACATCACCGAACGCAAGCGGGCCGACGACAGGTTCCGCCTCGCCGTCGAATCAGCCCCGAATGCGATGGTCATGGTCAACCAGCAGGGTCAGATCATCCTCGTCAACTCGCAGACCGAACGACTCTTTGGCTACACCCGCCAGGAGCTGATCGGGCAATCAGTCGAGATGCTCGTGCCCACGCGCTTTCACCACAGGCACCCCGGATACCGGGCGGGCTTCGCGTCCGCGCCGCAAACCAGGGCGATGGGTGCGGGCCGCGACCTCTACGGGCTGCGGAAGGACGGCAGCGAGGTGCCCATCGAGATCGGTCTCAACCCGATTGAGGCGGAGGGCGAGGTGCTGGTCTTAAGCTCGATTGTAGACATCACCGGGCGCAAGCGGGCCGAAGCACAGTTGCGCGAACAGGCCGCCCTGCTCGATCACGCGCAGGACGCCATCCTTGTCCAGGATCTGGCCGACCGCATCCTCTTCTGGAACAGGAGAGCCGAACGCATCTACGGCTGGACCGGCAAGGAAGCCGCCGGGCGTGATGTCCGCGAGCTGCTCCATCAGGAAAACGCCGCAAACTTCACGCGGGCGAAACAGGCTGTGGTCAGCAACGGGGAGTGGATCGGCGAACTGCATCAGGTGACGAAAGACGGGCGGGAGATCATCGCTGAATGCCACTGGACGCTCGTGCGTGACGATGCGGATGGTCCCAAATCAATCCTCGCCATCAACACCGACATCACCGCGAAGAAGAAGCTCGAAGCCCAGTTCCTGCGCGCCCAGCGCATGGAGAGCATCGGCACCCTCGCGGGCGGCATCGCGCATGACCTCAACAACGTCCTCTCGCCGGTCCTCACGGCCATCAATCTGCTGCAGATAAAGATCACCGACCCGGAGAGCCGGCGCCTCATCCAGATCCTCCAGACCAACATCGAGCGCGGCGCGGATATGGTCAGGCAGGTGCTGACCTTCGCGCGTGGGGTCGAAGGCGAGCGGATCATGCTGCAACCGAAGCACCTGATCAGGGAGGTGGTGAAAATCCTCAGGGAGACGCTGCCTAAAGCAATCGAGATCAGGATTGCCCTTCCCGATGACCTGTGGGTCGTCACCGGCGACGCCACGCAGCTCTACCAGGTGCTGATGAATCTGTGCGTCAACGCCCGCGACGCGATGCCCGGTGGCGGCGCACTCACGATCAGCGCTGAAAATCTGGTCCTCGACGACAGCTACGCGCGGATGCACCTGGAGGCCAACCCCGGGCGGTTCGTCCTCATCAGGATCACCGACACCGGGGTCGGGATTCCGGCCGAGAATCTCAACAAGGTTTTCGAGCCTTTCTTTACGACCAAGGAATACGGCAAGGGGACGGGCCTGGGGCTCTCCACAGTGGTCGGGATCGTGAAGAGTCATCAGGGCTTTGTGGACGTCTATAGTGAAATCAACAGGGGGACGGAGTTCAAGGTCTATCTGCCGGCGGTCACCTCAGAAATGATGCAGCAGGCCGAGGCAGAGCAGGCTGAGTTGCCCGCCGGTCACGGCGAACTGGTGCTGCTGGTTGATGACGAAGCGGCCATCCGGGAGATCACCAGGGGGACGCTCGAAGCATACGGCTACAACGTCATGACGGCGGCTGATGGCACGGAAGCGGTGGCGATCTACGCCGCCAACAAGGACAGCATTCAGGTCGTCCTGACCGACATGATGATGCCTTACATGGACGGCCCGGCGACGATCCGCGCCCTGCGGAAAATGGACCCGCGCGTCCGGATCATCGCCTCAAGCGGACTGGCGGCCGATGGGAAGCTGGCGGAAGCCGCCAACACGGGCGTGAAGATGTTCCTCTCGAAACCTTACACGGCGGAGAAGCTGCTCAAGGCGCTGGCGGAGGTTCTCCGCGATTAGGTCGGTTTTCACTTGCGTGTATAGCAGGGGCAGACCGGAGGTCTGCCCCTGCACTGATGTGAAATCCGAACTGAATCGAAGCGTATGGGCATTGGGACACTCGCATTGATTTCACCCTGATTTCAGGGTATTTCCGCATAAAACGAGTGTCCCAATGTTTCGCGTTCTGATCTGGCTGCGTAACTTCAGTATCAGCTGACGCGATGGCTGGACGGCTCGACTCACCTCCGGGCGGCGTAAAGAGGTTGGACGTGGCGCAGGTTCAGGCGGGTTATGATTTGATCCCACTGAATGACAGCGATTCCGGCTTACTGCAGCTTTGTCCCTCGGGAATTGATCTTACTTATCGCCCCGGCTGCGGCAGGTCTGACTACCTGGGCCTGATCATTCAGCAATTCAGTCAGCGCCGGTATTGCCATTTTCGCCTCACTTCCCATTTCACCCAGCGCGGTCACGGCATTCACCCGGACGAGTGGTTCCGCGTCCTTCAACAACTCCATCAGTGCCGGCACCGAGTCTCTGGCGCCGACTCCGATTTTCCCGAGGGCTTTCGCGGCGCTGATGCGCACAAATCTGTCCTGATCCTTCAGGGATCTGATCAATGCGGGGGCGGCCTCCACGGCCCCGGGCCCGATGTTACCCAGTTCATCTGCGGCGTAACTGCGAAGGTGTTCGTTCTGATCCTTCAGTGATTCCGTCCATACCGCCACGGCCTCTTTCGGCTCAACGCCGATCCTCGACAGCGCGTAGGCGGAGTGCAGGCGCACGACGAATTCCTGATCCCTCAGCGATGCGATCAGCGCCGGAACTGCGGCTGCGGACCCGATTCTGCCCAGCGCTTCAGCCGCGTACCTGCGGACGGATGAACTCCCGTCCTTCAGCAGCACGATCAGTGCGGGCGCGGCGGCTTTCGCATCAGCCCCGATTCTGCCCAGCGCCTCTGAGGCATCCCGGCGCACGGATTCATTCTGATCTTTCAGTAACCCGGTCAGCGCGGGCACCGAGGCTTTCACGTCACCGCCGACTCTGCCCAGTGCGTAAGCCGCACTGCCGCGCGCCCAAGGGTTCTGATCTTTCAGCAACTCATTCAATGCGGGGACAGCCGGGCCGGCTTTCAGGCCGATCTGACCAAGGGCAAAGGCGGCATTGCTTCGCACCTGGGCGTTGTCGTCCTTCAGGGCGTCAGTCAGGGCGGGGACTGCGCCCGCAGCCTCAGGGCCGATTCTGCCCAGCGCCTCGGCAGCGCCCTTGCGCAGGTCGCCGTCCTGATCCTTCAGCAGTTGAATCAAGGCGGGGACAGCGGCTTTAGCCTCGCCCCCTCGTTTCTTTATCTCTTCAACAGCCCTGCCCCGGACCTGTTTATCCGCGTCCTGCAACTGCCGGATCAGCTCCCGGTCCCGGGGCTCCCTGCTTTCCTGAGCCGTGCCGGGTGACAGGAGGAGCAGAGAAGACAGGGCGCCTGAACAAACACTACGCAGGGATTCGGTCAACAGAGTTCTGAGAGAAATATTCATTGTCACTCCGATTACAAAAACAAGCGCGACGCGCAGAGGGCAATAATGATGTCTCTACGCGGGGGCAAAATCGAGATTGTGTAAATGGCTCAGATGGTCAGCGTCGTTAAGGGTAATCTGTCTTCATAGAGGATGGCAAACTGGTTGAGCGCCTGCCGCCAGTTCGCGATCGGCATCG
>Ga0070741_10013511_pt1 | contig 14389 bp, 14 predicted proteins | sample Coa_R1_4_FD_66440 | JGI IMG/M metagenome (GOLD analysis project Ga0070741, IMG submission 66440) | Surface soil microbial communities from Centralia Pennsylvania, which are recovering from an underground coalmine fire - Coalmine... | ecosystem: Environmental > Terrestrial > Soil > Unclassified ...
GCGCGCCTGGGCGCGCGGGGCGCGCTGGCGGCGAGCGAGCCCTGACGCGTTCCGCGACCCGTCGCCCGCCGTCCGCCCGACCTCCCCACGCCTTGCCAAGGCGCAGGCCTCGTGCCACGTAACAGACTGCCTCGTGCCACGTAACAGACTGTGTTACGTGAGCGGAGACGCGGGATGCGCGCCCGAGAACGGCGCTCCTGCGCGCTCAGGAGCCCGACAACCTCACCTCGTAACAGTCTGTTACGAGGGCTCGGCCGGCGTGTCTCGCGGGCTGCCGTTCCCGACGGCTGGGCGGCTCGCCCTCCCCAGGGCTCTCCCGCTTGGGGTCACGTCGCGGACGCGGTCGCGTCCGCTTGCGCGAGGCCACGCGCCCTCTCGCGGGAGGTCGCGCTCTCGCGAGCGGTCGTCTGCCTGCGGCGCCACTCGCCGGCCCTCGGCTCCCGTCAGCTCCGGGCTACGCGGCCTGGAGCGCGGCGATCGCGTTCAGCATCACCTCGGCTGCGAGCGCCGCGTCGGCAGGGCTCGCCTCCTCGAGCGGCGAGTGGCTGATCCCGTCCCTGCAGGGGACGAAGAGCATCGCGCTCGGCACCCGCTCGGCGACGCACATCGTGTCGTGCGCAGCCCCGGAGTGCATGCGCATGTACGGCTCGCCGGTCGCGGCCGCCGCCTGCTCGAGCGCGCCGACGATGCGGTCGTCGAGCGGCGTCGCCGCAAGCGTCTGCCGCTGCGCGTACTCGGCACGCATCCCGCGCCGCTCCGCCGCCTGCTCGGCGAAGGCGGCCACGTCGCGCGCGACGGCCCGGTAGGCATCGTCGTCGGGCCCACGGATGTCGAGCGAGAAGCGGACGCGCTCCGCGATCGCGTTGATCAGCCCGGGCGCCGGCTCGATCTCGCCTACCGTCCCGACCGTTCCCTTGCCGGCCTCGCGCGCGAGGCGCTCGAGCTCGAGGATCGTCTCGGCGAGAGGAAGCGTCGGGTCGAGCCGGAGGTCCATGGGCGTCGCGCCGGCGTGGTCGCCGCGCCCGTGCACCGTCACGTCGGCGTGGACGTAGCCGGCGATCGCCGTGACGATGCCGAGCCGCTTGCCGGTGTCCTGCAGCACCCGAGCCTGCTCGATGTGCATCTCGATCCAGCCGGTCAGGTCGTCGAGGACGTGGATCGACTCGCGCCAGCGCGCGGGCTCGTGGCCGGCCGCCTCGGCGTGCTCCCAGAACGACCGCCCGTCGTCGAGCGCGCGAAACGACTCGCGCAGCTCCTCTTCGGTCACGCGCTGGAGCATGATCCGGCTGCCGAGCAGCATCTGGCCGAACCCGGAGCCCTCCTCCTCCAGGAAGGAGATCAGCTGCAGCGGCAGCCCGAGGCCCAGCTCCTCGTTCAGCCGGCAGACCTCGAGCGCCGCGACCACGCCCATGGTGCCGTCGTAGCGACCGCCGTTGCGGTTCGAGTCGCAGTGCGAGCCGATGCCGAACACCGGCTCACCGGCCGGCCGGTTCCGCGCGACGAGCGTGCCGACCGGGTCGTGGGAGATCTCGAAGCCGAGCTCGGCGAGCGCGCGCGCGAAGTAGTCGAGCGTCGCCCGGTATGCGTCCGTATAGGCGTAGCGGCAGATGGCCCGGTCGGAGAGCGTGTACGCCGGGCCGGCGAGCGTCTCCACGTCGCGCTCGATACGGGTCGCGCTGCGCTCCCGATCCACCACGAGCCTGACTCTACACTCGCTGCCATGGACGACTGGCCGCCGCCACACCTTCGCGCACGCGCCGCCGTCTGGGCGGCGGAGCGGCACATGCGGGAGGGTGCGTACGCGGCGGCCGCGGCGGCGCTCGAGCGGGGCTTCGAGGCCGGCGGCGAGCTCGTGCGCGGGCTCCATCATCTGGCGGCGGCCGGCTGCCGCGCGCAGGAGGGAGACGGCGTGCGGGCGCGGCGTCAGCTCGAGCGGGCGCGAGCCCGCCTGCAGCCGTTCCTGCCCGAGGCGGAGGAGGTCGACCTGCGCGAGCTCGTGGCGCTTGTCGAGCGCGAGGTCGGGTCGTAGAGTCGGCTCGTGGCCGAATCCTGGCGCAACCGCAAGACGCTGATCCTCGGGCGGACCGACATGATCGGCCTGCTCACCCCGGCGGAGTACAACGACTGCGTCGAGCACGCCTTCCGCATGCACGGCCTCGGCCGCGCGTACATGGAGCCGAAGGGGCACATCGTCCTCGACCGCTACCGGGGCGAGTGGGAGGTGATGCCCTCGTGGATCGAGGAGCCGGAGGCGGCGGCGTGCAAGTGGGTGTCGATTCGGGAGGGCAACGCCGCCTACGACCTCCCGGCCGTCTTCTCCATCCTCGTCTACACGCATCCGGAGACGGGCTTCCCGCTTGCGATCTGCGACGGCTCCCACCACACGCTCATGCGAACGGGCGCGTCCGCCGCCGTCTCGGCGAAGTGGCTCGCACGCAGGGACTCGTCCGTGCTCGCCATCCTCGGCGCGGGCAGCGTCGGCAAGGGCGCTCTCGCGACGTGCAACGAGGTCTTCCCCTGGCGCGAGGTTCGGATCTGGAGCCGGACGCGCCAGTCGCTCGACCGCTTCCTCGGCGAGGAGCAGCCGGCCTACCCGCACCTCGAGTTGAAGCCGACGACGGACGTCGAGCAGGCGGTGCGCGGGGCGGACGTGATCGTCACCGGCACGCATGCGCGCCGCTTCCTGGTCGACGATGCGTGGGTGTCGCCGGGCACGCACATCGCCGCGCTCGGCGCCGACCTCGCCGGGGAGCAGGAGCTCGACCCGCGGACGCTGCGGCGGGCGCGCATCTTCGTCGACGACATCCGTCAGTGCCGCGAGGACGGCGAGATCAACGTCGCGCTGCGCGAGGGGCTGATCTCGGAAGCCGACGTCGCCGGCGAGATCGGCAAGGTGATCTGCGGCGAGCTGGAGGGCCGTCGGTCGGACGACGAGATCACCGTCTTCGACTCGACCGGGATCGCGCTCCAGGACTCGGCGACGGTGCCGCTCGAGTACGAGCGCGCGCTCGCGGCCGGCGTCGGCATCGAGAAGAAGATGATTTCGACCTAGCGTTAGCGAGCGAGCCTCAGACCGCCGAGCTCGTGCTTGCGTCGCTTCGTGGCGACCGTTCGATCGCTAGGTGGAAGTTACCTCGGAGCTGGGCGGTGGATCTGGCTTGGATCTGCGAGGGCGCGTATCCCTCGTCAATAGCGGTTCTTCGCCGTCAGCCGACCGTTCGTGAACACCAGCTGCCACGTGCCCTTTGTCGCCAGCGTGCCGTAGTACCAATAATCGGTCCGCCCAGATGCATCCGTCTGTTGCTGCGTGCTGTCCGGCGCACCGAGGAACGACCGCACCTGGCGTTCCGTCTCCCCCAAGTGCACCTTGCTCATCAGCGGCGCGACGCGAGCAGCGGTCTTGTTCGCGTCACTGACGCCCTTGCCCAGGCCGACGATCGCCACGATCACCACCGCCACGATCACCAGCCCGCCGACGATCAACGCCCACTTCAGAGTGCCCCCCACGGCCCGGAAAGCGAACTTGACTGCGCTCATGCGGTCCTCCACGGTGCAGCGAGAGTCGCTATGTGACTTGTAGACCGTAGACCGATATGCATCAAGTTGCAACCGTGTGAGCGGTGGCCGAGTTGTGCTCACCCGCTCATCTCGCCTACGGTCAGGCTCTCCGCGAGCTACGCGCCGAGGCCGGACTCTCGCAGGAGAGACTCGCCCTGGGAGCACGGCTCGACCGGAGCCACGTCAGCGGCATCGAGCGCGGCGAACGAAACCCAAGCCTCACCAACCTCCTCAAAAGGCGGGTAGAAAGAGCAGCTCAACCTTTTATTTTGATTGAGCCGCTCAATCGAGAAGAAGATGATTTCGACCTGATCGCGGTCCCGCCGCCGTGGCTGCCGTCCGGGGTGATCGCGTGCGTCACGCCTGACTCGGCCGCGGGGTCCTCAACCGAGCAGGCGCTCCGCGTTGCCGGCGAGGATCGCCGCTTGGTCGGCGTCCGTGAAGGCGGGCGCCCACATCACGCGCAGGAGCTCGAGCCGCGGGTCGAAGACGGGGCAGGCGCTCGCGAACAGGAGGCGCTCGGCGCCGTGCCGGGCCACGATCCCCTCGAGGAAGTCTTCGCGGTAGACGCCGGCGGTCTGGAGGTGCAGGTTCGGCGTCGAGGCGACGGCGAGCTCCGCGTCCGTCTGGCCGAGGCCGGAGATGTTGAGCTGGCCGCCGTTCGTGGCGACGAAGGTCGTCCCGGGATGGCGGCGCGCGAGCTCCGCCACCTGCAGCGCCTCCGCCACCCACGGATAGCCGGTGGCGACGATCACGGGCGCTCCGAGCGCGCACAGCGGATCGACGGCGCGGTCGGTGACCCGGAACGCGTCCTCCCACGGGTGCAGGAACAGCCCGCGGCAGCCGAGCTGGCCGAGCGCGCGCCGGGCCTCGCCGACGGCGCCCGGGACGAGCGGGTCGACGCGGCAGAAGGCGACGAGGCGGTCGGGGAGCGCGCGCGCCGCCACCGCGACGCGGTCGTTCAGCTGCGCGTACGTCTCGCCCCGGGCCCGCGGCGGGCAGAGCACGGCCCGGTCGATGCCGGCCGCGTCCAGACGCTCGACGAGATCCCGGCAGGGGAAGACGAGCGAGTCGACGATCACCGCACGCGCTCCAGCAGCCGCCGCGCGTTCCCGCCGAGCACGAGCCGCTCCGCCTGCGGCTCGAGCCCGGCGAGCCGCACCTTCTCCAGCTCGATCCGCGGCGAGCAGGCGGGTCCGTCGCTCGCGAACAGCACCCGCTCGGGCCCGAGCCGAACGACTGCCTCGCGGATCTTCGCCGGGTACGGCATGGCCGAGCTTTCGAGCATGAGGTTCGGCAGGCGCTCGGCCGTCTCGATCGCCTCGTCGACGTGGAAGTAGCCGCCCATGTGCCCGAGCACGATCGTCGCCTGCGGGCAGGCCTCGGCGGCGCGGGCGATCGCGAGCGGCGTCGTCAGCGGCTCGTCCCCGCAGTGGAACAGCGTCGGCGCGCCGCGCGCTGCGGCCGCGCGGATCAGCCGCAGCGTCTCCTCGACGGCCGGGTGCGCGATCGTCGTCACGGGGTGGAGCTTGAGGCCCTTGAAGCCGTACCCGGAGATCGCCCGCTCGAGCAGCTCGACCGCCTCGTCGTACCAGGGGTGCAGGCGCGCGAACGCCTCCAGGCGCCCCGGAAAGGCGGCGCATGCGTTCGCGATCAGCTCCAGCGCGTCCGGGTTCACCTCGGGGGCGTCGACGATCGTCATCACCACGCCCTTGTCGATCCCGGCCTCGTCCAGCCGGCGCACGCAGGCGGCCGCCTCCAACTCCCAGCCGAGCGCCGGGAGGTGGTCGACGTGCATGTGAGCGTCGATAATCACCGCGCGATCATGACCGAGATCGACGCGCTCCTCCACGACCTGCTCGTCCAGACCGGCGCCAGCCGCGTCACGCTTCGTCAGGACGTACCCGGCGACGTCTTCCCGGTGACGCACGAGGCGCTGTCGGAGGGCGTGCCGTCCATCCGCGGGGTGGCGACACCGGACATGAGCCGCCAGCCGGTCGTGCGCGAGGTGCAGCAGGGACGGCAGGTCGTCCAGGACGACTGCCTGCTCGCCTCCGAGGAGCCGCACTTCCGTGCGATGCTCGAGCTGTACGGCGGCATGCGCGCCCAGATCGTGACGCCGGTCACACGCGCGGAGCGCGTCGTGGCGATCGTCTCGCTGCACCAGCTGGGGCGGGCGCGGCGCTGGAGCGAGCAGGAGGTCGAGGCGGCGCGGCAGACCGCCGAGCGGGTCGGGAGGCTCCTGTGAGGATCGGGCCGGAGCGCTACCACAACCGCTGGCATCCGGCGCTCGAGCCGGTCGCGTCCGTCGCGCCGGGCGAGGAGGTCACGTTCGAGACGCGCGACGGGCTCGACGGGCAGCTGACGCGGGCGAGCACGCATGCGGACGTGGCGCGGCTCGACCTCGGCCGCGGCCATCCGTTGACCGGGCCCGTCTACGTCGAGGGCGCCGAGCCGGGCGACGTCCTCGAGGTGGAGCTCCTCGCCTACGAGCCGGCGAGCTTCGGCGTCACGTGCGTGATCCCGGGCTTCGGGCTGCTCCACGACCTCTTTCCCGAGCCGTATCTCGTCAGGTGGGAGATCGCGGGCGGCGTTGCGCGGTCGCCCGAGCTGCCCGGCGTGACCCTCCCGCAGGAGATGTTCGCGGGCGTCATCGGCGTGGCGCCCTCACCGGAGCGGTTGGAGGCGTTCCGCGCACGCGAGGAGGCCCTCCGCCTGCGGGGCCAGCCGGTCGCCGATGCGCTCCCGCAGGCGGCCGTCCCTGCGTCGGCAGCCGACGGCCTGCGCACGATCCCGCCGCGGGAGACGGGCGGCAACATGGACGTCCGCCAGCTCGTCGCAGGCTCCCGGCTGTGGCTGCCCGTGGACGTGGACGGGGCGCTCTTCTCGATCGGCGACCTGCATTTCGCGCAGGGGGACGGCGAGGTGTGCGGGACGGCGGTCGAGGTCGAGGGCGCAGTGACGGTGCGCTTCGCGGTGCACAAGGCTCCGGCGCCGCCGTTTCCGGCCTTCGAGACGCCGGGGACGCGGGAGCGGCGCTCGTTCGCCACGACCGGGATCCCCGTCCGGGCGGGGATGGATCTCGACGAGGCCGCGCGCGCCGCGGTGGTCGGCATGGTCGACCACCTCGAGCGGCGCCACGGGTTCGAGCGGGCGGCCTGTTACGCGCTCTGCTCGGTCTGTGTCGACCTTCGCATCTCGGAGGCCGTCGACGTCCCCTACCCGCTCGTCACGGCGCTGCTCCCCCTGGACGTGTTCGAGTAGGGCGCAGCCGGTGCCTGGCGGGGCAGGCCCCTGAAGCGCAGGGTGGCGCGAAGTCTCGCTCGCCACTGCCGACATGGCCCGGGGTCAGACCCCGGGCCATGCTCGGAGAGGCTCAGTCGCGAAGAGGCACGGCGTACGACGGCATCGGTGCGCCGGTTGCGCCCCGCAGTTTGAGCGGGAAGCCGAGGAAGGCGAACTCGTACTGCTTCTCGGCGGCGACCTCCTCCATGTTCACGACCTCGATGATCTGCGCGCCGGCCGTCGTGAACATGTACGCGTGCACGGGCAGGAAGGCGTCGGGCTCGTCCCAGGGCATCACCTCGAGCCCGATCGAGTCGCCGGCGATGCACATCGCCCCTGCCTCCTCGCACAGCCACTTCGCCGCCGGCAGATTGATCCCGGGCGGTCGCTGCAGGTAGCCGTCGAAGTCGGGCCAGGCGCGCATCCGCCCGGTGCGGACGAGCACCACGTCGCCCTTGCGCAGCTCCACTCCCTGTTTGGCGACCGTGTCCTGCACGTCCTGCGGCGTGATGCCGTAGGCGGCCTCGAGCTGGTCGACTCCGTGCATCCCGGCCACGTCCAGGAGCACGCCGCGGGCGATGATCGGCGGATACTTCTCGGGGCCGCCCTTGTTCCAGATGCGGCTGCCCAGGTCCCTGTCCGCCGTCCACCCGTTCCAGAACAGCCCGTGGTGGCCGAGGTGGTTGAGCGTGTCCACGTGCGTGCCGCAGTGGGTGTACATGTGGATCGAGTCGCCGCAGTAGGAGTAGCGCTGGTGCGCGGAGGCGCCGGCTCCGGACAGGTTGTCGTTGACCGACCCCTGCGGGGTGTGGGTCATCCAGATGCCGTACGGCGGATCGCCGGCCGCGACCCACGACGGCATGCCGATGAAGTACTCGACGTTCAGGTCGAACACGTGCGCGCCGTTCAGGTGCTCGAGGATCGCCCGGTTCGTCTCCGGCGTGATCCAGTTCAGCCGGCCGATCTCGTCGTCGGGCCCCCACGGGCTCTTCGAGACCTTCAGCCCGTCCTTCTCGAGGATCGCCTCGGGGACGAGCTCGTGGCCATGCTCGGTGACGGTCACGGACACCTCCTTGCGTCGTGACAGCTGGGATCCGATGCCTCGCGGAGCGCGACGCGCATCGGCGCCGGGATTCTAGAGTCTGACTTCCGGATGCGGAAGGTCCGCTTCTACTACGACGTCGTCTGCCCGTACTCGTACATGGAGTCGCGTGCGCTGGAGGCTGCGGAGGACGCCGGCGAGCTCGCCGTCGAGTGGCTGCCGTACGAGCTCCGGCCGCCGCCGCGCCCCCTCCTCGAGCCGCGCGGCGACCACCTCCGCGCCGACTGGACGCGGAACGTCTACCGCCGGGCGCTCGAGCGCGGCCTCGAGATCCACCTGCCCCGCTACCAGCCGCGCTCGACGCTGCCGCTCGCCGCGTGCCTGTGGGCGGCCGAGCAGGGCCGCCTGCGCGCGTTCAAGCGCGCCCTCTACGAGGCGTTCTTCTGCGAGGGCGAGGACATCTCCACGGACGCCGAGATCGCGCGCGCGGCCGCCCGCGCCGGCCTGGACGCGGCCGAAGCGGTCGCGGCCGCGTACGCCCCCGAGCTCGGCGAGCGCCTGCGGCGCGTCCGAGCAGACGCCGAGGCGGCGGGGGTGGCGGGGGTGCCGTCGCTCGTCACCGAGGCGGGCGCGAGCCACTGGGGGATGGGCGGGGTCGAGCGCCTGCTGGCGGGACAGCCGCTCGTCCCCCGGCAGGGACGGGACACGGCCCTTGGCCGGCCCAGCTGATTGCATATTGTATCCTCTGCTCGTGGGGAAGATCCTCCAGGACGCAGAGGCGCTCGTCCAGAACGCGAGCGCCGCTGCGACCCGGGTGATTCGCGACGCGATCGTCAACGGCCAGCTCGTCCCGGGCCAGCGTTTGAAGGAGGAGGAGCTCGCCCGCGAGCTGGGAATCAGCCGCACCCCCGTCCGCGAGGCGCTGCTGCTGCTGCAGGCGGAGGGTCTGGTCGACGCGACCCCCAACCGCGGCGCCACCGTCCGCTCGCACGACGCCGCCGACCTCGACGATCTCTACCAGCTCCGCGCTCTCCTCGAGGGCTACGCGGCTCGCCGGGCGGCGAGCCGCATCAGCTCCGAGCAGCTCGCCGCCCTGTGGGCGAGCTGCGAGCGCTTCGACGCGATCGCGGACGACGAGGTGCGCGAGCTGGTGAAGGAGAACCTGCTCTTCCACAACGCGATCCTGGACGCCGCGGGCAGCGAGCGCACCGCGGCGATGGTGCGCAACGTGATCGAGCTGCCGCTCGTCTACAAGTCGTACATCTGGTACTCGCCCGACCAGAAGCGCATCTCCGGACACCACCACCGGCAGATCACGACGGCTCTCCAGGCAGCTGACGGCGAGCGGGCCGAGCTGGTGATGAAGGAGCACGTCTTCCAGGGCCGGGACATCCTCGTCAGCCACGTGCGCGAGCTCGAGGCAAGGGCATGAGCGAGCATGCGCTGACGGCCGAGCCGGGAGCGGAGGAGGTCGAGGCCGCGGGTCCGCTCGCAGGCGTCCGCGTGATCGAGCTCGGCATGCTCCTGGCGGGCCCGTTCACGGGCCGGCTGCTCGGGGACATGGGCGCGGAGGTGATCAAGATCGAGCCTCCGGGTCAGCCGGATCCGCTGCGGGAGTGGGGGAAGGCGCGCTACAACGGGCGCTCGCTGTGGTGGCCCGTGCAGTCGCGCAACAAGAAGTGCTGCACGTTGAACCTGCGGGAGAGGCGCGGCCAGGAGCTGCTGCTCAAGCTGGTCGAGCGGAGCGACGTGCTCGTCGAGAACTTCCGGCCGGGGACGCTCGAGCGGTGGAACCTGGGGCCGGCGGAGCTGTGGGAGGTGAACCCGCGGCTGGTGATCGCGCGGGTGTCGGGGTACGGGCAGACGGGACCGTACGCGCCGCGCGCGGGGTTCGCCTCGGTGGCGGAGGCGATGGGCGGGATCCGCTACATCAACGGCTTTCCGGGCGAGCCGCCGCCGCGCATGCACATCTCGCTGGGCGACTCGCTGGCGGGGATGTTCGCGGCGCAGGGGATCCTGGCGGCGCTGTACAAGCGGGATTGCCTGGGCGGCGGCCGCGGCCAGGTGGTCGACGTGTCGCTCATGGAGTCGTGCTTCGCGCTGCTCGAGAGCACGGTGCCCGAGTACGACCGGCTGGGGATCGTGCGCGAGCCGGCCGGCACGGGGCTGAAGGGCGTTGCCCCGTCGAACATCTTCAAGTCGGCGGACGGCAAGTGGATGGTGATCGCGGCGAACGCGGACAACGTCTTCCGCCGCCTGTGCGCGGCGATGGGCAAGCCGGAGCTGGCCGACGACCCGCGCTTCGCCACGCACCTGGCCCGGGGGGATAACCAGGAGGAGCTGGAGGGGATCGTGGCCGCGTGGGCGGCGGAGCGCGACGCGGCCGAGATCGACCGGGTGCTGAACGAGGCGGGGGTGATCTGCGGGCCGATCTACACGATCGCGGACATCTTCCGAGACCCGCAGTTCCGGGCGCGCGAGATGCTGCTCGAGCACCACTGCCCCGAGATCGGCACCTTCGTCGGGCCGGGCATCGTGCCGAAGTTCTCGGACACGCCGGGCGCCGTCCGCTGGTCGGGGACATGGCAGGAGGGAAGCCACAACGAGGACGTGTACGGCGGCCTGCTCGGCCTGTCGGCGGACGAGCTCGACGACCTGCGCGCCGAGGGCGTCCTGTGATCGGCGTGGTCGTCTGCGACGTGGGGCCGCGGGACGGGCTCCAGAACGACCCGAAGGTGCTCGAGCCGGCGACGCGGGCGGAGCTCGTCAACCGGCTCGCGGCCGCGGGCCTGCGGCGGATCGAGGCGGTCAGCTTCGTCAATCCGGCACGGGTGCCGCAGATGGCGGGCGCCGAGGAGGTCGTCCAGGCGATCGAGCGCGCGCCGGGGGTGACCTACGCCGGCCTGGCCCTGAACGAGAAGGGCTACGACCGGCTGGTCGCGAGCGGCCTCGACGAGGTGCACTACGCGTTCGCCTCGACCGAGACCTTCAACCAGCGGAACTCGAACGCATCCGTCTCCGACTCGGTCGCGGCTGCGGAGCGGATCGTGGCCAGAGCGCACGAGGACGGGATCCGCGCGACGGTGACGATCGGCGCCTCCTTCGGCTGCCCGTTCGAGGGCGCGGTCGACCCGGGACGCGTGCACGAGCTGGCCGCGCGGCTCGCCGGCGCCGGCTCGGACGAGATCGTCTTCGCCGACACGATCGGCGTCGCCGTGCCGCGACAGGTGCGCGAGGTCGTCGCGCGGGCCGCGGCCGAGCTCGGCCGCCCGGTCGGCGTGCATCTGCACAACACGCGCAACACGGGGCTCGCGAACGCGTACGCGGCGATCGAGGCCGGCGCGACCGTGCTCGACGCGTCGGTCGGCGGCATCGGCGGCTGCCCGTTCGCGCCGCGCGCCACCGGCAACATCTGCACCGAGGACCTCGTCTACCTCTTGCACGGCGAGGGCATCGACACGGGCATCCGGCTCGACGCCCTCATCTCGGTCGCCGAATGGCTCGAGGGCGTGCTCGGGCGGCAGCTCGAGGGACAGGTGTACCGCGCGGGGACGTTCGCCCCGGTCGCGGCCTGACGACACGGAGGAGGAAGGAATGGCGTACAGGCTCGGAGTCGACGTGGGGGGCACGTTCACCGACCTCCTCCTCGTCCACGACGAGAGCGGCACGATGCACCGCGTCAAGACGCCTTCGACTCCGGCCGACCCCTCGCAGGGGGTGCTCACGGGTGTGAAGCGGATCGCCGACGAGGCGGGCACCGCCGTCGGGGACATCCGCAACATCCTGCACGGGACGACGGTGGCGACGAACGCCGTGCTCGAGTCGAAGGGCGCCCGCGTCGGTCTGCTGACGACCAAGGGCTTCAAGCAGATCCTGCACCTGGCCCGCTCGCAGACGCCGGGGCCGCTCGCCGGTTGGATCATCATGATCAAGCCGGACCCGCCGGCCTCGCTCGCGGACACGCGCGAGGTGGTCGAACGGATGGACGCGCGCGGCAACACGATCGTGCCCGTCGACGAGGCGCAGGCGGAGGCGGTCGTCCGCGAGCTGGTCGAGTCGGGGGTGGAGACGCTCACGATCGCCTTCATCAACTCGTACATCTCGAGCGCCCACGAGGAGCAGGTCGGGGCGATCGTGGAGCGCCTCTACCCCGGCTTCCCGGTCACGCTCTCCTCGCACGTGCTGCCCGAGTTCCGCGAGTACGAGCGCGCGCTGACCGCGTGCATGAACTCGTACGTCCGCCCGCGCGTCGCCGACTACGTGCAGAAGCTGTCCGGAGACCTGAAGGCGATCGGCGCCAGCGCCGAGGTCAACATCCTCCGCTCCGACGCCGGCCTGATGACGACGCGGGAGGCGGGGCGCAACCCGATCTACGGCGTCCTGTCCGGGCCCTCGGGCGGTGTCGCCGGGGCGCTGTACGTCGCACGGCAGGCCGGCTTCGACAACATCCTCACCTTCGACATGGGCGGGACGTCGACCGACGTCTCGCTCTGCCTCGGCGGCCAGCCGACGATCGGGCGCGAGACGTCGATCTCGCACTTCCGGCTGCGCGTCCCGTCCGTGGACGTGCACACGGTCGGCGCGGGCGGCGGCTCGATCGCGCACGTGCCCGAGCTGACGAAGGCGCTGCGCGTCGGCCCGCAGTCGGCAGGCGCCGAGCCCGGTCCGGCCGCGTACGGGAAGGGCGGCACGGAGCCGACGGTGACGGACGCGAACGTCGTCGTCGGGCACCTGCCGCCGCGGCTGCTCGGCGGCGAGATGCAGCTCGACGTGGAAGCGGCGCGGGCGGCCGTGCAGAAGATCGCGGACGCGATCGGCCTCGGCTCGGTCGAGGAGGCAGCCGAAGGGATCCTCGCCATCGTGAACGAGAACATGGCGGGCGCGCTCCGGGTCGTCTCCGTCCAGCGCGGCCACGACCCGCGGGACTTCGCCCTCGTCGCCTACGGCGGCGCCGGGCCGATGCACGCGAACGCGGTCGCCAAGATCATGGGCTCCTTCCCCGTGATCGTGCCGCCGGCGCCGGGGCTGCTGTGCGCGCTCGGCGACATCGTCGCCGACTTCCGCGACGAGTTCGCGCGCACGTACATCCGCGTGCTGGACGAGGCAGACCCGGCCGAGGTGTCGGCGATCCTCGACGAGCTCGGCGGGCGGGCGACGGCGTGGCTGTCCGACGAGGGGATCGCGCCCGAGGCGCGCAGCGTCTCCTACGTCGCCGACATGCGCTACCACGGGCAGGGCTACGAGATCCCGGTCTCGCTCGACCCAGACGAGGTGCGCACGGACGGCCTGTCCCAGCTGGACGCGCGCTTCAACGCCCTGCACGAGCAGCTGTACGGCTTCCGCATGCACGAGACGATGAGCGAGATCGTCAACCTGCGGGCGGTCGGCTTCGGGGCTGCGCCGAAGCCGGAGCTGCCGCACGGCGAGCCGGACGGCTCGCAGGCCGAGGCCGCGCTCGTCGACACGCATGAGATCGTGTTCGCGGGCGAGCGCCACCCGACGAAGATCTACGACCGCTCGAAGCTCGGTCCCGGCAGCCGCTTCTCCGGGCCTGCGATCGTGACCGAGTTCGACTCGACGACGGTCGTCCTCCCCGGCTACCGGGCCGAGGTCGACCGCTGGTTCAACATCCTCATCCGGCCGAGCGAGTAGGGGGAGCAGGAGATGGCAGTCACCGCCGGCAGGCCGCGGTTCGCCGCGATTCCAACCGACGTCGAGGTCGACCCCGTCACCCTCGACATCATCGAGGGCGCGCTGAAGAGCGCCCGCTTCGAGATGGACGCCGTGCTCTTCCGCTCGGCGATGAGCCCCGTCATCCGGGAGCAGCACGACGAGTTCCCCATGATCACCGACCCGAACGGCCGCATGGTGGTCGGCCAGTTCGGCGCCTACATCAACGAGATGATGGCGAGCTGGGAGGGCGGCATCTACCCGGGCGACGTGATCCTCACCTCCGATCCGTTCAAGTGCTCGGCCTCCATCTCTCACACGAACGACTGGCTCGTGCTCGTGCCGATCTTCTTCGAGGACGAGCTCGTCGGCTGGTCGAGCCAGTTCGGCCACCAGATGGACTGCGGCGGGCCGCTGCCAGGCTCGCTCCCGACCGGGGCGCGCACGATCTTCGAGGAGGGGCTGATCATCCCGCCGCTCAAGATCATCGAGCGGGGCGAGCCGTGCGAGGACGTGCTCAGGCTGATCTTCAACAACGTGCGGCTCCCGGAGATGAACCGGGCCGACCTGTTCGCGATCGTCGCCGGCTGCCGCGCCGGCGAGAAGCGGGTGCAGCAGCTGTGCGAGCGCTTCGGCAAGAAGACGTACCTCGCCGCCTGCCAGGCGCTCCTCGACCGCACGTACGAGGCGATGCGCACGCTGATCCAGCTCGCCATCCCGGAGGAGCCGCAGTCGTTCGAGGACTACGTCGACGACGACGGGCTCGGCAACGGGCCGTTCAAGATGAAGCTGACGATCTGGCGGGAGGGCGACCACGCCTTCTTCGACTGGACG
>Ga0070741_10013512_pt1 | contig 14388 bp, 11 predicted proteins | sample Coa_R1_4_FD_66440 | JGI IMG/M metagenome (GOLD analysis project Ga0070741, IMG submission 66440) | Surface soil microbial communities from Centralia Pennsylvania, which are recovering from an underground coalmine fire - Coalmine... | ecosystem: Environmental > Terrestrial > Soil > Unclassified ...
ATGCCGGGCTTCGCCAAAGCCAAGAACTCGCGGGTAAGCGCGCTGAGCCGGCGAAATCTGGAGGAGGCACGCGCCTCAGCCCAGCAGTTCAATATTCCGCTCGCGTTCGATTCAGTTGAGCAATTGTCCCAATCGCCCGAAGTGGACGCCGTACTGGTCACCACACCGAATGCCGTGCACCTTCACGACGTGCTGGTGGCGCTCTCCCACGGCAAGCCGGTGCTGGTGGAAAAACCCATGGGCGTAAATGCTAAGGAATGCCGGCAGATGGTGGAAGCGGCACATAAAAAGAACCTACTGCTGGGTGTAGCGCAAGTGTTTCGTTTCGAGGAGAGCGTCCGACGCTTGCGGGAGCGTGTGGCTGCCGGAGAAATAGGCAAGCCGATCTTTGCGCGTTCCGAGTTTTCCTTCAATGGCCGGGGGCATGCGCGCAAATGGATGAACGACCTCTCCATTTCTGGAGGCGGGCCGATTGCAGATATTGGAGTGCACTGCATTGATGCGCTGCGCTACATCTTGAATGACGAGATCGTGCGCGTCAGCGCCAGTACGACGGCAGACAGCGAATCCAAGCAGGTGGAGGCGACGGCGCTGCTGGGACTCGAGTTCAAGCGCGGAACGTTGGGATCGGTGGCAGTTTCCACGCGAGCCGAATATCGGACGCCTCTGGAACTTGTAGGTGAAACCGGCGTGCTGCGGGTGGATGATGCGCTCAACGTGGAGCGGCCGGTGCTCATCCAACTGAGACGCGGATGGGATGTGGTGGACAGCGAGGAAGTCTCAAATCAATTGGCTTACGCGCGTCAAGTGGACGCATTCGCGGACGCGGTGGAAGGCAAAGCGTCGTTTCCGGTGCCCGGAGAAGAAGGATGGAGAAATCAGTTGGTGCTCGATGCCGCCTATCGCAGCGCCCGCACCGGAAAATCAGAAGAAGTTAAGTGAATCGCGTAAACGCGGAATCGGCTAATCGGGAAATTTGATCTAGGCAATGTTTAGCTGCCCGCTTGGATCTCAGTTGCTCGAACCCAATCCCGATTCTTCGGTTACTTCCGCTGTATGCCTCTAGCCTGAAGGATCGCCCAATGCCACTCTTGGCCGGGAGCAAGCGTAATCCCAAGCGGTTGTTTGAATATGGCCGTGCTCAATGGCTCAGCTGAACCTTTCAGGTGGTAAAGCAGGGTGGTGTCTGGACGCCTCAAAGCTTGCGAGTCAGGGGCGGGGACATCTCCGGCCGTTGCCGGCAATAGGCGGGCGGGACCGAAAGTTGCGGCAGCCATACGATTGTCGCGTCTGACAATGGTAAGCCCAACCGTAATTTCCTGAAGTTCCCAGGTAGTTCCGTTGTAAACCGAGACCTGCAGGTCATCTCCCGCAATCGCCGCGGGACCGTCCAGCTTCGCCAACTCGGAGTCCGGCAGATCCAGCTGCATGGGAACAGCCAGCACAGCATGGTTCTGCGCGGTAAAAGAGAAACTGCAGGTCACTTCCGGACTTTGAGGCTGCTCCGATTGCAACGCTCTCAACATCGCCAGACCGGTAGCCAGATCGCGGCGCTCGGTCAGTTCGATGAGCTGGCGTAACTCAGAAAAATTTTCATTGGTAATGACCGGCAGCTCTGCCTTCTTGCTGTTGCGTAATTCGCGGGCGACATCACCCAACGGGCGCTGCGCCGCACCTTGTGCGTCCTGAGCTTGTGCTGGAACCACGAAACATGGCGCTTCAAGCATGGCGAACACCAGCCAAACCGCGATGTTTCTTAATTGGCTTTCGAAAATCATTCCTGCTCGCATTCTAACTGCGGAGACCCCGCGCAAAACGCAACCCGAACTCAATTGATAACTAAAGAAGCTATTTTGGAATTCTATCCAGACAGGGAGTTATGTAACGCTTGGACATCCGCACGTTGGTATTAGAACAAGCGGACACCCGGCCTAAGTTACTTGTTTGCAGCGCCGGATATGCCAGTATTTAGTCAGATCTCACGGACCACTCATCCCATGTCTGGAAACCACGGCCCAAAAGTTACTGCTGCGCTGCTTATGTCTTTCTTTCTTCTGTTCGCCCAGCCGGCCCGGAGCCAACAGATCGTCTATGACCGCTACATCAAGGTAAAGCTTCCGGCTGATTGGACGGAAAAGCGCTCCTGGGAACTGGGCGATGACCGGTCCATTCCTCTGTATAACTCAAGCCTGGCAGCGGTAGCGTTCGTGTGGGGATTTGATATTCCGCTCTACCATCCCTCGTATGTAAAGACGGTTGCCGAAAACGGCCGACTGAAACAGCGAATCGAATTTGACCTGAGCGCCTGGCCGGCTGAAGCTTCCCGCTACTATGCCATGGTGTCGAGTGGGTATAGGGTGCGCGCCACGCCCAAGGTCGTCACCGTGGGGCCGTCGTTCAAACCCGCGCAAGTACGGTACCTGGGCCAAGTAAAGATAGGGAATGCCCAACTCGAGTTGGCGGAATATTTTACTGATGAGGTAGTGAGCCCGGACTTTGCGGCGAAATATAAATTGCGTCCGGAGTTTATCGGCAGCAAGGTGCAAATCTTATTTGGTCAGGCTATCTTCGGGAAAAAACACGGCTACACGTTAACCGCATGCCGCTTCGCCAGCGCTCCCGACGTTGAGCTGCTTGCAGCCGAGCCGGCGAAATCGAATATCGAATGGATTAGGCCGCTGCTGGAGAACATCGAGCAAGTGTCGAAGACAGAGCAGGCCAATGCAACCGCCGCCGAGCACCAGCGGGACATGGTCAGTCACGCTCTGGCGATGACTCGGGCCCAGGAGCATCCTTATGAGCTGGCGCTGGAACAGCTGCAAGCCGTGTTGGCCGCGAACCCGGATGACGATAACGCACTGGCGGTGAAGGGCGAGATACTGCTCGAGCAGAGCAACCTAGAAGCGGCGGAAAAAACGTTGCGCCAAGCAGTCGCCATCAATCCTACGAACGACCGAGCAAATTTCGCTCTGGCAAGCACTCTCTGGCGGGAGAACAAAAGGGATGAGGCACTGGCAGGACTTGACCTTGTCCAGAAAATCAGCCCACTGTACCCAGGAATTGACTTGGTTTTAATGGAGAAGAGGGCCGCTCACCCGGTTGCCGCTGCGGCACAACCCCTCAAAGCTCCGGCTGATCATTAATCAAGCGGTTCTCGGTTAAATACCCGGATTTACATGCCTCCAGTGGAGCGCAACCGCGCCACCGGGTCGGCAACTGGTTGACGACGAAAAACCCAACGGGCCACCACGAATCCCACCGCAACCCACCAAAAATGCAGCGCTTTCATGTGTCACCCCCGCCTCAAAAGCCGGGGGAAGACGCTTGAGGCTACAGTTCCAAGCTAACACCTTTACACGAAAGGTCAATGTACGGCGGTCACCTCGAGGAGGTTACGTAATGTTACTTCCATCGTATTGATCTAGAGCACCGTCCTATTGCCGTTCGCCAGTTCGCGCGCTCACTTCCATCTCCCGATGCAGCTCGTGGTTGGGATGCAAGCGATGCAGAATCACATGGAGGAGAAACATCAGGATCAGCACGGCGCCGAAAGTACATACAATGGTGGCGCCGGTAGGAAGATCGAATAAAACCGAGAAGTAGACTCCGAGCGCGGAAACCAATGTCCCCATGGTCCAGCCGATCGCCAGTCGAGGGCCAATCCGGTCAGCGAACAGCATGGCTCCGACCGAGGGAACGACCAGGTAGCAGAAAACCAGCAACACTCCAGCGATAGATACGGAAGAGGTGACTACAAAGCCGAAGGACGCGTAAAACAAGAAATCCCAGAAGCGAATATTCAATCCCCTGGCCGCGGCGGCAGCCGGCTGGGTGGAAATAAGAAGAAAGTTGTGGCGAAAGATGTAATGAAATAATCCAATGACCCCATAAAGGGCCGCGGTTTTGATGACGTCGTGCTTGGAAACCGCCAGAATGTTGCCGACCAGCATGTCTTTGAGGTGCTCGGTTTCACCCGTAGCCTTACTCATGGCGAGGATGGCCGCAGCCGAAGCCACGGCATAGGCAATTCCAATGAACGCCTCCTGGGGAATATGCCCACGGCGGGTGCGCGCCAGGGAAAAGATCCCCGCCCCTACAAATGTGAATGCCAGGCTGAGCCAATAGGCGCCACTGCCGTGCGGATCCATTCCTATCAGAATGGCGATGGTGGCGCCCAAGGCAGCGATCTGCGCCAGCGCAAGATCCACGAAAATGACGCCACGTTCCACCACATGCACGCCCAGGTAGGCGTGGATGCCGGTGAGGATGAGACTGGCGAGAAAAGGGGCCAGCAAAAATGGAAGAATTTCCATAGTCCTCCTCGGGAGCTACTGTCCAACTTCCTTGAAGCCTTTGATTAAAAGGGCAATGTCATAGTCGAAGAGCTTGAAGTAGTCTGTGACTTGCTTTTCCCCGCCCACCGAGGGCAGCAAGACTAACACCTTGCCTCCTACTGCGCTGGCAATACTGTTTGGCGTTTTCAAGTCGAAGTAGGGTTCCACCACAATTAGCTTTACATTGTCTCGTTTCATCATCTGAATCAGCTCGATGGTGTGGCTGGGAGTGGGTGGAATGCCCGGGCGCGGCTCGACGTATCCCACCACATCCAAACCGAAATGCTTGACAAAGTTTGGCCATGAACGGTGGTAAGTCACCAGCTTGCGGCCGTGATAGGGTTTCAATTGCTGGTCCCAAACTCTTTCCGCTCCGGTCAGACGTCTGTCGAAGTCCTGAAATCGTTGCTGAAAATAACTAGCGTCCTTGGGCTGCAGTTCGCCCAATTTTTCCGCGATTCCCTTGGCAATGCGCCTGCCGTTGCCCGGATCAAGCCAGTAATGCGGGTTTCCCAAAGGGTGAACATCGCCCATGGCACGGGTCACTTGTCCGGTGGGAATTTCCAAAATTTCGGCAAATTGCGAAGCATCGAGATACCCGGGCGCTCCAACCTGGATGCGAGGGTTTCCCGATTGCGTGATCAGCGGCGGTAGCCACCCGATTTCCAGTTGCAACCCAACTACGATCAAGAGGTCGGCCTGGCGAAGCTTCAACAGAAAGCTGGGTTTTGGCTCCACGAAATGCGGGTCCTGATACCCCTTGGCGATGGATTCCACGTTAATGCGATCCCCGCCGACTTCCTGGGCGAGGGATGCCAGATCGGTGGTGGAAGTGACCACAGTCAGCTTTTTCGCCTGGGCAGCAACCGGCATCAATACGACTGCCAGAACCAGAACGATAGCTATGAGGCTTAACGAACGGGCATTGGTGTTTAGCATCAAGACTCCTAGAACGGGTGAGCGCCGTGCGCTCCCAAGGAAAATTGTATTTGCATCAGCACTTCGTTGGCATCCAGACCCTCAGCGTAATGGGTAAAGCGATATTGGCCGCGAATCTGGCTAAATTCACTCGGCCAGTAGGTCAGCACCGCGGACCCGCCTTTATCGGTGAACCTGCCATTGCGGCTGCGATCAGCCCAATCGTACCGCCCACCGATGAACCAGCGGCGGCCCAACTGGTAATCCCCTGAGGTGTAGAAGCCGAAGCTGCGCTGCTCCAGCGGAAGTTGTTGCCGCTGGCTCCAAATCAGCTCTGTGCGGCCAATAAAAGAATGATAGATGGCGCGGCGTAAAGGCTTCCACCGAACAGTCGCATCGATCCCGTACAGCTGGGTCAGGAAATTGGAGCCGAGATCGTTGTGCCCACGCGCATAGGAGAGTCCCAGGTCGAGATTGGTGGACTCCGTAATATCGCGGTAACCGCGCAGGTGGGCTACCGTGCTCACATCGCTTTTGCGGAACGACTTAAAGACTTCATCTGAGTCACCACGAAATACCTGTCCGGTGGCTTGCAGGAAGATTCCCTTAGGCGCCGGCAGAATACGCTCAATGGAGAAACCCGCGTCATTGATACCATCCTCGCCACCGACCAGATTTTCGCTTACCAGAGGCCGGTCCACCCAGGGCAGCACGTGATTGTGCATGGTATTTACTTTACCGAATGCTGAACGCATCTTGCCGGCGCGCGCGACAAACCCGGCAGGCAGCGCCGTGAAAGTAATGTATCCCTCCTCAAGATTCACGCCGCTCTCACCGAATGACAGAAAAAAATCGCCGCGCGCGTAGGGATCAATAATGGCTTGCAAGCCGAGCTCCGATTCGTGCATTTGAAGAGCTGGCGACGGCCGGATGGAATTCCCTCCCCCGGTGGCGATGAAGTCGCCTATGGCGCTTATGTCCGGATTCAGCGCCTTGGCTGCGGCTGAAGCACCACCGTAAACCGGCAAGGGGCCCGCGGAAGGCGCCGCCTCTACTTGCACGGTGGGGGCCGGGGCAGATGGCGCGGGCGCGACTGGCGCCGGGGCCGGCGCTGCGGCTTGCGCCACCTGTTGACTCTTAAGAACGCGAACCTGCCCTTCGAGCGCGATAATGCGCTCTTCGAGAGCTTTGATCCTGGCATCTACAGCCCCCGAAGCCCGCTCCACTGCCTGAGTGGGTAGGGGATTCTGCGCCTGGAGAGACATCGAGCTTGAGATCAACACAAAGAGCAAGAGCCTGTGGGTTGTCATCGCATTACTCCTTCATTCGGGTCCCCGAAATTGAGAGAGAAACTGCCGGCCAGCGCGACCTTTTGCCGACGAGAGATAAGATGAGAACAGTTTTATGCGATCGGAGGAGCGCGCGGGCCCAGGGCTGGAGTTTCCAAACTGACGGTCCGCTCCGCTGACGAACCAACATAGATTGTTTGATGAAGGTTCGAAGAGAGTGCAAATGGCAAACTTACCGGCCCGGAAGGCTGTGCCATCAGACAAGTTAGACATTTGCCGCTGGAGGAAGCAAAAGATGCGGCTACGTTCGAGTGTTTGACGAGCGTTGTGCTGGCACAAAGATGCGCTGCTTGTAACGCTGACGCTAAAAGGATCGCCACTATGCTCAAGAAGTTGACAACCCGGCGACTTGCGCTGATGTCCACACTCCTCATACGTGGGTGATCCTGCTATCTTAACAGCAGAGCCGTTACTTATCGCGAGCCACTCAATTCTATGCCCAACAGCCGCGGAAACGGTAACCTGGGGTATATCTCCGAGTTGCGCCGGGCACTGAGCGAATGCAGCCAAAAGTATGCATCGGCCGCTGGTGCGCCGCACCGGCTGAGCTACGGGGGAGTGCCCACGGTTGTCTTTGAGCCCGATCCGCAGGGACCCCGGCACGGGAACTTCTTGACTACGAGTTATCGTGCCATGCTGCGGAATCCGTCCTGGCAGCGCCGCCTGGCCAAGACCCACTCACAACGCAAGCGCTTGCCGCAGCCTGACAACGGCTGCTGGAGCGAACTGGACTCCTGCAACAGCTCCGATGCGCTGCTCATGAATATTTTCTGCTACCCGCGGATCCTGGCTTACATGCCAGTGGCTTCACTGCTGGGCGTGGACACCGAAGGTGTGCCGGAATTTGGATATCGAGCGAGGGTGCCGTTGCAAGGCGGCCGCTTCGACCGCACAGAGGTGGACATGCGAGTGGGCAGCTTGCTGGTGGAAGCCAAGCTGACCGAGGCCCATTTTCAAAGGAGAGAGAAAACGGCGGTGGAGCGGTATTCCGACTTTAGTGAAGTTTTCGATTGCGGGCGCCTGCCTCAAAGCGCGAGTGAATACTTCAGCTACCAGCTGATCCGCAATGTGCTGGCGGCCCATGCCTCGGGCTGCTCATTTTGCTTAATGTGCGACTCTCGCCGCCCAGACCTGATCGGTTTATGGTTTGAGGTTTTGCAGTGGGTACGGCCGGTGGCCTTGCGCCTGCGATGCAAGCTGCTCACCTGGCAGGAACTGGCGGCCACGCTGCCTCCCAAGTTGCAGAAGTTCTTGCAGCAAAAATACGCGATTCTGGGCACTCCCGCTGGCTTCTCAGCGTAAGGCTAAATCTACGTAAGGGCGATGAGTGAAAAGCGCTTTACCGTGGGAGTGATCTCGGATACGCATGGCCTTTTGCGTCCGCAGGCTCTGGCAGCTCTAAAAGGTTCCGATTACATCGTTCATGCCGGTGATGTGGGGTCGCCAGAAATTATTGGACAGCTCGCCGAGATAGCCCCCGTGACTGCGGTTCGTGGCAATGTAGATACGGAGGCATGGGCACGGAAGCTGCCTGAGACTAATGTTCTCCAGGTCGGAGGCGTATCTCTTTACGTGCTTCACGATTTGGCGCAACTGGATTTGAATGCGGCTGCGGCCGGATTTGCAGCGGTGATCTCGGGTCACTCTCACAAGCCCAAGCACGAACTCCGCGACGGAGTGCTCTATTTAAATCCCGGCAGCGCAGGACCAAGACGTTTCAAACTGCCGGTGACGGTGGCACGGCTACACGTGGTCGGGTTGAAGCTGAAACCCGAGATCGTTCACCTGCAGGTTTGAACCTAGCCGGGCAGGATGCCGGTGCTGCAAGGAATCTCTCTTTGTTCGCGACGGCCAGGGAGATTATTCGGGCGATTTGCGCCAGGATTGCCCACCATCGTCCGTCATCCATCTCTGATTGACGGACGTGGTGATGGCACCGTGACGGCTGTCTGAGAACTGCAGCCGGGTTATATCGTCTTTCAGTTCTATTCCGTCAACACTTGGCCAAATGCGCTGCCAGCGCCGCCCTGAATCGGGAGAGTGGAACAGGGTACCCGCCGAGCCGCCCGCCCATATATCTGAGCCTATGACAGACAAAACCCGGAACGAGGCCGGTTCCCCGACTGCAATGGGAATCCAACTTATTCCGTCAGCAGAACGCAGCAGGCCGCCGCTAGGTGAAAGCGACCAGCGCAGCGGTGGAACTTGTTTTTTAGTCTTGGCGTCAGCAAGCACTCCGGGAGCAGCCGACTGTGACACTACCCTGCGAGCCGACGTGGTGGGGTAGGCGTACTGAGATGGTGAAGCGTCCGCTCGGGAACTGATTTCTTCCTGTGCGGTGGGCGCGGTGGCCGGTAACTTCCCCACGGCTCCAGCAGGAGCGGTCTCGGCAGCTACGTTGACCTCGCTCGTCTCTGAAGCACGCCCCGCGGCTGACTCGGCACGAGCAAGCAGGTCGGCAGAAGGAGTCGCGACAGCAGCGCTCTTCAGCCCCTGTAGCCGGACGGCATCCTTCTTGGCTAACGTGTTTGCAGCGGACCTTCGTGCCGGTCGGCTTTCCTTCAAGGCCGCGAACGCAGACGGCTTAGACTCATTGGAGGCACGTGTTTCATTAGCCATTGGCGGTTGTGCCGCCGAGACCACTTCGCGGGCAGGATTCGGCAATTGCGGAGCCGCCATCTTTGTTGCCGAAGATCTCGCCGGTAGGGTCTGCTGCGGCCGCTGAACCATTACAGCCACTGCGAGGACTGCCACCGCAGAGGCCACAGCGGCCCAACGAAATATTGGCGGCCGTAAGAAGTGGAAGCGCGCCGCGGACGTGGACGGGATTCGAATTTCCTCCCCCTCGGGGAGGGAGAGCGCGAGGAGCTCGCGACAGTCGGAACATCCCGCCAAGTGGTGCAGCACTCGCATCTGCTCCGGGTTGGTCAACGATCTTTCCTGGAATGCGGTGAGCAGATCGGCATCCGGATGGCCGGCATCCCCATGATGTAGCGTATCCCGATGAGCTGTCGAGTTCCGCAGCCGCTCAATTACGAATTTTGGTAGTTCTGGCAATTCCTTTTCACTCCGGTGCATTGCTGGTCTGAGTACGGGCCCGCCCTTCTTTAGAGAACGGGGGCACCCGCGATTTTTGCGTCAAATGTTGCCGGACATTTACCTCCAGATCGCGGACATCCACATCCAGCAACTCCTCGGCTCGGCGACGATCCAGCCCGAGCCGCACCAGATTCGCCACGATCCGCTTGCGCAGCATGCCAGCCAGCTTGTCGAGACGCCGGCTGATGCTGGAGGCGTGCACACCCAACATCTGCGCGATCTCCACTAACCTGCGCTGGTCGAGATAGTAAGCCGAGAGCATAAAGCTCTCGTCGGCAGCGAGCGATGCCAACGACGCATCCACCGCCGCCTTCAAACGGCTGTCTACCACGCCAGCGGCGTGGTTGAGTGGATCGGCTCCGTTCTTGCCTGTGGGGACCGGCACATCCTCGACTTGCTCGTCAAGGCTCACCAACCGTCTTTGGGTGCGGTAACGATCGATGTACTGCTGGGCAAGAACTGTACGCAGCCAACCTTCCAGCGATCCTCGTCCGGTGTACGAGGATAGCTTCGAAAGGCGGCAGCCGTCACGGGTCCGCAAGCCAAACAGGTCCGCGTAAACAGACTCTGCCAAATCGTGCGCCGCTGAATCCTCCTTGGCTATGTGCAGGGCCATCGAGTAAAGTTTGGCGCGGTACAGCAGCATAAATTTCTGCCACGCAGAATCGTTGCCATCCGCGCATGCCTGGGCCAGGGCCAATTCTGGAAGGTGCAGGCCCTCAAAAAAGCAGCGTGCATCTTTGGCCGACGCGCTCGCCGACAGACACTTCGAAGCAACCCGTTGCAGCAGATTGCGGAATTCGCTTTCGCTGACGCCAAATTCCTGCGCGCCGCTTTTGCGGAACAAGTCTGAACTGATTGCCTGCAAGACCGCTACGAACGGCGGTTCGCCCGGATTGGAATTTCTGCCCACTTCAGAACTGAATGGTACCAGTTTTTTGATGCAAATAATCCAGAGTTCATCGTTCTTTCTCCAGAAGAGAAAACCGAGAGACGAACGCCGTGCTTAGCGGCGAAGGGAGAGGTCTCTTTGGTCAGGGAAGGCGATTTATGAAGCGGTCAAAGTGCTATGGTGCGGCGATTGTAGTGTCAGCAGCGGCGTTGTTGCTATTCTGGAACAGTCCACAAGTAAAAGCAGGAAAGCTGGAGAGTACATCCGATTACCGGGTGCTTGCGCCAATTCGCAAGGGCAATCTCAGCATTTTCCCAGTGGTCACATCCGCTTCGCACGACACCAAAGAATTCCTTACGCTGGATGAGGGCCTGCGTTCGGGCGAAGTGGTGGTCACGGAGCTCGGCAATATAGCACTGGTGCGGCCGCGCAGCGGTCATCCAGTCCCCGACGGTCAGGCCAGCCGGGCCGAAGTCAATCGTCTGGTTCTGGTAAACAATTCGGACCGACCTTTGATTCTGCTGGCCGGCGAAATCGTCACTGGAGGCAAGCAGGACCGTGTGATCGGCAAGGACCGCATTGTGTCTCCGAAGAGCGACCCCATTGACCTGAGCGTATTTTGCGTTGAGCCGAGGCGCTGGACTGAAAAAACAGCTCACTTCAAACCCTTGGCAACGCAGATGGCACAACCAGCAGTGCGAGCACGCGCGATGGCCGACAAGGACCAAGGCAAAGTATGGTCGGAGGTGGGCAATTCAGCCAGGGAGATGGTCGCGATCATTCCGATGCCGCAAGCGGTTGAGGTGGAAAAGACTTCTTCGTATGCCACGGTCATGAGCAACCAGGAAGTGCAAAAGAAAATTGATGCGGTGGCCGCTCCGATGGAACACGATTACCAAAGCGTCATCCGGGAGTTGCGTAACCACAACGCGGTCGGAGTGGTGGTGGCAGTGAACGGGCAAATCATCTGGGCGGACATATTTGCCAGCGCTAACCTGCTGGAAAAATATTGGCCCAAGCTTGTGCGCTCCTACTCGGCCGAGGCGGTGACGACGCGCGGCTCTCACGGCGAAGCTACTCTCAAGGAAGCTCAAGCTTTTGTGGACCACACGGATGGCAGCCGTGAAGTGGCAGAAAGCGAACCCGGGTTATACCGGCATGCGGAGGTCAGCGGAGATGGGTTCAAGGTGTTCGAATTGACTTCCCTGCTGCCCAAGACAGGATTTTCGGTGCATCTGGCGAAGATGGTGGTCTGATTCGCTTACGCGGTGAATGCCGAGGCTGCCAGTTCCGGCTCGCTCACCAGCCTGAGTGTGATCCAGCCTTCCAATGGCAAAGCGTCTATGGGAAGGCGGTCCCGCCAAAGACTGAATCGCAGCCGCAACCTCCTCGACGGATCGGCCGCAGAATGCTGGGAACCTATTTCCGAATGCAACCAGCGCAGCGGCAGCCTAAATTCAAAATTCTTCGCAAGAACCAGTTTGGCGTCCTGGGCATTTCTTTCGGAGCTGGCCATGGGAGCATGCCCATTTTCTGGCCGCAGCTGCCAGGAACGAATCGCCCCATTTTCTGCAGAAACTTCCAGACGCAGAGTCTCTGCCGTCGGCCCAGAAGACTCGCTCTCAATGTTCACTACAATTTCAAATGTTTCCTGGATGGGAGTTTCCGCGAAGTCCAATCTGCCATAAAGATTAATTTCGTCAATGCCCGCAAAGACAGAATCCAGGAAAAACTGCTTGCCATGCATAGCGCCAGCACGACGAGCCGCGGTGTACATGGCCGCTCCCAGCCATGCAAAATAGCGCACCATATCCCCTTCGATCTTGGGGTGGATGTATGCGGTCTGCGGGACGAAGGTAGGGCGCGCAACTCCACTGTAAATCGGATGCGCGAGGTACGCTGGCGGGGGCGCGCCCAGCGCATGATAAACATTGGTCAGGTGCTGGCGATAAAGCTCATCGAATTCACGATCGTTGGCGGAGTGGTGTTCAGGCCCGTACCACCAATTCCAATCGCTGCCCTCGGCAATTAAGAGCTCTTCCATCGCAAGTTTGCGCTGTTCGGGGTCGGCGATGGGCGCAGCCTGGTCGTAAAATTTACGAGCGTCGGAAAGGTAATCCCAGGAGCGATTGTCTTCCGGTGCGCCAATCCAGACATTAAAGTTGGAATTGATCCATGAACCCGGAACCAGTGACTTAAGATTGCCGAACTCCTGGTGGCGGGCAATCGTTTCAGTCGCTGTAAGCGCCTCGATCTGGGGATCGGCGGCGAGGGCAGAATAGAACCGGCGGAGAAATTCCCGTCCCGACTGCGGATAGTATTCCCAGGCGTTTTCACCATCCAGGACAATTGACACCACAGCATCGCGGCCCTTTTCGATCACAGGCTTGGCTGATTGCTTAATGCTGGCGATTAGGTGGGCCACGGCATCTTGCGCGGGCATACCGGAATACACAAAGCCGATCAGGTCAGAAAGGGTGTGATCGCGGAAGAACAAATTCATCTTCGCCTGATCTTTTTCATAGCGGTAAATGGTGTAAAGCTTTTCGGGCGCATCCTTGGGAAGGCGGCCGGATGTATCACGCGAGAAATTTAGCCCCAGGGTGCGTCCGAGCACGCCTTCGTCAGTTGCCATCCACTGCACGCCCAAGCTGGAGGCGATAGAGAGTACTTCCTCGGAGACGCTGCCCTCCGATGGCCAGACACCTTGTGGACGCACACCAAAAATGCGCTGGTGCAAATCGAGGCCCCGCTGCAGTTGGTCGCGGGCATCTTCGGGATGACGGAAGGAGTTTTGCGGAAGGGGCAGGCCGGGACTGGAAACCGCGGCGGCATTGGTGTCGCATAACAACGGGAGAATAGGGTGGTAGAACGGAGAGGTCGAGATTTCGACCACGCCGCTGCGCGCTGCAGCAGCATACTCAGGCAGCACACGGGCCAACAAGATTTTCTGCTGTGCCATTACAAACTTCTGATCGTCTGATGAAAAGCCCCGTGCTTTGCGCACCAAGGCGGCGATTTCCGGCTCTTCCAGGAAGAATTCGTCAAACCACGCCAACTGAGAAAGCACTTGCAGATCGGTATAGTCCTGAGTTTGAAAAAAACGCACCGCACGGGCTGGATCCTCGCCCGCCCCGTGGTAGCGCTCCCAAAGCTCGCGGTAGCGGGGATAGCGCCCAATCAGGTGTACGGGATTAGCTTGAAACAGGTACAGCAATGCCTCTCGACGTGCCTCCGGCGAAAGCTCGTCGGCGGGGGTGGCAGCCAGCTCAAAGAACGGGTCGCGCGCCACTCCGCCAACATAGTCTTCAATTTGCGTGATCAGGGACGGTACCAGGTTAAATGTCTGGTGGACTTGCGGGATCTCCTGCGCCAGGCGGACCATGCCGTAGTAGTCCTTTAACGCATGCAAACGGACCCAGGGCAGGCGGTATTCACCTTTGATCAGGTCCTTATAAAAGGGCTGATGCATGTGCCACAGGATGACTACACGAATCACGGGCATGAAATTGGATCACCCACAAAATCAGAGCAGACAAAAAAAGTCTAGCATGCGCAACTTGGTAAAAAGCTCGCGCTGGGCTCAGCATTGAAGGCACGAAGGTACGGTTATTGTGCGTGCTAGACTCGGCTAGGCGGTTTCGAAAATGGCCGCTTATAAGTAGCGCTGAAGCTGGCCGGATTTTTAGATGAGGATATTTACCCGCTACATTCTTGCCGAAGTGCTGTCACATGCCGCGATCGGCGCGGCGGTGTTTACCTTCGTCATTTTTCTGCGGGACCTGGAACGTATTCT
>Ga0070741_10013513_pt1 | contig 14388 bp, 11 predicted proteins | sample Coa_R1_4_FD_66440 | JGI IMG/M metagenome (GOLD analysis project Ga0070741, IMG submission 66440) | Surface soil microbial communities from Centralia Pennsylvania, which are recovering from an underground coalmine fire - Coalmine... | ecosystem: Environmental > Terrestrial > Soil > Unclassified ...
CATTGGCCTTCATGAGAGCTTTCCCCTTGTACGGTCCTATAGAGACGAGCGATGCATAGTTACCGGCTGGCAGCGTACCAGCGCGAATGCGCTCGGTGCCCGACACAGGACTCGCAATAGGCCAGCCCAGTTCAATATCGAGTAGTGATGGCATATCGATGACGAGATAGCGGATGAAAGGCGCGTCAGTCGGGGCGATGCCCTGCTTTTCCAACCATGCAAGCACTTCGTTAAAAAGCCGCGAGACCAGTCCTTTTCCTAATTGTCGCGGCGTCACCTGGGTGCGAATCGCGACGTAGGGCTGCTCACTACGATGCTCTATCTTCGGTTCGGTAATCATATGGTCTTCCTCGCTTTCTTCTCTAACGTGAAAAGAGTCACTGTCCTGTGTATGCTCGCTCGCCTCCAGCGAGAGGAGCACAAGACCCAGACGGATAATCTGTAAGAGCACGCCATGCAAAGCTGCCTGATCTGGGAGAAATCCTGAGAGAAGGGTCGTTCCAGCTTCCTGGTGCTCGATGTGTAATCCCCCAAATCGGTCTTGCCAGAAAGGCGCAAGGTGTCCTTGCACACGAATACGGTAGTGCATGTGTCTGCTCCTCTGTTTGCAGTGCTCCGATCTAAGGAAAGTATAGAAGGGATGTACCCTCGAATATAGCCCTCAAAAGTGTACCAAAGGGAGAAGTTTTGTGAGCAGAAAGGCTATCTGTTGGGAGGAACCTGATTAGAGCAGCGAGCGGGCCCGCGCATGGGCAATCGCCTGCGTGCAGCTGCTGGCCCCCAGTTTGCCGAGCAGATGGCTGATATGTTTTTTCACGGTGTCCTGGGAAATCACCAGGGTTTGGGCAATCTCCTGATTGGAGGCCCCAGTGGCCAGCAGACCCAGGACTTCCTGCTCCCTGCGGGTGAGAGATACCACAAGCGCTGGCGAGCGAGAAGCCGACTTCGGGGCAAAGGCCGACGATGGCGAAGGTGTGGTTGCCGTTACCAGGGAGGAACTCGTGCCTTGCCTTGCCCCCTTTGGGGGTTCCTCCTGCTCGAAGGCAGCCAATAGCTTTGAGGCATAGGCAGTTGTGGACCGGGTCAGTTCATGTTGCATGCCATGAGCAGCGAGGACCGTCAGGAGCGCCTGCCTCATCGGTTCACCCTGATCGAGATACACGCGAAGATACCCTTCTGGCTCGGTCAGATCCAGCAAGCGAGTAGTGACGGTCAGAGCCTGCTCTTTTTTTCCTGCCTGGTGTAGAGCTACAACCTGCAACGCAAGCATCTGGATCGTCATATAGATATCCCCTGGCCTATCAAGAAGCTCTCGGAAGCGATCCAATATGTCGAGTGCCTGGGGAAACTGATGTAACGCGAGATACACATGCACCAGCATCAACACTGCCCATTTCTCGTTGGGGTTCCATGTTTGCGGGGAGAACACTACCTGCGGCGTCCAGGAGCGTGCCGTCTGCAGATCCCCGGCAGCTAGCCAGTATTGCACACGTGCCACCTCCACCGATATAGGGCTGAGCGCAAAGCGCTCTTGCCGTACCAATGCTTCCGCCTGGCGCATCTCTTGCTCTGCGGCAGCTAGATCACCTCGTGCAAGGCTGATCCACGTCATATAGAGATGGCCCGATATCAACAAATCGACCTGCTGCCAGCCCTGCGCGATGTGCAGTGTCTGTTGGAGGGAGTTAGCTGCCTCTTCCAAGCGATTCCAGGCGTAGTAGGCATGAAACAGGAAGAGATGCAGATAGCCTGCCCATGCGGTATGCCCACCGATGTGTTTCACCAGGGCAAGCCCGGCCAGGCATTCTCGCTCGACCTGCCGCATCTGCCCGGCTCTCAGGTACGCATTCGCCAGCCAGTCTATCACTCTGATGCTCACCAGCCGGTCTCCCGCTTGCTCTGCCTGCTGCTTGAACTGTAAGAGTCTCGGGATCAGCAGGGCACCCTCGCGCTCAAACGACTCGGTCAGCCAAAAAGAAAGAGAGAGCACAATCATGTTCCAACTCATTTTCTCATCCTGATCGAGTCCCTCTAGCTCCCTGGCAAGCTGGGCAAGACGCACTTTGTCTCGACGCCTGAGGATCATCCTCGCCTCGATCAAGGCGCGCAACAAACGCAGCCGCCGCCCGATCACGATGAGTTCATCCTCCTGATGGATGTGCTCGCTTTCAGATGTTCCCACCGTTTCCTCTTGATGCGCAAGCTGCTCTTGCAGGCGCGCCAGCGTGTGTTCTACCTGAGCCTGTGCGCTGGCATAGGACATCTCGGTCGTCTCATGCAGAGATTCCAGCACGCGCAGCGTCGCTTTGAGGGCGAGACGAGCATGCTGCCACAAGACAGCATCCGGGAGAATCTCCATCCAGGTCTGCACGGTCTGCGTATGAAGAGGGACTCTAGGCATACAACCCTTCGTGTAACGTTGTTCCCAACTGCGCTTCTGTTCCTCCCAACAAAAAGGAGTATATCAAAGAGAAGACCAACAGGCAAGAAGTGCTCCTCAAGGAGCATTTCCACCCTCCTGGTTATCGATTGTTCTGATCCGTCCAGGGTGAGAAATTTTTCCTTTCCATATTGTCCAGAGGAAAATGGAAGGAAAAATTTCTCATCGGCTCATGTCACAGGTGTGATTTAGATTTCGCTGCCCCCGGTGACTTCCAATACCTGTCCAGAAACATAGCTAGAGAGCGGAGAAGCAAAGAACAGCATAGCACTGGCAGCCTCTTCCGGTGTGCCGGGACGCCCTAGCGGAATAGTAGCTGCTGCCATCTGCCGCATCTGCTCAGGAATGCCAAGCGTCACTTCCTCGCCATCGCGTTGCAGCTTCTCAGCACGATCTTTAGGTGCAGTCATGCGCGTCTCAATAAAACCGAAGCAGACGCAATTGACCTGTACATTGTAGCGTCCCCACTCCTTCGCCAGCGTCTTCGTGAGACCAACCACACCAGCTTTCGCTGTGGAATAACTGGTCTGCCCCGGATTGCCATGCGTACCAGCGATGGAGGAAACATTGATGACCTTGCGTGCATTGGCATGACCATTGACCGACTGCTCTTTCTTCGCCACCTCACGGATATAGTGAGATGCTTCGCGCAAGATGCGGAAAGGTGCCGCCGTATGCACCTCCATCATGGCATACCATTGCTTATCAGTCATTTTCTGGATGACTGCATCCCAGGCATACCCGGCATTGTTTACAATGATATCCACTCCCCCAAAGGCATCCAGGGTCGCTTTGAGCAGCTGAGCTGGAAATGCCGGATCGGTCACATCCCCAACAACGGCAATGGCCTTACCTCCCTTATCCTTGATAGCGGCAACCGTTTCTTCAGCCGGTTGCGAATCAAGGTCGCTGACCACCACTGCCGCCCCTTCTGCTGCAAATAATCTGGCTGCCGCAGCCCCAATGCCGCGTCCAGAACCAGTGATAACCGCTACTTTACCTTCAAGCATGCCCATGATCTATCTTCCTCTCTTTCAATTTCGCTGATTTTTTGAATGGCATCACCGACTAACTTGCATGACGCTACCGGGCACCTAACGAGCGAGAAATAATCTCTGCCTCCGCTTGCAATTGCTGTCCTGCACGATGCATGGCCTCGTCATCGAAATGGGATGTAAAACCCAGAGCACAAAGCATCACTGTCAGAGAGTTCCCTGGTCCGATAACGGGAACGCCAACAGCATTCACACCGGGCAAATACTCTTCATGTTCCATTGCAATACCCGTTTGCGTCACTTCCTCGACTATTGCCAGGTACTGCTCAGTGTCTGTTATCGAATGTTGTGTGAAACGAGGCAGTGGATGAGTGTGTAACCAGCTCTGGCGACGTTCTACCGGCCAACTGGCAAGCACAATACGCCCACTAATCCCTGCTAAAAGCGGTATACGTGTTCCTCGTGGTACTGAAATGTGTGGAAACGGAAACTCGCTGCCAGCCTCGCAAGACTCGATGACGCGTACAATGTTCTGCTCCACCCGCCCTAAAAAAATAGTTTCACCAATCGTTGCAGCGAGGCGCTGCATAGCAGGAACCGCAAGACGGCGCAGGCCAGTACTCCAGACATAAGCGGCCAGATTGTAGATGCGTGGCCCTATAGCATACAGACGATCTTCTCGCTGCTCAATGACCGCGCAGTGCTCCAATGTTTTTAGTAATCCATGAAGACTGCCCTTGCTCATTTTCAGTGCGCGTGCAAGATCTGAGAGGGCCATACCCTCCTCTGCGTCTACCAGAAGATCAAGCAGCCGAAACGCCCTTTCAACCATCGGTGCTGGCACATCAACGGCTGAACCAGGAGTCCCTTCGTCGCTCTTCTGTTCTCCATTTCGAATGGCTCGTTCTTTCATACGAACATTGTAAGAAGACGCCTCATCCTTTGTCAAGTCTAGCTCCTCAGAATACAATGACTCCCTTCTTTGAGAAAGTCCAATGTTTGATAGTACCTTCACCGTTCGTTTATGCCGAACACGTGATTGTATATATGAATAAGAGAGTTTATACTAATCACTGTATAGCAAGTTAGCTCCTCATTGCAAATAAAAGGGACACGCATCAATGCTGCAAATGGTCCAACAGGTATTCGAAAATCTCGGATGTCTCTCAGTCAAGTGTTATAGGAAGAAACAAGGAGTCGATCTCGCCACTCTACGAGGGAAGGAAGCATATGACCAATAATCAGGAAGCTATCAATGATATCGCTCATCTCGGCCACGTCGAAATCTTTACCCCTCGCCCTCAGGAGAGCCTGGATTTCTTCCAAGAAATACTGGGCATGGAAATAGAGGGACGCCAGGGCCAATCGGTTTATTTGCGAGCATGGGGAGACTTTGACCGCACGACACTGAAACTAACCGAAGCAAAACACGCCGGTATCGGCCACGTCGGCTGGCGTACCAGGAGTCCACAGGCGCTAGAACGTCGCGTGCAAGCGCTCGACACAACAGGGTATGGCAAAGGATGGCTTGAGGGGGACCTGGGACATGGGCCTGCCTATCGGTTTACGGACCCGGATGGACACATGATGGAGATCTATTACGAGACTGAAAAGTACGCAGCCTCAGCCTCTAACCGCTCCAAGCTTATCAACCAGCCACAAAAGTATATCTGCCGTGGAGCGGCTGTACGCCGTATCGACCACATCAATCTGATGTGTCAGGACGTTGCTCCCAACCGAAAATTCCTGCAACAACATCTTGGCTTTCGTCTACGCGAGCTCTTACAACCAGAAGTCGATGGCACTGAAGAAGGTGCCTGGCTCAGCGTCACCCCGCTGGTGCACGATATCGCCTATACCCGTGATTTTACTGGCAATCACGGCAGACTGCACCACATCGCATACTGGCTCGATACCCGCGAGGATGTCTTGCGTACCGCCGACATCCTGACCGAAAACGACATTTTCATCGAAGCTGGTCCGGCCAAGCACAACATCACCCAGGCATTTTATCTCTATCTCTACGAGCCTGGAGGCAACCGTGTAGAAGTCTATTCTAACGGCTACCTCATCTTCGCACCAGACTGGGAACCCATCGTCTGGAGAAAGGCAGAGCGTGGCAGAGGCGTCTACTGGGGCGGAACATTACCAGAAAGTTTTCGCACCTACGGGACCCCCATTGTAGAAAAAACCGACATAAACAAAGAGCAGATCGTCGTCTTCGATCCAGCTTAGAGCTTATCAGGAAAAATTATTTCTTTCAAAAGCTGCCGTCAGGCAGCTTTTGAAAGAAATAATTTTTCCTGTAAGCCCCCGCCGTAGGTGGGGGTGCAGTATGATTGAACGTATGGTCAAAAATTTGTGATGGCTCATGTTAGCGTTTTTGCAGATATGCCGTGCCTTTTTCAGGCTCGAAGTACAGGCGAGGCTTGCCCATTGGATTATTCCCAAAGAGCACCAGTTCATAAGCCGTCTCGCCCTGGTAGCCCTGTTGCGCGTGGATATCCTGGGGAGGTGGAGGAAAAATAATCACATCTCCCGGCTCCAGTACACGCTCCTCGACGAGTTCTACACGCGCCTCCCCAGCCCCATCCCTTGCATCAACCCGACGCCATTTCTGATACAGATCTCTACCACGATAGACCCCAACAATGCCCCAACTATTATGATTGTGGATCGGGGTCATAGCTTCAGGACCAAAACCCGCGTGCATCAAGGTCAAGCCATTCTCTTCCTGGTAAATCGGCTCCGACTGCTGGCCCTTATGAACATTGCCGCCCGGTTCTTCCTGCCACTGACGAATCGCGGGTTCCGCTACCAGCTTGCTCATACGCTCGGCAATCCGCTCAAGATCAGCATCACCCCCGCCACCTTCGGCAAGGATTTGCTTAACATCCTGGATAAAGGCCGCAATGGTTTCGTTCACATTCATCTTTACCTCTCTTTTATACTGCTAAGCACGAGTCGCACGCCCATTATATCATAGGACCTTCCTCTGCTTCTTTGCATTTTCATCCTAGCCTGTTATACTATCACAAGCATCTGTTAGTAAGATACACGATTGGAAGGGGGCGGCATCATGCAACTGACAGAACAGCACATTATCAACCGGGATGATCCTCGTTTTGTCATGATTAATGCCACTGCCTTTAAGTCGAAGTACCTCTATAATGCGGCGTTGTACGCAATGCGGCAAGCTTTCTTTAAAGAAAGGAAGTACCTCACCTATAACGAGATGGACAAGTTGATGCAGTCCCACGAGGCATACAAAGCATTGCCAGCCAAAGTCAGCCAACAAATCTTGATGCTCCTCGATAAAAATTGGAAATCGTTCAAAGAGGCCAAGAAAGCTTACGATGAGAACCCGTCCAAATTTACCGGACGCCCGAAGTTGCCAAAGTACAAGCACAAAACTGAAGGGAGAAACATCCTGATCTACACTGTGCAGGCGCTTAGCAAAACAGCTTTGAGGGATGGACTCATTCGCCCTTCTGGACTGCCTATCACTATAGAGACAGAGCATACGAGCGTCGATCAAGTCCGTATTGTCCCTCGTAATGGTCATTACGTTATTGAGATCGTTTACACCAAAGAACCAGTACAAGCCGTTGTCGATCCTTCCTTCTGCGTTGCCATTGATCTAGGAGTCACGAATGTAGCGGCGATAGCTTCAAACCGAGAGGGTTTTGTCCCTCGATTGGTTAACGGTCAGACGCTCAAGGCGTGGAATCAGTGGTATAATAAACGCGTGAAAGAGCTGAAACTGTGCCTTCCGAAAGAGGATCGAGAGCGTGTCACACGGCAGATGGAACGCATCACCAATAAGCGCAACCGGCGGATTGATCACTATCTGCATACTGCCAGCAGGCGCATTATAGACTTTCTGGTAGAAGAGGGGATCGGAACGGTCATCATCGGGAAAAACCTACTCTGGAAGCAAGAAGTCAACAATGGTAGGCATAATAACCAGAACTTTGTGAGCATTCCTCATACACGCTTCATTGAAATGATCACGTACAAGGCTGCGCTGGTTGGCATCCAGGTAGAAGTCCAGGAAGAGAGCTATACCAGTAAAGCTAGCTTCCTTGATCTGGGCCCGATTCCCACCTATCGGCCAAATGATGAGGAAAAGCATACATTTAGCGGCAGACGGGTTGCACGTGGTCTCTATCGTGCTTCAGGGAAGCGCAGCATTAATGCCGATGTCAATGGCGCCTATAATATTCTACGCAAACGTAGACCCGATGTGTTCGCAAAGGGAGTAGCGGGCTATGTAGTTCACCCCTCACGGCTTGCCGTGTAAACCCAACGAAGAGTGTGGTGTCTAGTGATGTCCATACTTTTTGGAACTATAATCGTGAAATACATCGGCAGCACCGAGCAAGCATGCAATTATTCTAATACCAGCATTAGCAGGTTGATGCTCTTTAACGCAACTAATCTGGTAAAGGATTCCACACGCTTTTGCGATGTTGGCTTGTCTGCAAGGAGTGTAAAAAATGGCAATATTCTACACACTTTTGCGATTAGCCGTTTTATATTGCATAAAAAAATTTAAAGAGCATCGGCCATCCAAGGTCGAAGAGAGGAAAAGTATGACCATATCGAGCGAGGTATCGCACATGACCGAATCGACACAACAAGACATTTATGACTATCTTAACGGATTGGTAAAACAAGCAACGACAACCTTTCTTGCACGAGAAAACATACAACTCGATGTTGAGCAACTCCCTATAGATATACAGCCATCAGCACAAGCCAGTTTTGGGGACTACTCTATGCCCGTTATGGCCTGGGCACGCAGCCTGAAACGTGCTCCATTGAAAATCGCCGAAGCACTGAAGGATATACTAGCCAATGCAAATATTCCCGCGATCCAGGAAATAACAGCCACGAATCCAGGCTACCTCAATTTTCGCTTGAATCACCCGCAGGCAGGCAGATTAATCATCGAGCGGGTGTCGGATGCCGGTGCAGATTTCGGCAAAGGCGAAACAGGCATCGGCACAAAAGTTCTTGTTGAGCATACGAATATCAATAGCAATAAAGCCGCTCATGTCGGTCACCTGAGAAATTCCTGTATTGGGGACACCCTTGTCCGCATGCTGCGCTCACAAGGCTACACCGTCGAGGCCGATAACTATATTGACGACTCCGGTGTACAGGTGGCAGATGTCGTTGTAGGCTTTACTCTGCTCCAGAAAGGTCTCCTTCAGATCCCCGGCGGCAATGAGCAACAACCCGACGAATCTTTCGACTACTACTGTTCACGCGTGTATGTTGCGGCAAACAAGGTCTACGATGAGAAAGATTCGGAACTTGGGCAGCAGGCACTCAATTTACGCAAAGAGGTGCTCCACGCCATTGAGCGAGGGGAAGAGCCAGAATCTGGTCCAGATTATCCGGCAATGGCTGCCGATCTCTCGCGCCAGATCGTCCAGGCTCATCTCAAAACGATGTCGCGCCTCAATATCTCCTATGATTTGCTGCCCTGGGAATCCAGTATTCTGCACGCGGGTCTGTGGAAGCGCACCTTTAAGATGCTACGTGACCGCAACCTGTTAGAGAAGCCCGAAACTGGACCTGCCGCAGGTTGCTGGATATTGCCATTCGGAGAAGGTGAAGTACAAACAGACGAGGGAGAACGCACCACCGATAAAATCCTGGTCAAAAGCGATGGCACAGCAACCTATACAGCGAAAGATATTGCCTACCAACTCTGGAAGTTCGGCCTCGCTGACGAGTTGGGGGTGGAGTTCAAATTTGTCCTCTGGGGCATCCAGCATGATGGACGCAAACTCTGGACTATGCGCACGCCAGACGATACGACTTCCACTACAGAGGAGGCCGTGGCCTCGCGCTTTGGACATGCCAAACGCGTCATTAACGTCATCGATGCACGTCAGTCTTACGTACAACAGGTCCTGTACGAGAGCCTGCGCCGCCTGGGCTACATCGAGCAAGCGGATAACTCGACGCACCTGGCATATGAGGTCGTCACACTCTCCGCAGCCACCGCTGCTCGCCTGGGCATTGATACTTCCGATGGGCGCGAATCCTATCCCATGTCAGGACGCAAGGGCATCGAGATTAAGGCAGATGACCTGATCAATGCAACTATCGAGCACATACGCGAGTTGCGCAGGCAAGAGGCGAAGACGGAACTATCCGAGGAAACGGCAGCGATTCTAGCAGCATCAGCGATCCGCTACTTCATGATCCGCTTCAACCTGCAACAGGTTATCGCTCTCGATATGGACGAGGTACTCCGCCCCAATGGAGATACTGGTATCTATCTCCAATATGCCTACGCGCGTGCCAACAGCATCTTACGTCGTCTGCAAGAAACGGGCTACGAAGTCCACGAGCAACTGGAGCAGTTGCCCGAGCAGCTAGAACAAAGCGAGTGGGAACTCCTGCGCCATATCGATGCTTACCCACGCAGCGTGGCAAAGGCAACCAACAACCTTAAACCGTCTGAGCTTGCCGCTTACGCCTACGACCTGGCGGCTCATTTCAGCGACTTCTACGAACATACACCGCCCATCGTCAGAGAGACGAACGAGCAGGTGAAAGCGTTCCGTGCCTTGCTCGTACAAACCACCACGCAAGTCATGAGCAATGTGCTGCGCGTGCTGGGCTTCGAGCCACTTGAACGCGTATAGACAGCGCTACAAATCAAAAAGTCAATCCAGCAACTCAGCGGTCTGTGGGTTGCTGGATTAGCTTTTTAACCCGTAGCAGTTTCATGAGATGATATAATAAATCTGTGGAGAAGGTATTTCTCTCAAAACATTCAGAAAGTGAGCGAACGTCATGACGACCAAAAAAGGCTTACGTTTCGGTATCAAAACGGCTCCGCAGAACACAACCTATGAAGACATGCTCCGTGTCTGGCAGGAAGCAGACGATATACCTGTTATAGAGCATGCCTGGCTCTTCGACCATTTCATGCCTTTGGGCAATGATCCTACCGGCCCGTGCCTGGAAGGCTGGACGCTCTTAGGAGCATTCGCAGCTCTCACAAAGCGCCTGCGCCTGGGCCTTATGGTCACGGGTAATACCTACCGCCATCCCGCTGTGTTAGCAAATATAGGCGCAACGGTAGACGTTATTTCACACGGGCGGCTAGATTTCGGCATTGGGGCAGGCTGGAATGAACTGGAACACACAGCCTACGGCATCCCCCTCTATAAGCCGGGCGAACGCCTCCGACGACTGGAAGAAGCATGCGAAGTGATCCGCCTGATGTGGACGGAGACAGCTCCCGATTTCAATGGTCGCTACTACCAATTAAAAGGTGCTCGCTGCGAACCCAAACCCATTCAAAAACCGTATCCGCCCTTTGTCATCGGTGGCGGCGGCGAGCAGCTCACACTGCTCATAACCGCTAAATATGCAGATATCTGGAACTTTGCTGGCGGCACACCCGAGGTGTTTCAGCATAAGAACAAGGTACTCGATGAGCATTGCGCCGCTATTGGACGCGACCCGGCAACCATTGCTCGCTCTATACAACCAGTGGTAACGCCCAATGATCTGAATGCAACGCGCGAGTTGGTACAGAGTTACATCACCGCAGGCGCAAATCACATCGTTCTCAATCTACGCTATCCCTACCCGGAGGGAATCGTGCATCGCCTGGCCGAGGAAGTGATTGAGCCACTCAACGCCGCGTACGCTAGAGAGCACTAACCTCGACATTGTAACCTGTAACCTACACCGTCCTACCAGCAGCGAATGTCGCAAGACCCCTGGAGGAGGAAAACGGAGCAAGAGGTAAAATGACAGATACGACAACATTTCCCAACGAAATGCGCACCATTCGCGATTTCCAGGCATTCCATCGCTGGCTCGACGAGAAACATGATTTCGACACCGACCTCTTCCTGAACATGATGCTTCTAAGTGGAGAGGTCGGTGAAGTAGCCCAGGTACTCAAACAGGTACACTTTATGATCGAACCACGCCGCAACGGGCAGGAAGTCAAAACGCGTGAGGAGGCCCTGGCAGAACACCGGGAAAACCTCGGGCAGGAACTTGCCGACTGCCTGGCTTACATATTTAAGCTAGCAAATTACACTGGCGTCGATCTACAAGAGGCCTACCTCAAGAAAATGGCGAAAAATATCGACCGTACCTGGAAATATGAAAAGCAAGAGGCCCAACAGGTTGGTGATTAGTCCTGAACAGGATCATGAAAATTTTAATCCACAATTTGCCCGAAGGGCAAATTGTGGATTAAAATTTTCATGATCCTGTAATCTCTGCCCGCAATTGTACTGTGGCGTTCCTGGCAGCTTGTGCGAAATCAGGTCCATTTGAGGCATAGATGACGGAACGCGATGAGCTAATAATCATCCCCCAGCCCCGACTATCTTTGCCTGCCTGCACCGTCGCCGCAACTTCGCCTCCCTGTGCTCCAATTCCGGGAATGAGGATAGGCATATCCCCTACGATGGCCCGCACTTGCTTGAGCTCTGCAGGATAGGTTGCGCCAACGACGAGCGCGCAATTCCCATTTGTATTCCAGGATTGGGCCACATGCCGGGCCACGACTTGATACAATGGCTCACGCGAGTCACCAACGAGCAAGTCTTGAAACTCACCCGCTCCAGGATTCGATGTCCTGGCAAGCACAAGAATACCTTTCTCCTTACGCTCAAGAAACGGTGCAAGTGCCTCTTTACCTAGATAGGGATGTACAGTAATAGCATCAGCGCCGATAACATCAAAAGCCGCCTGTACATACCCAATAGTGGTACTGCCAATATCGGCTCGCTTGGCATCCAAAATAACGGGAATGTTTGGATAGGTTGCCTTAATATAGTGCACCGTCTTGACAAGCGCGTGCCACCCTTCATCACCCAGTGCTTCATAAAAAGCGCTATTGGGCTTATATGCACACACAAGATCGTGGGTAGCATCGATAATCTCCCGATTGAAGACAAAAATGGCCTCCTCGACAGTACCAATCTTAGATACGCTTGCCGGCAGACGCTCATAATCGGGATCTAAGCCAACACACACCAGACTGCCCTGCTGCCAACCTCGTTCCAGCAGAGCCGCAAACGTTGTGGCCTTTTGAAGGTCGGCCTTATTCATGTTTTTCACCTTATGGCTATAAGAGATTCCAATCCGAGGCATTTTACCAACTTATCGGCAAAATATCTCTGAAAGAGCAGGGCTACGAAGAGCGCTGCTTCGCCAGAAACGCTCTCCCTTTGCCCAATGCCGTATTGATAGGCACACCTTGTTGACAGAACGGGCACTCTTCCTCAGCATAGGTCTCAAGCGTCACTTCAATCAGTGCGTAAATGGGAACATCCCCTACATCCCGGGGTTGCACATTGCCACGATTGCACAACACGCTCAAGCCAACCACATTCCCACCATGTCTGCGTACAAGATCAATCACCTGACGCACAGTACCACCTGTAGTGAGCAAATCTTCTACCACCAGCACATTTTTCTCAGGGATATACTTATCATAGCCACGAGTAAAGATCATCTTCTTATTCGGGCCATCTCCCTCTTTCTCAGCATAAACGGCCAGCGTTTCGCTTGCTGTACGCCGCAGGTTGAGATGATGGGCCACCCATTGTGAGAGCACAATGCCACCCAGAACTGGCGCGACAACAACATCAATTTGATCAGCATCATACGGACTCGCCATCAGTCTGCACAGTTCGCCTGTCATCTCTGTATGCACGTAGAGCGCATCCTTATTGATGTAGACAGAACTGTGCCGACCTGAGGTGTACACAAAATGGCTGTTGCTGACAATCGCCTCTGCATCAGCAAACATCTGCATAATTTTCGGATCGTTCATAAAGCTTGCCTTTCAACGCGTTTCCCTTGAGGATCACCAATAACCCTGCCATCCCTGTACACCATATTCCCGCGCAAAAAGGTCGCCACTGGCCTGCCAATCAACTCCATGCCCTCATAGACGGACCACTGATTTTTCGTGAAGAGATCTTCTTTCCTGACCGTCCAGCGCTGCGTTGTATCCACCACAACGATATCGGCATCCTTTCCAACAACCAGCGAGCCTTTCTGTTGAAAACCGAAAATCCGTGCTATATTCTGCGCGGTGACCTGTGCAATACGTATGAGTCCTTCCTCCAGCGTCTCCATCCCAAAACGCTTGACCCAGTTGCTCACTAGCACCGGCATGGCCTCCTGCAAACCAGGCATCCCCGATGCCACCTCCCAGACGCTTGCTTTTTGCTTCTCCTCCAACGTATGTGGCGCATGGTCAGTTACGACCGCATCAATCCTTCCCTCGCGCAGCAATTGCCAGAGCTGCTCCTGCGCATCAGGTGGACGCAGAGCAGGAGCGATGTTGATCATATTGCCATGCTCTACGTAATCCGCACTACTAAACGCAAGATGCACCGTTGTTACTTCTCCAGAGACATCGACGCCGAGTTGCCTGCCAAATTCGATGGCAGCAAACTCTTCAGGCGTAGATTGATGCAGCAGGTGCAGCTTCACCCCGAAGTACTTTGCCAGTGAAATCATCTCAAGCACTGAGGTCAGGATCACAGAGAGATTTCTTGCTTCACTCCATGCACCAGGATCTTGCCGTTTCAACTGATCCCGATATTTCTGAGTAAAGTAGTCAATCAGCTCCTGATTTTCCGCGTGGACGATTGCCATAATGCTGCGCTCGCCCAGGATCTCAAAGATCTGGGCCAGGTCCCTAAGATGCGGTATAGTCGTTGGTGTCGTAGCATGACCGGCAGCGAATATCTTCACGCTAGTAATCTGCTGTGTATCAACGTTTCTCAATTCGTTGATGTCGTCCCGCGAGACGCCCATATTGATGGCAAAGTCGCAGTAAGTCCTGCCCGTATAGCGCTTGATTTGCTCTTGCAGGCGCACAACGGTTGTCGTGGGAGGCTTCGTATTCGGCATATCCAGAATAGTCGTGTAGCCTCCCGC
>Ga0070741_10013514_pt1 | contig 14384 bp, 24 predicted proteins | sample Coa_R1_4_FD_66440 | JGI IMG/M metagenome (GOLD analysis project Ga0070741, IMG submission 66440) | Surface soil microbial communities from Centralia Pennsylvania, which are recovering from an underground coalmine fire - Coalmine... | ecosystem: Environmental > Terrestrial > Soil > Unclassified ...
GGACAGCGTGCCGCTCGCGAAGGAGAAGATGCTGGCGGCGTGAGCGGGAGCGGACAACAAACGTGAACCCGACACCGAGGACCGGACGGTCACGTGTCAGGTCAGGTACCGACTTCTACAACTGGGCAGACGTCGGGCTAGGTGACGAGCACATCTATGAAATCGTCCCTCCCTACAGCCCGAGGCTTGCCGTAATGGCAGCGAGGGTCGCCGGATCGAGGCACACGTCGGCGAGGCCGCTGCAGCCGCTCACGGCGAGGCAGCCGGTCTCGAAGTCGAGCGTGCCGACGGCGCTGCACACCACCGCGCCGTTCGGCCGCAGCACGCCGAGGACCACCTCGCCGTCGCCGTTGACGCAGCCCGCAGCGTGGACACCGTGCACGGCCCCGCCGGTGAGCGCGCGGACCTCGCCCTTCGTGAAGGCCACGCAGGCGAGCGTACCGTCGGGAGTCGCCACGACGCTCGCCGCGAGGGCGAGGCCGGGGAGCGCCAGCCACGCGATCGCCAGAAGCAGGATGCGCATACGAGCCTCCCGCGGGCTCGGGCGAGCAACGCCTGTGCCGGGGGCCCACCGCCGCCTCCGCCCGCGGTACGTGCCGAAAGCCGGGAGCGCCGCGGCGTGACGCTCCGTCACGTTTGTAACGGGCGCGCTGCCGGCGTCGGTCAAGTCCGCGCCCCGCGCTGCCGACACTCCCTGTGAGGGAGCGTCGACCGCATGCAAACTACCGGCTCCAACAGGCTCGCCGTGTTCCTTCTGCTCGCGCTGCTCGCGGGCTGCTACCACGTGGCTTTGACGCCGCCGGCGCCCGTGGCGCACGAAGCACCGCTCCTGCCCGCGCACATCGAGATTCCGCCCGCGACCGCACAGGCGACCTACACCCTCCGCAGCGGCCTTGCGGGTATCGCCAACCGCTGGACGATCCAGATCGGGCGGGCGGTGGTCGACTACGCCCATGCCTATCTCCCGAACGCCTTCCCGCCCGGCGGCCCGGCCACGGTGACGGTCGACCTCACGTACTTCGAGGTCTACAACTTCGCCGCGCACGCCGACCTGCATTTTACAGTCGCCGCGCCGGACGGCGTGCTCTTCGAGCGCACGTACACCTGCGTAGGCCAGGGCCACGCCGGCGCGGTGGTGGCGGCCGGCGCCTTCGCGATGAAGGCGGCCATGCGGGAGACGACCGACGAGGCCCTGCGCTCGTGCTTCGCGCAGTTTCTCGCCGACGCACGGCCACTCGCCCCTACCTGGGCGACAGCCCTCCGCACGGCACATCGCGGGGCGTGAGGCCGTGCCCCCCAGAAGACAGGGGGGCGACCGTGGCGTACCGCCCGTCAGTTCCTCGTCACGCGCCCACCCGCGTGCGGCGTGAGCCCAAGCGCATGGGACATGGCACCAGGCTTGCTAACCCCGTTGCCGCAGGGGGTTAGGATGCGAGCCAGGTACGTTGCCCTCATCCTTGTCGTGGCACTTGGGGCCTGTGGGCTTCGCCCGAGCCAGGAGGACAACATCGCCCGGTGGAACGCCGAGGCGGTTCGGCTCGGCCACCCCGAGGTCCACTACGAGGAGTACCTGGATCCCGGGCTTGCACTTGGCCTCGGCTTTGCGCCGTTCGGCATCGCCGGCTTCTACGTGCACCGCCCCGGGCTCGGCGTCTCGGGCATCCTCTGCTGGCCGCTCAGCGTGCTCTGGATGCCGGGGGCAGCCTATCAGTCGGCGAACGACTACAACTACCGCGAGCTCCACGACCGGATCGTCGCGCTACGCGAGCAGGCGGCGGGCGGGGCGGCGGGTGCGGGTTCGGCAACAGGCGTCGAGCACGCGCGAGGCGACCGATGACACGCGGAGGCGCGGCGCTCGCGACACTGTTGGCGCTGGGGCTCACGTTGGGGCTGGCATCGGGCGCCGCCGCACGAGTCGAGCGGTGGGTCGGTGTCGCCTACAGCGACAACGGCGTGCCGCCACGCATCGTGCTCCGTGGGCCGGTTCAGGCGAACAGCGATGGCAGCGTCACGCTGAGCGGCGCCTATCGGTGCCTGGGCGCATGCCTCGCGCACCACGGCACCGTGTCGGCAACGCTCTCGAACACCGGCGATGGTGTGGGGCACGCGACCGTTGAGATTGACCTGCCCGACGGCACGGTGTGCGGTTCCGATGTGGACCTCGACGGAGCGTTCGCCACGCTGCCGCCGCCCGTCGGCACCGAGCTGTCACTGGGCTACGAGTGCGACGACGTGGACGGCAATGTCGCGGACACTGGAACGGTGGACATCACGCGGCGGCGCTGACGCGTCGGGGCCCGACATGAATGGTCGAGAGCCGGAGAGGGAGGATGGCATGACGACCTTCACCCTCGCTCTCGCCACTGCGCTGCTGGCGACGGGCTGCATGCCCACCCCGGCGCGCTTCAAGATGCCGCAGCCCACCTACGTGTCCCAGGTCGAAGAAATTGGGCTGTCCGGCTTCGCCCGCCAAGTCTTCGAGCAGACCGCGGGCTCGCAGCAGTTCGTAGGGGGTCAGTACGTTTACGGCGGGGGGAACGCATGGGCTGGGCAATGGCACGACATCAGCGACGCTGACTTCATGCGCGCGGCCCTCGAGAACACTCACTGCTTCCGGCGCGTGACGGTCTCTACCTATCCACCGTTGCGACTCGATGGCGGCGAAACCTGGAATGTGCGTCACGGCGCCTACTTTGCCGCAGGCATGATCGAGACCCTCACGTTAACCCCCCTGCTCGGCATGCCATACGTCGCAAATGCAGACGCAGAAGCTTGGGCCCGTCTCTACCGTGACGGGCAGTACGTTAAGAGCTACAGCGGGCGGGCGCACTTCTTATACGTGACCACCTTCTACACCCTTCACGACGACGACGCCAAGGCAGAAATCAACGCTCTGGCCTTCGCGCTGCGAGACTTGGCTGATCAGGTGAGCGCCGACTTCTGTGGACGAGGGGAGTCGCCCACTGTGGGCAAGCAGGAGAACCGACCGCGCGAGGGGAACAACACGGCTACTGTAGCACCTGTACCGCCGGCACAGCGAGATCGTCACTGCGTATACTCGAAGGATGGTATTCTAATTAAATGTACAAGCTGGAACTGAGCGGATGGCCGCTCACAAATGTCTGATGTGGGCTCGTCGATCCTTCCCTCTCGCGTTCGGGGTAGGCGGCGGCGCTCTCGCCGCGGGAGTGGCTGCGTTGATCGTTGCACTTGCACGCCTGGGCATGCTGCCCGACGCCAGATCGGTCGAGGCGCAGAAGCCCGAACCCCCGCCGGTGGCGGTTGCGACGCCGGTACCCCAGCCAGCCGCTGCCGACTTTCACCTTGTGCAACTCGGGACGATGCGACGTGATCAGTTTCTCGTCGATCGTCGCTCTGGCCGGGTGTGGAGAAGTGTCTGCCTGACATCGGGAGCAGCGATGACGGGAGGAGTGACGAGGGGGCCTGATTGTAATGGCCTGGAGATGTGGGAGGAGATGTACGTAGACGGGGTGACGCCTCCTGAGAGCGCCGCCGCGTGGGAATATACGGCATATCTCCAAAGGGTTGCTTCCGACGCGCAGCCGCACGATCCCGGCACGGGACACCGCTAATCTCCGCTAATCTGCCACGGCCCTGCGGGTGCTTGCCCTCCACGAACGGGCCCGGCACGCGGCTTGGGGGACATCGCCGGCGAGGCCGGTTGCACCGAGGCGCTGGTTCCGGCACCATCCCCACCGAGGCGAGGAGAAGGGCCATGCCCGAGCTACCCACCGCACTGCGGGAAGCGATCGAGCGCGGCGAGCTGACGGAAGAGCAGCTGCGCCAGCTCATTGCGTTCGAGGCGCAGGCGCTCGGCTTGGACTTCAACGAGGCGGTGCGGCGTGCGAAGGCACGGACGCTGCCTCGCAACTACATCGGCGCCGACCTGGAGCTGTTGGTAGACCTGCTCGCGGCGTAGGGCGTCCGTGCCGATCACGGCGCCGACGCTGCACGCCGCTGCGGAGCAGTTTCGCGAACACCTGAACCGGGTCCTGGCGCTCACCGTCACCCGGACGCGCCTCGTGCTCATCCCGTCGCCCACCCTGCCGCGCGTCCAGCTCGCGTTTCGTCAGGGCGGGCGACCTGTCGAGGCGAAACTGCACACGCGGTTCGGCGTGATCGGTCTCCACCTGGCACAGACCTGCGAGGCCGAGTCGGTTCACGGGCGGAGACGGCAGCAGCAGCGGCTACGTACTGTCGCGTACCGCTATACGTTGTCACCCGATGGCGCGGCCGACCCCCTACTGCGTTGGGAGTATGACAAGCAGCTCGCACCGCAGTGCCGCCATCACCTCCAAGGGACAGTTGAGCTGACGATCGGGCGTCACGCGGTGCGCCTGAATGACCTCCATCTCCCCACGGGCTTCACGACGATCGAGGAAGTGCTGCGCTTCTGCATCGTGGACCTTGCTGTCGCCCCGCTCTCCCGTGAGTGGGACGAGGTGCTCACCGAGAGCTACGAAAAGTTCAAGGGCGACTGCGCGCCGAGGGGCCGGCGCTAGCGACGCGCTCGCGTGCGCCCACGGAGACGTCGGCCCCGCGCGGTCGCCGTGCCTCGCCCCGCGAGCGGCTTCGCAGCAGCCGACGTAGTTCACGACGCGCGCAGCGGGACGACCTTCGCCGCTGGCGTGGCGCTGCTCCGGGTCCTACCTGTGCCGGTCGTAGACCGCGGTCGCACCCGCTCGGCAGGGGTCGTGCACCTCGCCGGGGCGTTGCGCCGTGAAGACCGCAAGCCCAAGGACGCCGGTGACCGCGGCCGGCTCGGCATCGGGGGCGCTCCCCGGTCCCGCTGGGCCCCGCGGCGGCGGGTCGCGACACCACCCTTACGTGGCGGTCGTCGCGTCGAGCTTCCGGGCCGCCTCGCGCAGGTCCGCGTGGCTCACGATGTGGTAGCGGTCGAGCATCTGCCGCGACTGCCAGCCGACCAGCTGCATGGCGACGCGCTCGGGCACGCCGGCCCGCACGAGATTGCGGACGGCCCTGCGGCGAAAGTCGTGCAGCACGCGGCCGGGGACGCCGGCTTTGCGGCACGCCGTCCCCCACGCCTTGCGGAACCCCCGGATCGGCTGGCCGTGCGCGCGGGAGAAGACGAACGGGATGATGCGGCCGAGGGCGCGCTCGCGCGTGACGGCGCGGCGCCGGTCGAGAAGGGCGCGCTGCTCGGCCGTCAACGGGAACACCCGCCCCTCGCCCGTCTTGGTCGTGCCGGGGTCGAGCCGGACCTCGCCCCCCGCGAGGTCCACCTGCGTCCCGCAGCGCCGCCACCTCGGAGCGCCACCGCTCTGCGGACGCTGGCGCGTCACCGCCACAGCGCCATGCGGAGCCCGCGGGCATCGACCGGAGGTGGGTTCGGCATGATGATGGCCGAGCCGGCGGCGATGCGCTTCGCAGTCCAGCACGCGATGCACGCGTCGAGGAGGTCGTCTGCGCTCACCTTCGGCGGCAGCCTCGGCCCCAGCAGATGGAGCGGCCGCCGGAAGCCGAGGGTCTGAAGCAGCATCTCGCGAGCTGTCTGGCCGTCACGGGTCTTCTTGGACGCGGTCATCGGTGTTCCTCCGTTCGCCTCCCTGAAGCACAGCTCGGGATGAACCTCGTACACGATGTTCCGAAGGGCCGGGTTGCCAATGAGCAACGCGTCCACTTCGGCGATTTTGGACATGATGCCGTAGGTCTGTCGCGAGAGGCCGGGCGCAGTCGCGTTTCCCCCGCGGTTCGCCGCCGCCACCTGTTGGTAAGTCCCGCCTCTGCGGAAGACGGCGAGCGCTGCGCGGGTCGGCGACGAAAACACGCTCGACCCGCGTTGGCCAAGAAGCGCGCGAGCGCGCACCTCGCAATCACGGCCGCCCTTCTTCGCCGTGGACAGCAGGCCGATGGGCACGTCGACGGCGATCACTCCGAGCTCCTGCCCAAGCGCTACCACCGCCTGGAAGTGTGGCACGACGTACGCGCAGTGCTGCGCCGTGTACACGCTGCCGAGCACCACAACCCAGCCGGCGCGGCATCCATCGACACCGGCAACCCAGCGACCGTTCATCACGAGCGCGCGTTAGCTAGAAGACGCTTACAGCAGGCGGATGCACAGCCCGAACGCGACGTTGACCGCGCCCTCTGGCGGGTTGTCGTAGATTACCGCCCAGCAGTTTCCCCCCGTGAGACAAGCGGGCGAGCTGTCGATCAGCACGCTCCTGCCATCACCCGTTCCGGCACCCCCGCCGGTCAGCGAGTAGCCTTCAGGACATGCAGCCTCGGTCCGTGCAAGCCCAGGGCCGGCGGACCATTGGTTCACGACCGTCTGAACATCGAGGGCCTGCGGAGGACCGGCAGGGCCCTGGGCACCCGGGGGGCCTTGTGGGCCTTCAAGACCCAGCATGCCAGGGTCGAGGCGAATTTCCCTCCCGTTGCAGTCCGCGCGTCGCACGACGAGGACGCCTGACCGACGCTTGCAGAGTACGTCCCCGAAAGCCGGCGACGTAATGACAAGAATTCCCAGCGCTGCGAGCCGTATTCGCATAGGTCGTCGCGTCTTGCTTCTCTTCCCTGCACCCCTCCGCCGGATTGTCGACACGTTCAGCCCGAATTGTCACCGGTCACTGGCGCCATGACACGCGCTGAGACAGGCGAGGAGAAATCAACGCGCCCTGTTCGCTACCGCACCGCGACGCCAGCGACATCGGTGCAGTGGAGCGTGCCGACGATCACCGTGTACCAGCGGTCGGTCACCGTGGTGTCGACGAGCGCCGTACCGCCGCGCGCGCGCAGCGCCTCGGCATAGGCCCGCTCGACCCGCCCATTGACCCCGACGGGGATCACGTCGAAGAGAAGAACGCCACAGCCCGAGCCGCGCGTGGGCCCGAGCACCGTGGCGTCCTCGGGCGGGCGCGGTGCCACCCGCACCAGCGTCCCCGAACATCCCAGCGCCGTCGCCACGGCGAGCAGCGCGAGGGCGTGGCCGAGCCGTCCTGTCCTCTGCGTCATCGGATCGCCGTCCCCACCACGTCCGAGCAGAGGATTTCGCCGACGTAGGGAATGAAGTACCAGCGTTCGTTGACCGCCGTATCGACGAGCATCGTCCCGCCTGGCGAGCGCCGCAGCGCCTCGTCGTACGCTGCTTGCGTGCGGCCGTTGACCCCGATGGGGATCACGTCGAACAGAAGCAGGCCGCAGGCCCCGCCTTCGGACCAGCCGAGGGACCGGTAGGTCGGCGGCGGCTTCGGGCCGAGGTGGACTGCCTCCGAGGCACACCCCGCCAACGCCCAGCACAAGAGACCCAAGACCGCCCGGCGGCGGGCGGCGCCCACTGCCGTGTTCATGTGGCTCCTATCGGCAGCGCGACGCGGCCACTTGAGCGCGGCGGCCGACGCGGGACGTGGCAAGGTTTAAGCCCTGCGTAAACTTCTGCCGATAGTGGCAATGCAATGCGTATTTATGGGAACCAATTCTGCCGCGGTTGCGGAAGGTCGACACAGCAGTTGAACGTCAACCATCCAAGCAGATGCCCCCAATGCGGCCCTATTAAGGCCTTGGATAGAGACTACTGCGAGAACTGCGGCCGGAAGCTGTCGCGAAGAGGGCACGATCCATGCCCGCATTGCCGCAAGCGGGCGCGAAAAATTTTCGGTCAATGAGTCTGCGCAGCCACTTGAACAACGCTGAAGAAGAAGCGTCTCCCTCCGCTGCCCACGACATCCCACTTCTCTTACCTTGCTGCTCCCATGGTATCCCAGGTGTTGCGGGTGCTTCGCATGCGCCGGGTGCCCATGGTAGGTAGCCATGGCGCAAGATCAAGTTGCGGGAGCGTCACGCCGGCGAGCAGAACTGCCCGCAGTCCCATCAACGGTGCCCTCCCTACAGCCCGACGCTCGCCGTGATCGCCGCAAGGGTCGCCGGATCGAGGCACACGTCGGCGAGGCCGCCGCAGCCGCTCACAGCAAGGCAGCCGGTGTCGAAGTCGAGCGTGCCGACGGCGCTGCAGAGCACCGCGCCGTTCGGCCGCAACACGCCGAGGACCACCTCGCCGTCGTCGTTGACGCTGCCCGCAGCGTGGACGCCGTGCACGGCCCCGCCGGTGAGTGCGCGAACCTCGCGCGTCGTGAAGGCGACGCCGGCGAGCGCGCCGTCACGAGTTGCCCCGAGTTCAGCATTCAGAGCACGGCAACGAGAACCCATTGGTCGGCAGGCGTGCCGGTAGAGTCCGCCGTGAAAACGCTGACGCCGCCGTACGGGTCGCAGTCGCCGGTGAACTCGGTATTCACGCTCACCTGCCCCAAGGTCGCGTCTGGCCCGTGGATCGTCGCGAGCACCGGGTCATAGTAGCTGAAGAGGTTCGGCGCGGTCGCAAGGCAGTATTCTCCGGGGCCGATTCTCGTGACCGTCCACTGCACGTCGTCCGGACTACTGTCAGAGACACTGCCATCTGGCGCAATGAGCACCCATGCGCGTGCCGAACCAGGGGCACCCGGTGGCCCCGGCGGCCCGGCGGGACCTACGGCACCGAAACTCGCGAGATCGATCTGCGTCTCCTTTTTCTGGCAGGCGTCTCGCACAAAGACCGCTCCTGACCGCTTTTTGCAGAAGACTGCTGCCCCGGCGGTCCCCGCCACCAGGACAACCATACCAAGTCCACAGCCTATGATCAGCCGCTTCACTGCCATTTCTGCCTCCCGCTTCATTTCTGTCTCCCTTCCGTTCCGACAGGCGCGAGCAACCCTTGTGCCAGAGCCCCCGTCCTTGTCCGCGCCTTCTTCCGAGAACCGCGAGCCCCAGGGCGTGACGCTCCGGCACGTTTGTAACGGGGCGCGCTGCGGGCGTCGGTCAAGTCCGCGCCCGGCGCTGCCGACACTCGACGGCAGGGGAAGATCATCCATGGAGACTGTGCGACTCCACAGGCCCGGGGCCGGATCCGGGTCCTCGGCTTCGATTTCATGAAGGGTCTGCCGGTCGTCGGCCTCGTGACCGTGCTGTCGATACTCGGTCCGACCGGGTGTGCGCGCAGATCTGACCTGATGGAGGCCGCCAAGCGGGGTGCTCCGCTCGCCCTGCCGCCGGCGGACAAGGCGGTCGTCGTCTTCCTGCGCCCGGAGTTCCTCGGCTACGCCATCTCGGCTGCTGTCTACGAGGACGACCACTTTCTCGGCGTCGTGATGCGCCACGCTCGCCTCGTCCGCGAGACTCTTCCAGGTCCCCATCGCTACATGGTGATCAGTGAAGGCGCAGACTTCCTCGACGCCGATCTCGAAGCCGGCAGGATCTACTTCGTCATGGTCCGACCGAGGACGGGCACATTGCGGGCGCGCTTCACCCTCGAACCGCTCACGCCGACGAGCCCCCGGTGGCGGAACGTGAAGAAATGGGTTGACCACTCGTATCCCGTGGCGCCGAACGGGTTGGGTGAATACTGGGCGCAGGAGAATGCGCCGTCGGTCGAGGAGAAGAAGGCGAAGTACCTGCCGCGGTGGCTCGCGAAGGACGAGAGCGAGCGGCCGGCCCTTCGACCGGGCGACGGCGTTTTACAGCTCTGAGCCCGCTGGGGCCCCCCAGCGCATCGCCGGCGAGGCCAGTTGAACCGAGGCGCTGGTTCCCGCACTATCGCCACCGAGGCGAGGAGTAAGGGTCATGCTCAAGCTCCCCACCGCGCTGTGTGAGGCGATCGAGCGCGGCGAGCTAACCGAGGCGCAACTGCGCGAGCTGATCACGCTCGAGGCAAAGGCGCTCGGCCTTGGCTACGAGGAAGCGGTGCTCCGGGCGCGGGCGGGTACGCTGCCCGAGCGCTATCCGCTTCGTGCCGACCTCGAGCTGCTGGTCGACCTGCTCGCCGCGTAGCGCAGCGCCGTGGCGATCATCGAGCAGTCCCTCGCGGCTGCGGCGGCGGTATTGCTATGCGGAGCCATATACGGCGAGCCATTCCGACGGGCGACCGCCCCGGCATCCTTGTAACAGGGCGGCGCAATCCGAACGGTGATCCGCCCGAGCCGCAGGGGCATCACCGGGATCCCTTGCTTGACACTCAGTTCGCCGTCCCAGTATGCTCGCTGACAAAGGGGACTCAATTGGTGTGGGGGTTTAAAGCGATGGCTGATCTTCCGAAGGCGACGAAAGACGCGGACGACCTTAGCAAGGTTGGGCGCACGCCCTCATGGCGTAAGACGCTTACGTCCGCGCTCGGTGCAGTCGCGGCGTCGGTGATGCTGGGCTCACTGTCAGCGCCATTGGTTCAGGCTGTTCCGAATCCAGGGGTGAGAGCAGGAACAACGTCGGTGTCAGATCCGACCGGACCGGCAAAGCTCGTCTTCCAGCAGAACGCGGGGAGTGCGCAGGCAGCCGATCATTACTCGCACGAGTCACACTTCTCGCACGTCTCGCACCACTCCCACTACTCCGGGTTTCAAGGATAGAGACGCGGCGAGCACCCGAAGCACAGCGCCGTGATGAGCACCAGCGAGGGGGCTGAGATCGACTCTCCCCTTCAACCCATCTCTCGCACGGAAGACGAAGTACGCCTCCTCGTTGACGAGACGGTGTACAGCCGGGAAGCGGTGCTCCGTGCCTGCTACTGGTTCACGGATCGCGCTTACCTCTTCGTCTCCCGGTCAGGTCCCGAACGACTCCTTGTCTCGATCCGCGCCAAGGCAGGTGGGGCTTACGTCGATACCATGGCAGGAGACTTCGCCAACGCCCTCATCGACCAGCAAGTGCGTCAGGAGATCGAGCGGGAGACCTCGCGCGTTCGGGAGCTAATCGTTGCGAAGGCGTTCGCGGAGGGGAACCTCTTGGACGACCCGCCGGTCGGAGACGACCGCGATCCTGTTGAAGTCGCTCGTTCGCAACCGCCAGGCAACATCGCGCCATCCACGCACGGCCCATGAGCAGTTTGCATCGCGCGGATCGGGTTCTGACCCACGACATCTACGATCCAGCGTCCATCGCGCGCGCCATCGAAGACTACCGACCCCATCTCACAGTCCGCGTTCTGAAAGCAGATGCGCACGATACGCTCATTTCACTTGCCGTGCTGAGCGGCGAGGAAGCTCCTGAGCAAGTCATCAGCGAATTTCTCAACTACGCGCTCGACCTGTCGGTTCGAGCGATTCTCGGCGCTGCGTAGCGCCAGGCGTTGACGGTGCCGAGGCGCTTCCAGCCACCTGATGCCTACGGGCATCCTCCCGCGACCTATCATCTCCTTCCCTTCCGCTTCATCGCACTCGATTCGGAGCGGGAGATACTCGTCAACGAAGCTGGCGAGTACCTGATCGCGCCGAGCGGCACCGCCCGCGCGGCTGTCCGCCGCGTGCTCGATCCTCGCTCTGATCTCTATCGGCGGCTTCGCGCACGTCACTTCGTCTTTGACGATCAGTCCTCGCCGCTTCTCGACATCTTGGCGACGAAGTATCGCACCAAGCGGAGCTTCCTCGATGGCTTCACGAAGCTCCACATCTTCGTCACCACCCTGCGCTGTGAGCACTCGTGCCACTACTGTCAGGTCTCCCGCCAGAGTGCCGACCGACTCAAGTACGACATGACGGAGGAAACCGCGCTCCGTGCGCTCGACCTCATGTTCCGAAGCCCGGCACCCCACCTCACGCTCGAATTCCAGGGTGGTGAACCTCTCCTCAACTTTGATCTTATCCGCTTCATTGTCCCGCGTGCCAAACAGCGCGCCGCTGCTCTCGGGAAGGGGCTCGACATCGTCGTCGCGACCAACCTCGCCCTGGCGACGGACGAGATGCTCTACTACTGCCGGGATGAGGGGATCGATATCTCCACGTCCCTCGATGGTCCGCCCTTCATCCACAATGCCAACCGTCCTCGACCGGGCGGCAACAGCCACGAGCTAACCGTCCGCAACATCCAGCGGGCGCGGGACATCCTTGGTATCCAACGCGTCGCGGCGCTCATGACCACCACGCGTCTGTCCCTCGACCACCCGACCGAGATCATCGACGAGTACGTTCGACTCAACTTCCGCTCGATCTTCCTGCGGAGCATCAGCCCCTACGGGTTCGCCCTGCGCACGCGCGCCAAGACGGGCTACGAAACGGAGCGCTTCCTCGAGTTCTACCGGAAGGGTCTCGAGTACATCATCGACCTGAACCGCCGAGGCATCGATTTTGTTGAGGTCTACGCAAAGCTCATCCTCACAAAGATCATGACTCCGTTCCCGACTCGCTTCGTAGACCTTCAGTCGCCCGCCGGGGCGGGCATCTCGGTTGCCGTCTACAACTACGATGGGGACGTCTACGCCTCCGATGAGTCGCGGATGCTGGCTGAGATGGGGGATAAGCGGTTCCGCCTCGGCAACGTGCATCAGGACGACTACGAGGAAATCTTCGGCGGCGAACGCCTCATCCGCACGACTCAAGACTCAGTGGTGGAGTCGCTGCCGGGGTGCGCCGAGTGCGCATTTCAAACCTACTGCGGTGCGGACCCTGTGTTCCACTACGCGACGCAGGGTGATCCGGTCGGCCACCGCCCTACAAGCGACTTCTGTCGCAGGAATATGGGGATCATCCGGTATCTCTTTTCGCTCTTGGCGAGCGAGGATACTGATCTTCACCGCATCCTGTTCGCCTGGATTCGCGAACGCAGTGTGCAAGACATCCTGGCCGAGGCGGCTGCGTGATCGACCTCAGCACATACGGTCGGCCGGTCCGCTTGGAGCGGCGGCTAGTCGGAAGAGTGACACGGATACCGGAACCGGACACAGCGTGCCGGGAAGACTTGGTGCTCGTCAGCGACGCGCCTGCGGAGGCTTGGGGTGATCTCGCAGGCTACCGGGCCCTTCTCACGACCCGCTCCCTCGCGGAGTGTTCGGGCGTCCTTGAAGCAACGTCCCTTCCCGTGATTTGCGAAGCCAAGCAAGTTGAACACCTCCGCACCGGGGATGTCATTGCCCTGGCCCCACGAACGGGGCACGTGCGCACCCTTCTCCGTCCAGAATCACCGAACAACGCCCTCCTCGTGACGGAGCGGTGCAACAGCTACTGCCTCATGTGCTCTCAACCGCCTATCGACCGGGAGGACTTTGATCTCGTAACGGTCAACATCGAGGCCCTCCGGCTCATCAAGCCGGCTCCAGCGACCCTGGGAATCACGGGAGGAGAGCCCACCCTCCTCGGTGAGCATCTCTTCCGGCTCCTTGCGGAGATGAGGCGCTGTCTACCCAGCACCCACGTCCACATGCTCACGAACGGCAGACGCTTTGCCTGGCAGGACTTCACGGCACGTTTTGTCGCGGCGCGCCATCCACATCTGACCCTCGGGATTCCGCTCTACGCCGACAACGCCCCCGACCACGACTATGTGGTCCAGGCGCGAGGCGCCTTCGATCAGACGATGCAGGGCTTGCACCAACTCGCTCGCTTTGGCCAACCAGTTGAGATTCGTGTCGTCCTTCATGCGCTTACGGTTCCGCGACTGGTTGACCTCGTGGAGTTTATCTACCGCAATTTACCGTTTGCCGCCCACGTCGCCCTGATGGGGTTAGAGATCACCGGATTTACCAAACCGAATCTGAAGATTCTGTGGATTGACCCCTATGAATACCAGGCAGAGTTGCGACGCGCCGTCGAGTATCTCGCTTTGCGCGGAATGAACGTCTCCATCTACAACCATCCCTTGTGCGTCTTGCCCGGCAGCCTGTGGAAGTTCGCCCGGAAGTCCATTTCGGACTGGAAGAACATTTATCTCGACGCGTGTAAGCAGTGTGCCGTGCTGGAACGGTGTGGTGGCCTCTTCAAGTCGGCTGAGCACCAGCACAGCGCTCACATCCGTCCGATTCCTTCCTCCGTAGCGTGCGAGGCGCTCCATCCCCCGCGAACTGCTTCGCGCGAAATGGCAGTCCGGTCCGCGTAACGGGGAGGACCGGCTGTGGAAGCAGAGCAGCGCCGTCCTCAAGGCCGCCGAGGCGAGGCAGAAGGTCGCCGCGCGGCGCCGCAAGCTCGGTATCACCCAGCAGCCCTGCTAGGTAGCAGGCGCACGCAGAGGCCCGGAGGGCCACGCACCGAGAACGGAACAGGCCGAGGTAGCCGCGGTCCTATGCGGTCTTCTCGCGCTGGAGCTCCGTTCAGGACACGCGCCGAGGGGCCAGCTTGCGGGCCGATGCTTGCCTGCGATAGGAGTGGAGCCTTGGCGCGGCTCGGCTCGTGAGGCGCGGCCGGCCAGATAGAATCAAGGAGGAGACGATGGCCGGCGAGGAGCTGAAGAGGGAGCTCGAGTACTTTGAGGAGCGGAAACCCGAGCTGCTTAAGTTGGAAGTGCTCAGACCTGATCCGACAATGTGCTAAACGGTCCTCGGTGTCCTTGCCCGCGATGAGCGGGGGAAGCGAAGGAGGGAGCCGAGGATGAGCAAGGACCAGAAGGTCATCAAG
>Ga0070741_10013515_pt1 | contig 14383 bp, 6 predicted proteins | sample Coa_R1_4_FD_66440 | JGI IMG/M metagenome (GOLD analysis project Ga0070741, IMG submission 66440) | Surface soil microbial communities from Centralia Pennsylvania, which are recovering from an underground coalmine fire - Coalmine... | ecosystem: Environmental > Terrestrial > Soil > Unclassified ...
CGTGCTCGCCGCTGCTGCTGCGCAGCAGCGACTGCGCGCGGCACGTGCTTCGCTCGATTCGTCGCTGGCATCCTCGCGCAGACGCGAGGAGCGCTCCTCAACGCCGGCGAAAAACTGTTTTTGCGCCCACCCGCTCCATTCCGCTGAGCAGCCTGCGGCAACATGCCGCAGGAGAGGATCGTTACTTTTTGGAGAGGGCGGCGGCGATTTCCTGGCGGATGATGGTGGCGAGATCGACGGGGGAGGGGAGGACGGCGGCGCGCGCGCGTTTGGGATCGTAGACCTCGACGTCGGCGCCGGGGGGAGCGGGGGCGCAGGCGACGACGGTCTTGGGGGCGGTCGCTACGGCGGAGGACGGCTTGGGGCCGAGGCCGGCCTTGGCGCGGGCGTCGAGCAGCGACGGAAGGACCGCGGACGGCAGCGGGCGCGCGCCGCCGAGCTGCCGCGCCACCAGCGCGATGCGCGCGAGGTGCTCGACCAGCTCGAGGCGCAGGTACGCCGTCTCGACGTCGGGCCCCCACGCGAGCACGCCGTGGCCGCCGAGCAGCACGGCGTCGTGCGCGGCGACGAACGGCGCCAGCGCCTGGCAGGCGGCCGGCCCCGGCGCGGCGAACGGCACCGTCGGCACGCCCGCGCCGAGCGACACCACCGCCTCGGCGAGGAGCGGCTCGGACAGCTCCACGCCCGCCACCGCGAAGCCGGTCGCCGTCGGCGGATGCGCGTGCACCACCGCGTTCACGTCGGCGCGGTTGCGATACACCGTGAGGTGCAGCCCGATCTCGGAGAACGGCTTGCCGCGCCCCGAGACGCGCGCGCCGCTCTCGTCGACGATCAACAGCGAGTCGGCGCGCACCGCCGCCTTGGACGTCGCCGTCGGCGTCGACAGGTAGCGCCCCGTCTCGAGCTTGAACGTGAGGTTGCCGTCGTGGTTGGCCACCCAGCCGCGCGCGTGGAGCCGCTGCGCGTAGTCGGCCAGCTCGGCGCGGCGCGCCGCCTCACTCATGATCCACCGCGTCGACCACTCCGACGATCAGCGAGCGGATCGGCACCTGCGCGCCCAGCTTGAGCAGCTGCCGCGCGCCGTTTCCCTCCTGGTTCACCAGCACCGTGTCGCCCGCGCCCGCCTGCACCAGGTCGACGGCCAGGAACGAATCGCCGACGGCGCGCCCGGTCTCGTCGACGGGCTGCACGATGAGCAGCTTGCGCCCGTCGAACGTCGGGTGGTGCACGGTGGCGGTCACGCTGCCCTCGACGCGGCACAACTTCATTTGCGCGCACCGTTCGCGGGCGCGTGCACGTCGTCGACGATGCCGATGATCGCCGCGTCGACCGGCACGAACCACGGGTCGAGCGCCAGCGCCGCCTCGCGCGAGCCGACGAGGTAGACGAGATCGCCGTGCCCCGCGCGCACGGTGTCGACGGCCACCTGGTCGGCGCCGGTGCGCGCGAGCTTGTGATCGAGCGGCGTGACCACGAGCAGCTTCTTGCCCTCGAGGCCCTCGTACTTTTGCGTCGCCACGACGGTGCCGATGACTTTTCCGAGATACATCGAGCGCGGACTTTACACTATTTCGGCGCCAGCTTCGTGCGCAGCGCCGCGTAGTCGTCGCTGACGGCGAAGCGGGCCAGCTCGCGCAGCGCCTCGCCGTCGCCCTCGGTGGTGAGCACGCGCGCGGCGGCCACCACGTCGCCGCACGCCACCAGGCCGGCGCGGTTGCCGGTGTGCTGCACCGCGCGCCGCCAGCGCGCCGACGAGAACTCGGTGTCGGCGTGCTCGGTGAACAGCTCGGCCAGCCGCTTGGCGACCTTGTACGGCAGCGCGCGTTTCCAGCGCGCGGCCTCGTCGTCGCGCCCGCCGGCGTCGTTCTCCAGGCGCCGTCGCGCGTGGCGCGGATGGAACGCGCGCAGGATGGCCGCCAGCAGCCGCGTGAACTGCTCGCGGTCGAGCGCCGCCGCCAGCACGTACTCGGGCCGCGCGATCTCCAGCGCGCGCCCGAGGAGAAAGCGCACGTCGGCCAGCGAGCGCCCGGCGGTCAGCGACGGGCCGACCACGATCGCCGTCGGCGGGTGCGCCACCAGCTCGACGGTGGTGTGCGCCGGATCGTTCTTGAGGTAGAGGCCGGTCTTGCGGTTGCCGAGCGCCAGCGAGCAGCGCGAATAGGCGCGCGCGAGATCGCTGTCGCCGACGGGCGAGACGCGATCGCCCGCGCCCACGCTGAAGTGCGCGAGGTCGGGCGCCTTGTCGCCGCCGGTGCCTTCCCACAGCGCGGCGAACACCGGCGCCAGCGCCAGCGCGTCGGGGTGCGCCAGCGCGGCGTGATCGTCCTCGTCGAGCGAGCCGACCGGCCCATCGTCCGCGCGCCCGGTCTCGCGCGGCGACGAGTCGGAGAGCGCGCGCCGCTCGTCGTCGGAGATCGCGCCCGCCACCGCCAGGAGCTCGAGGTAGCGGCGCCCGCCGTCGCGCGCGCCCGTGCGCTGATCGATCCGCGCCATCGCGCGCAGCGACGGGACGTGCAGCGGATCGTCGGCGAGCAGGACGCGGCGGTGCGCGCGCACCACGTCGTCGTGCGCCGCATCGTCGCCGTAGCGCGCCAGCAGCGCCTCGCGCAGGCCGCGCCGCGACGGGTCGGCCTCGAGCGCCTTCTCGAACGCCTTGACCGCGCCGCCGCCGTCGCGCAGCCGCTCGCGGCACTCGCCGAGCCGCATCCACAAGGTCGCGCGCGCGGCCGCGCCCGCCGCGTCGGGCGGCGGCAGGAGCCCGAGCGCGCGCGTCAGCAGCTGCGCCGCCTCGTCGTCTTTGCCCTCGGTGACCAGCATCGCCGAGAGGCCGGCGAGCGCCTCGTGATCGAGCGGCTGAATTTCCAGCGCGGTGCGCAGGCGCGCCTTGGCGGCGTCGGTGCGGCCGAGCGCGGCGTCGAGCGACGCGGTCTCGCGCAGGCGGCGCGCGCGCTCGTCGGGCGGCGCGTCGCGTTCGAGCAGCCGCGCCGCGGTCTGCGCCGCGCGCTCGAGCTGGCCCGACTCGCGCTCGAGCCGCAGCGTGCGTTCCAGCAGCGCGTCGGAGGCGCCGTCGCCCGCGGCCTCGAGCGCGCGCTCGAACGCGGCGCAGGCGCGCGGCACGTCCTTCAGCTCCGAGAGGATCACCTCGCCGAGCCGCTCGTGACGCTTGGCGCGCTCGACCAATTCTTCGGTCGCGCCCGCCTGCCGCTCGAGCAGATCGACGGCGCGCGGCAGATCGCCGGCTTCGATCGCGCGCTCGGCGAGCAGGCCGAGCGCGGCCACGTGGCGCGGATGAATGCGCACCGCCGCCTCGACCAGCGGCAGCACGCGCTCGGGCCGCCGCAATTTCAACTCCGCCAGCGCGGCGTGATACAGCGCCTCGCCCGCCTCGACGGCGAGCCCGGCCAGCGACGCGGTCTCGGGATGCTCGGCGAGCGGCGTCAGGTACTGCGCCGCCTCGCGGAAGCGGTTCGCCTTGAAGCGGTTCTCGCCGAGCCGCAGCCGCGTGCGCAGATCGTTCGGCAGCAGCCGATCGGCCTCGAGCAGCGCCGCGTACGCCTCGTCGTCGCGCCCCTGCGCTTCGGCGGCGTCGGCGAGCCGGCGGTGCAGCTGCGCTGCGACCTCGGGCGGCACGCCGTCGCGCACCGCCGCGTCGCGCACCAGCGCCTCGACCTCGTCCCAATTTCCCGAGCGCGCCGCCACGTCGGCGAGCCCGTGGATCGCCTGCGGGAAGCCCGGCACCTGCCCGAGCGCCTCGCGGAACTGGTGCGCCGCGCTGTCGAGATCTTCGCGGCGCAGATGCGAGAAGCCGATCGCCGCCTCCAGCTCGGCGCGGCGCGCGGCCGCCGGCGCGCGATCGCCTTCGAGCGCGAGCTCTCGACGGGCGAGCGCGTCGGCGGCGTTGTCGTGCCCGAGCCGCCGCTCGATGGCGCCGAGCGCCGAGAGCGCCTGAAGCGACAGCGCGTCCTTCTCGAGCGCGCGTTCGAGATCGCGCTTGGCGCTTTGCGCGTCCTGCCGCTTCTCGTCGTGCACGCGCGCGGCGTCGACGAGCGCGCGCACCGCCTGCTCCACCGACGGCGCCACCTCGGCCTCGCGCTCGCGCGCCGCCGCGTAGCCGTCCCAGTCGGAGCCGCCCTCGCGCAGCCGCGCCAGCTCGGCCAGCGCCTGCGGATCGTCGGCGTGCAGATCGAGCGCGCGCTCGAGCGTGCGCTGCGCGCCCTGCGTGTCGCCCGAGTCGGCCTCGAGGCGCGCCACCTCGACGAGCAGCCGCACGCGCTCGACCACCGGCACGCCGCGCCGGCCGGCCGCGGTCGCCTGCTCGCGCAACACCTCGAGCTGCTCGTCGCGCTTGCCGGCTTTCGCCAGCGCGTCGGCCAGCCGCACCGGGATCTTCTCGTCGTCGGGGCGCAGCCGCTTGAGCTGGCGCAGCACCTGCGCGGCGGCCTCGAAATCGCCGATCCGCTCGGCTAAAAGCGAAGCGCGCTTCTCCAGCAGCTTGGCGCGCCCCTCGGGATCGGCGGTGGCGCGCGCGGTGCGGCGCGCGTACAGCGCCTCCAGCTCGCGGTGCCGGCCGAGCTTTTCGTAGAGCCGTTCGAGCGCCTCGTCGGCGCCGGCGTCGTTCGGATCGGCGTCGTGCAGCGCCGCGTACGCCTCGATGGCGCGATCCGGCAGCTCCAGCTCCTTCTCGAAAATTTCGCCGACGCGCCGCCGGAGCTCGCGCGCGCGCGCCTGGCCCGCCGGGCCGCCCGCGTCGGCGAGATCCAGCTCGCGCGTCAGCGCCTCGATCACCTTGGACCACTGCCCGACGCTCTCGTACAGCCGCGCCAGCTCGGCGAACGACTGCGCGTAGTCGGGCGCCTCGTCGGCGACGCGGCGCCACGCGCTGATCGCCTCGTAGGTGTTGCCGAGATCTTGGTAGACGTGCGCCAGCTCGATGGCGCGCAAGCGGCGCGGCTCGCCCGGCGGCATGCGCTCCATGAGCCCGCCCATGCGCCGTTCGAGCAGCGACGCCAGCTCCGGCAGCCGCCGGTTCTGGCGATACATCGTCTCCAGTTTTTCCAGCGCCGGCTCGAAGTCGGGGCGCATGCCGAGCGCGCGGTGCAGCCGCTCCTCGGCGTCGCTCGACTGCTGCTGGCGATTGAGCCGCACATCGGCCGAGTCGAGCAGCAGCCACACCGCCTGCTCGGGCGAGCCCGTCGCTTCCACCGCCTCGTCGAGCACCGCCACCAGCTTGTCCCACGCGCCGGTGCGCTCGGCCAGCCGCTCGAGCGCGGCGCGCGCCTCGGCGTTGGCCGCGTCGATGCGGAACGCGGTCGCCAGCGCCTCGAACGCGCGATCGAGATCGCCCGCGCCGCGCTCCCACATGTCCGAGACTTTCAGGAGGTGGCGGAAGCGCGTCGCCTCGTCGGGCGCCGGCAGCGTGAGCTGCACCATAGCCAGCTCCTCCCACGCCGAGTGCTTGCCGGCGAAGTGCTGCGACGGCAGCGGCGGCGGGCCGGCGGCGGCGCGCGAGGGGCGCGTACCCGGCAGCGGCGGCGGGCGCATGACCGACGCGACGTCGGAGAGCGAGAGATCGATCGTCGAGTCGCGCTTGTGCGGCACCAGGTCTTCGATCGAAAGCTCGACGGTGGAGTCGCGCCGCGGCGGCTTGCCCGACTTCACCGCGATCGGCGGATCCTCGACGATGGCGTCGTCGAGCTGGATCTCGAGCGTGGTCTCCTGCTTCGGCGGATGCATCGGATCGTACGGCTTCTTCGCCGACGCCGACTGCGCCTTGACCGCCTCCACCTCGCCGATCGCGCGCGCCAGCCGCCACAGGTGATCGCGGATGCGCTCGTCGTCCGGCTGGAGCTGCATCGCTCGCAGGTACGCGCGAAACGCGCGCAGCGGATCCTTCACCTTCTCCTCGACGAGCGCGGCCGCCTCCATCGCGATCGCCAGCTTCTCTGCGGCCGGCGCGCGGTGGAAGCGGAAGCCCTCGATCGCCAGCGCGTCCTCCCAGCGGCCGGTGGCCTCCGCCAGCCGGCGGATCTCGCCGAGCAGCGCGCCGTCGTCGGGATCGATCTGGAACGCGCGCAGGATCTCGTCGAGCGCGCCCGACGCGTCCTTCATGCGCTGCTCGCGCACCTGCGCGCGCCGCTGGAGCAGCTCGACGCGCTCGCCGCCGTCGGGCTTGCGCCGGATCAGCGTCTCGTAGACCTCGAGCAGCCCGGCCGGATCGGCGGCGCGCACGCTCAGCCGCTCCAGCTCGCCGAGGAGGCGCGTGCCGTCGGCGTCGAGATCGAGCGCGCCGCGCACCACCGCGAACGCGCGCTTGGGATCGTTCATGCGCTCGTCGGCGATCTGCGCCACCTGGAGCCGCGCCTCGAGGCCGGGCTGGTTGGCGTAGACGGCGCACATGTCTTCCCATAGGGCGTGCGCCTCGGCCACGCGGCGCAGCTCGCCGATGGTGCCGTCCGATTTGTCGATCGCGTGCGCGCGCTTCAAGTACTCGAACGCGCGCGGCGGATCGTGCAGGTGCTCCTCGCAGACCAGCGCCAGCTCGAAGAGCAGCGCCAGCGACTCGGCGGAGTCGCGCCGCGCGTCGGCGAGCTGCAGGCGCCGCTCGTCGATCTCCACCATCCTGTCCCACTCGCCCGCCGACGAGTAGAGCGCGGCCAGCGCCGACAGCCCCTCCCAGTGCGTGGGATCGAAGTCGAGCACGCGCTCGAACGCCGACACCGCGCGCTTGGGATCGTGCGCCTCGTCGCGCCACGCGCGCGCGATCTCGAGCGCGACGGCGAGCTTGTGCTTCGGATCGGGCGTGAGGAACAGCTCGCGCTCGGCGACGCGCAGGCTGCCGTCGACGTTTCCGGCGAGCCGCTCGAGCTTGCGCAGGCGCGCGTGCGCCTCGACGTCGCGCGGCGACAGCTCCTCGAGGATCTGGCGCAGGAGCTGGATCGCGCGCGGGCGATCGTTGAGCCGCTCGTCGGCGAGCGCGGCGCGTTCGAGCGCGAGCGCGGCCGCCTCGTCGGGGCCGGCGTGCTGCTGGCGGCGCGCGAGCACCTCGTCGAGCAATTGCGCGTCGCCGCGCGAGCGCGCGAGCTTGGCCACCGCTTCCAGCGCCTCGCGATCGGTCGGCCGCCGCTCGAGCACCTCGCGCCACGCCTTGGCCGCGCGCGCCGGATCGCCCAGCTTGCCGTCGATGATGCGCGCGAACTTCTTCCACGGCTCGGCGCCGTCGGGACCCGCGGGCGCGCGCGCGAGCACGCGTTCGTAGGCGAGCGCGGCGTCGGCCCAGCGGCCCATCGCCTCGTAGACGCGCGCCACCGCGTCCTGCGCCTTGGCGTCGTTTTTGTCGAGCTTGAGCGCGCGCTCCAGCCGATCGGCGGCCTGCGGCAAATCGCCGCGCTTCTCGTAGAGCGCCGCCAGGCGGTGGTAGATCGGCGCGCGCTCGGCGGGGGTGGCCGACGCCTGTGCGTGCTTCTCCAGGATGCCGATGAGCGGCTCCTCGCCGTCGTCGCCCGACTGCTCGTAGGCGTGCTCGAGCCGCTTGAGCGCGTCGCGGTCGCCGGGCAGCGCCTGCAAAATCTCCTCGCACGCCCACACCACGCCGTCGACGTCGTCGAGCCGCTCGTCGTAGAGCAGCGCCACGCGCCGGAGCAGGTTGAGCCGCTCGACTTTCTCCTTCGCGATCTTGAGCTGGCGCCGGATCGTCTTCGCCACTTCTTCGACGTGGCCCTGGTGATCGTGCAGGTCGGCGAGCGCGCGATAGAGCGCCGGATCATCGGGGCGCAGCTCGATCGCCTCGTCGAGCAGCTCGGCCGCTTTGGCCAGTTCATGCCGCTCGCGGTGTACTTGGGCCAACCGCTTGAGCGTGTCGGCGCGCGTGGCCGCCGAGTCGGCGCCCGCCAGCTCGCGTTCGAGCGCGGCGGTGAGCGAGACCCAGCGCTCCTGCTTCTGCTGCAGGCGCTTGAGCTCGTGCGCGCCGCGCGCGGTCTGCTGGATCGCCTCGGAGCGGAGCCACGCGTCGGCGGCCGCGGCCACGTCGCCGGCCTTCTTCTCGTACAGCTCGGCCAGCTCGGCGAGGCGGCGCGGCTGCTCGTCGAACGGCGCCTGCTCGAGCGCGGCCTCGGCGTACGCCACGAGCTCGTCGTACGCGCGCCGCGCGGCCAGCAGATCGGCCAGCCGCTTGAACGCCTCGTCGTGCGCCGGATCGATCGTGAGCACTTCCTTGAGCGCGTTCTCCGCCGCGGCCGCGCCCTTGGGTCCGGTGCGCTGGTGCAGCGTCGCCAGGTCGAGCAGGTGGGGAATGCGATCCGGCCCCTCGACGAGCGACGCCTCGATCAGCCGCTGGCGAAAGTCGGCGAGCCCGGCGTGATCCTTGGCCGCCTCGAGCTGCGCCTCGATCTGGTGGATCACGTCGGTGGCGTCGTCGCCCTCGGCGTGCGCGGCCAGCGCCGCCTCGCGCGCCTCGTCGAGCTCGCCCGACGCGACCGCGAGCTGCGCCTGCTTGAGCGCGCGGTTCGGCACCGCCGCGTCGAGCCGATACAGCCGCTTGAGCTCGTCGGTGCGCCCGGCCTCGGCGTAGGCCGCCTCGAGCCGCGTCGCCGCGTCGACGTGAAACGGATCGGCGCCGAGCGCGCGCCTGAGGAACGCGACCTCGCCCTCGCGATCCTTTCGCCGGTGGCGCAGATCGGCCAGCTCGATGAACAGCTGCGCGGCGCGCTCGAGCCGCGCGGTCTGCGTCTCGTCGTCGGGCGCCTCGGGAAAATCGGGCGACACGTAGAGCGACGCCAGCAGCTCGCGCGCCGCCTCGTCGTCGGGCCGCTCCGAGAGCGCGTCCTCCAGCCGATCGGCCGCCTTCGCCGGATCGCCCATCCGCTCGGCTAAAAGCTTGCCCAGCGCCAAAAGGATCTCGGCCTTGCGCTCGCGCGAGACGCCGACCTCGAGCTCGACCTCGTACAGCCGCACCACCTGCGCCCAGTCGCCGAGCGCGCGGTAGATGCGCCGCCCCGAGTCGATCGCCGGCGTCGAGGTCTTGTCGAGCTTGAAGGCGCGCTGGTAGCGCTCCATGGCGCGATCGAGGCGGCCGAGATCGACCTCGTAGAGCGCGCCCAGCTCCAGCTCGATCGCCGAGGCCAGCTTCGGCTCGGTCGGGCCGGCGGCGGCGCGCTCCGAGGCTTGCAGGTACAGCTCGAGCGCCTGGAGCGCATCGCCGCGCTCGCGCGTGAGGCGCGCTGCTTTTCTCAGCGCGTCGGCGGCCGGCCCCCCTTGCCCGCGGCCCTTCTTGAGCAGCTCCTCGATCCCAGCCGAGCCGTCCGGCTCGCGGGGCGTTGTCGTCGGGGGCATCGCACCTCGCGCACACCCAATGCGCGGCAGGAGCGTACCATTTCTCATGGACTCGTGTCCTACTTCCGTCGCCTTGACAGCCCGAGGCGCGGAGCCGTAGGTTTCATGCTTTGCACATTGGCGCGCCATCCAGACCGGACGTATCTTTTCTCGTTGGCAGAGCGTTCGCGGTCGGGCTGTTTCTCGTCGCGTGCCGACCGGTACCCGTCGCGAAGACTGCGCCGCAACAAATGCCGGCCAAACCCGTTGAGCTCAGAAGGAGCCCGCCTCCCCCGATGAACGCCGCGTTCCGCTACCAGCTTCCGAACGGCCTGACCGTGGTCCTCCAGGAGAACCACGCGTCGCCCGTCGTGGCGTTTCAGGCGTGGGTCGGCGTCGGCTCGGCGGACGAGCCGCCGGAGCTGGCGGGCATCGCGCACGTGTTCGAGCACATGCTGTTCAAAGGCACGGCTCGCCGTGGCGTGGGGCAGATCGCGCAGGAGGTCGAGGGCGCGGGCGGCGAGATCAACGCGTGGACGTCGTTCGATCAGACGGTCTATCACTTGGTGCTGGCCAGCCGCTTCTTCGACACCGGGCTCGACATTTTATCGGACGCGCTGCAGAACTCGTCGTTCGATCCGGGCGAGCTCGAGCGCGAATTGAAGGTCGTGCTCGAGGAGGTCAAGCAGGGCGAGGACAACCCGTCGCGCGTGGCCACGCAGGCGATGTTCGGGACGGCGTATCAAAAGCATCCGTATCGCCGGCCGGTGATCGGCTACACGAAGACGGTCAAGTCGTTCACGCGCGAGCGGCTGCTCGATTTCTTCCGCCGCTATTACGTCGCCAACAACGTGACGCTGGTGGTCGTCGGCGATTTCGATCGCGCGCGCGCGCAGAAGAAGATCGCCGAGGCGTTCGCCGAGGCGAAGGCGCAGCCGATCACGCGGCCCGACGACGCGCGCAAGGAGCCGCAGCAGCGCGCGCCGCGCGTGGTGGTGACGACGCAGCAGGTGCGCGAGGCGTACCTGGCGATCGCGTTTCACGTGCCGGGGATCCACCACGAGGACACCGGCTCGCTCGACGTGGCGTCGATCATCCTCGGGCAGGGCGACTCGTCGCGGCTCACGCTCTCGGTCAAGCGGCAGGCGCAGCTGGTGAACGACGCCTACGCCTACTCGTACACGCCGCGCGATCCGGGGCTGCTGGTCGCGGGCGCGACCATGCCGACCGACAAGCTCGAGGCGGCGATGGACGCGCTGGCCGAGCAGGTGTTCCGCCTCGGCGTCGAGGACGTGACCGCGGAGGAAGTGCGTAAAGCCAAGGCGATCATCGAATCGGACGCGATCTATCAGAAGGAGACGGTGCAGGGGCAGGCGCGCAAGCTGGGCTTCTTCGAGACGGTCGCGGGCGGGCTCGACTACGAGGCCGAGTACAACCTGCAGGTGCAGCGCACCACGCCCGAGCGCATCCGCGAGACGGTGCGTCGCTACCTCACCGTCGAGAACGCGACCATCGCGGTGCTGTTGCCGAACGGCGAGGCATCGCGCGTCGCGCCGCTCGAGAAGTCGCTCGCCGATCGGCTGCGGGCGGCGTACGCGCGCGCCGAGGAGCGCTGGTCGCCGGCGAAACCGGCGCTGGCGCGCGAGGCGGCCGACGGCGGCGAGGTCGTGCGCGTCAAGTTGCCGTCGGGCGCGCGCCTCCTGGTCAAGCGCGATCGCTCGGTCGGCCTGGTGGCGATGCGCGCGGTGTGGATGGGCGGGCTACGCTACGAAGACGAGAAGTCGAACGGCGTGAACAACCTCCTCGCGGGGCTGGTCACGCGCGGCACGCGCACGCGCACCGGCGACGAGATCGCGCACGAGGTGGAGGGCATGGCCGGATCGATCGGCGGCTTCTCCGGGCGCAACTCGTTCGGCATGCGCATGGAGCTGCTCTCGCGGCAGTGGGAGCGCGGCCTGGAAATCTTCGCCGACTGCATCCTGAACCCGTCTTTCGCCGACGACGAGCTCGAGAAAGAGCGGCGCCAGGTGCTGGAGGAGATCCGCACGCAGGAGGACAACGTCTCGGCCGAGGCGTTCCGCCTGTTCTCGCAGACGCTGTACAAGAAGCATCCGTATCGCTTCGACATGTACGGCTCGGCGCAGTCGGTGGCGGGGCTGACGCGCAAGCGGCTGAGCGACTACTACAAGCGCTTCGTCGCGCCGGAGCAGATGACGCTGGCGATCGTCGGCGACGTCGATCCGGCTCAGGTGGTGGCGAAGGCGCGCGCGCTCTTCGGCGTGAAGTCGAAGCCGGCCGACCGCGCCGCCGTCGAGATCCCGGTCGACGCGCCGCCGAGCGAGGCGCTGCAGGTGTTCCGCTTCCAGAACAAGCAGCAGGCGCACGTGGTCTACGGCTTTCCCGGCTCGACGGTGTCGGATCCCGATCGCTTCGCGCTCGAGGTGCTGGCGACGATCTTGTCGGGGCAGGGCGGGCGGCTGTTCGTCGAGCTGCGCGATAAGCGCGGGCTCGCCTATCGCGTGAGCGCGTTCTCCGTCGAGGGCGTGGATCCCGGCTACTTCGCGGTGTACATCGCCACCAGCCCGCAGAACCTCGGCGTCGCGGTCGCGGGGATCCAGGACGAGCTGAACAAATTGATCGCCGAGCCGGTGCCGAAGGCGGAGCTGGAGCGCGCCAAGCGTTACCTCGTCGGCGCGCACGACATCTCGCTGCAGCGGCGCGCGGCGCTGGCGTCGACGCTGGCGTTCCACGAGTGCTACGGGCTCGGCTGGGACGAGTACCGCCGCTACGCGCCGGCCATCCTCGCCGTCGGCGCGGCGGACGTGCAGCGCGTGGCGAAGAAATATCTCGACCCGCGCCGCTCGATCCTCGCCACGATCAAACCCGAGGAGACGACGCCGGTGCTGGCGAAAGCCAAGGCGAAGACGACGCCGACGCAAAAAGCCGCGCGCGCGAATGGCGCCAAGCGCGGCGGCACTCCGCAGACGAAGTAGTACACTGAGAATCCGCGTGGAGCAGCCCGGCACAGATCCGCTGGTCGGCAGGCTCATCGGCGACCGCTACCAGGTGCTCGCGCCGCTCGGGCGCGGCGGCATGGGCGCGGTGTATCGCGTCGAGCACACGATGATGAAGAAGGAGCTGGCGCTCAAGCTCCTGCACCCCGAGCTGTCGCGGCTCGACGAGGTGGCCAAGCGCTTCGAGCGCGAGGCGGAGGCGGCGGCGCGGCTCGATCATCCCAACATCATCGGCGTCACCGATTTCGGGCGCACCGCCGACGGGCAGCTGTTCCTGGTGATGGAGCTGCTCAACGGCCCGTCGCTGGCGCAGCTGATCCGGCCGGGCGGCGAGGCGGGGCGGCCGCTCGGCGTACAACGATCGGTGGCGATCTTGCGGCAGGTGCTGCGCGCGCTCGACGCGGCTCACGCGCGCGGCATCGTGCACCGCGATCTCAAGCCGGACAACATCGTGCTCATCGAGCGCGACGGCGAGCCCGACTTCGTGAAGCTGCTCGACTTCGGCATCGCCAAGATCACGTCGCCGTCGAATGACTCGTCGTCGAAGGAGACGCTGACGCAGGCGGGCGTGGTGTTCGGGACGCCGGAGTATTTGTCGCCCGAGCAGGCGATGGGCGAGGAGGCCGACGGGCGCGCCGATCTGTACGCGGCGGGCGTGATGCTGTTCGAGATGCTGACCGGGCGGCGGCCGTTCGAGTCGGCGTCGAAGGTCGAGATCCTGTCGAAGCATTTGACGGTGCCGCCGCCGCGCATGAGGGACGTGGCGCCGGACGCGGGGATTCCCGACGCGCTCGAGCGCGTGGTCGAGCGCGCGCTGGCCAAGAAGCGCGAGGAGCGGTTCGCCTCGGCGGCGGAGTTTTTGTCGGCGCTCGACGGGAAGACGCTGAGCGCGGCGCGGCCGGCGGTGGGCGCGGGCGGTGCGCGCGTCGGCGCGGGCGGCGGCGGGCGCGAGGCGCTGCGGCAAATTGCCGCAAGGCTGGAGCGCGCCTGGCCCTACCTGGTGCAGCGCGCGCGCGAGGTGGGCGTGCCGTGGCCGCGCGCGTTCGTCGGCGGCATCGCGGCGGCGCTGGCGCTGATGGTGCTGCTCATGATCCTGGTGCGCCGCGACGCGCACCCGCCGACGCCCGAGCTGGCGATCGATCTCAAGCGGGTCGAGGCGCTGCTGGCGCGCGGCGAGCTGGTGCCGGCGCGCGCGGCGCTGCAGCAGCTCCTCGGCGCGCACCCCGAGTCGGCGCGCGTGCGCTACCTGTTCGGCAACCTCGACTACGCCGAGGGCGATCGCGAGCGCGCGCTCGGCGACTACCGCGACGCGCTCAAGCTCGACCACCACCTGCGCGACGACGCGATCCTGCGCTCGAACGTGCGCGCCATGCTCGAGCGGCGCAACGAAGGAATGGGCGCGGTGACGCTGCTCGCCGACGACGTGGGCATGCCGGCGCTCGCCGACCTGGTGGCGTGCGCCAAAGGTTGCAAGGACGAGCGCGTGCGCCGCCGCGCCGCCGAGGCCGCGATCAAGCTCGGCGGCCCGCAGCTCCTCGCCGAAGAGGGCAAACCGACCGTCGAAGTCTCCGATGCGCTGGAAGAGAAGCTGCGCACCGGCCGTTCCTGCAAGGAGCGCAAAGCCGCCGCGCTCGAGTTGATCGCGACCGGCGACAAGCGCTACGTCCCCGCGCTCAAGCAGGCGCGCGATCGCAGCGGCGGCTTTCTCGGCCTGCAGTCGGTCAACGCCTGCATGACCCGCGAGCTCAACGAAGCGATCCGCCGGCTGGAGGCCGAAAAGTGAAGATCTCGACGGCAAAACCGGCGGCGTCGCGTTGGAAGCGCGCCAACCTGCTGACCAGCCTGATGCTGGTGTTCCCGCTGTTCCTCGTCTACCAGGTCGGCGTGCTGGCGATCCCGCAGGTCTACAACGGCGCCGATCTGATCACGAGCCAGCTCCTGCATCTCCTGCACGGGCAGCTCGCGTACTACCTGCTGGCGAACGGCGTGCTGCTGCTCGCGTTCGTGATCCTGTTCCTGGTCATGCGCCGCCGGAACGAGTTTCACGCGCGCATGTTCGTGCC
>Ga0070741_10013516_pt1 | contig 14382 bp, 14 predicted proteins | sample Coa_R1_4_FD_66440 | JGI IMG/M metagenome (GOLD analysis project Ga0070741, IMG submission 66440) | Surface soil microbial communities from Centralia Pennsylvania, which are recovering from an underground coalmine fire - Coalmine... | ecosystem: Environmental > Terrestrial > Soil > Unclassified ...
CTTCGAGGCTCCCGTCTACGTGGCCTGGTCGCAGCGGAACCGATCCGCGCTCATCCGCATCCCGTTGTACAAGCCCGGCTCGGAGCAGGCGACGCGCGCCGAGCTGCGCTGCCCGGACCCGGCCTGCAACCCGTATTTGACCTTCGCGTGCCTGCTGCACGCCGGGCTCGAGGGGATCGAGAAGGGGTACGAGCTGCCCGACCCGATGGAGACGAACCTCTACCACCTCACGGCCGAGCAGCGGCGGGAGCGCGGCATCGTCTCACTGCCGGAGACGCTGGGCGAGGCGATCGACGAGCTCTCCCGCTCCGACCTCGCGCGCAAGGCGCTGGGCCCACACATCTTCGACCGCTACGTCGAGCTGAAGCGGAAGGAATGGGACGAGTACCGCGTCCAGCTCACCGACTGGGAGATGAAGAAGTACCTCGCCGTCCTCTAAGTCGAAAGTGCTTCGCACTTTCGACTTATGAAGGTTCCCGCTTCGCGGCTCTTGACGTCTGAGCGAAGCGTCGTTCTGCGCCGATCTCGCTGCGCGACGCCCAAAACGACCACGAGGTGCCGTTGGCACCTCGCAGTCGGCCGTCAGTTGGGCTCGCCTCCGCAGGGGACGAGCCACGCGGATTGTGTCACATCGCGCTAGATCTAGAGGAAGCTGCGGATCGCGTCGCGATCGACGCGGAGCTCGATCACGCCGCTGGAGCCGTCGATCTGACCGATCGTGTCGGCCGGGACGAGACGGCGGCGGCGGGAGAACAGGCCCGATTTGACGGAGAGCGCATCCGGGACGTCCGGCGCCGTGCCGTACATCGGGCACTCGACCTTGCCGACGAGCCGTCCGTGCCGGTCGGCGACGATGTAGCCGGCGGTGCGACGGAGGTCGATGGCGAGGGCGCTCATGTGACTGACGCTATGCCCGTCCTGCAAGGTTTTTTGCAGGGTGGCGGTAAAGGGTTTGTTAGGCCTGCGGCGGCGGAATGGATCGTCACGGACGCAAAGTTCGTGGCGGCGCCCTGTGGTCCTGCAGCGGCTAGAACTGGCGCGACCGGCTCGAGTACTCGAGCCGGTAGGGCGTCATCGGCTTCGGCGCCGGCGGCTGCCAGTCCGGATGGAACTGCTTCCGGTGCTCGGCCATCGACGCCTTCATCTTGCTCGGCGCCGAGACGCTCCATGTCTCCGTGCACCCGTCGATCTCGCATTTGAGCTGAACCGCGGCCACTGGGCACACCGTAGCTGCGCCGTACGATTGCCCGCGTGGAAGCGACCGAGCGGCATCTGCGCCTGCTGACCGAGACGACGTCTGCGGTCAACTCGACGCTCGACCTCGAAGAGGTCCTCCATCTCATCGCCACGCGCGTCGCGGAGGCGCTGCACGCGGACGCCTGCTTCGTCTACCTGTACGACGATCGCAGTGACGAGCTCGTCCTCCGGGCCACCTACGGGACGAGCGTCGAGGAGATGACCCGGCGACCGCGGCTTCGACCGGGTGAGGGGATCACGGGCAGCGCAGCGGCCGAGCGCTCGCCGGTGATGATTCCCGCGCAGGCGCACCTCGATCCACGCTTCAAGCTCTTCCCCAACCTGCCGGAGTCGCAGTACGAGTCGATCCTCGCCGTGCCGATCCTCGTCCATGGCGAGAAGCTCGCCGGCGCGCTCAACGTTCGCACGCGGGTCGCGCGCGAGTACGACGCATCCGAGATCGAGCTCGTCCAGGCGATCGCCGACCAGGTCGCCCAGACGATCGTCCACGCGCAGCTCTATGCGCAGGCCCAGCGGCGCGTCGCCGAGCTGGAGGCGCTCGCGCGCATCTCCGAGGCCGTGTCGGAGTCGCTCTACCTCGAAGAGTCGCTTGAGGCGATCGTGAAGACGACCATGGACGCCGTCTCGGCGACTGGAGCGGCCCTCGTGCTCGAGGACGGGCGCATCGCGTGGCCGGAAGGACGACCGGGCGCGCACGCGGTCCGCACTCCACTGCGCTGGCGGAGCCGCCAGATCGGAGAGCTCGTCGCCGATCGCGACGCGCCGTTCTCCGACGACGACCGCGCGCTCCTCGAGGCGATCGCGCATCACGCGGCCGTCGCGCTCGAGCACGGACGCGCCGTCATGCGCGGTGTGCTCGCGCAAGAGATCCATCACCGCGTGAAGAACAACCTCCAGACGGTCGCGTCGCTCCTGCGTCTGCAGTCGCGCGCGGAGGGCGTGGACCCACGCGAGGCGCTCGAGCATTCCGTCAACCGCATCCTCGCCATTGCCGCCGTGCACGAGGTGCTCACCGAGCAGCGCGACGAGGACGTCGAGCTCGCGGATCTCCTCGACCGCCTGCGCGCGATGCTCGTGCAGGGGCTCGCCGTCGGTCGCGACGTCTCGGCGAGCCTCGAACCGGTGTCGCTCGCCGGCCAGCGCGCGACCGCGCTTGCGCTCGTGTTCAGCGAGCTGCTCCAGAACGCGCTCGAGCACGGTGCGGGCAACGTCCGCATCGAGCTCGCACAGCGTGACGGCGACGTCGTGCTGGCGATCTCCGACGAAGGCCCTGGGCCCGGCGAGCCCGGAGCGGGAACGGGCCTCTCGATCGTGCGCGCACTCGTCAGCGACGAGCTCCGGGGCACGTTCGACCTGCGCAGCGACGGCGGGACGCGCGCCGAGGTCGTGTTCCCGGGATGAGGACGCAGGAGGTGATCATCGTCGTCCGGCGCGGCCACGAGCTGCTCGCCGTCCATCGCTCGCCGGAGAACGGCGCGTACTGGCACTGCGTCGCGGGCGGCGTCGAGGACGGCGAGACGTACGCGGAGGCCGCGGTGCGCGAGCTGCGCGAGGAGACGGGGCTGGCCGCCGAAGTCACGCCGCTCGACCACTCCTTCACCTACGAGGGCATCCGCGTCGAGAGCTTCCTCGCCGACGCCCCCGCAGGCTGGGAGCCCGAGCTCGACTGGGAGCATGACGACTACCGGTGGTGCAGCCAGGTGGATGCTGCCGATCTCATGTACTGGCCGGAGCCGGCTGCAGTGATCCGAGGCGTTTCGTGATCGAGCCGGCGCCGCCGTATCGCGGCGAGGGCCGGCACGCGCTCTGGCACGTGAGCGAGGACGCCGCGATCGAGCGCTTCACCCCGCGCAGCGGCAAGGTCTGGGCGATCGACACACGGCACCTGCCGCTGTACTGGTTCCCGCGCGAGTGTCCCCGCGCGACCTTCTGGGCCAATTCGGGCACGACCGAGGAGGACGTGGACGAGTTCCTCGGCGGCGACCGGAGCCACCGGGTCCACGTCGTCGAGCCGGAGTGGCTCGAGGCGTTGCACACGACGCGCGTCTTCGCCTACCGCCTGCAGCCGGTGACGTTCGAGCGCTGGGATCGCTTCTGGAACTCGTCCTCCACCGTCGAGCCGCTCGAGCGGGTGGAGCTCGGCGATCTCGTCGAGCTCCACGCGAAAGCGAACATCGAGCTCGCGGTCGACGACGATCTCCCGGCACTCTGGCAGCGCGTGATCGCGTCGACGCTCGACTTCAGCGGCATCCGGCTCCGCAATGCGAGCATGGCGCGGTGAGAATTCTGGTCGCCGAGGACGAGACGATCATCCGTCTCGACCTCACCGAGATGCTCGGACGCGCCGGCTTCGACGTCTGCGCCGAGGCTCGCGACGGCGAGGAGGCGGTCGCGCTCGCGCGCTCCGAAGAGCCCGACCTCGCGATCATGGACGTGAAGATGCCGAAGCTGGACGGGATCGAGGCCGCGCGGCGCATCCTCGACGAGCGCCCGATCCCGATCGTGATGCTCACCGCGTACGGCCAGGACGAGCTCGTGTCGCGCGCGGTCGAGGCCGGCGTCTTCGGCTATCTCGTCAAGCCGTTCCGCGAACAGGATCTCCTCCCGGCGATCGCCGCGGCGCGTGCCCGGCACGACGAGCTGCAGGCGGTGCGCGAGGAAGCGGAGTCGCTCGCCGAGGCGCTCGCGGCGCGCAAGGTGATCGAACGCGCGAAGGGGCTGCTCATGGAGAAGGAGAATCTGTCCGAGCAGGACGCATTCGCACGTCTGCGCAAGGCGAGCCAGGCGTCGGGCCGGCCTCTGAAGGTGATCGCGGAGGCCGTCGTCGCGACGCTTGGAGACGCCGCGTGAACGACAACGCGGCCCTCACGCGGCGCGTGTTCGAGCACGGATTCGGACGCGATCCGAAGGTCATCGCAGCGGCGCTGTCGCGCGACGTCGTATGGCGCGTTCCGGGAAACACCGTGATGAGCGGCGAGTACCGCGGCCCGCGCGCGGTCGTCGAGTTCTTGCGTCGCACGGGTCTGGAGACGAACGGGACCTACCGCAGCGAGCTGCACACCGTTCTCGCCGACGGTGAGTGGGCGATCGCCATCTATCGCGCGTACGGCACACGCAACGGCATCGATCTCGACGTCGACCAGGCGCTCGTCATCCGCTGCGAGGACGGCAGATGGAAGGAGATCACCGCCGTTCCCCTCGACTCCGCGTTCGATGCGTTCTGGGCCTGAGTCGTTCGATCACCCCGACGTGCAGGCGCTCGCGCAGGCGCAACAGGAGGAGATGCGCGGGCTGTATGGCGGCGAAGCCGACATCGGTCCGACGCGCGAGGCGGCGATGTTCGTCGAGCCCGACGGTGTCTTTCTGGTCGTCCGCGACGACGACGGCGCGGCGGTCGCATGCGGAGGCATCGCGCGCTTCGACGCCGAGCGCGCCGAGCTGAAGCGCATGTACGTCGCGCCGGCCGTCCGCGGGCGCGGGCTCGGGCGGCGCATCCTCGTCGAGCTCGAGGACGCCGCGCGGCGGCTGGGATACACCGCGGTCGTTCTCGAGACGGGCGACCGCCAGCCGGAAGCGCTCGGTCTGTACGAGTCGTCGGGCTACGAGCGGATTCCGTGTTGGCCGCCGTACGACTCACGCGCGCTCAGTCTGTGCTTCGAAAAGCGCCTCCCACCGCTCGAGTAGTGCCGAGAGCCCGTCGCGGGCGCGTTTGTGCGCGGCCAGGAGGTCGACGTCCGTCCAGTTGTCGGCGAGCCTCGCCTCCAGCTCTGCGACCTCCGCCTCGCGGGCCGCGATGTCCGCCTCGATCCGGTCGAGCTCCGCGGGCCGTTGCTTGACCTTCTGCGCTACGCGCCCGGGTTTCCTCGCTTCGGCCTTTCCAGCCTTGGGCTTGCTCGCGGCAGTCTGAGCACGCGCCGCGCGCTCCTCGCGGCGGCGGAGCATCTCCGCCCAGCCGCCGTCGTAGGCGTGCAGCTCGCCGTCCTCGATCGCAAGCGTCCGCTCGGCGATCGCGTCGAGCAGCGCACGGTCGTGCGAGACGAGCAGCACCGTTCCGGGAAACGCGTCAAGCGCCGCCTCGAGCGCTTCGCGGCTGTCGAGGTCGAGATGGTTCGTCGGCTCGTCGAGCACGAGGAAGTTCGCCCCCGACGCGACCGTCACCGCCAGCGCGAGTCGGCGTCGCTCGCCTCCAGACAGAACGGTGACCGCCTTCTCGTGCTCCGTCCAGCCGGAGAACAGGAAACGCCCCAGCAGCGACTGCGCATCCGGCCGCGAGAGGCCCGTCATCGTCTGCACGCACTGCAGCACGGATCCGCGCGTGTCGAGCTCCATCTCCTGCTGCGAGAAGTATCCGACCTGCACGCCGTGGCCGATGCGAATGCCGCGCTCGTTCACGATCGCCTCGAGCAGCGTCGTCTTCCCCGAGCCGTTCGGCCCTACGAGCGCGACGTGCTCGCCCCGCTCGAGCGCAAAGGTCGCATCGCGCAGGAGCACGCGCTCACCGATCTTCAGCTCGACCGCGTTGGCCTCGACGACGGTGCGCCCGCTGCGCGCCGGCTTGAGGAACTCGAAGCCGAGCGTGCGCTGCCGACGGCCGAGCAGCGCCACCTCGTCCGCCGCAGCCGCACGCTCCTGTTGCAGCCGGCCGATGTGCGTGAGCTTCGCCTGCGCCTGTGTCGCCTTGTTCTTCTTGGCACGGAACCGTTCGACGAAGCGCTCGAGCCGCGCGATGTCCGCGGTCGCGCGCGCAACTTCCTTCTGTGCATGGAGCGCGCGCGCCGCCTTCTCGCGCCGCCACACGTGCCACGGTCCTGGAAAGAACGTCGCGCGACCGGCGGTCAGCTCGAGCGTCGCCGTCGTCACGGCCTCGAGGAACCAGCGGTCGTGCGCGACGAGGATCACGGCCGCGTCGAGCGACTGCAGCTCGCGCTCGAGCCATTCGAGGCTCGCGACGTCGAGATGGTTCGTCGGCTCGTCGAGCAGCAGGAGATCGGGATCACCGCCGAGCGCGCGCGCGAGCGAGGCTCGCGTCAGCTCGCCGCCCGAGAACGTGCGCAGCTGCCGGTCGAGGTCGGCGTCCGCGAATCCGAGACCGCGCAGGACCGACGTGGCGCGGTCGCGCCAGCCGTAGCCGCCCGCGTGCTCGAGCCGCGCCTGCGCCTCGGCATACCGATTCAAGGTCGCCTGGTCGTGCGTGCCGGCCGCCATCGCCTGCTCGAGCTCGCCGAGCTCGCGCTCCAGCGCGACGAGGTCGCGCGCGCCGGAGAGGACGTACTCGCGCACGGTCAGGTCCTGGTCGAGCGGGGGGCGCTGGTCGTGCAGGGCGACTCGCGCCCCCTTCTCGAAGGCCAGCTCGCCGCCGTGCTTCTCGGTCTGGCCGGCCAGGATGCGGAGCATCGTCGTCTTCCCGGCGCCGTTCGGCCCGGAGAGCGCGACGCGGTCGCGCCGCTCGACGCTGAACGAGACGCCGTCGAAAAGTAACGATCCGGCGAGCTCCTTCCGGAGATTGGATCCGATCACGACGGCCATGACGCACCAAGGGTAGTGCGGGGCATATCGTTCCCTCCGTGGCCAAGCCAGAAATCGAGCAGCTTTCGATCGACACGATCCGGACGCTCGCCATGGACTCCGTCCAGCAGGCGAACGCCGGGCACCCCGGGACGGCCATGGCGCTCGCGCCGCTCGCCTACCTCCTCTACACGGAGGTCATGGATCACAACCCGGCGAACCCGCACTGGCCCGACCGGGACCGGTTCGTCCTCTCGGCCGGCCACGCCTGCATCCTCCAGTACGCGACCCTCCACCTCGCGGGCTACAACCTCTCGCTCGAGGAGCTGAAGCGCTTCCGCCAGTGGGAGTCGCTCACGCCGGGGCATCCCGAGGTCCACCACACGGCCGGCATCGAGGCGACGACCGGGCCGCTCGGACAGGGATTCGCGAACGGCGTCGGCTTCGGCATCGCAGAGCGCTTCCTGGCCGAGCTCTTCAACCGGCCGTACGACGAGATCGTCGACCACCACACGTACGTCATCTGCTCGGACGGCGACCTGATGGAGGGCGTCTCGAACGAGGCCGCGTCGATCGCCGGGACGCTCGGCCTCGGCAAGCTCATCTATTTCTACGACGACAACCACATCACGATCGACGGCACCACGGCCATCTCGTTCACCGAGGACCGCGGCGCGCGCTTCGAGGCGCAGGGCTGGCACGTGCAGCACGTGAACGATGCGAACGACCTCGACGCGCTGCGCACGGCGATCGCGAGCGCGCAGGCCGAGACGTCCAAGCCGTCGCTCGTCATCGTCCACTCGCACATCGCGTACCCGGCGCCGCACGCGATGGACACGGCGAAGTCGCACGGATCCCCGCTCGGCGAGGAGGAGGTTCGCGCGACGAAGGCCGCGCTCGGGTGGGACCCCGACAAGAAGTTCTTCGTCCCCGCGGAGGTCGCCGCGCACATGAACGGCGTCGAGCGCGGCATCGCGCTCGAGGAGGCCTGGCAGCAGAAGCTGAGCGCCTGGTCGACGAAGTATCCGGGCCTGCGCGAGCGCTGGGATCAGGCTCAGACCCGCAAGCCGATACCGGGGTGGGTCGAGGCGCTGCCGCGGTTCGAGCCGGGCGAGAGCTTCGCGACCCGTGACATCGGCGCCAAGGTGATGGAGGCGATCAAGCCCTTCACGCCGACGATGGTCGGCGGCGCCGCAGACCTCGTCGAGTCGACGAAGACGGAGTTCAAGGGCGGAGGGCTGTTCAGCGCGACGCACGCGGGCCGCAACATCGCCTTCGGCATCCGCGAGTTCGCGTCCGGCGCGATCGTCAACGGCATCTCGCTGCACGATGGGATGCTGAAGCCGTACAGCTCGACGTTCCTCATCTTCAGCGACTACCAGCGCAACGCCGTGCGCCTCGCGGCGTTGTCCAACCTGCAGTCGCTCTACGTGTGGACGCACGACTCCGTCGGGCTCGGCGAGGATGGGCCGACGCACCAGCCGGTCGAGCACTACGCGTCGCTGCGTGCGATTCCCAACCTGTGGTTCATGCGCCCGGCCGACGCGACCGAGACCGTCGGCGCGTGGAAGGTCGCGCTCGAGCGGGAGGACGGCCCGGTCGGCATGGCGCTCACACGGCAGAAGGTGCCGACGCTCGACGGGACGACGATCGAAGGCGTTGCGCGCGGCGCATACGTCGTGCACGACAGCGACGAGACCCCGGAGCTGATCCTCATCGCGACCGGTTCCGAGGTGGCGGTGGCGGTCCAGGCGGCGAAGCAGCTCGATGTACCGACGCGCGTCGTCTCAATGCCGTGCTGGGAGCTGTTCGAGGCGCAACCGGCGGACTACCGCGAGGAGATCCTCCCCGCCGACGTCAAGGCGCGGGTCTCGATCGAAGCCGGCGTCAAGCTCGGGTGGAAGCAGTGGGTCGGCGACGACGGCGACTCCATCTCGATCGAGCACTTCGGCGCGTCCGCTCCGGGCGACGTCGTGCTCGAGAAGTTCGGCTTCACCGCCGACAACGTCATCGCGCGCGCGCTCGCGCTGCGCGAACGCGTGTCGTGAACGTCGCCGTCGCCTTCGATCATCGCGGAGTGCATCTACGCGATGCGGTCCTCGAGACGCTGCGTGCGGAGGGCCACGAGATCGTCGACCTCGGCACCGACACCGACGCCGTGCGGATCGACTACCCCGACAAGGCCCGCGAGATCGGCGAGGCGATCCTCTCCGGCCGCGCGGAGCGCGGCGTACTCGTGTGCGGCTCCGGCGTCGGCGCGGCGGTCGCCGCCTGCAAGGTGGCAGGCATCCGCGCCGCGATCTGCCACGACGGGTACTCCGCGCACCAGGGTGTCGAGCACGACGACATGAACGTGCTCTGCCTCGGCTCCGAGGTCGTCGGGCCGAGCCTGAGCGCCGACCTCGTGCGCACGTTCCTCGGGGCGACGTTCCTCAACGAGGGCCGCTATGTGGACAGGCTGAAGAAAGTCGAAGCGATGGAAAGGGCGATGGCGAATGGCTGACTCGAACCTGCACGAGCTCTCGAAGCACGGCCAGTCCGTGTGGATCGACTACCTCTCCCGCGACATGCTCGAAGAAGGAGAGCTGGCGCGGATGATGCGCAAGGACGCCGTCGTCGGCGTCACCTCGAACCCGACGATCTTCCAGAAGGCGATCTCGCACGGCGACCGTTACGACGAACAGCTGAAGGACCTGCTCGCCGAGGAGACGGACCCGAAGGAGATCTTCCTGCAGCTGTCGGCGCGCGACGTGGAAGCTGCGCTCGACCTGCTCGCACCGGTGCACGAGAAGACCGGCTACGACGGCTTCGTCTCCTGGGAGGTGGACCCGACGCTCGCGTACGACCGGGAGGCGACGTTCGCCGAGGCGATGCGGCTGCACGCCTGGCTCGACCGTCCCAACCTGTACGTGAAGATCCCGGCGACGAAGCCGGGCCTGGGCGCGATCGAGGACTGCGTCGCGCACGGGAAGAACATCAACGTCACGCTCATCTTCTCGCTCCAGCGCTACGCAGAGGTCGTCGAGGCGTACATCCGCGGCGTCGAGCGGCTCGTCGCCGGCGGCGGCAGCCCGAAGGGCGTGTACTCCGTCGCGAGCTTCTTCGTGTCGCGCGTCGACACGGAGGCGGACAAACGGCTGGAGGCGATCGGCTCCAAGGACGCACTCGCATTGCGGGGGAAGTTGGCGGTCGCGAACGCGAAGCTCGCCTACGAGCACTACCAGGAGGCGTTCTCGGGGCCGCGCTGGGACTTCCTCGCCGGCAAGGGTGCGAACCCGCAGCGGTGCCTGTGGGCCTCTACCTCGACGAAGAACCCGGAGTACCGCGACGTGCTCTACGTCGAAGAGCTGATCGGCCCCGACACCGTGAACACGATGCCGGAGGAGACGATCGACGCGTTCCAGGACCACGGCGAGGTGCGCGGCGACACGGTGAAGAAGGGCGTGAAGAAGGCGCATGCCCTGCTCGACGACCTGGCGAAGGTGGGCGTCGACTACGACGACGTGACAGAGACGCTCGAGCTCGAGGGCGTGCAGAAGTTCGCCGACTCGTTCGCCGAGCTGCTCGACGGCGTCACGGGCAAGCGCGAGGCGTTGACGGCCGCGTGACCGAGCGCTCGAACCTCATCGACCGCATCTGGGAACGCGACCCCACGGTCTGGACCGGAGCGGACGAGGCGAAGTGGCTCGGGTGGCTCGACGAGCCGCGGCGCATGCGCGAGCGCGTCGAGGACCTGCGTGCGTTCGCCGACGGTGCAAAGGCGGACGGGCTCGACACGGTCGTCCTGCTCGGAATGGGAGGCTCGAGCCTTGCGCCCGAGGTGCTGAGACGCACGTACGGGGCTCGCGCCCTGCACGTGCTCGACACGACGCATCCGACCGCGATCCGCGCGCTCGAGGAGCAACTCGATCTCGAGCACACGCTCTTCGTCTCGGCGTCGAAGTCGGGCTCGACGCTCGAGACGCGATCGCACTCCGACTACTTCTGGAAGAAGACCGGCAAGGGAGCACAGTGGGTTGCGGTCACCGACCCCGGTTCGCAGCTGGAGGGGCTCGCGAAAGAGCGGGGCTTCCGCGGTGTGTTCCACGGCGAACCGACGATCGGGGGCCGCTACTCCGCGCTGTCGCCGTTCGGGATGGTGCCGGCAGCGCTCGTCGGCATCGACGTCGATGCGCTGCTGCAGAGCGCGGAGAGCATGGCCGAGCGCTGCCGCAGCGACGAGGGAAATCCGGGGTATGAGCTCGGCGCCGCGTTCGGCTCGGGATGGAGCGAGGGACGCGACAAGATCTGCATCGCCGAGACCGACGGCGGCTTCGGCCTGTGGGCAGAGCAACTCATCGCCGAGTCCACCGGCAAGCTCGGCAAGGGTCTCGTTCCCGCGCCGGGCGAGTCGCCGGAGGGTCCCGACCGGCAGTGGGCGACGCCCGACCTCGACGGCGCAGCGACGCTCGGCGGCGAGTTCTTCCGCTGGGAGTTCGCGGTCGCCGTCGCCGCGACCTGGCTCGAGATCAACCCGTTCGACCAGCCCGACGTGCAGGCGGCGAAGGACAAGACGAACGAGGTGCTCGCGACGGGCAAGGATTCGCAGCTCGAGGCCGAGGGATCGATCGACGAGCTCGTCGCGCAGGCGCGCGAGGGCGACTACGCGTGCGTTCAGGCCTTCGTCGCGCCTTCGGAGGAGAACGACCGGCGCATCGCGCAGCTCGCCGGCGAGCTCCGCTCGCGCACCGGCTGTGTCGTCACGCACGGGTACGGCCCGCGCTACCTCCACTCCACCGGCCAGCTGCACAAGGGCGGTCCGAACACGGGCCTCTTCCTCCAGGTCGTCGACGACGGCGGCGAGGAGCTCGAGATTCCGGGCAAGCCGTTCGGCTTCCGCCGGCTCATCCGCGCGCAGGCCGCGGGCGACTTCGAATCGCTCAAGGAGCGCGGCCGCCGCGTCGCGCGCGTTCACATCGAGGAGAGTTAGATGCCCCATCCGCCCACCCTCGCACGCTCTGGCGGCTGCAAAGCTGCGTCCTTGCCTGGCTTGCTTTTCGCTCGCCGGAACTTCGCGATGGTGAGCGGAAGGAGCATCTGATGCAACTGGGGATGGTCGGCCTCGGCCGCATGGGGGCGAACATGACGGAGCGTCTGCGCGCGGCCGGTCACGATCTCAAGACGTTCGACCCGAACGTCGACTCCACGGCGTCGTCCCTCGAGGAGCTCGCGCAGCAGCTCGACGCGCCGCGGTCGGTCTGGTTGATGGTGCCCGCGGGCCTCGTCGACTCCGTTCTCCGCGACCTTGCTCCGCACCTCGCGGCCGGCGACACGATCATCGACGGCGGGAACTCGTACTACGTCGACGACCTCCGTCGCGCGGGCGAGCTGCGCGGGGAGGACATGCACTACGTCGACGTCGGCGTCAGCGGCGGCGTCTGGGGCCGCGAGCGCGGCTACTGCATGATGGTCGGGGGCGACGACGAGGCGGTCGGGCGTCTCGTCCCCGTGCTCGACGCGCTCGCGCCCGGAGTCGACACCGCCCCTCGGACCCTCGGTCGCGACGGCGATCCCGCGCCCGAGGAAAAGGGCTGGCTGCACTGCGGCCCGTCCGGCGCGGGTCACTTCGTGAAGATGGTCCACAACGGCATCGAGTACGGCCTGATGCAGGCGTACGCCGAGGGGCTCAACATCCTCAAGCACGCGAACATCGGCCTGCACGCGGTGGAGACGGACGCCGAGACGACGCCGCTTCGCAATCCCGACCACTTCACGTACGAGCTCGACGTCGGCGCGGTCGCGGAGGTGTGGCGCCGGGGCTCCGTCATCTCGTCGTGGCTGCTCGACCTCACCGCGCAGGCGCTGCACGGATCGCCGAACCTCGACGAGTACGCGGGCCGCGTCAGTGACTCCGGCGAGGGCCGGTGGACGGTGCAGGCGGCGGTCGAGGAAGGCGTCCCGGCGCCGGTCCTCGCTGCGTCGCTCTTCGATCGGTTCGCGTCGCGTGGCGAGGCGGACTGGGGGAACCGTGTGCTCTCCGCGATGCGGCACGCGTTCGGTGGCCACCTCGAGAAGAGCCCGGAGCAATGAGCGAGGCGACGATCACGCAGGACAACCCGCTGCTCGAGGGCCTCTCGTTCCGTCGCACGCCGGACCCCTGTGCGCTCGTCATCTTCGGCGCGTCGGGCGACCTCACGCACAAGAAGCTCATGCCCGCGCTGTACTCGCTCGCGTTCCGCCGGCTGCTGCCGCCCCGGTTCGCCGTCGTCGGCGTCGCACGAACCGAGGGCGACGACGACACGTGGCGCGCGGACATGAAGCAGGCCGTCCAGCAGCATGCTCGCGACGAGTTCCGCCAGGACGTCTGGGACGAGCTGGCGGCGAGCATGCACTACGTCGCGACCGATTTCGCCGACGAGGGCGGCGAGGACGCGCTCCATCAGACGGTCGAGCGCTGCGACGCAGAGAGCAACCTCGGCGGCAACCGCGTCTACTACCTCGCCGTGCCGCCGCCTGCATTCCCGACGATCGTCGAGGCGCTCGGGAAGCGGCGTAGCGCGACCGGCTGGACGCGGCTCATCGTGGAGAAGCCGTTCGGCCACGATCTCGCCTCGGCGCGCGAGCTGAACACGATGCTGTGGGCGCACTTCGACGAGAGCGAGATCTTCCGCATCGACCACTACCTGGGCAAGGAGACGGTCCAGAACATGCTGGCGCTGCGCTTCGCCAACGGCGTGTTCGAGCCGATCTGGAACAGGCAGTTCATCGACCACGTGCAGATCACGGTCGCGGAGTCGATCGGCATCGAGGGCCGCGCCGGGTACTACGAGAGCGCAGGCGCGATCCGCGACATCTTCCAGAATCATCTCCTGCAGCTGCTCGCGCTGACCGCGATGGAGCCGCCGATCGACTTCAAGTCCGACTCGGTGCACAGCGAGAAGGTGAAGGTGCTGAAGGCGCTGCACACACCGGGCCCGAAGTCCGTCGTGCGCGGCCAGTACGGGCGCGGCTTCGTCGAGGGCGAGGAGGTCCCGGCGTACCGCGAGGAGCAGAACGTCGCCTCCGACTCGATGACCGAGACGTTCGTCGCCGCGAAGCTGTTCGTCGACAACTGGAGGTGGGCGGACACGCCGTTCTACGTGCGCATGGGCAAGCGGCTCGCCCGCCGGGAGACGACGATCGCGATCCAGTTCAAGCGCGCGCCGCATCCGCCCTTCGAGGAGACGGCGTCGGAAGGGCTGCGCCCGAACGTCTTGCTCGTGCACGTTCAGCCGGACGAAGGCGTGTCGCTCGCGATCGGCGCGAAGGTGCCCGGCCAGGGGATGACGATTCGCACCGTGCACATGGACTTCCTGTACGGCGGTGCGTTCCGGACGGGTATGCCCGAAGCATACGAGCGGCTGATCCTCGACACGATGCTCGGCGACGGGACGCTCTTCACGCGCGCCGACGAGGTGGAGGAGCAGTGGCTGCTCGTGGACGCGATCGTCGCGGCCTGGCAGCGCGACCGCCCGGCGTTCCCGAACTACGCCGCCGGGACGTGGGGGCCGCCCAGCTCCGAGGAGTTGCTGCGGCGGGACGGCCGGTCGTGGCGTCGCAACTGACCGACTGGACCGGCGAGGACGTCCGCCTCGCCGACGT
>Ga0070741_10013517_pt1 | contig 14381 bp, 15 predicted proteins | sample Coa_R1_4_FD_66440 | JGI IMG/M metagenome (GOLD analysis project Ga0070741, IMG submission 66440) | Surface soil microbial communities from Centralia Pennsylvania, which are recovering from an underground coalmine fire - Coalmine... | ecosystem: Environmental > Terrestrial > Soil > Unclassified ...
CGTGAACATCGCCGGCAAGCGCACCTCGCTCGCCCACCTCAACTACCACCTCAACTCGATCGACGGCGTGCGCGACGGCGCGTTCGTGATGCCCGACGAGCAGGAAGCGGGCGTGACGCGGCTCATCGCGTTCGTGGTCGCGCCCGGCCTCACGCGCGCGGACGTCATGAAGGCGCTGCGCTCGCGCATCGACGCCGCCTTCCTCCCGCGGCCGCTGATGCTCGTCGACGCGCTCCCGAGGAACGAGACCGGGAAGCTCCCGCGGGTCGCGATCGAGGACCTGATCCGCGTCGCGACCAAGGCCGAGTAGCTTGGCCACCGCCGAGATCGTCTTCGCCCAACCCCACGCCGCGGCGGAGGGACACTTCCCGGGAAATCCGATCATCCCCGGCGCCGTGCTGCTCGCCGAGGCGCTGCGCGCGATCGAGGCGGGCGCCGAATCCGGACGCTTCCCGCTGATCGTGAAGTCGGCGAAGTTCTTCGCGCCGACGCGTCCGGGCGACCGCGTGCACATCGAGTACACGCGCTCGACGGAGCACGGCATCGCCTTCCGCTGCCTGGTCGGGGAGTCGCCGGTGCTCGCAGGGGAGCTGCAATGCAACGCCGCGCCGAAGGAGTAGCCGGCGATCTGAAGCCCGAATGGGCGGCGCGCCCCGAGCGCAGCCATCCGTGGCTGATGCGCCTCGCCGTGCGCGCCGCGTTCCTGCTCGGGCGGCGCCCGTCGCGCGTCGTGCTGGTCTTCGTGTGCCTGTGGTTCCTGCTGTTCTCGCCGTCGGACCGCTCGGCCTCGCGCCTGTACCTGCGCAAGGCGCTCGGCCGCGAGCCGCGGCTCGGCGACCTGTGGCGCCATTTCCACGCGTTCGGCGCCGTGATCCTGGATCGGATGTACCTTCTCGCCGGCCAGTTCGGCCGCTTCGACGTGCGCGTCCACGGCGAGGAGATCGTGGCCGCGCTGCGCGACGCGCATAGCGGCGGGCTGCTCCTCGGCGCGCACCTGGGCAGCTTCGAGATCGTCCGCTTCCTCGGCCGCGAGAAATGCGAGATGCCGGTGCGCCTCGTCATGTACAAGGAGCACGCGCGCAACCTCAATTCCGTGCTCGACGCGGTCGACCCGTCCTCCGCCATGCCGGTGATCCCGCTCGGCACGGTCGATTCGATGCTCCAGGTGGCCGAGGCGCTCGGGCAGGGCGAGTTCGTCGGCATCCTCGCCGACCGCAACATCGAAGGCGAGGGCACGGCGCCGTGCACGTTCTTCGGCGCGCCGGCGCCGCTTCCCCTCGGCCCTTTCCGCCTCGCCGCGATGCTGAGGCAGCCGCTCGTGCTCATGGTCGGCCTGTACCGCGGCGGCAACCGGTACGACATCCATTTCGAGAGGCTCGACGACCCTTCGGCGGACTCGGGGCAGGGCCTGCGCAAGGCGGGGCGCGGGCGCGACGAGGTCGTGCGCCAGGCGATGCAGAAATACGCCGCGCGCCTCGAGCACTACTGCCGGATCGCGCCCTACAACTGGTTCAACTTCTATGACTACTGGAGCTGAGCGCGGCGCGCGCGCGGCCGGGCGGCTCGCGCTCGGCCTCGCGCTGCTCGCGCTCGGGTGCGCGCCGGGCGCGGCCGCCGACTGGGGAGTCGCCGACCTGATGCGCAGCCTCGCCCAGGTGAAGGAGGCCCGGGGACGCTTCGTCGAGCGCCGCGACCTCGCCGCGCTCACCGCGCCGCTGCGCTCGTCGGGGACGCTCGTGTACGTCGCGCCCGGCCACCTCGAGAAGCAGACGACGAAGCCCGCGCCCGAATCGCTCGTCCTCGACGGCGAGCGGCTCACGATCGGCAAGATCGAGGGCGGGCCGAAGCGCGTGTTGAATCTGCCCGACTACCCGGTGCTCTGGGCGTTCGTCGAGAGCATCCGCTCGACTCTCGCCGGCGACCTCGGCACGTTGAACCGCTTCTACCGTGTCGAGCTGAGCGGCCGGGAATCGCAATGGCGCCTCGTGCTCGTGCCGATCGAGCCGAAGATGCGCGAGGTCGTGCGCGAGATCCGCATCGACGGCCGCCGCGACGGGATCGACACGATCTCGGTCTTCGAGTCGGGCGGCGACCGCTCGACCATGACCATCACCCGGGACGCCTCGTGAGCCGCCGCTGGCCCTGGCCGGTCCTCGCCTGGCTCGCGGGAGTCGCCGCGTGCGTGCTCGTCGTCGCGCGAACCGAGTTCAGCACGGACCTCTCGGCCTTCCTGCCGCGCTCGCCGTCGCCCGAGCAGCAGGTGCTGGTCGAGCAGCTGCGCGAGGGCGTGGTGTCGCGGCTGATCCTGGTCGGGATCGAAGGCGACGCCCCGGACAAGCTGGCCGAGGCGAGCAAGCGCGTGACGGGCGCGCTGCGTCGCGACGCGCGCTTCAGCTCGGTCGACAACGGCGACGACGCCGCGATCGAGGCCGACCGCGACTTCCTCTGGCGCAACCGTTACCTGCTCAGCCCCGGTGTGACGCCCGAGCGCTACAGCGCGGCGGGCCTGCGCGCGAGCCTGCAGGAAGACCTGCAGATGCTCAATTCGCCGGCCGGAATGCTGATGCGCCGCGCGCTGCCGTCCGACCCGGGAGGCGAGATGCTGCGGCTGCTCTCCCAGCTGCAGGGCGCCGCCCGTCCCGCGACGCGCCACGGCGTCTGGTTCTCCGCCGACGGCACGCGGGCGCTGCTGGTCGCGCAGACGCGCGCGGCGGGCTACGATATCGACGCCCAGGAGCACGCGGTGGCGGCGATCCGGGCGGCCTTCGAGCCGGCGCGGCGCGGCACCGGGGCGAAGCTCCTGCTCGCGGGGCCCGGCGTGTTCTCCGTCTACGCGCGCGAGCGCATCAAGGGAGACGCGCTGCGCTTCTCGATGATCGCGACGGTGCTGATCGGCGCCATGCTGCTCGCGCTGTACCGCTCGCCGCGCGTGCTCGGGCTCGCGCTCGTGCCGGTCGCGAGCGGCGCGCTCGCGGGCGTCGCGGCGGTGGGTATAGCCTACGGCTCGGTGCACGGGGTGACGCTCGGCTTCGGCGTCACGCTGATCGGGGAGGGCGTCGACTATGCGATCTACCTGCTCACGCGCATCGCGCCCGGGGCGCCGGCGCGCGCGGCGTTCGAGCGCATCTGGCCGACGCTACGGCTCGGCGTGCTGACCTCGATCTGCGGCTTCTCGGCGATGCTGCTCTCGGGCTTCAGCGGCCTCGCGCAGCTCGGGCTGTTCTCGATCGCCGGGCTCGTCGTCGCAGCGGCGGTGACGCGCTGGGTGCTGCCGGCGCTGGTCCCCGGCGCGTTCCGGGGACCGCGCATCGCGGCCCTCGAGCGAGGCGCGATGTCGCTGCTCGCGTGGGCGCCGAGGCTGCGCGTTCCGGCCCTCGCCGCGGTGCTCGTCGCCGGCGCGGTGCTGGTCGCGCACCGCGGATCGGCCTGGAGCGACGACCTCGCCGATCTCGGGCCGGTCACGGCGGAGGAAAAAAGCCTCGACGGGCAGCTGCGCCGCGACCTCGGCGCCCCCGACGTGCGTCATCTCGTGGTGATCCACGCGGCCGACCGCGACGCGGCGCTCGCGGCGTGCGAGCGCATCGCGCCGGCGCTCGAGCGATCGGTGACGCGCGGCTGGCTCGAAGGATTCGAGTCGCCCGCGACGTCGCTGCCGAGCCGCGAGACGCAGCGCGCGCGCCAGGCCGCGCTGCCGCCGGCGCAGGAGCTGCGCGCGAACCTGCAGAAGGCGCTCGAGGGGCTGCCGTTCCGCACCGGGCTGTTCGAGCCCTTCGTCGCGGAGGCCGGGGCCGCGCGCACCGCGGCGCCGCTCGGCCGCGACGCCCTCGACGGGACGCACTTCGCGCTCAAGGTCGACGCACTGCTCGTGCAGCGCGGCGCCGGCTGGGCCGCCATGCTGCCGCTTCGCGGCGTGACGCGCCCCGACGACATCGCCCGGGAGGTCGCCGCCGCGGGCGGCGGCTCCGCGGTGCTGGTCGACCTGAAAGGCGAGTCGGAGACGATGTACCGCGATTACCGCCGCGAGGCCCTCGCGCACTCCCTGCTCGGCGCGCTCGCGATCGCGGTGCTGCTGTCGGTCACGCTGCGCTCGGCGGCGCGCGTCTTCGACGTTCTCGCGCCGCTCGTCGCCGCGGTCGTGCTCACCGCGGCGGGTCTCCTGCTGGTCGCCGGAAAGCTCTCGATGTTTCATCTCGTCGGGCTGCTGCTGGTGGTCGCGGTGGGCTCCAACTACTCGCTGTTCTTCGAGCGGCGCGCGGCGTCGGAACAGGACCGCGGGCGCACCGTCGTGTCGCTCGGGTTCGCGTGCCTGTCGACGATCATCGGCTTCGGGCTCCTCGCCTTCTCCCGGGTGCCGCTGCTGAGCGCGATCGGGTCCACGGTCGGGACCGGCGCCATGCTCGCGCTCATTTTCTCCGCGGCGCTCGCCCGCCGCGGCGAGCCGCGCCCGGCGCCGGTGCACCCGTGACGCAGGCCTACGCGAGCTCGCAGGCGCGCGCGAACGGCGCCCGGCGCCCGGCGCCCGCCTTGCGCCTTTCGGCGCTCGCGCACGCGGCCGTGGTGCTCGGCGTGGCGCTCCACCCGGACGCCTGGCCGTGGGGCCTCGCGACGCTCGCGGCGAACTACGTCGCGCTCGGCGCGGCGGTATTCTTTCCGCGATCGGCGCTGCTCGGGCCGAACATCTCGCGCCTGCCGCGCGCCGCGGTCGAGCGCGGCGAGGTCTGCATCACGTTCGACGACGGTCCGCACCCGGACATCACGCCGCGCGTTCTCGACATCCTCGATCGCCACGGCGCGAAGGCGACGTTTTTCTGCGTCGGCGAGCGCGTGGCGGCCCATCCCGACATCGCGCGCGAGATCGCGCGCCGCGGCCATACTGTGGAGAGCCACAGTCACCGGCACGCGCCCGTCTTCGCGTTGTACGGCCTGCGCGGGCTGCGGCGCGAGGTGCAGGCGGCGCAGCGCGTCATCGCGCAGGCGACGGGCCGCGAGCCCGTGTTCTTCCGGGCTCCGGCGGGCTTCCGCAGTCCCGTGCTCGACCCGGTGCTGGTCTCGCTGGGCCTGCGCTACGCCTCCTGGACGCGGCGCGGCTTCGACACCGCCGACCGCAACGCCGGGCGCGTGCTGCGCCGGCTCACCCGAGGCCTCGCGGCCGGCGACATCCTCCTGCTGCACGACAGCGTGCCGCGCGTCGTGGAGGTGCTTCCGCCGCTGCTCGCCGAGCTGCGCGAGCGCTCGCTGAAGCCCGTGTCGCTGCCGGCGGGTTGCGACGATGGACGCGGCGACGATGGACGCGACGCTTAGCCTGCTGCGCGACGAGGCGAGCCGGCCGTTCCTGCGCGCCGGGCGGGCGGCGTGGCACTACGCGCGCGGGAAGTTCCGCTGGGATCCGGTGTACTTCGCGCTGCTGCGCAGCGGCGCGCTTCCCGACTCGGGCACGCTGCTCGACCTCGGCTGCGGGCAGGGCATCCTGCTCTCGCTGCTCGCCGCCGCGAAGGAGCGGTACGCGCGCGGCGAGTGGCCGGCGCAGTGGCCCGCGCCTCCCGCGCGGCTCGCGATGCGCGGCTACGACCTGCGCCGCCGCTCGATACGCGCGGGCAGCGTCGCGCTCGACGGGGTGGCGGCGCTCGAATGCCGCGACATCCGCGGCCTGGCGCTGCCGAGCGCCGACGCCGTCGTCATCCTCGACGTCCTGTATCACGTGCGCTACGCCGATCAGGAGCGGGTGCTCGACGCGGTCGCGCACGCCCTGCGGCCGGGCGGGGTGCTGATCCTGCGCGAGTCGAATTCGGGCGGCGGCCTTGCGCACGGGCTGCAGCGCGGCGCGGAGATCGTCGCGCAGCTGTGGCACGGGCGGCTCGCGCCGAAGCTGTGGTACCGCGATGCCGCGCAGTGGCGGAACCTGCTCGAGCGGCGCGGGATGACCGTCACGGCGCAGCCCATGAACGGCGATACGCCGTTCGCGAACGTGCTGTTCTTCGCGAGGCGTCGTTGAGCGCTCTTTTTGATAAACTCGAAGCGGCGCCGGCGCCCGGCGCCGGATAGATCAACCGACGGGCGATCCTCTTGCGGCCCCTGGTCATCAGCGAATTCTCCGTCGTCAACTCGCTCGGCGCGGACCGCGACGCGGTCGCGCAGGCGCTGCGCTCGATGCGCTCCGGCCTCGCGCCCTGCGATTTCGAGACCGTGCGCCTGGAGACGAGCATCGGCCGCGTGGTGGCGCTCGACGAGCTGCGCGTGCGCGCGGATCTCGCGGCCTACGATTGCCGCAACAACCGCCTCGCGCAGCTCGGCCTCGAGTCCGGCGGCTTCGCGCGCGCGGCCGCGGCGCTGCGCGAGAAGTACGGCGCGCACCGCGTCGGCGTCTTCGTCGGCACCAGCACGTCCGGCGTGCTCGAGACCGAGCTCGCCTATCGCCGTCGCGACCCCACGAGCGGGGCGCTGCCCGCGGACTACCGCTACCGCGAGACGCAGAACACGGGCTCGGTGGCCGATTTCGTGCGCCGCTACCTCGGGCTGCGCGGTCCCGCCGTCGTGATCTCCTCGGCGTGCTCCTCCTCGGCCAAGGCCTTCGGCAACGCGGCGCGCATGATCGCGGCAGGCGTGTGCGACGCGGCGGTCGTCGGCGGCGTGGACTCGCTGTGTCTCACGACGCTCCACGGGTTCCACTCGCTCGAGCTGACCTCGCGCGCGCCGTGCCGTCCGTTCGACGCCGAGCGCGACGGCATCTCGATCGGCGAAGGCGCAGGCTTCGCGATCGTTGAAAAGCCGGACGCGCGTCCGGCGCGGGCGGAGGCACTGCTGCTCGGCGTCGGCGAGAGCTCGGACGCCTACCACATGTCGACACCGCACCCCGAGGGCCTGGGCGCGCGCACGGCCATGGAGCGCGCGCTCGCGAGCGCGGGGCTCGCGGCGTCGGACGTCGACTACATCAACCTGCACGGGACGGCGACGCGCACGAACGACGCGTCCGAGGACCGCGCGGTCCACGACCTGTTCGGCGCGCGCACGCCGTGCAGCTCGACCAAGGGAGCGACCGGGCACCTGCTCGGCGCGGCCGGCATCACCGAGGCGATCGTCTCCATTCTCGCGATCCAGGGCGGTTTCATGCCGGGAAGCCCGGGGACGCGCAAGGTCGATGCGTCGCTCAAGACCGGCTACCTGCTCGAGACGCGGAGCGCGCCGGTGCGGCGCGTCCTCTCCAATTCCTTCGGCTTCGGCGGCAGCAACTGCAGCCTCGTCCTCGGGACGCCCTGAGCCATGGCGATGCGCGCATACGTCGAAGGAATCGCGGTCCTCGGTCCCGGGTTGCCGGGCTGGGAAGCGAGCCGCGCGGTCCTCGCGGGGACGGCGCCGTATCGCCCCGGGGCGGCCGTCGTGCCGCCGAGCGAGCTGCTGCCGCCGGCGGAGCGCCGGCGCACGGGCCTGCCGGTCAAGCTCGCGCTCGCCGTCGGGCGCGAGGCGTTCCTCAACGCCGGCCGCGACGCCGCGACGACGCCCACGGTGTTCACGGCGTCGTGCGGCGACGGACAGAACCTGCACGACATGTGCGAATCGCTCGCGAGCCCCGAGCGCGAGGTTTCTCCGACGCGGTTCCATAATTCGGTGCACAACGCGGCCGCGGGCTACTGGGGGATCGCGACGCGCTCGCGCGAAGCGTCGACCAGCCTGTGCGCGTACGACGCGAGCTTCGGCGCCGGGCTGCTCGAGGCGATGGCGCAGGTCGCGGTCGACGGCGTGCCGGTCGCGCTGCTCGCGTACGATCAGCCGTACCCCGAGCCGCTGCACCGCGCGCGCCCGATCGGCGGCGTGTTCGCGGCGGCGCTCGTGCTCGCGCCCGAGCGCACGCACCGCGCGGCCGCGGCCATCGAGGTCGCGCTCGAGGCCGAGCCGGCGTCGCCCACCGCGATGTCCGACGCGGAGCTCGAGCGCGCACGCCTCACCATCCCCGCCGCACGCGGCCTGCCGCTGCTCGCCGCGCTCGCGCGCGGCGCCGAAGCGACGGTCGTGCTCGACTACCTGGACGGCGGCCGGCTGCGCGTCGCCGTGGAACCGTGCAGCTGACGCGCGCCGACATCGCGCGCATGATCCCGCACGCGGGAGCGATGTGCCTGCTCGACGGCGTGGTGCACTGGGACGAGAACCGCATCCGCTGCTTCAGCCGCTCGCACCGCGACGCCGACAACCCGATGCGCTTCGCCGGCCGGCTCTCGGCGCTGTGCGGCATCGAGTACGCGGCGCAGGCGATGGCCACGCACGGCGGGCTCGCGGGCGGCGCGAACGGGCGCCCGCGCGCCGGCTACCTCGCGAGCCTGCGCGACGTCGTGTGCCGCAGGGACCGGCTCGACGACCTGCAGCAGGATCTGATCATCGAGGCCGAGCGCATCATGGGCGACGAGGCGCACGTGGTCTACCGCTTCACGCTGCGCGCGGGCGGGCTGACGCTCCTCAGCGGCCGCGCGACCGTGAGCCTCGACGCGGAGAGACCGGCGCCGTGAGACGCGCGCTGGTGACCGGGGGCAGCGGCGCGCTGGGCGCCGCGATATGCCGGCGCCTGGGCGCGCTCGGCTTTCACGTCGTGGTGCACGCGAACACCGGTCTGGATCGCGCCGAGCGCGTCGCGCGCGAGATCCGCGACGCGGGCGCGTCCGCGGCCGCCGTCCGGTTCGACGTCGCCGACCGCGCCGCTTCGGAGGCCGCGCTCGAGAAGCTGCTCGAGGACGGACCGATCCAGGTGCTCGTCAACAACGCGGGGGTGAACGACGATGCCGTCATGCCGGGCATGCGCCCCGAGCAGTGGGAACGCGTGATCGGCGTTTCGCTGAACGGCTTCTTCAACGTCACGCGGCCGCTGCTGCTGCCGATGATGCGCACGCGCTGGGGCAGGATCGTCAGCATGTCTTCGGTGTCGGCGATCCTCGGCAACCGCGGCCAGGCCAACTACGCCGCCGCGAAGGCGGGCCTGCACGGCGCCTCGAAGTCGCTCGCGCTCGAGATCGCGAGCCGCGGCGTCACCGTCAACGTGGTCGCGCCCGGGATCATCGAGTCGCCGATGACGCGCGAGAGCGTCCCGGCCGGCGTCGTGGAGAGCCTGGTGCCGCTGAAGCGGACCGGCACGCCCGACGAAGTCGCGGCGCTGGTCGCCTTCCTGTGCTCGGACGCGGCCGGCTATATCACCGGCCAGACGATCTCGATCAACGGCGGGATGGCCTGAGACGCCTCACTCGCGGTCGACCACGAGCGTGCCCGACTCGCGCAGGACCCACGCGATTGCGAAGCCGGCGGTCCAGTTCTCCTTCCGGCGCACGAGCGGGCTGTCCTCGAACGCGGCGCCGCGGAGATAATCCATCTTCACGTAGCCGCCCGCCCAGAAGCGCGGGAAGCGCTTGCTGAGCGCCGTGATGAAGGTCGCGCCGCCGTATCCGCCCGGCGCGTCGAAGGCCTGGCGCGTCGCCGTCGCGAGCTCCGGCGCGACCGAGTAGAAGTACTCGTGGTAGCGGCGATTCCCGTAGACCACGCCCGCCTGCACGCCGAAGCTCCACCCCGGATGGCCGAGCGCGTCGTTCACATCGACGTTGACGTTCGGCTGGAACACCCAGCCGGCGCTGTTCGTGTGGTGCAGGTCGGTGGCGACGACGCCGCGCACCGGCAGACGCAGGTCGAGCTTCGTCTTCCGGTCGCGCGAGCGCAGCAGGAAGAAGTTGAGCGAGGGTCCCAGCTCGAACGTCGCGTCGAGGTCGGGCATGCCGCTGCGCGCCTGGTTCTCGGAGCTCTTCACCGGCACGGTTCCGTTCGCGCTGAAGTCGAGCTCGACGTTCTCGCTGCGGAAGAACAGGCCGCGCATGCGGCCGCGCTCGTCCGCCTTCAGCAGGTCGCCGCGGTAGACGACGAACGGGAAGGGCAGCAGCCAGGTCTTGCGCTGGTCGGAACCGCGGTAGTGGGGGAAGTCGATCGCGGCGACCCCGAGACCGAGCTCCCAGAGCGGCTTCTTCTCCTGCGCCCGCGCCGGGCCGCAGATCAGGCAGGACGCCGCGAGTGCCGCGAGCGCGAGCCGGATGCGTTGGGATAATATCTCACCGGAAGAGCGTGGTGCCGAGGAAGGGACTCGAACCCCCACAGTGTTGCCACCGCTAGGACCTGAACCTAGTGCGTCTACCAATTCCGCCACCTCGGCGCTGGGGCCGCGCCGATTCCGGTCTTCAGCCCGAGCGCGCGATTCTATAGGAACCCAAGGAATTGTCAACGAAAAAACCCCCGCGTTCCGCGCGCAAAGACCCGCATCGCGCGCGTGAAGCGGAGCGCTACGAGTCGCCGATCGCGAGCCGCGAGTTCATCCTCGACACGCTCGCGCACGACGGGCCGCTCACCGAGGACGAGCTCGCGCGCCGCGTCGGCATCGCGTCGCACGAGCGCGAGCCGTTCGAGCGCCGCATCGCCGCGATGGAGCGCGAGGGGCAGCTGCTGCGCAATCGCAAGGGCGCCCTGCTCGCCGCCGAGAAGATCGACCTGATCGCGGGCCGCGTCGAAGGGCATCCCGACGGTTACGGGTTCGTGGTCCCCGACGACGGCGGTCCCGACCTCCATCTCGATCCGCGAGAGATGCGCAAGGTCCTGCACCGCGACCGCGTCATGGTGCGCGAGGCGGGCGAGGACCGGCGCGGGCGCCGCGAGGCGGTCATCGTCGAGGTGATCGAGCGCGCCAACGCGAAGCTCGTGGGCCGGTTGCGGCAGGATCGAAACTTCCTCTACGTCGAGGCCTCGGACCGGCGCATCAGCCAGGACGTCTTCGTCGCCCCCGAGGACGCGGGCGGCGCGAAGCCCGGCGAGGTCGTGGTGGTGCAGCTCACCGCGCAGCCCGACGCGCACGCGCGGCCGATGGGGCGCGTGGTCGAAGTCCTCGGAAACGCGACCGACCCCGGGATCGAGATCGAGATCGCGCTGCGCAAGCACGACCTGCCGTTCGAGTTCTCCGAGCGCGCGAAGTCGCTCGCGGCCGGCTTCCCGGTCGTGCCCGCGCCCCAGGACCACGCCGGCCGCGAGGACCTGCGCGGCCTGGCGCTGGTCACGATCGACGGCGAGAGCGCGAAGGATTTCGACGACGCGGTCTACTGCGAGCCGCTCGGCGGCGCCGGCGCGAAAGGCGGGCGGACCGGCTTCCGGCTGATCGTCGCGATCGCCGACGTGAGCCACTACGTGCGGCACGGCGACGCGCTCGACCTCGAGGCGCGCGAGCGCGGGAACTCGGTGTACTTCCCGCGCCGCGTGATCCCGATGCTGCCCGAGCGCCTGTCGAACGGACTGTGCTCGCTCAACCCGGACGTCGATCGCCTGTGCATGGCGTGCGACATGGAGATCTCCGCCGACGGCGACATCGGCAAGTACCGGTTCTACCCCGCGGTGATGCGCTCGCGCGCGCGCCTCACGTACACGAAGGTCGCCGGCGTGATCGCCGACCCGAAGAGCGCCGTCGCGCGCGACCTCGGCGACCTCGTCCCGCGCCTGCAGCTGCTGTACCGCCTGTTCCAGTCGCTGCTGCGCGCTCGCGCGCGCCGCGGCGCGATCGACTTCGAGACCGTCGAGACCGAGTTCGTGTTCGACGACGAAGGGCGCCTCAAGCGCATCGACCGCGTGGAGCGCAACGACGCGCACCGCGTGATCGAGGAGTGCATGCTCGCGGCGAACGTTTGCGCGTCGGACTTCCTGTCGAGCCGCAAGCACCCGGCGCTGTACCGCGTGCACGAGGGTCCGACCGAGGAGAAGCTCGAGGCGCTGCGCGAGTTCCTGCGCGAGTTCGGCCTGCACCTGCAGGGCGGGGACAAGCCGAAGGCCAAGGACTACGCCAAGCTGCTCGACAGCGTGCGCGGCCGCCCGGACGTGCAGCTGCTGCAGACTGTGCTGCTGCGCTCGCTGCAGCAGGCCGTCTACAGCCCGCAGAACGTCGGGCACTTCGGCCTCGCCTACGAGCACTACACGCACTTCACCTCGCCGATCCGCCGCTACCCGGACCTGCTCGTGCACCGCGCGATCAAGGCCGTGCTCGCGAAGCAGCGCTACAGCCCGGGAGACTGGGATGCGCTCGGGATGCATTGCTCGCAGACCGAGCGGCGCGCCGACGACGCCACGCGCGAGGTCTCCGCGTGGCTGAAGACGTATTACATGAAGGACCGGGTCGGCGAGGAGTTCGACGGCTCGGTGAGCGCCGTGACCGGCTTCGGCATCTTCGTCGCGCTCGACGACTTCTACGTCGAAGGCCTGGTGCACATCTCGGAGCTCGGCCAGGACTATTTCCAGTTCGACGCGGCGAAGCACCAGCTCCTCGGCGAACGCACCCGCAAGCGCTACCGGCTCGCCGACCGCGTGCGCGTGCGGGTCGTGCGCGTCGACCTCGAGCGCAGCCGCATCGACTTCGTGCTCGCCGACGACGACGACGCGTCGGGCGGCCGGCGCACGCGCTTCCTGCGCACGCGCTCGCGGGACGCGCGTTCGTGAAGCCGACGCGCGCGCTGTTCGGCTTCCACGCGGTGATCGCGCGGCTGCGCTCGGCCCCGTCGTCGGTGGCCGAGATCTATCTCGACGAGGACCGCAAGGACGCGCGCGCGAGGGACCTCGCGTCGGCGGCCCAGCGCGCGGGGCTCGAGGTGATGCGCGTGCCGACCAAGCGCCTCGACGGCTTCTACGGCGGCGGGCGGCACCAGGGCGTGGTCGCGATCGTGCGCGAGGCGAGCGCGAAGGAAGGCCTGGAGGACCGGCTCGACGCGCTCGCCGAGCCGCCGCTCCTGCTCGTGCTCGACGGCGTCACCGATCCGCACAACCTGGGCGCGTGCCTGCGCGTCGCCGACGCCGCCGGCGCGCACGCGGTGATCGCGCCGAAGGACCGCGCCGCGGGCCTCAACGCGACCGTTTCCCGGGTCGCGAGCGGCGCCGCCGAATCGGTGCCGTATTACATGGTGACCAACCTCGCGCGCACGCTCGACGAGCTGAAGGAGCGAAACATCTGGATCGTCGGCGCCGACGAGCGCGCCGAGACGACGCTCTACGACGCGGAGCTTCCGGCGGCGCTCGCCTGGGTGCTCGGCGCGGAAGGAGAGGGCATGCGCCGCCTCACGCGCGAGCGCTGCGACCTGCTGGTCCGCATCCCGATGCGCGGGACGGTCGAGAGCCTGAACGTGTCGGTGGCGAGCGGCGTGTGCCTGTTCGAGTCGGCGCGGCGGCGCGCCGCGGCCAGCGCGTGAGCCTCAGGCCGCGCGGCGCAACGACCCGCGGATCTGCGCTTCGGCCTGCTCCGACGTCGGCCAGGGGTGGATGCTCGCCTCGCTCGCCACGGTCGCGACCTGCACCGCGGGCCGCGACAGGGAACGGCGCGGCGCGCGCCACGAGAACGACGGCATCGGCACGGCGACGCGCCCGAACACCGGCAGCTTGAGCGTGCTGGTGAACGGGTTGAACCCGAACGTCATCGTGCACAGGTTGACCTCGAAGCCCTCGACCGGGCTCGCCGTCAGCGCGAGCAGGCCGAACAGCGAGAGCTGGAAACCGCGCCCGCTCGGCGCGGTACCCCACACCGCGCGCGGCAGGTAATCCTTGCCGATAGCCGTCGGCGGGAACTCGACCTGCAGCTCGGGGACCGCCCTCGTGATCCAGGCGACGAAGGTGTTCGAGTTCGGGCCGGGCCACACGGTGTAGCGGCCCGCGTAGGGATAGGTCTGCGCCAGGCGATCGATGCGCGCGATCAGGCGGTCCACCTGCTCGCCGCGCAGGTCGGCGAGCAGCTCGGCGCGCGCGCCGTACCAGGGTCCGTCCGGACGGCGGCCGCCGATCGCGACCACCGAGTCGGCCCAGCGCAGCCGCCAGCCGACCACCTCGTATACGGTGAACGCGGGTGCGTTGGAAGGCTTCACCGCGATCCACGTGTGCACGCCGAAGATGCCGCGCCAGCCCGATACCCGCGCGCCGTAGACCTGGACCACGGCTTCCGGGGTCGCGGCCGGATCGGGCGCGAGCCCCGCCGGCGACGCGCTCGCGCTGCGCCAGTCGCGCGGCGCCAGTCCGAGCGCGGCCCCGGCCGCGGCCAGCAGCAACCCGACCATGCGCAATTTGCTCCACAGCCTGTTCACCCTGCTCATGGCCCATCACCTCTGGTCTGAATTCGCGAGAACACACGGCGAAAGCGGCGGTCCCATCCGGCATGACAGTCCGGCCCCAGGCAAAGGATTACGTCCCGCCCGATCCGACGCGCATCGACGTGCGCGACCCGCGCGCGCTCGGCTTCTGGTCCGCCACTCTCGGCAAGCCGGCGGAGGAGATCCGCGCGGCGGTCGCGAAGGTCGGGCCGTTGCTCGAGCACGTGAAGAGCGAGCTGGGGATCGCGGGCGAGTGAGCGCCCG
>Ga0070741_10013518_pt1 | contig 14381 bp, 9 predicted proteins | sample Coa_R1_4_FD_66440 | JGI IMG/M metagenome (GOLD analysis project Ga0070741, IMG submission 66440) | Surface soil microbial communities from Centralia Pennsylvania, which are recovering from an underground coalmine fire - Coalmine... | ecosystem: Environmental > Terrestrial > Soil > Unclassified ...
GCCGACGAAGGGGCGCGACTTCCGCACCGGCCCGCTCGGGCGTCTCGTCGTGTGGCTCGGCAGCATCACGCCGCGGGCCGCGGTGCTGCTCGTGATCGCCAGCGTCGGCATCTTCGTCGGCGGCATCGCGGTGGAAGGCGATCTCACCCTGCAGACCGACCCGGTCCAGTGGGTGAACCAGAACAGCCGGACCATCCACGACATCCACGAGGTCGAGCGCCGGACCGGCGGTTCCAGCGAGCTCGGCGTGTACGCGACCGGCCCGGACGTGTTCAGCGACGAGTTCGTGACGTTCGCGCACACCTTCACCGACGCGACGCTCCGCCGCTATCACCGGAAGCTGCTCACGGGTTCGAGCATCGAGACGGCCGTCGGCGACATCATCGACGACGTCCCCGGCGCGACCAACCTCGCGCCGCGCGGCGCCGACGTCCGCGCGGCGTACGACGTCGCCCCGGTCGACATCAAGTCTTCGACGGTGAGCAACCACGGTGGCGCCTTCAACATCATCTTCCGCACCGGGCCCGGATCGCTCGACGCCCGGGCGCCGGTCGTCCGCGCGATCCGCGACGACACCCGCCCCCCGGCGGGGATCCGGGCGACTCCGTCCGGTCTCGCGGTCGTCGGCGTCGGCCTGCTCGACAACCTGCAGTCCAACCGCGTCGAGTTGACGTACCTCGCGATCGGGTTCGTCTTCGCGTTCCTCGCGATCCGGCTGCGTTCGGTCATCCGCTCGTTGCTGTCGCTGGTGCCGGTGTTGATCGCCGTCGGTGTCGCGTCGCTCGTCGCCTACGCGTTCGACTTCAAGCTGAGCCCGATGACCGCGGTCGGCGGGCCGCTCGTCGTCGCCGCGTGCACCGAGTTCACGTCGCTGATCCTCCTGCGCTTCGTCGAGGAGCGCCGCCGCGGGCTCGAGCCGAAGGAGGCCGTCGACGTGGCCGCCGCCCGCACCGGGCGGGCCTTCGTCGTCTCGGGGCTCACCGCGATCGCCGGGGTCGCGGTGCTGTCGTTCTCGTCGCTGCCGCTGCTACGCGACTTCGGCCGGATCGTCGCCATGAACGTGGCGGTCGCGCTCCTCAGCGCGCTGATCGTGCTGCCGCCGATGCTCGTCTGGGCCGATCGCCGGCGCTGGGTGTCGCGCGGTCTCGTCGAGAAGGAGCCGCTGCCCTACATCGAGACGCCGCCGATGGGTGTGGGAGCGCGCTCACGCTGAGACGCCCGCGCGAGCATCACGGAGCGGCTGTCCCGCCGAGCAGCGAGTGAGCTCCTCGCCGGCGGGCGAGGCATCTATGGCATCTTGTCGTCATGGATGTCTCCGTGCAGCTCGAGGACCACGTCGCTACCGTCACCCTCGACCGTCCGCCCGTCAACGCGGTCACTCGGGCCACGTTCGACGAGCTCCGGGACGCGTTCCGGTCGTTCGACGACAACCGTGACGTGCGGGTCGCGATCTTCACGGCGGCAGGGGAGCGCGCGTTCATGGCCGGCGTCGACCTGCGCTCGGTTGGCGAGACGGCCGGCGAGCCGCCGGCGTCACGTGTCACCGACCCGGCCCGCGGTGCGCGCGACGCGATGTGGGCGATCACCGACTGCGCCGTCCCCGTGATCGGCGCGATCAACGGACCCGCGCTCGGCGCCGGGCTCGCGTTCGCCGCCTGTTGCGACATCCTGATCGCTTCGGAGCGCGCGACGTTCGGCGCGACCGAGATCAACGTCGGGTTGCTCGGGGCGAGCTCACACCTGTCGATGCTCGTCGGCCGGTACAAGGCCCGCGAGATGTTCTTCACCGGCGAGGTGGTGCCCGCGTCCGAGCTCCACCGGCTCGGCGCGGTGCGCGCGGTCGTGCCCCCCGACGAGCTGATGCCGGCGGCGCGTGCGCTCGCCGCCGACCTCGCGTCCAAGAGCCCGATCGCGCTGCGCCTCGCGAAGGAGTCGATGAACCGGGTCGAGTACCTGCCGTTGAAGGACGCCTACCGCACCGAGCAGGACTACACGGCCCGGCTCCAGGGCTTCGAGGACGCGGCCGAGGCCCGCCAGGCCTACCTCGAGAAGCGCCAACCCGACTGGAAGTGGCGCTGACCCGCGAACAGCGAAGGCCCCGCGCCGTTGCGGGGCCCACGCTCCCTGCCTCGTCCCGGTGCCCGAACCGAGGCCGGCTTCGTGCTCGGGCGGATGATCGTCGCCCGGCGGTACCCCCTTGAGAACGACCTGCCCGGCGACCCCGTTTCATCCGCCGGATGACGCGATCGCGTCAGTTGGGTACCCCGGTCGGCGACGGCACCGGGAGGCCGATCGGGGGGAGGAGACCGGCCTCCCCGGCGGCCGCCGAACACCCCCATCCTCCGCCGACCGTGTTGCCCGCCCGGGTCGGCCCTGTGAACGCCGTGCAAACAGGCCGCCGCGTCGAGCCCGCCGAGTCGGAGGTGCCGCGGGAAGGGGGTCCGCGGGGAGGGTCGGCGGGAAGGATGTCAGCGGGGAGGGGTTCGGCGGGGAGGGGTTCAGCGGGACGCCAGGTAGGCGCGCCAGCCGCCGAAGCCCGTGATGTCGTCGGCGCCGGCGACGGCGTGGGCCTCGCACAGGAAGCCCTTCGGCATGGAGCCGTCGTCGAGCTCGACCGTGCCGATGCAGAGCGGCCCGGGAACGTCGGCCACGAACGCGCCGAACGCCTCCGGGGTGAGGGCCCAGGTCTCCACCTCGACCGCTGCCCCGCCCGCCTCGACGCGGACCAGGCCCGGCTTGGGCGGGGTCGTGCCGGCGAGCGCGTAGAGGCGGTACGTGGCGGCGGTGCGAGCCGTCCGGCCGAAGCGCGCCCCCAGCCGCGTGAGCTGGTGCTCGAGCGGTTGGCCCCGCAGGTGGGCCCCCACGACCGCGAGCTCGACCGTCGCGCCGCCGGCCGCGTCGAGCGCGTCCTCGCCGAGGAAGTGGGCGCCGAGCCGGGCGACGACCGCGTCGGCCCCGGCGGGCGCGACGAGGCTGAGCCCGGCGGGCAGGCCGTCGGGGCGGCGCGGTCCGGGCACCGAGATCGCGCAGAGGTCGAGGAGGTTGACGAACGTCGTGAACGTGCCGAGCCGGGCGTTGACGCCGATCGGGTCGGCCGCGACCTCGGCACAGGTCGGGAAGGACGGTGTCGTGGGGAGGGCGAGCGCGTCGACCCGTGCCCAGACCGAGCCCGTGGCGTGCGCCAGCGCGGCGAGCCGGTACGCGCCCTCGTAGGCGTCGACGGCCGTCCGCTCGCGGCCCGCGAGGATGATGCCGGCGACGGTCGGGTCGACGTCCCGATGCGCACGGTGCCGCTCGAGGAAGGCGCCGACCGCGGCGTAACGCTCGGCGATCCACGGGCCCTCGTAGAGGAGGCGACCGGCCTCGAGGAACGGACCGGCGTCGAACTCCTCGACGCGGACACCGATCGCGTCGAGGTGCCGGACGGCAGCACGGTACGCGCTCGCGTTGGGCGCGTCGCACAGGCGCTGCACGCGTTCGGCGTCGAGTACGCCGACGGCGGCGCGGTCGGGATCGGCGAAACCTGCCGGGAAGACGCGGCGCGAGAACGGGTCGTCGGGGTCGAGGCCGCGGCACGCGGTGAAGACGGCCCACGCGTCGGCGACCGACGTCGAGAAGAACGACGGGCAGTCGAGCGTGCGCACCGCGGGCACGATGCCCCGCGTGCTGACCGCGCCGCGCGTGGGCTTCAGGCCGACGACGCCCGTCAACGCGGCCGGGACACGGCCCGACCCGGCGGTGTCGGTGCCGAGCGCGACCGGGACGAGCCCGCGCGCGACTGCGACGGCCGAGCCCGAGCTCGAACCGCCGGGGACACGCTCGGGGTCGTGGGGGTTGCGCGGCGTGCCGTAGGGCGAGCGCGTCCCGACGAGCCCCGTGGCGAACTGGTCGAGGTTGGTCTTGGCGACGGGCACCGCGCCCGCGGCGCGCAGGCGGGCGACGACCGTGGCGTCCTCGCCGGGGACGTACGCGTACGACGGGCAGCCGGCCGTCGTCGGCACACCCGCGACGTCGATGTTGTCCTTCACCGCGAAGGGGACGCCCGCGAGCGGCCCGTCCGGCGCGATCCGCGCGTCGGCATCGGGCACGACGCTGATCACCACCGCCGGGTCGTCGCACCCCGCCAGGCCGGCCCGGGCAGCCGCGACCGCGCCGCCACGCTCGTTCATGCCGCGGCGAAGACGACGAGGGGCTGCCCCGCGCTCACGACGACGCCCTCGCCGCAGCGCAGCTCGACGACCGTCCCCGCCGCCGACGCGCGGATCGCGGTCTCGGTCTTCATCGCCTCGAGCACGACGAGGACGTCGCCCGCCGCGACGACGTCGCCCACGCCGACCGCGAGCCGGCACACGTTGCCCTGGATCGGTGTCGACACCGCCCAGCCGCCGGGCGGGATCGCGAGCTCGGCCGGCGCCGGGGGCGGAGTGTCGGGCCGGTCGGCGACGAGCTCGACGCCCCGGTCGGCCCACCGTGCCCGCTCCTCCGCGAACGCCCGCTCGCGGCGGGCCGTGAACGCGGCGATCTCGGCCGCGTGCTCGGTCAGGAAGCGGCGGTGGTCGGCGAGCCGCAGCGTCGCCTCCTCGATCTCGAGGCGGGCGCGCCCGAACGGCAGGTCGTCGCGGAGTCGGGCCAGCTCGCGCTCGCTCACCGGATGGAAGCGGAGCCGGTCGAAGAAGTCGAGCAGCCACGGCCGGCCGGGCCGGAAGCCCGGGGTGACGCGGAAGCGATTCCACATCTGGACCGTCCGGCCGACGAGCTGATAGCCGCCCGGTCCCTCCATCCCGTACACGCAGAGGTACGCGCCGCCGATGCCGACCGCGTTCTCGGGCGTCCACGTGCGGGCCGGGTTGTACTTGGTCGTGACGAGCCGGTGACGCGGGTCGAGCGGGGTCGCGACCGGCGCACCGAGGTAGACGTCGCCGAGGCCCAACACGAGGTAGCTGGCGCCGAACACGATCTCGCGGACCTCGTCGACGTCGGCGAGCCCGTTGATGCGGCGGATGAACTCGAGGTTGCTCGGGCACCAGGGCGCGTCGGCCCGCACGGCCCGTGCGTAGCGTTCGACCGCGAGCCGCGCCGCCGGGTCGTCCCAGGAGAGCGGGAGGTGCACGACCCGGCTCGGGACCTCCATGTCGTCGACCGGCCCGAGCGCCTGCTCCGCGGCCGCGAGCGCGCCCACGAGGTTGTCGAGGCCGATCACGGCCGGGTCGTACCGGACCTGCAGCGACCGGATCCCCGGCGCGAGCTCGAGCACCCCGGGGATGGGCTCCTCCGCGAGCCGACCCATCAGCGCGTGGGCGCGGAAGCGCAACCCGAGGTCGAGCACGTTGTCGCCGAACTCGATCAGCACGTAGCGGTCGCCGGCCCGCCGGAAGGTCACCGCCTCGCGCTGGGGCGCGGCCTCCACGCGGTGGAGCACCGCGTGGGCGCTCCGCGCCTCGGTGAGCCGGCGGCTCCGGTCGCCGCCCGGGCGTTCGAGCGTCCCGATCCACTGCTCCTGCTCGGCGGCGACGCGCCGCGCCTCGCCGTGCGACATCGGCCGGAACCGCACCCGGTCGCCGGGCCGGAGCTGGCCGACCTTCCAGAGCTCGCAACCCGCGACCGTCGCCGGGCACACGAAGCCGCCGAGGCTCGGGCCGTCGGGCCCGAGCACGATCGGCATGTCGCCGGTGAAGTCGACGGTGCCGATCGCGTACTCGTTGTCGTGGATGTTCGAGGGGTGCAGCCCCGCCTCGCCGCCGTCGGGTCGCGCCCACTCCGGCTTCGGGCCGATCAGGCGGACGCCCGTGCGGTCGGAGTGGTGGTGCACCTCCCAGGCCGTCGAGAAGAAGGTCTCGACGTCGCGCTCGGTGAAGAAGTCGGGCGCGCTGTGCGGCCCGACGAGGACGCCGATCTCCCAGTCGTGGGTGAACGCCGGCGTCGAGGCGGCCGCGAGTGCACGCGTGGCGACGGCGGGGCGCGCCACCCCCGGCGGTCCGGCGGGTGCTTCGCGCAGGTGGAGCACGTCGCCCACGCGCAGCGCCCGGCCGGCGTGGCCGCCGAAGCCGCCGAGGACGAACGTGGCCCGGCTCCCGAGGTACTCGGGGACGTCGAAGCCGTGCCCGATGGCGAGGTAGGCCCGAGCGCCGGTGTCGCGGACGCCGCCGACGCGCAGCACCGCGCCCGCCCCGACGGGCACCGCGGCCCACCAGGGAACCGGCCGGCCGTCGAGCTCGGCGTCCATCTCGGCGCCGGTGAGCGCCACGACTGCCGGCGCGCGGAACCGCAGCGTCGGGCCGGTGAACGTGAGCTCGAGGGCCGCGGTGCCGGGGGCGTTGCCGACCAGGCGGTTGGCGAGGCGGAACGCGAGGTCGTCCATCGGGCCCGACGGCGGGACGCCGACGGCCCAGTAGCCGAGCCGGCCCGGGTGCTCCTGGACGCTCGTCTGGGTGCCGCCGTCGAGTACCTCGACCGTCGCCGGCTCGTAGGGGAACGCGGCGAGGTGGGTCGTCGTGCAGCCGCCCCGGGCGAACTCGGGGTCGCCGGTGACGGCGCGCAGGTACCCGAGGTTGGTCTCGAGCCCCGCGAGGCGGGTCGCGTCGAGTGCGGCGCGCAGCAGGCGCACCGCGTCGGCCCGGTCGGCGCCGTGCACGACGAGCTTGGCGAGCAGCGGGTCGAAGTGCGGCGTGACCGGCGTGCCGCGGGCGACCCACGTGTCGCACCGGACGCCCGGCGGGAACCGCACGTCGGTGAGCTCGCCGGTGCTGGGCCGGAAGTCGTTCGCGGGGTCCTCGGCGTAGAGGCGTGCCTCGATCGCGTGGCCACCCGCGAGCGGCCGGGCCGCGGCGACCTCCCGGCCGAGATCGAGCTCACCCGCGGCTTCGAGCAGCATCCACTCGACGAGGTCGATGCCCGACACCGCCTCGGTCACCCCGTGCTCGACCTGCAGGCGCGCGTTGACCTCGAGGAACGCGAACTCCTCGCGGTCACAGTCGTGCACGAACTCCACCGTTCCCGCCGACCGGTAGCCGACCGCGCAGCCGAGGCGGACGGCGGCGTCCGCGAGTTGCTGGCGTTCGGCGTCCGAGATCCCGGGCGCGGGAGTCTCCTCGACGACCTTCTGGTTGCGGCGTTGGAGCGAGCAGTCCCGTTCGCCGAGCGCGACGACGTCGCGGCCATCGCCGAAGATCTGGACCTCGAGGTGACGGGCCCGCGCGACGAAGCGCTCCAGCAGGACGCCGCCGTCGCCGAAGTGCGACGCACCGAGCCGCGCGACCACCGCGAACGCCTCGGCGAGCTCGCCGGCATCGTCGCAGCGGCGCATGCCGATCCCGCCGCCGCCCGCCGTGCTCTTCAGCATCACCGGATAGCCGATCGCCGCCGCCGCCTCCCGCGCCGCGTCGAGATCGGGCAGCACGTCGGTGCCCGGCAGCAGGGGGACCCCGTGCCGCTCCGCCAGCGCCCGGGCGCCGTGCTTCGTCCCGAACGCCCGGAGCTGGGCCGGCGTCGGGCCGACGAACACGAGGCCGGCCGCCGCGCACGCCTCGGCGAACTCCGCCCGCTCGCTCAGGAAGCCGTAGCCCGGGTGGACGGCTTCGGCGCCGACCTCGAGGGCGGCGGCCACGATCCGGTCGGCGTCGAGGTACGCGTCGAGCGGAGAGTCACCTTCGATGACCACGACCTCGTCGGCGTCGTCGACGTGGCGCGACGCGCGGTCGGCAGGGGAGGCGACGGCGACCGACGCGATGCCGAGCCGGTCGAGCGTGCGCATGACGCGACAGGCGATCTCGCCGCGGTTCGCGACGAGGACCTTCCGGAACAACGTCACCCCGCTCCCCACACCAGGAGGCGGATCGGGGTCGGGTTCCAACCGTTGCAGGGGTTGTTGAGCTGCGGGCAGTTCGAGATCACGACCAGGGTGTCGGTCTCGGCCCGCAGCTCCACGTACGCGCCGGGACGCGAGATGCCGTCCACGATGTCGAGACGACCGTCCGCGGTGACCGGGACGTTCATGAAGAAGTTGATGTTCGGGACGAGGTCGCGCTTACCCATGCCGAGCGGCCGCAGACCGTGGAGGAAGTTGTCACGGCAGTTGTGCATGTACCGCGTGTGCTGCCCGAACCGGCAGACGTTGCTCTCGGCGCTGCAGGCGCCGCCCAACGTGTCGTGGCGGCCGCAGGTGTCGCCGACGATCGTCGCGAGCACGGTTCCCTCGCTCGACAGCAGGCGCGATCCGGTGGTGAGGAAGACGTTGTGCTGGGCGCGCACGGTGTCGGCCGCGCTGTAACGGTCCGCGGTGTCGTGCGCGTTGTAGAGGAGGGTGTCGACGGCCTGGTTGCCCTCGAGGTCGACGATGCGCAGGACGTCGCCCCGCGCCAGGACGTGGGTCCACGGCTCACCGGGGCCGACGACGACGTCGACGATCGCGGACGTGACGGCGCGCTCGTCGGCCTGGGTCGCGGTCACAAGACCGCTCCCGCGACCGCGGAACCGGCGATCCACGCGTCGGTGTTCTCGAACCCGCGCACCGCCTCGGGTGACGCGGTCCGGCACGGGTCGTCCGGCGCCGGCGGGGGCCCCTGCCACACCGTCACCTGCAGCCGTCCGGGCCGGTACTCGGGCGAGGGGTCGAGCACGTGCGGGGTCGCGGACAGCACCGCGAGGACGTTCATCTCGGCCCGCAGGTCGACACCCGCGCCCGGGCGCTGCGCACCCTCGACCCAGTCGAGCGAGCCGTTCGGCCCGACGGTGACGCCCGCGAAGAGGTTGAAGGTCGCGACGACGTCGCGCCGGTCGAGGCCGTGGCGCCCGAGTGCGGCCACGAGGTTGTCACGCGCGTTGCGGTGGTAGTCGTTGCGGAGCTCGAGGTACCGGCCCGGCCCGTACTTCGCGGCCGTCGTGACGGCATCGCCGAACCCCGCCAGCGTGTCGTGGTGCCCGCTCGAGTCGGCCGTCACGGAGAGGAGGACCCGGCCGAGGTCCGAGAACAGCACGCGGCCGGTCGTCACGAAGATCGTGTTCTGGATCTTCGTCGTGTCCGGCGCGTTGAAACGCTCGCTCGGCTGGTCGGCGTTCAGCGCGAGCAGCGACGCGGCGCCGGCGCCGTCGGCGTCCACGATCCGCAGCGTCTGGCCGCGGCGGACGACGCGTGACCAGTACGCGCCCGGCGGGACGGTCTCGTCGGCCACGGTGGCGCCCCCAGGGATCGGGGGAAGCGGGATCGGGGGAGGGGCGGAAGGCTCCGGTTGCACGCCCGGACGGTACGGATGCGCGATGTCGCGATCGTTGCCCGACCATGAACTCCCGGTGTCAGGACCTGGCGCGCGCCTGACAGCAACTGCTGACGCGGCCGAAACAATCCGGACGCGACCGTGAAACGGATGCGGAACAGCGTGATGCCGTGTCGACCGTCTACAAGCTTCCCCGCGGCGCGTACCTCGACGACGCGTGGTTCCGGCGCGAGCAGGAAGCACTCATCGGCCGGACGTGGACGCTCGTGGCGTCGACCGACGAGCTCCCCGACCCCGGCGACTACGTGGCGGCCGTCGTCGCCGACGCGCCGATCCTCGTCGTGCGCGGCGAGGCCGGCGAGCTGCGCGCCTTCCACAACCTGTGCCGTCACCGCGGGATGGTCATGCTCGAGGGGGCCGGCAACGTCGGCACGTCCATCGACTGCGTGTACCACCAGTGGCGCTACGACCTCGACGGCGCGTTGCGCGTCGTGCCCCAGCGCAAGGAGCAGTTCCCGAGGCTCGACCCGGCCTGCTGGGGCCTGCTGCCGGCGGCTCTCGACGTGTGGCAGGGGATGGTCTTCGTACACCCGGATCCGTCGGCGCCGAGCCTCCACTCGTACCTCGGCGTGATCCCAGACGCGCTCGGCAGCTTCCGACCCGGGCTTCTCACGCAGGTCGCGCACGATCTCATCGACGCCCGGTGCAACTGGAAGCTGTTCGTCGAGAACCACGTCGACGTGTACCACCTCTGGTACCTGCACGAGGAGACGCTCGGCGACTTCGACCACACGCAGTTCAGCCACGAGACCGTCGACGGGCACTGGGTCAGCTACGAGCCGCTGCGCGCGCCGCGCTTCGACGAGGCTCGCCTGGCCGCGGGCACGAGGGCGATCACGCACCTCGACGAACGCGACCGCACGGGGATCAGCGCGCTGCTCGCCTTCCCGAACCTCATGTTCGCGACGTCGGCCGAGTTCTTCGCGACGTACCGGGCGGTTCCCGTCGCGCCCGACCGTTCGGTGATCGACCTGCGCATCCGGGCCGAGCCCGGCGCCGACGCCGAGGCACTCCTGAAGTCGCTCCACTCCTTCATCTCGGAGGACATCGCCGCCTGCGAGGCGGTGCAGCGCGGGATGCGGTCGCCCCGGTTCTCCGTCGGGCCGCTCGCCCGGACCCACGAGCGACCGATCACCCGCTTCCACGACCGCGTCCTCGCCGCCCTCGCCGATCCGTGAGCCCAGGGGTCCGTGAGCGTGCGGGGGGCGAGCTCCCCGACTGCTTCGTCGGTGCGTGGCGACGCGTGTCGCTCGCGCTCGGGGAGGCACCGGCGTGCGAGCCGTCGGACGTGCTCTGGCTCCAGGCCCGCGCCGCGTTCGCGGACGTCCGCCTGCCCCGGGCACGCGGCGCCGAGCCCGCCGCGTTCGCGGGGACGACGACCTGGGAGCCTCCCGTGCTGACGTGGCACCACCGGCTCGATCTCGAACCGGGCCCGCCGGACACCGGCGCGGTGGAGTGGCACGGGCCCGATCTCGTCGAGCGCGGCGTCACGTGCGTGCACGGCGAACCCGTCACCTACGAAGAGGTCTGGCGGCGGGAGCCGGGCCGGCGCGCGCCCGTCGTCGTGCTCACGTCCGACGGTGCGGACGGCGAGTGCCGCGGGATGTTGGTCCGCGTCGGGGACGACGCGATCGTCATGGCGACCACCGGGCACGGTCTCGCGGCGCGCCGCGAGCGCCGGGCCGGCGAGGCGTGGCGAACGGTCGGGTCGCTCGGGGCAGCAGCCGCGCTCCCCGCGATCCCGGAGCCGCGCCCGGGGTGGGAGGCGGGGGCCGAGGTGTCGCTCGCACCCGTGCCCGGCAGCGGTGCCGACGCTGTCGCGGTGGGCTGGCGGGTGCGCGAGCTCGAACGCTGACCGGTCAGGGCGGGGCGCCGCCTTCGAGCGTCGCGGCGACGGCGAGGATCTGGTCCTCGCGCCCGGGTCGGCCGACGACCTGCACGCCGACCGGCAGGCCGTCCCGCGAGGTACCGGCAGGTACCGACAGGGCCGGCAGGCCGAGCAGGCTGACCGCCCGGCACGGCGCGAGGATCGTCATGTCGTCCACGACGTGGCGCACGCCGTCGACGTCGAGCTCGGTGCTGCCGGTCGCGAACGCGGGGACGACCGCGACGGGAAGGAGCAGAACCGGGTAGCGGTCCAGGAACGAGCACACACGGGCGCGGAGCTGCACGGCCGACGCGAGGAGCGCCGCGGCCGCGCCCGGGTCGTGTGGCTCGACCCCGTCGAGCAGCGACCGGATGCGCGGCGTGAGCTCGCGCTCGCGACCGCGGGCGAGGCGCGCGAGGTCGGCGTAGTCGTCGGTGGCGCGCAACGCGCCGAACAAGGGCTGCGCGGCGTCGAGGCCAGGCGGCGCTTCCCGCGTGACGCGGTGCCCGTGCGCCGCGAGGAGGGTCGCGGCGCGCGCCACCGCGTCGACGAGGTCGGCGCGGACGGCCACCGTCCCCTCGCCGTCCGTCCACGCGCACGCGACGGGCTCCGGGTCGCGCCGACCGCCGGCGGGAAGCGCCCGGGCGGCCCGCAGCCAGAGGGCGACGTCGGCGACGGTGCGGGCGAGCGGCCCGACGAGGCTGAAGCGCGCCCGCGGTGAGCCGGCCGGCGGCGCCGGGCGCTGCCCCCCGGCCGGCACGGCACCCGGCGTCGGCCGCAGCCCGACGGTGCCGGTGCAGTGCGCCGGGAAGCGGACGGACCCGCCGTAGTCGGTGCCGAGGCTGATCGGGACCAACCGGCCCGCGACCGCGGCGGCGCACCCGCCACTCGATCCGCCCGGGGCGAGCGCGGGGTCGAGCGGGTGGCGCGTGGTGCCGAACACGGGGTTGGCGGCCCGGGGCTCGAGCGCGAACTCGGGACAGTTGGTCTTGCCGACGAGGATCGCGCCGGCGCTCCGCATCGTCGCGACGGCCGGCGCGTCCCGACGGGGAACGTGCCGCGCGAGCAGCCGGCTGCCCGCGGTCGTGCGCGTGCCCTCGGTATCGAGGACGTCCTTCGCGGTGAAGGGCACGCCGTGCAGCGGACCGGTCTCGTCGCCGCGCATGACCGCGCGTTCCGCGTCACGGGCGCGCTCGAGCGCGTCGTCGACGACCGTGACGACCGCGTTGGTTCGGTCGTGCGCGATGCGGTCGAGACATGCCTCGACGATCTCGACGGGGGAGACCTCGCGCCGCTTGACGGCCGCCGCGATCCGCGCCGCGGACCAGTCGGCGTCGGTCGGGTCGAGCGCGGCGTCGAGCACGCCGCATTGAACCACGGCGGTCGAATCGAGCGTCGCCGCGCAGAATCCGTACAGCCGGCGGTCAGAACGCCAACAACCACCGTTTATCGAGCGTTGCAACGGACGCGATGGACGCGAAACGTCGCGTCCCTAGCGTCGATCTCCGTGGGGACGACGGAGTGAGCGTGCGCACGTGGGCCGACCAGGCGTGGCCGGAGCTCGCGGACCTCGCCGAGCGCGGGAGCGGTGAGGTCGGGCTCGTACCGGTCGGTGCCACCGAGCAGCACGGGCCCCATCTGCCCACGGGCACCGACACCCTGGTCGCCGTCGCGTTGTGCGACGCGGTGTCCGCCCGCACCGGGGCACCCGTCCTGCCCGCGATCCCGGTCGCGTGCAGCTACGGGCACGGCACGCAACTCCCGGGGACGCTGTCGCTGACGCCCGAGCTCCTCGCCGCGGTAGTTCGCCAGTACGCCGAATGGGCCGCCGCCTCGGGCTTGACGCGGGTGCTCTTCGTGAACTCGCACTTCGGCAACACCGCGTCGCTCGCGATCGCGACCGATCACCTGCGGCTCTTCCGGCCCGACCTGCAGGTGGGTTCCGTCGACTGGTGGACCGCGGATCCGGTCGTCGCACGCGAGGCCGTCGCCGACGGCGACGACGTGCACGCACACCGCGCCGAGACGTCGTTGATGCTCGCGATCGCACCCGAGCTCGTCCACCTCGACCGGCTCGCGTCCGCCGACGACCCCGACCGGACCGTCGACCTCGTCTTCCGCTACACCGCGCCGGCGCTGTCGACCAACGGCGTGACCGGGCGGCCCTCGGAGGCGACCGTCGAGCTCGGGGAGCTGGTCCTCACGCGCACCGTCGACGCGATCACCGCCATGGTCGAGCGGGGCCGTGCGGAGAAGCCACCGCTCGGTCCCGCACCCGTTCCCCCGTTCTCGCCTGCGCCGTACCCGGCGCACTGACCAGACGGCACGAACCGAGAAGCGAAGAGGAGACCCGTGGACACGGTCCAGCCGCAGTCACCCGAGCACGAGGAGCTGGCGCGCACGCTCGCCGACCAGGGCGTCGAGTACGCGGTCGGGTCGTTCGTCGACGTGCTGGGACGCGCGAAGTCGAAGGTCGTGCCGATCGCGCACCTGCCGGCACTCCTCGCCGGGCACGAGCGGTACACGCCGCGCGGTATGGGCGACCTCGGCCGCATGACTCCCGAGGAGGACGAGTGCGTCGCGATGCCCGACCCGTCGACCCTCCGGGTCATGCCGTGGGATCGACGGTTCGCGTGGATGGCGGCCGACCTTCTCTTCGGCGGGAGCGAGCCGTTCGCGAACTGCACCCGGTCGATCCTCAAGCGTCAGCTCGACCTCGCCGCCGACGAGGGCTTCCGGTTCAACCTCGGCGTCGAGACGGAGCTCTACGTCTTCCGTGAGGAGTCGCTCGGCCGCGACGACGGCTATCTCGAGCCGATGACCCGCGCCGGCGCCCTTGCACCGACCCAGGCCTACGACGTCGAGGCCGAGCTCGACGCGATGGATTTCCTCGGCCCCATGGTCACGTACATGAACGAGACCGGGTTCGGGGTCTTCAGCTTCGACGCCGAAGGCGGTGACGCCCAGTACGAGTTCGACTTCGAGTACGCACCCGCGCTCGAGATGGCCGACAAGCTCACGTTCTTCCGGCTCATGGTGCGCCAGGTCGCGAAGAGTCGGGGGCTCGTCGCCTCGTTCATGCCCAAGCCGTACACGGGTGCCTGGGGTTCGGGGGCGCACTTCAACATGAGCCTCGCGGACGTCGACACCGGCGCGAACCTCTTCCGGGACGCGGACGACGACCGCGGTCGTGGGTGGAGCAAGGTTGCGTACGGGTTCGTCGCCGGCATCATGCGGCACGCCCG
>Ga0070741_10013519_pt1 | contig 14380 bp, 9 predicted proteins | sample Coa_R1_4_FD_66440 | JGI IMG/M metagenome (GOLD analysis project Ga0070741, IMG submission 66440) | Surface soil microbial communities from Centralia Pennsylvania, which are recovering from an underground coalmine fire - Coalmine... | ecosystem: Environmental > Terrestrial > Soil > Unclassified ...
ACAACCATAAATGGGAAGGTGGACATAAAGTAAATATCGCAGTCGCCGACCAAAAGCTGGCAGGCGTGGTGAACAACGATGGCGAAGAGAACGATCCGGTGAAACCATATTGGAACTACTGGAACTACGTAACATCGAAAATCGGGCGCGTCACAATTCCCAAAGCGGGCGAATATCAGCTTTCGCTCAAGCCGGAGTCGATTCAGAGTGAACAGAAGTTAGGATTGACCCTGGTTGAGGTGAAACTGGTTCCGGTTCAGAAATAGCCGGATAATATTGCCCTTGGAACGATTCTTTGCAATCCCTCATCATTACTGTGGTGAGGGATCTGCTTTTCGTGTAGAACTAGAGCGGAATGAGGCGAGTGCTCGCGGTTCTCGGGTCGGCGTTTTTTCTGGCCATCGCTCCTGGAACCGTAGCCGGGCTGGCGCCATGGTGGATCTCACGCTGGCAGATGCTGCCGCCACTATCGGGCTTCTTCCCTTTTCGCATCATGGGGGCGGTGTTGATTGCCGCCGGACTTCTCGTGCTGCTGGATTCATTTGCCCGCTTCGCACTCAAAGGGTTAGGCACACCTGCTCCGGTTTTCCCGACGCGCCACCTGGTGGTGACCGGGCTTTATCGATATGTGCGAAATCCTATGTATGTTGCTGTGGCTTCTTTGATCGTTGGGCAAGGATTGCTGCTGGGCAACGTTCACGTGCTCGAGTATGCAGCCGTGATCTGGCTTGCCTTCCATCTCTTTGTGCTTCTGTACGAGGAACCGGCTCTACGCTCAACTTTTGCAGATGAATATGAAGCCTTTTGCGCGAATGTCCCGCGATGGATACCGCGCCTCAGACCATGGCGAGGGTAGCGGTTGCCGGCGAAACGCCGGCGCTGCCAGTTCCCAGCTACTCTGAAAATGTTTTAAGATAGAGAGACTGTTGACATGCGTATTTTGCAGATGTAGTTGGGTGTGCCTGTGCACGTTGTACTCTGAATGCTTACCTTGAACTCTCTCGTACGTCTTGAGGTGTTATGAAACGTCTTTTCTTTGTCCTTTCTTTTCTTGTCTTGCTGACCGCTTCTCTCTCTGGCCAGGATCTGGCCTCTTTCGAAAAGCGGGTAACGGTGAAAAAACTCGCCAACGGACTCACGGTGGTGATCTGCCAGCGGCCCGAGGCCCCCGTGGTCTCTTTCTTTACCCATGTGGACGTGGGAGACGCGCAAGATCCCAAGGGGCAGACCGGCCTGGCGCACATGTTTGAGCACATGGCCTTCAAGGGTACAGACCAGATTGGCTCCGCCAATTGGCCCGCCGAGAAACTCGCCTTGGCCAGGGTAGAGCAGGCTTATCAGGCATATGACCAGGAGCGCACCAAAGAGGTAGGCCGCGATGAGCAGAAGATTGCCGCCGCCAAGAAAGCGTTAGACGATGCCATTGAACAAGCGCAGAAGTATGTCGTGGAAAACCAGTTTGACGAAATCCTGGAACGCAATGGCGCCGAGGGCATGAACGCCAACACCAGCGAAGATGAAACCCAGTACTACTATTCCCTACCCTCCAATCGCGTGGAGCTTTGGGCTTACATGGAGTCAGAGCGCTTTTTGCATCCGGTAATGCGCGAATTTTACAAGGAACGTGATGTTGTTTATGAAGAGCGGCGCATGCGCGTGGATAGCAGCCCGATCGGCCGGCTCATCGAGCAATTCCAGGCGGCGTCTTTCGTGGTGCATCCTTATCATAACGAAGGAATCGGCGACGCGTCTGAGATTACCAGCTTTTCTGCCACCGATGCCCGCAAGTTTTTCGACAAATACTATGTGCCCGCGAACATGGTAGTGGCCATTGTTGGCGACGTGACCCCTGAAAAAGTCATGCCCATTGTGGAAAAATACTTTGGCCGGCTGCCTGCCAGGCCCAAGCCGGAGCCGCTGAAGGTGGTTGAGCCGCCACAGCACTCCGAGCGCACGGTCAAGCTATTTGACACGGCACAGCCGATTTATCTCGAGGGCTACCACAAGCCTGACTTCCGCGACCCGGATGACGCTGTGTATGACGTGATGACCGATCTTTTTTCCAATGGCCGCACCTCGCGGCTCTACCGCGCTTTGGTGCGCGATAAGAAGATCGCGGTGGTGGCCGAGGGGTTCAGCGGCTTCCCGGGAAATAAATATCCTAATCTTTTCGCCTTCTATGCCGTGCCCAGCCGCGGGCACACGCCCCAGGAGTTGCAGGCGGCCATGCACGAAGAGATTGATCGCCTCATCAATCAGGATGTAACCGATGAAGAGCTGCAAATGGTAAAGACCCGCGCCAAGGCCGACCTGATTCGCGGGCTGGCCAATAACGAAGGACTGGCGCAGCAACTCGGCATCACGCAAGCCTATTACGGCGACTGGCGCGAACTGTTTCGCCAGGTTGACCGCATTGAAAAAGTGACGAAGGCGGATATCCGGCGAGTAGCGGCCAAGACGTTCACTCGCGATAATCGCACCACGGCCATGCTGGAAAATACGGCCACGGCGTCGAACTCCACGCCATCAAATTCCACCGCGGGAGCAAAGCAATGAACCTTCGCAATCGAGTGCTGTATACCCTGTTGAGCGCAGTTCTTGTGCTGCCCCTGGCCGCGATCGCTCAAGACCAAGGCAAGAGTTTGTCTCCTTCTTCTGTCCCGGAAAAAAACACGTCCACCGGACGGTTGGGGAGAAAAGCCGGGACCACGCCGCCGCCGGCCGGAAGCAGGCCCTGGGAAAAGATTGCCATTCCGCCGCTGCACGCCTTCCATCCGCAGCATCCCAAGCGCATCGAATTTTCCAACGGCTTGGTGGTGTTCCTGCAGGAAGATCATGAGCTGCCCTTGATTGATGGCATCATCCGTATTCGCGGCGGCGCGCGCGAAGAACCCGCCAGCAAAGCCGGCCTGGTGCGCACCTATGGACAAACCTGGCGTCTCGGCGGCACCACCAGCAAGACCGGCGACCAACTCGATGATTTTTTAGAAGCGCATGCAGCCAAAGTGGAAACCGCCGGTGGGGTTGATTCCACCTCTCTTTCCTGGTCGTGCTTGAAAGAAGACTTTAACGATGTGCTGAATATCGCGGCCGATGTGCTCGAGCATCCTGAATTCCGGGAAGACAAGCTGGCCTTGACCAAGCAGCAGATTGATACCGCCATCTCGCGCCGCAACGACGATCCCGGCTCGATTGCCGGGCGTGAAGCCGCCAAGCTGGCCTATGGGGCGCAGAGTCCGTACGCCCGCACCCCCGAGTACTACACCGTTGCCGCCATCACGCGGGCCGACCTGGTGGACTGGCACAATAAATATGTTCATCCTAACAACATGATTCTGGGCATCGTCGGTGATTTTGACTCTGCTGCCATGGAAGCCAGGCTGCGCGAAGTTTTCGGAGGATTGCAGCGCGGACCGCAGGCAGAGCATGACCCGAAAATCGAAATGAATCCGGCTGCTCCGGGAATTTATTTCGTGGAAAAAGACGACGTAAACCAGAGCACGGTAGAGATGGTGCACATGGGAATCCGGCGGGATAACCCCGATTACTATGCGGTTGCGGTAATGAATGAGATTCTGGGTGGAGGATTTTCCGGCCGGCTGCTCTCCAACCTGCGCACCCGGCAGGGACTGGCTTACTCGGTCGGCGGTGGCGTAGGCGCTTCGTATGACCATCCTGGAATCTTTCGTCTTTCCATGGGCACGAAAAGCGGCACCACCGCTAAGGCTATTCAAGGGCTTTACGACCAGTTGGACGATCTTGAAAAAAAGCCGGCAACCGAAATCGAACTCAAACGCGCCAAAGACACCATCTTGAATTCATTCATCTTCCAGTTTGATGAAAAAGATAAGGTGTTGCAGGAGCAGATGACTTATGAGTTCTACGGCTACCCTGCCGACTTCCTGGAGCGCTTCCCTGCGAACATCAAGAAAGTCACGGCCGATGACGTGGACCGGGTTGCGCGCAAGTATGTCCACAAAGATCAGTTAAAGGTGCTGGTGGTGGGCAACTCGAAAGATTTTGACCATGATCTTTCCACTTTCGGGAAAGTCAATAAGGTAGATATCACCATCCCGGAAGCGGCCCCTTCCGGCGCTTCAGCGGCCGCCAGGCCGGCGGCCTCGAATCCAGAGGGCAAGGCCCTCATCGCCAAGGTTGCGGCCGCTCTCGGCGATAAGAAAAAGTTGCGCGCGGTGAAAAGCGTGCGATGGATGCTTACCAGTGTTCGCAAGACCCCGCAGGGCGAGGTTCCATTGGACCTTGACCAGACGATTATTTATCCCGACCAGGTCTATGTAAAGGCGAAGACTCCTCTGGGAGAGTCAGTAATGGTAGTCACGCCGCAGAATGCCTCGATGAGTATGGGAGATCAGCGCCGCGATATGCCTTCGACCATGCGTGATGAGAACCTGAAGGTGGTCAGGCGCGATCTCGTCTACATTGCCCAACACGCCGGCGACTCGAAATTCACTTTTAACGCCTCAGGTGACGACACCATTCAGGGAGTGCAGGCCAAAGCTCTCACCATCAATGCCGATGGCGTTGAAGTGAAATGGTACGTGAACCCCGAAAACGGACAACTGTTGCGCGCTGCATTTCACACGCAAAGCATGCAAGGCCCGGTTGACCGCGTGGTGGACTACTCCGATTGGCGCGATACCGGCGGACTCTCGCTGCCCTACAAACGCACGGTGACGGAAAACGGCGAAACTTCCAGCGAAGATACCGTCAAGTCCATTGAACTGAATCCCGCGGTTGATCCGAAGCTGTTTACGCCGTAATGGGTCGGTCTACCCAACGTCTGAGCCATTGACAGGTGACCCACACGAACACTGTGTCCCATTCGCGCGACCAGCGCGAGTGAGCCAAGTCCCCAGCACTCCACCCTTACGGTCGGGGATGATACTTCCCGACAACACGTTCGTGTTATTGGCCGAAGTCAAATGCACGCGGCGGAAGCCTTCCATCGACGCTCTCATGGATGAAGCTTCGATGGAGGTTCATGCTCCCATGCGGCTGGAAAGAACTCGCGCGAACTCTTGCAGCCCCCTATCTTCGCCAAACACCACCAATTCAACGATAGCAGGTGCTCTCGTTGGGCCACTGGCGTGCTGGGAATGAAAATAACCGAGGTAAGTGGGGTCGAAGAGTACGGCTTGATGCACACGGGTAGAGGTTCGCCCGCTGCATCCACGCACCCTGTATAACGAGTGTCGAATTCATGGATGTCAATGTCGGCAAACTCACGATAGCTACCTATAAAGGCGCGCACTTTGATTACGGTCACCACACCACTGTTAACGTCCGCATTTATCCCAACGAGTGTCGGGGGGCAAGGTGAAGATATTCCAAAACACGATTGCGCTGTGAAAGGTCGAAAGTATCTGGAAATTTGTCTGAGTGTACTCTGGCTATGTGAACACCATATCTGATTGCCATATTGTAGAACTCGTCCGCAGTGGTCTGTCCAACTTGAGTGGCGGCCATCAGCCGTAGTGCCCTCTCAACCTGCACTGCCGGTCGGAAAACGAAATAGCAGTAGCTCGTTCCTAGAACAAGCAGTCCAACCGTGCCCGCGACTGTTATGCGTAAAATCCTTGTCGAAAGTCTTGCCATAGTAGTTATCCGGAATTCTGAAACTCAAGATTTCTCATCATAACGGGCCAGCCGGAAGGAAGCCAGGTGCCGAAGCTCGGGCGTCCGCCTTCGTCATCGCCGCCCGGGTCAAGACGATGGCAGACAGCAGGATTGGCCATGCATCACACCACAGATTCTCTGGCCCGGCAAGCTGTGGTTCACATATCCTCACTCCTCTTTGTCAGCTAACCGGAACTTTAAGCCATCTCTCAACGTATAGATGACTGAAGGCAACTCTGCCTCTTTGGGAGGTATGCTATGCAGCGAATTTTTCTGGCTGTATCCGTTTTCCTGGCTATGACCTTGACCGCAGCGGCGGATGAATGGAAGAAGGACTACGCCATCTCCGCGAAACCGGAGGTGCACCTCAGCACCGGCGACGGCTCCGTGGAATTCACCAGTTGGGACCGCAAACAGGTGAGCGTTGCCGTCTACACCGAAGGCTGGCAAATCAACCCTGATGGCGTGAGGATCGAGGAGCACCAATCCGGAGACCGGGTTGACATTGAGATCCATATTCCGCACAGCGGCTGGTTTTGCCTGCTCTGTGGCCACCGCTCCCTCCATGTAAATGTGAACTTGCCGCGCGATGCCAATCTCGATCTTCATACCGGCGATGGTTCCATCAAAGGTTCGCGGCTCCACGGCACTATTTACCTCAACACCGGCGATGGCTCGATTCACGTCGAAGATGCCGACGGCCAACTATCGGCGCACAGTGGTGACGGCGGCATTGAGATTGACGGCAGGTTTGATGCGCTGAAAATCGAGACCGGGGATGGCGGCATCCGCGCCGACATCAATCGAGGATCGAAAATGGCAGCCTCATGGTACATGCATTCGGGAGATGGCAGTATTGATGTGCGTTTGCCTGAAGATTTTTCGGCCAATCTCGATGCCCGCACCGGAGATGGCAGCATACAATCTGACCTGGCCTCATTGAGCGATACGGATAAACGGCGCAACAGTCTGCGCGGAAAACTGAACGGTGGCGGACCCTTGCTGGAGTTGCGCAGCGGTGATGGGTCGATTCATTTGAGAAAGAATTAACTCAGCTCCAAAGGGATGGGCCCCCGATTTGCCAGACCACAAAAAAACCCACCCTGGAAGAGAAGCCAGGGTGGGCACTCTCAAAGATAACGATAAGGACAACTTTTTATCCGTCCACTCGTCCTCTCAATTTCTGTGCATCGGTCTATTGATAAGTAATGTCGTCAAACGACATGTTCCAGCCTCCAGTGAAGGTGACTGTAATTGTGCGTGACGCATTTTTCCATCCGGTAGTCACGAGTTGTGTTCCTCGTGTGGATACGTTTTGAGTTTTGGTTTGACCGGCGCCATCGCTTAGGGTCAAGGTTCCGGCAACCGATGTGGCTACTTTCATGCTGATGAGCACGTGCGAGCCAGTGGCAAAGCTGAACGTCCGCGTATTACCGCTCGCGGAGCTGAAGTAAATATTGTTGGTTGCATCGCTCAGGTAAGCCGGCTCCCAGGCCCACTGGCCGCTACTGAAGTTGATTCCGCCAAAGACCCCTTGGATCGAGCTATAGGGAGCGCCAGACGGAGCTGGACGATCGAAATTGACAACACTGACAGCAGACGGAGCCGTAGCCGTAACCGTGAGCGATGCTGCACCTTTGATTCCAGATACGGAAGCGCTGATCGTCACCGGCCCTCCCGCAGCCATTCCAGTTGCTACACCGGTATTGCTGACGACACTCGCAACCGGAGAATTATTTGAAGTCCAGGCTGCCTGCGTGGTGAGGTTCTTGCTGGAACCGTCTGAGTAGTGGCCGGTAGCAGTAAAGGCAACGGTACTGCCGACCCCGATGCTGTCTGGATTCGGCGTTACCGTGATCGATTGCAGCGTCGCGGATGGTGGAAGAGCAGTAACCATAAGTGACGCTGTGCCCGTGACGCCGGATAGTGAAGCGGTGATCGTTACCGGTCCGCCGGCGGCCACGCCGGTTGCCAGGCCGGTATTGCTGACCAGGGTTGCCACCGACGGAGTGCTCGAACTCCACGCAGCCTGCGTCGTGACATTTTTAGTTGTACCGTCTGAGTAATGGCCGGTAGCGGCAAAGGCAATGGTGCTGCCCACCGCGATGCTGCCTGGGTTCGGTGTCAGCGCGATGGATTGCAGGGTTGGCACAGGCGGAGGCGGGGTTGAGCCGGCATTAAATTCGTAGGTGCCAATATCGTAATTTGCCCCTTGAGCGCGCACGACTCCCTCACGGTCCGCAGGATTCCCGTTCCAGGCCACGTAGTTCTTATAAGTGTTGCCTGAAGTGATGGCGATTCCTGCGTCTTTTGCCGCGCTTGCTGACTGCAAGTGGAAGTTGTTCGACGACAAATTCAGGAACAGCGGGTCAGACGTAATGCTGCCAGTCAGGAACGATGGCAGAGACGGATTCCCCGTGCTGTGCATGATATTGTTGGAACCGCTGACATACGTTGAGTTCCACCCGTCGCCGCCGCCGAATGGCTCATTCCCTAATTGGTACATGATGTTATTGCGGATTCGGACCTGCAGGCCAGGCTCTCCTCCGTTGATTGTGAAACTGCCGTTATTGGAAAACGAGCCACAGTCATACAGCGTATTGTTGTAAATTTCCACCGTTCCCCCGCCCACCGGGCCGGTGTTGGTGATATACGCCATATAAATGCAGCTATAGTCGCCGTCGCCATCCTCCGGGCTGGGCCCGATGCCGACGTGATAGATCACGTTGTTGTAGGCTTCGATTCGGCCCTGGGAGGGATCCACCGTGGCAAAATTGATTCCGTCACAGGGATCATCGTGAATCAGGTTGTCGTGCACAGAAAGATCGAACTGATTGTGACCGGTGGGATCGCCGGATCCTCCTCCACCCAACGGTGAAGAATGGAACTGTATGGCGCGGCAGCTGCGATTGTTGTGGATATTGTTCCAGGCTGCCTCCACATGATTGGTGTCGCTGGAAAAGTACACTGCATGTTCCAATTTGCTGGCCGACACCACGCCGACGTTGGTGACTTCATTGCCCAGGAACTTGAGAGAGCTGAGTTCATGGGCGGTAAAGCATCCATTCTCACCATCGGCCGTGGGGCATTGAAAGTTATTGCCCACGACTCTCCAATTGGTGGAGTTGGTAGCATCCATGCCTGTCTCACTGGGACTGAAGAATAAACCAGCTACAGTCACATAATTAGCGGAGACATTGATGTTAGGCACACGAATCCCATAAGTAATGCCGGAAGCGCCCAGTGTCGCCCTGGCGCCTGGATAGCCAACGAAGGCAATGGGATTGCCCGCCGTTCCGCCACTCTCTAACTCTAATGTGGCATCGTAATTGTCCACGGTGTTAGCGGTGACTCCGTCTTCGACATAGCAGACGTCGCCCGCCTTCATGGCATTCTTGCACTGCGGGATGGTGGCAAAAGGGCTGGCGAAGCTGCCACTGTTGCCATCGCTACCTTTGCTGGAAACGAAAAATAGCTTCCCGTTGGAGCGCACAGTAAAGGGAATGCCGTTGGAGGCAGCGCCATTCACCGTAACCACAAAGTTGCCGGCGCCGGCCGCGCACCCTGAACCCAACTGGACAACGATTTTCTGGTACCAGAAATCTGAGGCGCCCCATCCCGAATACGAGCCCGAAGGCCCAACCACGCGCAAGCAGTTCTGCCCATTCCAGGTAACGGTGGAGCTGCCTTGGGAGGCGCCAAAGAAATTTCCGTAGAGGGTAACGTAAGCGCCGGCGAATCCATTGACGTTCTCGCCGCCGGAGTTGGGAGCGCTATCCAGGTCGGTAAAAAATATCCGCGGGCCGGGTGGTGAGGACTGAGCCGCGCAGGTTGATGATGAATATAGAGATAAAAATAAAAATATGAGTGCGAATAACAGAGATTGTAGTTTATTCATGCTTCTCCTTAACGCAGAGGCTAAGAAAGCATCTACTTACCCTCAATAAGGAGAGCACCTAGGTACGTATTGAAAAGGCTGTAGTCCTACGGAACAAAAGTGCACGTCCCTGCGACCGGGGAAGGGTAAACGGAGCGGAATCCAGACATGTACGCGTGATACCGGCGCAGATCACCGCGACAACTGTTTATGTCGGGTTGGTGTGGGCCCGACCGTAATCCTCGCGCGAGACCGGTATGATGTATGCGACTCTAAAATTCAGGAAATTGTAAGGAGCACTTCATGGCTGAACGTATTAAGCGAAAAATAATTGACTTCGTTGCCAACGATTACAAAACCGTCAATCGCCATACCGAAATCCTTACCGAGAAATCTGATCTCTCAAAAATCGGCGCTCAGCCCGAGAATAAAAACAATTTCATCCAGCGCTGGTATTTGAGCCTTCAGGGAGAAGACACTCCGGTCGTCTCAGCCGGGGCATTCTCCCACGAAAGCAAAGCCGAACAACGCATTTACCGTTATGACTGGGCATTTGGAATGACCCTGCTGGAAGGATTCTGGTGGAACTGGCAGGAGGACCTGCGCAAAGAAAATGCGCTGGCCGTGCACCTGCTTTTGCAGCCCAGCGGAGACGCGCCGGAAATAATCCCCGTTGCGGGAACCCTGAGCGCGCTGCATCCCTCGAGAAACACCAAAAGCATTTGGGATACTGCCTGGCCCAAGATACCCAAAGCCGCCGCTGAGCTGGCGAAAATCGGTTCGAGCGCGCTTCCGGCGTTGGAGTACGCATCGAGCAGCTTGCTGTTCGCCTCCAATGTTCTTGAATCGCATACCGAAAACCAGAAAAACTGGTTCCTGTATCAGTTTTTCGACGAAAAACTGAAGTGCCCCACCGTCGAATGGCGAATCAATAAACAGGTCATCATCGAATATGGACCGCTGCTACGGGGATCACTCTATGCAGTCTTCCACGGTTCAACAGAATTGCATCCCGGACACATCCGCATCCAGTTGCGGCCCCAGGCCGGCTATTACGAAGGCGACGACCTTACCTCGATCGTACCCACAAATAAATTTGAGAAGGATCAACAAGTCTATATTGACGTCAAGCCAAGAGACATTTGAGTTGCCTCGTCCCGCGCGAAAAGCTGGCAGGGAAACCAATCGAGAGGGCCAGGGGCACTCGCCAAATCCGTTTTTTTACTGTAAATTTACCCTGGATGATTTTGCGCTGCGAATAAGGTTGGGCGCAACTGACATCCCTATTGGGAGCTGCCGAGTCCCGCACGGCCCGCTGTATTCCCAAGGACAGAAAGACTCCGCACATTTCAAACCCAGGCTTCTGGTACAGCAACCACCAGTGCAATGGCAGGAATCTGCCCGGTGAAAGAAACCCTAAAATACACGCGTCCACGAGGGCGCCAAGGAGAATATACGATGCATCGTCAGGTTAACCTTCGATCGTTTTTCATGATTTTGTTGTGCCTGCTGGCGGCCGCCAGTATGGCCACCGCGCAAAGTGTTCATCACGTCTCATCCATCGCCGCATTGCAATCGGCAATTAATGGCGCCGTTCCCGGCGACCAGATCATTCTTGCCAATGGCACCTACTCAACCACCGGACCTATTAACATCGCAGTTGCCGGAACTGCTTCCCAACCCATCCTGATCGCCGCCCAGACCATTGGTGGGGCCACCATTACGGGAGCGAGCGGCTTTCACTTCAACAGCCCGGCGGCTTTTGTCGTGGTTCAGGGTTTCAACTTTACCCATGCTTCCAGCCAGGCGGTTATGGGCGCAGGTGCCACCCATTGCCGCTTTACCCGCAACGTCTTTCAGACGGTGGGAGCAGGAGAATTCCTGACAATCGCGGGCAACGACAACGAAGTGGACCACAACACCTTCCAGAACAAGACCAACCTGGGACGCTTTATTGCGGTACGCGGCGTGGGCAGCCAGATTGCCCAGCGGCTCTGGATCCATCACAACTATTTCTTCAATGCCACGCACCAGAGCGGCAACGGCGCAGAAGGCCTGCAGTTCGGGTTGAGCGGCTTCAGCCTCTCTTCCAGCAACAGCATCGTTGAATTCAACCTGTTCCAGAAGGTGGATGGCGAGAACGAAATGGTCTCAAACAAGGCTTCTGCCGTGACCTATCGTTTTAATACATTCCGCGACAACGCCTTCGGGCAGTTCACCTTGCGCCACGGCAACAATTGCAAGGTTTACGGCAACTACTACATCAACTCTTTTGGTATTCGTTTCTTCGGCGACGATCACCAGATCTATAGCAACTTCTTTGTCAACAACAATCCGGCGATCCAAATCGGGAACGGCGACGGCGAGGTTCCACCCGCTCCGCTCACTAGCCATGACCGCCCTGACCGCGTGCAGGTGGTCTACAACACTCTAATCAATAACGTTTCTAACATTGTCATGACGCCGCGCACCGGCGGCCTGGGCGCAACCAGCACCGTCATTGCCAACAATATTATTCAGGGCGGCGGCGTGGCAGCTACCATTACCGGGCCTTTCCCGAATCCAACCTGGGAGGGCAACATACTGTGGAACGTAAGCGGCCCCGGCGACATGCCCGCCAGCGGCTTCCGCACCGTCAACCCGCTGCTTGCGGCTGATGGCAACGGTGAGTTCCACATCCAATCCGGCAGCCCGGCAATCGACAGCGGCGTAGGATCGTTCCCATTCGTCACGGTTGATATGGATGGCCAGCCGCGCGATTCCAATCCTGACGTAGGCGCTGACGAGGCCTCTGCAGCCGCAGTTACCGCCCGCATTCTAACAACCGCAGATGTGGGGCCTAATGCCGGCCTGGCGCCTGACTTTACCTTCTCGGCGACACCAGCGTCACAGACTGTAACCGCAGGCGGCAGCACCAGCTACACCGTCTCGGTTTCTCCAACGAACGGATTCAACAGCAGCGTGTCGTTGGGCGTGAGTGGTTTGCCCACGAACACAACTTCCAGCTTCACTCCTGCCTCAATCAGCGGAGGGTCGGGATCTTCCACACTGAGCGTGGCTACTACCACATCCACCCCGCCGGGCAACTACACCCTCACCGCCACCGGATCAGGCGGCGGCGCTTCTCATAGCGCCACCACCTTACTCACCGTCAATCCTGTACCCACGCAGGATTTCTCAATCGCAGCCTCGCCCGCCTCCCGCGCCGTGACTGCGGGTGGGTCCACGACCTACACGGTGAATGTGGGCGCAATCAACGGCTTCAGCGGCAGCGTTGCGCTTAGCATTACCGGCTTGGGTGCGGGCGCCAGCGGCAGCTTCAGTCCGGCATCCATCACCGGCTCCGGCGCTTCCACGCTGACGATTACAACCACCGCCGCGGCGGCTACCGGCACGTTCCCTCTCACGATTACCGGCATGAGCGGCAGCCTGAGTCATAGCGCAACCGTAAGCCTTCAGGTCAGCGCTCCGTCGGTATGCGTGACAGCAACGGCGGGCGGGTCCTGGGTCAACACCGTCTTCCCAACGAAAACCGGCAGCTTCACCGCTCAATTCGATGCCACGCCTTCCATCTCGCCATACAACAGCGTGGTCGGACTTTCCAATGGAGCGCAGACTGCCTATGCAGGCTTTGCTGCCCTGGCGCGATTTAATTCGAGCGGCGATATCGATGCGCGCAATGGTGGAACTTACGCAGCAGCCGCCACCATTCCGTATTCGGCAGGAGTGAGCTATCACTTCCGGCTGGCTATCAACGTGACGGCGCACACCTACTCGATCTTCGTTACGCCCGCCGGCGGAACCGAGCAGACAGTAGGCACGAGCTTCGCCTTCCGCACCGAGCAAAGCACAGTGCCGCAATTGAATTGGTGGGGCGTATTTGTAGGCTCAGCCACCGGTTCGACGAAAGTGTGCAACTTCACCGTGCAGTAATGCGCTAACAGCCCTTGCATCCGCAGAGACGCAGCTTGCTGCGTCTCTGCGCGATGCAGACAAGAAACAGAGCCTTCGATTTGAAAACTGCAAAGGTTATATAAGGTGTGCTGATCTGAAATGATCCTGGTCCTGCCTATTGTTGTGATTCTTATTGAAATTCCGCCTGTGTAGCTGTACTGTGTAGCTTCCCCCATATTCCAGTGTTTGGGTTGGCATCAACCCTCAGGAGATTGCCATGTCTATACGTGTGTTCTCGTTCAAAATGCTCTTGGTGTGCCTGATTTCCATATTGTCTGCCGGAATGCTGCGGGCCCAGATCCGTGCACACTTGCCGAAAGAAGGCGAACTCGCGGGACTGCACCCTGAAGTGGTTTGGCAGCGCACATCGCCCTCTGTGAAGAACCCCGAAGGGCCGGTTCTATACCAGATCATCTTCAGGTCAAACGCGGCTCCCGGTACGATCCCGGTAATCTCGAACACTTTCACTCTCACGAACTCACCGATCACAGTAGGTAGTGGCATGGTCGCCATTGGGGGACTGGGAATCAACAGCACTACAGGAATCATCAGCTTTGCAGCGACTCAAACGTTTCCAGGCGCCGGCACAGTAACCGGAATTACCGCGGGCAGCGGTCTCAACGGTGGGACCATCAATACGAGCGGCACGATCACTCTGAATACAAGCTTCACGGATGCGCGTTATTTGCAGCTCAGCGGTGGGGTAGTCACCGGTCCCGTGGGCTTTGGCGCCACAACGAACGGTCAATCTCTCATAGACATCAATGGAACTCAAACCGAAGTGAGCAACAACGAAGTACTGTTGAGGGTCGATGGCACTCTGAACTCCAGCCCGGGCAATTCTTATTCGACCGCCCTGGCCGTGTACCCAACGACAACGATGACGGGATACACCAATTACAACAAGGGCAT
>Ga0070741_10013520_pt1 | contig 14379 bp, 9 predicted proteins | sample Coa_R1_4_FD_66440 | JGI IMG/M metagenome (GOLD analysis project Ga0070741, IMG submission 66440) | Surface soil microbial communities from Centralia Pennsylvania, which are recovering from an underground coalmine fire - Coalmine... | ecosystem: Environmental > Terrestrial > Soil > Unclassified ...
AATGCCCGCATCGCATTCGGTACTCTCGTGGCACGTCGCGTCGAGAGCGAAAGGGTTAGATGTGCGACAGTCTATCGCGCCGCGCATCGATGCGCTGCATGGCAGCGTGGGTCAAGGGTATTGCACCGCGCCTATAATCGCCAAGCTTCACGGAGACAGTGCATGGGACATCGACTCTCGAAAATCTATACGCGTACGGGCGACGACGGGACGACGGGGCTTGGCGACGGCTCGCGCGTGGCAAAAAACAGCGCGCGTATCGAGGCGCTCGGCGCGGTAGACGAACTCAACAGTTGCATCGGTTTGCTGCTCGCCGAACCGCTTGCCGCCGACCTGCAGCGCCAGCTCACCGAGATCCAGCACGATCTGTTCGATCTCGGCGGTGAGCTGTCCATTCCCGAATATCAAGCGATCCGCGCCGATCAGGTCGAACAGATCGAGCAGTGGCTCGACGCGCACAACGAAGCGTTGGCGCCGCTCAAGGAATTCATCCTCCCCGGCGGCACGCGCGCGGCGGCGCTCGCCCACCTCGCGCGCGCCGTATGCCGCCGCGCCGAGCGCCGCGTGCTGGCGCTTGCATCCGAACAAGCCGTTTTCCCGTATTCCCTGCAGTATCTCAATCGATTATCCGATCTTCTCTTCGTGCTGAGTCGAATCGTGAACTTGCGCGCCGGCCGTGGCGACGTGTTATGGCGTAAGGACCGTGGCCGGGCGCCGGACGCGAAATGACGCGCGACCGAGCCAAGGGGGCGGCACGAAACGATGGCTGAGGTCGATCCGATCGCTGATCTGTTCGCGCGTGCGGCTCTGCGTGACCCGCGCGCCTTCGCGCAGTTGTACAAGCACTGCTGCGGCAGGCTCTACGCCGTGGCATTGCGTATCGTTCGGCGGCACGACTGGGCGGAAGAGGTCTTGCAGGAAAGCTTCGTCAACATTTGGCACCACATGGGCGAATACAGCGCGCAGAAGAGCGCACCGATGACTTGGATGACGGCGATCGTGCGCAATCGTGCGTTGGATTGGTTGCGCCGACCCCGTCTCGAGCACGGCAGCGACGACTTCGACCTGTTGATCGAGGCGGTGGCCGACACCTCCGAAGGGCCGGAGGGAAGGCTCATGGCGACGCGCGAAGCGCGTCGGCTCAGCGATTGCCTGGCCACGCTCAACGCGGCGCAGCGCCAGAGCATCACCCTGGCCTATCTGCATGGCCTGTCTCATGGCGAGCTGGCCGCGCATCTGCGCGAGCCGCTCGGCACGGTCAAGACCTGGATTCGTCGCGGACTGGAGAAGCTGCGCGGATGTCTGGAGAGGACGCCGACGTGAAATACCGCGGCGAAGCGCTTCAGGATGCCTTGGCTGCCGAATACGTATTGGGCACCTTGCACGGTCGCGCACGCCGCCGCTTCGAACATTCGCTGCACAGCGACCCCGGACTGCGTCGACGCGTGACCGATTGGCAGCAGCGGCTGGCGCCCTTGAACGATGCGATCGAGCCGGTGCAGCCACCCGCGCGTGTATGGACCGGCATCGAGCGCCGCCTCGGCATAGCGCCCGCGGCCACCGGGCGCGGATGGGGGCAATGGATCTGGGCCAGCCTCGCCTTTTGGCGCGGTCTCGGTTTGATCGGTGCGCTTGCGAGCGTGCTGCTGGCGGGGCTGCTCGTCCTGCGCGTGGCCCAGCCTCATCAGATGATGGTCGTGGTGCTGGCCGATCAGCAAGACAGGCCTGCGATGACGGTGTCGTGGCAGGCGCACGACCGCGGTGACAAGCGGCTGCGCGTGCGGGTAATCGGCCACGCCACGATGGCGCCCGACACGGCTTGGGAGTTGTGGATGTTGCCCGAAGGCGAAGCGAAGCCGGTGTCGCTCGGCCTCATCTCCACGCATGAAACGCAATTCGTTCGCTTGCCGCCCAAGCTGGCGGCTCAGGTCGATCGTGCCCGCGGACTTGCGATGAGCGTCGAACCCGCCGGCGGTTCCCCGACCGGCCTTCCCACGGGTCCGGTGCTCTACAAGGGCGCGTGCGTGCCGCTCTAGCACGGTGTGCCAGCACCCGCTGCGCCTTTCGACACGCTACGTGCGAGCCGTCAAAGGACTACTGCGCGGGCCTGAGCTGATTGCGCGCCTGCGCGACCCACATGCACACCTGCTGCAGTCCAAGCAAGATGCGCGGCGTCGAGCGCGCGAGCAGGTCGGGATCGATCGCGTAAATCCGTCCGGATCGCACTGCCTGCAAGCGCTGCCAGCGCGCCCATTGCCGCTCGGGTTGGCGGCCCGGCGGCAAGGCAGCGATGATGAGAGCAGGATCGCGAGCAAGCACGGCTTCGATGCTCACGCTGCCGGCCAGGACAGGTAGGTCATCGAAAACGTTACGCGCGCCGCAGCGCGCGAGCACGTCGCTGATCAAATGCTTGCCGTTGACCGTCATCAAGGGCGCATCCCAGATCTGCACGAATGCGCTGACCGGAGCACTCGCGCCTTTCGCCTGGGTGAGCGCAGCCAGCTTCGCTTCGTAATCGGCTGCAACCCGGTTTGCGGCTTTCGCCGTGCCCAGCAGTGCACCCAGACGGCGCAGCAAGCGCCCGACACTGACCAGATCGTCGGGCTCGACGACGAATACGCGCATGCCGAGCTGCTCGAGCGTTGCGATATCACCGGCGCGATTGCCGCTACGCCAAGCGAGGATCAGGTCCGGGCGTAACGCAAAGACACGCTCGATGTCGATGCCGGCAGCATCGCCCACGAGCGGCAAGCGGCTGAGCGACGACGGGTAATCACTTCCCCGCACGACGCCCACCAGGGCAGCGCCAGCACCGGCGTCGGCGACCAACTCAGCGAGGTTGGGAGCAAGTGCGACGACGCGCTGGGCCGGCTGGGCCAGGGTTACTGCCTTGCCACGGTCATCGACATCGGTTCGCTCGCTGGCGCCCGCATGGGCGCCGCCGCTCGCGCTGCTACTCAGCAGCAACAGCGCGAGCGCGGCGCTTAGCAAACGCAATGTGCAGAAAAACATATCGGCAGATCGGTGCAAAGCGTAGGCAGCGGCACTTGGTGGCAAACGCAGGCCAGGCGGCAGCCTCAGCGCGGATGTTCGCTGCACGACGATCACGACGATTGCGACCAGTGCGTAACCTGCAACGGGCGGGCGCCGTAGTCTTTCGACGGCCGATCAGCGCTCCATGTAATGCAGCAGCGTCGCACTCGTCTGTCGCAGGCGCGTCGACAGCAGCGTCACGAGTTTGATGAGAAGCTTGGCACCCAGGCCCGGCGCTTCGAGGACGATACGCACCATCGCATCGCGCGAAAGGGTGGCGAAAACGGTGGTCTCCGCCGCAATGCAGGAAGCAAAGCGCGGCTCGCCGTCGATCATCGACATCTCTCCCAAGACGGTACCCGGACCTGCGCTGGTCATGGGCTGCCTCACGCCGCGCTTATCAGTCTTGACGATGTCGACCTTGCCTCGAATGATCAGTAGCATGTAGTCGTCGATGTCGCCTTCGCGGATGAGCGTCTCGCCCGGTTGCGCGCGGTAAGCATGCATGAACGCCACCAACTGTCCCAGATCTTCCGCTTGCAGATCGTCGAAAAAGCGCGTGTGGCCAACCATTGCGCGGATCGCCTCGATCTGGTCCGTGCCGCTGCCCAAAGGCTCGAGCTGCTTCAACATCAGATTTTGCGCGCCGGCTTCGGCCATGACGGTGCTCTTTTTCTGGCAGAGGAAGTACCGCCATTATGGCGCAGCCGATGCTGCTCGATCAGGCTTCAGCCGGCGTCGCGGCGTAGCGGCGCGCCAATTCGCTGCGCTTGAGGTAGGCCTCGCGCGCGATGCTGACGTCCTCGATGAACAGCGGCAGCTCCGACAGATGGAGCGCTTGTGGCCCGTCGACCAACGCCTTGGCCGGATTGGGATGGAAATCGACCAGAATCATGTTCGCGCCCGCCACCACGCCTTGGGCGGTGACGTGGAAGACATCGAGGATGCCTTCGGGTCCCGCAGTTCTCGCCCCGACCGAATGCGAGGGATCGATACACACCGGCATGCGGGTAAGACGCCGCACCACCGGGACGTGGGCGAAGTCGACGAAGTTGCGATGCGGATCGCCCATGTTCGTCTTCATACCGCGGAGGCCGAACACGACGCGATGGTTGCCCTCGCTCGCCAAGTATTCGGCGGCGTTGAGCGACTCGTCCAGCGTGATGCCGAAGCCGCGCTTGATGAGCACCGGGAATTCTTTTTGGCGGCCGACGGCCTTGAGCAGCTCGAAGTTCTGGGTGTTGCGCGTACCGATCTGAAGCATCACGCCGGTCGGGCTGCCGGTTTCCTGCAGCGCTTCTCGGATCTCGTCGACATGCGCCTCATGCGTGACCTCCATCGCGATCACCCGAATGCCATACTTCCCGGCGATTTCGAATACGTCGTTGAGGCAAGCGCGCCCGTGCCCTTGAAACGAATACGGGCTCGTCCGCGGCTTGTAAGCGCCCATCCGCGTGCACTGCAGGCCGTGGTCGCGCAATGCCCGGCACATCGCCTCGACGTGCTCGCGAACGTCCACCGCGCACAAGCCGGCGAAGATATGCAGAGAGTCTTGACCGAAATGCAGCCCCTGATAGTCGAACCCGGCCGGCCGGTGGTCATCCTTGTGCCGACCCAGCACGCGGTACTCCTCGGAAACGCGCACCACGCGCTCCACCAGCGGCAACGCGCGCATGTCCTCGACCGATAGCTGCTTGGTGTCGCCGATCAGGTAGATCTCTGTCACCGCACGCAGGCTGCCCTCGATCCGATGCGCCTTGACTTGGATCCCGGGAAGCTGGCGCAGTCGCTTGAGAAGTTGGGCGTAATCCGGACTGTTGACGTCGGTGTTTTCGTTGAGGATGAGGATCATGCTGGAGGCTAGAGACTGGGGCCAAGGACGAAGATCAGGGACAAAGATTGAAGCGCAACTTAACAGACTTGTGCAAGGAGGACGCTATCTCTATGCGCCGGCACCGGGGACATCACGACTCCTAAACCCCTAAGTCTCAAGTTCCCGCCCCCCGTCCCTGGTCCCTAGCCCCCTCACTGCGCTGACGTCCCGCCCACCGTCAATCCATCGATGCGCAGGGTCGGCTGTCCAACGCCCACTGGAACACTCTGACCTTCCTTGCCGCACGTCCCCACACCGGTATCGAGCGAGAGGTCGTTGCCGACCATGCTGACCCGCGTCAACGCGTCCGGCCCATTGCCGATCAGGGTGGCGCCTTTCACGGGATAGGTGATCTTGCCGTCCTCGATCATGTACGCCTCCGAGGCGGAGAAGACGAACTTGCCGCTCACGATGTCGACCTGCCCACCGCCGAAGTTGACCGCGTAGAGCCCATGCTTGACCGAAGCGATGATCTCTTGCGGGTCTTTGTCGCCCGCCAGCATGTATGTGTTCGTCATTCTCGGCATGGGCGCATGCGCGAACGACTCGCGCCGCCCGTTCCCGGTGACCGGCACACCCATCAGCCGTGCGTTGAGCGAGTCCTGGATATAGCCCTTGAGCACCCCATCCTCGATCAGCACCGTGCGCTGCGTGGGGTTGCCTTCGTCGTCGACGTTGAGCGAGCCGCGGCGCCGATGCAGCGTGCCGTCATCGACTACCGTCACGCCAGGCGCGGCAACGCGCTCGCCGATGCGGCCGCTGAAGGCCGACGTGCCCTTGCGGTTGAAATCGCCTTCCAGGCCGTGACCCACGGCTTCGTGCAAGAGCACACCGGGCCATCCCGGTCCCAGCACGACCGTCATCGTTCCCGCCGGCGCGGGCCGGGCCCTCAAGTTGACCAGCGCCTGATCGACCGCCTTGTGGGCATATTCCTCGAGCATGGCATCGGTGAAGTAGGCGTAGTCGAAGCGGCCGCCACCGCCCGAGCTGCCTTGCTCGCGGCGGCCGTTTTCCTCGACGATCACCTGTAGCGACAGGCGCACGAGCGGCCGCACGTCGGCCGCGAGGACGCCGTCGGAGCGTGTCACCAAAACGACTTCGTACTCACCGGCCAAGCTTGCCATCACCTGCTTCACGCGCGCATCGCGGCCGCGTGCAATCGACTCGATGCGCTCGAGCAACGCCACCTTGCGCGGCGCGTCGAGGCTCGAAATCGGGTCGTGCGGCAGGTACAGCTCGCGCCCGCCGCTGCGTCGAGTCGCCATCGCCTTACTGGTTCCCCCTTGCCGCGCAATCGCTCGGGTGGCGGCGGCGGCCGACTGCAGCGCGGGCAAGCTGATGTCGTCGGAATAGGCAAAGGCGGTCTTCTCACCGCTCACCGCGCGTACGCCCACACCTTGCTCGATGTTGAAGCTGCCCGACTTGACGATCCCTTCTTCCAGACTCCAGCTCTCGCCGCGGCTGTACTGAAAGTAGAGGTCGGCATAGTCGATCTGGTGCGTCATGATGTCGCCGAACACGCGCTGCAGCCCAGACGGGTCGAGGCCGTAGGGCGCGAGCAGCGTCTGATCGGCGGTTGCGAAGAGGAACTCAGAGTTGACCGGTGCGTTCATCGGATAGCGTCAAGGGACTAAGGGGTCATGGTGGGAGGGCTGCTCATCGCAATAGTTCGGGCGAAACCCATGGATTGCAAGAGATTTCTACCGTCGATTGCGGCTGTTCAGCGGGTTTTCGCGCCGCTTTTTCATCACGATCGGATCGCTCCATGTGCCGCTGATCTCGTAATCGAACGCAGCCAAATGGCTCAGCGGGTCCTTGAGCGCTTTTTGCGCGAGCAAAGCAGCGATGCCCACCGCCGGGTTGAGCAGGGCGGCGCCCAGCGCCACGCTCTCGCTCAGGGCGGGAAGCACCTTGACATCGAGGCGCTGCGTCTCCCCCGCCAGATTAACATCCCCTTTCATCTCCACGCGAGCGGCCGGACCGATCATGAAGAAATCCTGCGTGTGCGCTACCCCGCGGCTGATCGAGACGTTGCCTCCGATCTGATCGAACGCGAAGCCCTCGCTGAAGACATCCCGAAAATCGAGCGACACGCGACGTGGTAATGCCTGTAAGCTGATCACGCCGATCAGCTTGCCGAGGCCGGGCTCGATTTTCACGAAGCGCCCCTTTTTCGCCTCGATCTGGACCGCGCCACTGAGCGTCGGAAGATCGATCGATAGCGGCGCGCCGTTCCATGAAATGTTGCCGGCGATGCGCCCGCGGCCACCCTTCACGCCCGGCGGCAATTGGAGGCGCGCGAGGTAGGCCCCCACGTCGGACATCTCGAGCGTGAAGTCGATGCGCGTGGAGGGCGTGCGCGAAGCGAGCTGCCAGACACCGGTCGCATCGAGCGTGCCCTGGGGGCTCGACAGCACGAGTTGCCGAATGCGCCAGCCGCGCGGCTCGTTGTCGGCCAGCAACTTGAGCTGACCCAGGTTGCGTGTTTCGAAACGGAAATCATCGACCGACAGATCGATCGCCGGCAAGCGTTGGGGCGTCTCGTCCGTGACCGGCGCCGCCTGCAACTCGGGCGTGCTCTGCGGCACGTACAACCGAGCAAGGTGAGCACTGAGGCTGCCGTCGCCGGTAGGGTCGAATTGAGCCGTACCGCTGACCTCGCGCGCCGAGAGGCGCACCTGCCATTGCTGCTCGCGCCGCGCGGACAACTCCAGCTCGTGCCAGATCCGGCCGTACGCGCGCAGTTCGCCAACGTGAAGCTCCACCCCCGCCATCGCGCTCGGTCCACCGGCCGGCGCACCGCTGAGGACGGACCACCAGCGGTCAAAGTCCAAACGCGCGGTGCGCGCACCAAACCAAAGTCCGTCGCGCTGAGGAGCCGGCGCCGGTTCGCCCAAACGCAGCTCGCCGCGCAGAATGCGGGACGGCCCCTCCCTGCGCCTTTGCTGGATTTGGGCCGAGAGCACCGATCCGACAGAAAGCGTGAGCAGCTCGCGATCGGCATCGAGGCTGCGCCGATACAGGCGCAAGGGCAGAGGCTGGGCGGGGTCTTTCGCCAGCGGCGCGGGCAAGGTGCTCGCCAATCCGCGCAAGTCCGAATCGATCGTGAGCTCGTACCCGCCATCGTGCACCGCCAGGAGCGCTCCCCACTCGGCGCTGCCGGAGAGATAAGCGCTCAGCGGCTGCTCGACGATTCGACGCAGTGCCGCTGTATCGGCGCGCCCTCGCCCGCGTATGACGACGCGCTCGCCCTCTCGCCCCAGCGACACACGAGCGGGCATGCCGAGCACGGTGACGGAGACGTCCTGCGCGCGGACATCCTGCTCGGTGAAGCGCAGCTCCCCGTTGAGGTCCTCCAGCCGCGGCGCCCCATGGCCCGGCTCGAGCATGTTGTTGGCGAAGCGATACGAGCCGGCGACGCGAGGCTGATCCAGCCGATGCAGCGGCAGATCGACCGACAAGGTCAACGTGCCGCGGCCGCCGGCTCGCATGCCACGAGTGAAGCCGTGCAAGAAGCGATCGACCTCACTTTGCTCGATGTAGCGCAGAAAGTCCTGCGTCGGACCTTCGCCCTGGCCGCGTACCTCCAGCGTCACGTCGCGGCTTTTCAGATCCGCGATGCGCGCGGTCACATCCTTCAGCACCACCCCATACACCTGCCCTTGCGGCGCGCTGACGGTCATGCTGGCTCCGCTGAATATCAGCTCGCCGCGAATACCTTCGATGCGCGGCCAACCGGGCGCAAAGGCAAGGATGCCGCGGTCGAACTGCGTCCTCATCTCGAATACACCCGACTGCGGCTCGGTGAAGGGAAAGCGACGCAGATCGCCGCGCAGCTTGAACTGCACGTCCTGCGAATAGGCTTGCACGATCGACTCGCGCAGCCATTCGCGCACCTTTTCGTCGATTCGCAAAGGCACGTAGCGCCACGCCTCGTGTCCATCCCCGCGCTCGAGCGAGCCGGTGAGATCGATCACACCGGGCTGGCCGGTGATGCTCTGATAGGTACCGGCGGCACGACCGGCCAGGTGCTCGTTGCTGAATACGGCCCGTTCGATTCGAACCAGCTGCCCGTCGCTCCGGTTCGTCCACGACACCTGGCCGTCGAAACTGTGGAGCGGTAAGGGCAGCGCGAAGACCTTCGGCATCAGCAGCTCCGAGGGGCCTGCCCGCAAGCTCACGCTGCCGCCACGCTCGGTCGCCTGAATGCTTCCCGTTACCGATGAAAAGCCCGGCAGATAACCCGAAGGCGAGACTGCCAAGCTCTCGAACGCGGCTTGCAGCTGGTAGCTTTGCCGGCTTTCCAGCGGTCCCGCCCAGCTGAACTGGAAGTCGCGAACCGTGCCGCGCGGGCTCATCTGGCTCAAGCGGGCGCGCAAGCGCTCGTCCAGAGGCAAGCGGTCCGCTAACCGCATGAGGGCCGCTACGTTGAGGACGTTGAATCGAAGCTCAGACCGCGCCTGCGGGTCTTCTTCGCCGCCTTGCCGACGGAACCGAAAGTCGCCCGGTGGCAGGCGCAAGCCGTCCGGCGTGGTGAAGGTGAGCTGACGCGCCGATACGTCGGTGATTTCGCCGTGGCGCGACCAGGCCAACCGACCGGACATGCGAGACAAGTCGAGATAGGGCAGCTTGGGCGCAAGACGCAACCGTACGTTGGCCAAGGCGAGGTCGGCCATGACGTCTTTGACCCGGCTGGCATCGAGCGTGGCCCATACTTCGATCGCACCGACGCCGGTCGAAAACTGTCCCGGCAACGCGATCCACTGGCGCAACGCGGCAAGATCCACGTGGCTCATGTGGAAGTACAGCTTGCCGCTCCACAGTCGCTCACCGAAGCTGCCGCGGGTCAGCTGCCCGCGCAGGTCGATGGGCGCGCCCGCCTCGCTGGGCGGATTCGCGCGCAGCGCGAAGTACCAAGTTCCACGCCGCTTCTCGATCTGCAACTGCACATCTTGCAAGGCGAGCGGGACGCCGCCGAGCGTTTCATCGACCCAAGTAAACGCCGAATCGCTCAGGTCGATGCGCTGTTGCGCGAGCAGCCAGTCGCCAAATCCACCTCCGCCGCCATCTTGCTTCATCGGCATGCCGGCGATGAAGAACCTGCCCGAATGGTCGCGTCGCACCTCGAGGGCGAGCTGCCGTGCGGAGATCGTTTGGAAGCGCACCTCACCCAACAGCGACAGCCAGGACAGCGTGCCATTGACCGTCGCGAGCGCCATGCGCTCGGTCCCTGCGGCGTCATACACGCGCAGATCGTGGATCGCCAAGCGGGGATGCAAACCGTCCCAGCTGCCTTCCAACGCTCCGATGGTGACGCGCTGGTTCGCCGCGCGGCTGATAGCTGCGGCCACCTGGTCACGGAAGTCGTTGATGTTGGGCAGAACCCATTGGCGCAACAATACGGCCGCAGCGCCGACCAGTATCACCGCCAGCAGCAGTGCCACGACGACAACGCGGGTGAGCCAGAGCGAGCTGTGGCGTGCGAGGCGCAATCCGCTACGGGCCGAGGCGCGCAATTGACCAGCGATCATCGATGGCACACCCACGTGCGGCGCGGCTCACCCGGCGCAGTCGAGTGAAGACCGCGCGAATGTGAGGTGAGGCGAGCGTTCGTCAAGGTTGCCAAGCTGATGAGCGGAAAAAATAAAGCGCCTAACGCGCGGTGGCTGTATGGGTTGGCGCAACATCCAATCTGCCGATTGCCTTCTCGGTGCCGGGAGGTCTTACCGCACTACACAGATCGGGTTTTGCCCACCGGGTTCCGCCGATGGCAGGTGTGAGTCGCACGACAATGATCACTCGCAGCAACCGTCCCGGCGTGCGCAGATAGGAGTTTCGAATCAGCGGAAGCCCGAGCCTGGCGAAAATCGGGCTCGGAGGAAAGCCAAAAGCTTGGCGATGTCGCCAAGCCATCGAGGTCGTCGAAGCTCGTCATCGCGGCCAACCGTTGAGCAGGGCCGTCGAGCCGGGCTACAGTGGCATTTTACGCGAAGCCAACCCTTCCCATATCGACATCGCTCGTGAAATCTGCCGATCAGCTCCTGTCCGATGCCTTGCCTTTCAGCCGCTTCCTGCGCCAGCTGATCGAGCATCCGCCGGCCTGCTTCGCGCGTGACCGCCTCACCCAGCCCTTAGGTGGGGAGGAAATTCGCGCGCTCCTTGCCGCTCATCCGGTGCGCGACGAAGCGTCGCTTCGCCACGCGCTGCGCGCGGTGCGCAAAGCGGCGATGATCCGGATCATCGCGCGTGACCTGGGGGGTGCCGCCAATCTGGACGAAGTGATGACCAGCACGAGTGCGCTGGCTGAAGCGAGCGTGCGCTTTTCGCTCGACCATCTCGACCAATGGAGCGCGACGCTGCATGGGGAACCGATCGGCGCCGAGAGCAAGCGCCGCCTCCAGCTGCTCGTACTAGGCATGGGGAAGCTCGGCGGACGAGAGCTCAACGTCTCCTCGGACATCGATCTCATCTTTCTGTACACCGAAGACGGTGAGACGCGCGGCCAGCGGCCGCTGAGCGCGCCCGACTACTTCGCCCGCTTGGGTCGCAAGCTGATCAGCGCGCTGGCCGAGCACACCGCCGACGGCCATGTCTTTCGTGTCGACATGCGCCTGCGCCCCTACGGCGACAGTGGCCCGCTCGCGATGAGCTTCGCCATGCTGGAGAACTATCTGCATACCCAGGGGCGCGAATGGGAGCGTTATGCCTGGGTCAAGGCACGCGAGATCACCGGTGCACCCATCGACGAACTGATGCAGCTGGTCACCCCTTTCGTCTACCGGCGCCATCTCGACTACAGTGCGATCGCATCGCTGCGCGATCTGCATGCCCAGATTCGCGCGGAGGTGGCCCGGCGGGAACTGCACGACAACATCAAACTGGGACCGGGGGGCATTCGCGAGATCGAGTTCGTCGCCCAGGTCTTTCAGCTGGTGCGCGGTGGGCAGGATCCCGGGTTGCGCATCCGACCGACCTTGCTTGCGCTCGAGCGCTTGCGCGAGCGCGGGCTCCTCCCTGGCGATGCGGCGGTCGAGCTGCGCGCGGCCTACGTCTTCCTTCGCAACTTAGAGCATCGGCTCCAATACATGGAGGACCAGCAGACCCAGATTCTGCCCAAAGCAGCGGCCGATCGGGAGCTGATCGCGCAGGGCATGGGGTTCGGCAGTCTGGATACCTTCCTCGAGCAGCTCGAGCACCATCGCGCTTGCGTGACCCGCCAGTTCGAGGCGATCTTCGCCACCCAGGCTCGGCACAACGACGAGCATCCGTTGACCGGCGTGTGGTCGGGGCGAACGTCCACCGACGAAGCGCAAGCCAAGTTGCGAGCAATGGGCTTCACAATGCCCGACGCAGTCCTCGCGCGCGCGAGCGCGCTGCGCCAGAGCAGCCGCTACCGCAGCATGGCCGCCACCAGCCAGGCCCGGGTCGATCGCTTGGGACCGCGTCTGATCGAGGCCGCCGCGCAGTTCGACCGGGCCGATCAGACGCTCGATCGCCTGATGAGAGTGCTCGAAAGCATCGGTCGCCGCGAATCCTACTTGGCGCTGCTGCTCGAGTATCCGCTGGCGCTGCAGCGCCTCACCGCGATTGCGGCGGCGAGCCCCTGGGCGACGGACTATCTGGCGAGCCATCCGATCTTGCTCGACGAGCTCATCTCACCAACCAGCCTGCAATCGCCCGATTGGCCGTCGCTCGCTGCGCGATTGACGAGCGAGCTCGACGCGGCCGACAACGTCGAGCGGCAAATGGACATCCTGCGCCATTTCAAGCAAGTGCAAACGCTGCGGCTGCTCAGTCTCGACCTGGCCGGTAACCTTCCGCTCGAAACCCTGAGCGACTATCTGAGCGATCTCGCTTGCCTGATCCTCCAGCAGGTTCTGCGACTCGCGTGGGCGGGTCTGCGCGCGCGCCATCGCGACACCCCGCGATTCGCCATCATCGGCTACGGCAAGCTCGGCGGAAAGGAGCTGGGTTACGCCTCTGATCTCGACATCATCTTCTTGTACGACGATGCCCATGCCGACGCCGCGGAGCACTATGCCCGGCTGGCACAGCGCATCAATACCTGGCTCACCAGCCTCACCCCGGCTGGCGTGCTGTACGAAACCGATTTGCGCCTTCGCCCCGATGGGGCGAGCGGGCTGCTGGTGAGCCGGCTGGACGCGTATGCCGAGTACCAACGTCACAAGGCGTGGGTGTGGGAGCATCAAGCGCTGACGCGGGCGCGCTTCGTCGCCGGCGACTCGACCATCGGGACGCAATTCGAGGCGCTACGCATCGACATCTTGCGCCAGCGCCGCGATCGCGCCGTGCTCGCCGCCGAAGTGAAATCGATGCGCCATCGCATGCTCGAGGGCCACCCCAATCGCAGCAACCGCTTCGACATCAAACACGATCGCGGCGGCATCGTCGATGTCGAATTCATCGTCCAATACCTGGTGCTCGGCAACGCCCACGAACATGCCGAGCTCACCGGCAACATCGGCAATCTGGCGCTGCTGCGGCTGGCCGCTCGGCTGGGCTTGATCGACGCCACGCTGGCCGAAGCCGTCCACGCGAGCTATCGCGAGTTTCGCCGCTTGCAGCACGCCTTGCGGCTGCAAGGCGAACCGTATGCCCGCATCGAGCATGCGCAAGCTGAACCCTTGGTGCAGCCGGTGCTGCGCCTGTGGGAGGCGGTGTTCGACGACGCTTAGCAGGGATCGTCGAACCCTGCGCGCAGATTGAGCTTGAGCAGAGCACCCTTCGTACAGCCGGTGCTGCCACTGAGGGAGGCGGTGTTCGACCGCGCTTAGCGCAAACCGTAGACAGGCCGTTGGGTCTTGTCTTTCTCTGCGCTGTTCGGTGTCACAGCGGCACCGAGTTTGACTCTCCGACGCGCACGGCCTCTCGCATGGCCTGCAGCAGCACGTCCGGTTCGTGCGCGCCCGAAACCGCGAGCCGGCGGTTGAACACGAAGAACGGCACGCCCTCGACGCCCAGCGCCCGCGCTGCTTGCTCGTCGTTTTGCACGGCCCAGCGCTGATCCCGATCGTCTAACGCGGCCGCGGCCGCTTCGCGCTCGAGCCCTGCCTGCTCGGCGAGGCCGAGCAGCACTTCGCGCTGCGTCAGATCCGCCCCCTCCAAGAAGTACGCGCGAAACAGGCGCTCGACCATGCGGTCTTGTCGATGAACCGCATCCTCGTGGCCGCCTTCGCCCGCCCAAGTGATCAGTTGATGGGCCGCCAAGGTGTTGGGTTGCCGCGTAATGCGATCGAACGCGAAAGGGATTCCCACGCTTGCGCCGACTGCGGCCACGCGCGCGTAGATTTGCCCAGCACGATCTCCGAACTTGCGGCGCACATACTCCGCGCGCTCCACACCGTTCTCGGGAATATCCGGATTGAGCTGGAAGGGCCGCCATCGCACGCAAACGGGAGCAGCATTCCCTTGCGCAGCACGCATTTGCAGCGCCTGCTCGAGACGCCGCTTGC
>Ga0070741_10013521_pt1 | contig 14378 bp, 13 predicted proteins | sample Coa_R1_4_FD_66440 | JGI IMG/M metagenome (GOLD analysis project Ga0070741, IMG submission 66440) | Surface soil microbial communities from Centralia Pennsylvania, which are recovering from an underground coalmine fire - Coalmine... | ecosystem: Environmental > Terrestrial > Soil > Unclassified ...
GCGTCGACCGTGCCCGGATCTGTTCCAGGCGCAGCGAGGCGAGGATGGCGCGCTGCTGCTCCGCGGCGAGCTCATCCATCAGGAAGCGGTTCAGCTTCTCGGAGGCGTTCTGGAGCGCGGGCACGTCCGGAAGCGCAGCAGCCGCGAGAAAGCGCTGCAGCGCGCTGGCGAGCTTGCCTGCCGCTGGACCGCGGGCCGAGGCATAGGCGAGGAGCGAGGAGGCAAGACGTTGCCGTGCTTCCAGCGCCCCGGCGGCGTCGCCGGAGGGGCCGCCGAGGACGATGGCGCGATGCTGCTGGTCGCGCATGTCGATCAGCGCGCCGAGCGCCCGCACCGAGGAGGCGAGAGCGCCGTAGGCAGGCTCGCGCAGGTCCGCGGCGCGCCGCTGGATCCACAGCGGCGTCAGCGTGAAGCTCGCCACCACCAGCGCGAGCACGACGAACGGCGTCGCCAGCCAGACGTTTCTCGGGAGCATGACCGCTGTTTCCAGCCGGAGGCTGTGAAGGGCATGTGATCGGGTCATTTCGATTCTCGCCATCCGCAAGAATCCCTACGGCGACCCGGCGAAGGCGGGCAGCGCTTGGCGATCGCTGCGCCCGAGCGCCTTGAACTGGTCGCAGGCCGCCTGACCGTCGTGCCGGAGGATCGCCTCCGTGACATCGCGAGCGTTCGTCGAAGCATGGTGTCTCCGGACCTGCCGGGATGGCAGGGCGCCTGTTGATGAGTTGCCGCGAGCATCCATCGAGGCTGCGGACACGGAGGACGATGGGGAAATTCCGACCCTCGTCAACGACACGGGATCATTCGACGATTTCTTGACTACATCTGATTACCAGCGAGGGCTACGCCTCTGCGGAAAACGAGGCGACGAACCGGGCCTTCGCGGGAGATCGCTCAGCCCAGGCCGGCAGCGGGCCGGCCCACATCATCGGGCCATCGGCGCTGACGCTCTGCGGCTCGCTCGCGATCACCGCGAGCGGCCCGGCGAACGTCACGGTCTCGACGACGTCACCGCCCGCGTCCGTGCGGGGAAGCGGGCCTGCCCAGGTCATGGTCTCCGTCGACATGTGTGGCTCCTTGAAACCTCGGGCCTTTGCATCAGCGATGCCGTCGTTCCTGCGCGCTGCGCCTACCCGCCTCCGGCAAAATCTGCGCGCCCCTGCGGTGCTCTACTCACCAGGTAAACGCTTTTTGCACTTCCTCCGACGAGGTTCGGATCCCGGGCGGAGGCGTGGCGGCGGCCGTCGTTGCGGCCGGCAGCGAATCGATCGCGACGACAGCCGGATCGATGCGGAGGACGGCGTACCCTCCGACGGCGCCGGCGCCGAAGCCGGGAGCGAAGATGCGCATCGGGCGATCGATCACGCCGTCGCGGACCGCGTCGCGGATGGCGAGCGGAATGCTGGCGGACGAAGCGTTGCCGACGCGCTCGATGTTGAAGTAGAGGCGCTCGCTGGCGAGGCCGATCGATGCCGCCATCTTGACCACCATCGTCTTGTTCGCCTGGTGAGGAACGATCAGGTCGACGGCGTCGAGGAGGCGTCCCTTCCCGTCGGGTCCGGGCAGCGTCTCGAGCTCCCCGATCATCTGCTTGAGGTATCGCTGCGCCAGCGACTTCACTTCCGGGCCGAAGACGGTGATGTTGTTGTCGAACTCGGGATTCGGCCAGATGATCGAGTTCACCTCGCTGACCGGCCCGCCCGCATAGGTCTGCAGGACCTCGACGTCGGGCGCCGCTCCAGCCGGAGCCGGACCGACGATCAGCGCCGCCGCGCCGTCGCCGAAGATCATCCGCGACGTCCGGACGGTGCCGATCTTGTCCGAGAACTTTTCCGCGCAGACGAGAAGCACGGGCCGCTCCACCTCCTGCAGCAGCCGGACGGCTTCCGAGAGCCCGTAGGGGAGCCCCGCGCAGGCGGCGATGATGTCGCAGGACGCGTGGGTCTGCAGCATCCCGAGCTGTCCGGAGATCCAGCTCGCCACCGAGGGGATCAGCCGCTCGCTGGTGCACGAGCAGAAGAGCACGGCGCCGATCTCCTCGGGCCGCCGGCCGGCCTTCTCCAGCGCCGCCTCCGCCGCCTCGAGCGAGATCTCCGCGAGAGTCCGCTCCGTGTACCGCCGCGCTTCGATCCCCGTCTTCTCGCGGATCTCGTCCGCCGACATCGGCGACCAGTTGAACGCCGTGTTGCGGATCAGGTCGTCGTTGCTGCAGACCTGCTCGCCGTTGACGGCGGCGAGCGCCTCGATCCGCGGCATGATGGTGAAGCGCTTGCGCACGTCTACCGCTGGATACGGCTTCACCGGCGGACGGGGCTCGTGCAGCGCGCGCCGCGGGGCCGCCGGACGGCGTCCCGATCGGACGCGCTCGATGAAGCTCATCACTTCAGCGCTGCGCGGATGGTAGAGGACGACGAAGTCGTCGTCGGCGAGCTGGCCGAGCGGGGTGAGCCGCGACTGTGCGCGCTCCCAGGGGTGCTGGTTGTGAAGCACCATCGCCCAGCGCAACAGCGACTCGAGCTCCGGCACGTCGTCGGAGCAGTCGACGACCTCCTGCATCGCGTAGATGGGGAAGTCCGGGTCGTGCTTCGGCATGTGGTACGTGCGGCGCGACGGATCGCGCAGCGCTTCCTTCACCGTGGGCGGAATCGTCGGCAGGTCGGCGGCCTGGTGCCGGCGGTGCTGGAACAGCCCGAAGAGCGCCCGGAAGAGACCGTTCTCCGTCTTCGCGTTCCAGCGCGGCGGCAGCGCTCCATACGCGGCCTCCACCGCCGCGACCTTCCGCTCGCCGTCCTCCCACGGAGTCATCAACGGGATGAAGACGTCGTCCCGGGCTCGCGGCACGTCGCGCCAGCGCGTCGGCCGCTTGGCGAACATGGTGATCGAGTATCGGTTCACCCAGAGCAGATTGAGCGCCAGGTCGCGCAGCAGCTCGTACCCGGTGGCGTACGCGCGCGTCTGGCAGCGCTTGAGGATCTCCGAGCCGGTCGGCGCCTTCGTCTCGAAGTCGCGCTCGATCACGGCCTCGAACTGCTCGAGCGTCTCGAAGACACTGAAGTCCAGCTCGGGAGAGAAGTTGGAAGGGAACACCAGCCGCCCGCGGCGGTTCACCAGAAACGGTTTCATCGTCGATCCTCATCGCGCGCAAGCGCTGCCAAAACCTCGCCCGCGGTGCGGCAAAGCAAGAGGACTGCCACGCAGGATTTGCGTCCACAACGGTGCGCTGATGTGATCCCCGCAGCAATTGCTGGTCAGGCGGATCGCGAATGGGTAACGTCAATGGCGTGTACAACTCCTATCGGTTGAGCCGAGCGTGGGCCGCGCCCGTCAACTCCTGGGCCGGCATGGTGCAGAGCTTCTGGTCCCATCCCTCGTTTCCGATCTCGCGCACGCCGCTCGGCCGCGCGGTCGCGTCGGCCAGCGAGCTTCTGGAGCGCGCGACCCGGCACTATCCGAAACCGCCGTTCGGGCTTGCGACCACCGAGATCGGGAACCGGACGGTTGCGGTCCGCGAAGTTCCCGTCCTGGCCACGCCGTTCTGCAACCTCATCCGCTTCGAGCGAGACGCGGCGCGCCACGACCCGAAGGTCCTGGTCGTCGCTCCGCTCTCCGGCCACCATGCCTCGCTCCTGCGCGACACGGTGTCGCGGCTCCTCCCCGAGCACGACGTCTATCTCACCGACTGGATCGATGCCCGGCTGATTCCGCTCGCCGCCGGCCGCTTCGACCTCGACGACTACATCGAGCTGACGCAGCGGTTCATCCGGACCCTGGGTCCCGACGTGCACGTGCTCGCGGTCTGCCAGCCGAGCGTGCCGGTGCTTGCGGCGGTCTCGCTGATGGCGGAAGCAAACGATCCGGCGACCCCCCGCTCCATGACCTTGATGGCAGGACCGGTGGATACCCGCGTGAATCCGACGCAGGTCGATCGGCTCGCGACCACGCATTCGCTGGAGTGGTTCGAGCTCAGCGCCGTGCACCGCGTGCCGCCCGGCGATCCGGGATTCCTCCGGCGCGTCTATCCCGGCTTCCTTCAGCTGACCGCCTTCGTCTCGCTCAACCCGGCGCGGCACGCCGACGCGCACCGGCAGCTCTACCGCGACCTCCTCGCCGGCGACGAGGAGAGCGCGGACGTCTGCCGGCGGTTCTATGACGACTACCTCGCGGTGATGGACGTGCCCGCGGAGTACTACTTGCAGACCATCGCCACCGTGTTCCAGGAGCACGACCTGGCGCGCGGCGTGATGACCTCCCGCGGCAAACCGGTCCGGCCGGCCGCCATTCGCGACACCGCCCTGATGACCGTCGAGGGCGAGAACGACGAGATCACCTCGGTCGGCCAGACGTCCGCGGCCCACGACCTCTGCTCCTCGATCCCGGCGGAGCGCAGGGTCGCCTATTGTCAGGCGGGCGCCGGACACTACGGCGTCTTCAGCGGCCGCCGCTGGCGCGAAGAGATCGCTCCCCGGTTCGCCCGGTTCATCCGCAGCGCCTGACGGCGCCGTCAGGAGTCCGAGGACCGCTCCGAGAGCCAGGCGTCGATCTTCGGCCAGGTCGATTTCGCTGCGCCGCTTCCGGCCATGATGCCGATATGGCCGCCCGGAACCCGAAGCACCTGCTTGTCTGCGCTCCCGATCTTCTCGACCACCGTCTCCGACTGGCACGGCGGGGTGATGTGGTCGTCCTCGGCGATGACGTCGAGCAGGTTCGCCTTCAGATTCGCGACGTCCACCTTCTCGCCGCGAAGCGAGAGCGTGCCCTTCATCAGGCGGTTCTCCCGGTAGAAGTCGACGATCAGCTGGCGATACGTCCGGGCTGCCATGGGGATGCCGTCGTTCACCCAGGTGCTCATCGCGTGCCAGGAGTCGACCACCCGGGTGTTGTCGAGGTTGTCGAGCAGGCGCAGCCAGCTGCCGAAGAAGTTCTCGATCGGCTTCAACATCTTCGCGCCGTAATCGATCAGCTCGGCGGGCATGTTGCCGTGCGCCGCAAGCACGCGGTCGACGTTGAAGTTGCGCTCGTCCGTCATCGTCGACAGCTCGATCTTGTCCTTGTCGGTGAAGTCGAGCGGCGCGGTCAGGAGGATGAGGTTCTTCAAACCGTCGTCCGGGCGCAACGAGGCGTACAGCGTCGAGAGGAGGGCACCGATGCACCATCCCAGCACGCTGAAGGTGTCCGACCCCGAGACCGACTTCATCTTCCGGATCGCCCGCGGAATGTACTCGAGGACGTAGTCCTCCAGCCCCAGGTCGGCGTCCTCGGGCCCGGGCGCTCCCCAGTCGATCAGGTAGACGTCATAGCCGCGCTGGAGCGCGAACTCGACGAAGCTGTTTCCCGGCCGGAGATCGAGGATCGACGAACGGTTCATCAGGGCGAAGATCAGCAGCAGCGGAACGGGATGCCGCTGCTCCGGAGGGACCTGCGGCGTGTAGCGATAGAGCGTCGCCTTGTTCAGCGTCCAGATGGCTTGCCTGGGCGTCAGGGCGATCGGCGCATCGGTGGTCGAAACCTTCACCGCATTTCGCACCATCGTGGACAGGCGCTGGAAGGTCGCGGTGACGGACCACACCTCGGAATCTGCGGGTGGAATGAGGCTCATCGGTCTCCAGCACGCCAGCGGGGGCGTTCTCCGTCGAGCTGCTTTTCACGTGCAGGGGCGCGGCGTGTCTGCGGCGCCGCTGCCGCCTTCACCGCGTCCAAAGTGGCGCTGAGATCGTCGATCGCGGTCTCGATGTGCGTGAGCCGCTGCGACACCGAGAGCACGTCGGCGCGCGAGGGCATGTTGAGCTGGCCGAGCAGACGCGCCATGGCCTTCTCCGAGGCCTTGCGGAAGATCGCGGCTGCGATCAGTCCCGGCTGGCTGAGGAGGCCCGTCAGCCGGGCATATCGAGACGAGCGGGTGACCTGGTGCGTGGTCCTCGCCCATGCGTCCATGCCGGCGTCGCGCACGCGGCGCATCGTCTCCAGCACGTCGGTCTGATCGGGTCCGGCCATGGTCGCCTCCTCTTCGCTCAGCTCACATGTACACGCCGCCGTTCACGTTGATCTGCTGCCCGGTGATGTAATCCCCCTCGGCGCAGAGGAATGCAACTGCCTTGGCGATCTCCTCGGGCTGCCCGAAGCGGCCCATGGGGATCTTCGCGAGGATCTGCTCGCGGACCGGCGGGGCGACCTTCGAGAGCATGTCCGTCTCGGTGAACCCGGGAGCGAGGGCGTTGACCGTGACGTTGTACTTCGCGAGCTCGATGGCGGCGGTCTTGGTGAAGGCGATGATCCCGCCCTTGCTCGCCGAGTAGTTGGCTTGCCCAAAGTTGCCTGCCTGCCCGACGAACGAGCTGATGTTGACGATGCGGCCGAACTTCTGGTCGCACATGCTCTTCATCGCGGCGCTGGTGCAGTAATAGACGCTGTTCAGGTTGGTGGCGATGACCTCGCCCCAGTCGTCGTCGGTCAGCTTCTTCAGCGACTTGTCGCGGGTGATCCCGGCGTTGTTGACCAGGATGTCGATGTGGCCCCACTGGTCGATCACCTTCGCGATCAGCGCCCGCGCCTCCTCCTTCTTGCTCACGTCGCCGCGGAGAAGGATGGTGGTGCCGCCACGCGCAGCGATCTCGTCGGCGACTCCGCGCGCCTCCGCTTCGCCCGTGCGGTAGTTGAGCGCGACGCGCGCTCCGTCCTCGGCGAGCTTGAGCGCGATGGCGCGGCCCAGACCACGCGATGCGCCGGTCACGAGAGCAGTTCTTCCTTCCAGACGTCCGGCCACGGTGGCCTCCCGATGAAGCGGAAGCCGACATGGCGCCCGCGAATCCGTTGCCGTGTGCAGGATCCGATCCAGCAGGATTCGCGGCCCGGCGGGTCCAGGCGCGCCGTTTGCGCCCTGAACCCGCCTCCGTTGGCTTCAGGCCTTCGGCGCAAACATTTCGCTGGCCGTCTTCGCCGAAGCGAGCACCAGCTTCCGCCACTCCGTGCCGAGCTGCTCGGCGAAGGCGATCTGCTCCTTCGCGACGCGGGTGGCGTCCTCGAAGAATGCGTTCGCCTGCGCGATGCCCTTGCTCTGCAGCTTCGCGAACTCCGCCACCGCCGTCTCGAACCGCGAGGTTTGCTCCGCGATCGCCTTCTCCAGCGTGTTCGCCGCCTGCTCCACCTGCGCCTTGAGCTCCGCCATGTGTTGCCTCCATTGCAGGGCGAGCCGGTTCGGCCCGCCGCGTCATTGTGCGCCGCAACATAGGGATGCTAGACGAGATGTCAACGGTTCATGGTGCGGCGCAAGATCGCAGCTCAGCGGCGGCGCTTCTTCACCGTCGCCTTCAGCGCCTCCACTTCCTTGCGCAAGGCGGCGATCTCGGAGCTCTCGCCGGCAGCCGGACCCGGCGACGCGTTTCCGCGCGCCGCGGGACCGAATCCGAAGAGGCGCGAGAGCGCGCCGCCTCCCAATGGGCCCTGGAACGGATTCAGCGGCGACATCGCCTGCATGCCCTGCTTCGCCTGGACGTACGCTTGCAGCGCCCAACTCACGTACTGGCCGAGGAATTCGGCGAGCGCGTCGTCGCCCATCCGGATCAGCTGGACCAGCAGCGGCACCGGAAGCAGGCGGGCGGCGCCTCGGCCTTCCACGATGATCTGCGCCAGCGTCGCATTGGTGAGATCGTCGCCCGTCCTCGCATCGACGACCCGGACGTCTTCGCCGCCGCGGATGATGTCCGCCAGATCTTCCAGAGTGATGTAGCGGCTGTTGGCCGTATCGTAGAGGCGGCGGTTGCCGTACTTCTTCACCAGCACACGGGCTCTCCCGCGGTGCAACATACCGTCGCCTGCCGACCGCGGCAATGCGCGTCGGCGCGGACGCACCAAATGCAGGTCCGGCGCGCACATTGCGCAGGTTCTGCGCACATCCGCATTTGCTTCGCGATCGCCCGGAGCTCAGCGCGGCCCGACGAAAAGAGGCTGGTGCGCCTCGCCGAAAAAGCCGGCGGCGTCGAACAGGCGGGCGCTCGCGGTACCGGCGCCGTCGCCGGCGAGGGCGGTGCTCGCGGACATCCCGATCCACTCCCCGTCCGGCGCGCGGGTGAACGCGACCGTGAGGTTGACGGGGACGAAGGTGTAGGCGCTGAAATCGAGCTCGGCGCTGATCCCGTTCGCCGAATCGACCAGGAGGAGCGCGCGGAGAGGCGGCGGCGTCGTCTCGCCGCGGAGGAGCGGAATGCGCGGACGCGACCACACGGTCGCGGGACCAAGCGCCTGGAAGCTCCCGGCGACGAAGCGCCATTCCACGGCGTCGCCATAGCCGAAGTGCGGCACGGCCTTGAACAGCGCGTCCGCCGCGACCGAGGGCAACGGCGGCGCTGCCTCGTCGACGCGCAGCGCGGGGCTGCGATCGGGGGCGACCGCGATCAGCCAGGCCGACGAACGCAGCACCTGCCGGCCGCCGACGGTTGCAGTCGCGCTGATCAGCTCGATCCGCTTGCCCGCGCGCACGACCTCCGCGCGCACCGTCATGGGCGCGACCGGGACCGGCCCGAGGAAGTCGAGCGAGAAATGCGCGATGCGCATGTCGTCGCGCGCGGCGGCCGCGAGCATCGCGTGCGCGAGGAGCGCCGCCGGGGGACTGCCGTGCTGGAGGTTGGGATCCCACGGACCGACCGTCGCCGTCGTCGGCACGAAGACCTCGTCCGACTCGCGCCGGTAGAACGCCTCCGGAAGACTTCGGCGGCCCTCGACCACGGACGCATTGTGCGCCATGCGGGGCGGAAGCGAAAGCGGATCGCGCCCGCCGGCGATGGCGCCGTGAAAGGATCTGGCGCGAGCGGCGTAGGAGATTCCGCGGACCCCGTGAGCCACATCCTCGCGGCACGGGTCGCCGAGCCGACCGGGGGCACCGATGGGTGTGGCGAGCAGAGCTGGTCGCGCTGTCGGTGTCCTGATCATCGCCCAGATGGCTGGCGCCTTCCTGGTCAATTTCACCCTGACGAAGCCGCTGTTCGGCGCTCCGGGCTTTCTCGTGGCCGCAGCACCTCACGCAACGCAGCTCGCCGTCTCGGTTCTGCTGGGCCTCGCCATCGGCGCGCTGCCGCTCGCGATGGCGATCACGGCATTCCCCGTCTTTCGTCGATCGGCCGATGCGCTCGCGATCTGGTTCGTCGCGCTCTCCGTGGTCTCTTTCTCCGCCGCCGTCGTCGAGCAAAGCAACGTCATGTCGATGCTGTCGTTGAGCCAGGCCTACACCGAGGCGACTGATCAGGGACCGTTCTCCGCGCTCCGGATCGTGGTGGCGTCGTCCCGGAACTGGTCGCACTTCATCGGCCTCCTCGTGCACGGCAGCACGTCCTTCGTTCTGTACCTCGTGCTGTTCCGCTCGCGCCTCGTGCCTCGCTGGCTGGCGGCGTTCGGGCTGGCGGCGGTCCTGCTCCAACTCGTCGCCGTGGCCATGCCCCTGTTCGGGCGCGAGGTCGTCTTTCCCCTCCTCGCACCCGTGGGCTTGAGCCAACTGGCGCTGGCGCTCTGGCTCATCGCCCGTGGCTTTCCCGAGGCTGCGAGCCCAGCGGCGGCAAAGCGACCCGCCTGAACTCGAGACGACGGCGCGCGAACCTCGAGCCGGAATTCGGCAACTGCATCTTGCAAGAACATGGCTCGCCGTCACCGCAAACTGCAACGTTGTGACCATCTTGTCGGTTCGATCGGCCGTCCCGACAATCTTGTCGCCTGCGACTCCCGGCGTTGCGTTTGGGTGCGCCCGATCGCTGCGCGGGATCCAGCGACGGGCGGCTCCGACGTTCGAGGCCGATTCGCACCAAAACGTCATTCCCGGAAATCCAGCCAACGAATTCGTCGCTCGTCGCGGGGCCCTCCAGGAGGCCGCTACAGAGTGAATCGCGGGGTTCGGGGTCCGGGTCTGCCCTTTGCAATCTGGTCGGGAACACGACACGCGGCCAGGCGGCCGCCACGAGGAGACCGACGAGCATGCCGAAGGCAAAGGACGTGATCGGATACGCGCAGGACAAGAAGGCCGTAATGGTGGACCTGAAGTTCATGGACTTCCTTGGCCTGTGGCAGCACTTCACCATCCCGCTCGCCGAGCTGACCGAGGGCGTGTTCGACGAGGGCCTCGGGTTCGACGGCTCGTCGATCCGCGGCTGGATGCCGATCCACAACAGCGACATGCTGGTCGTGCCGGACACGGACACCGCCGTGATGGATCCGTTCATGAAGGATCCGACGCTGTCGCTGATCTGCAACATCGTCGATCCGATCACCAAGGCGCCGTATGCGCGCGACCCGCGCTTCATCGCGCAGAAGGCGGAGAAGTACCTCAAGTCCAGCGGCATCGGAGACGCGGCCTACTTCGGGCCGGAGGCGGAGTTCTTCATCTTCGACGGGATCTCCTACGACTCGGGCGTGAACCACGCCTCGTATCGCATCCAGTCCCGCGAAGGACAGTGGGAGACGGGCAGCGCGACCGAGACCACCTTCGACGGAAAGACGGCGGGGACTCGTCCCAACCTCGGATACAAGCCGCGATACAAGGAGGGCTACTTCCCGGTCGGCCCCATCGACTCGCAGCAGGACCTGCGCACCGAGATGTGCCGGGTGATGGAGCAGGTGGGGATCCAGGTCGAGCGCCAGCACCACGAAGTGGCGACGGCCGGACAGGCGGAGATCGACATCCGATTCGATACCCTGACCCGGACGGCCGACAAGCTGCTCTGGTTCAAGTACATCATCAAGAACGTCGCCCTCCGCAACGGCAAGACGGTGACCTTCATGCCCAAGCCGCTCTTCGGCGACAACGGCTCGGGCATGCACACGCACCAGTCGGTGTGGAAGGGCGGCAAGCCGCTCTTCGCCGGCGAGAAGTACGCCGGCCTCTCCGAGATGGCGCTCCACTACATGGGCGGCGTCCTCAAGCACGCGAAGGCGCTGGCAGCGCTCTGCAATCCGACGACGAACTCCTACAAGCGCCTGGTGCCGGGATTCGAGGCGCCGGTGAACCTGGCGTATTCGTCGCGCAACCGGAGCGCGGCGATCCGCATCCCGATGTATTCCCCGAGCCCCAAGGCGAAGCGGATGGAATTCCGCTCGCCCGATCCCTCGTGCAATCCGTACCTCGCGTTTTCCGCGATGCTGATGGCGGGACTCGACGGAATCGAGAAGCGGATCGACCCGGGGCAGCCCCTGGACAAGGACATCTACGGGCTCTCGCCGGAGGAGCTGAAAGACGTCCCCAAGATGCCGGGCTCGCTGGAAGAAGCCCTCGGCGAGTTGAAGCGCGACCACGAGTTCCTCCTCAAGGGAGACGTGTTCACCGCCGACGTCATCGAGGCCTGGATCGACAACAAGATCGAACGCGAGCTGAACCCGGTGCGCCTGCGGCCGACGCCCACGGAGTTCATGCTCTACTTCGACATCTAGCCGCAGACGCAAATCGCCGTTCCCCCGGCGCGTCCATTCGGGATGCGCACGGGAAGGTCTTGCCCTCTCGCAGTCAAGGAGCTCCACGATGAAGAAAGCAGCGGCCGTCCTTCTCACCCTCACCGCGCTCGCAGCGCACGCCACGCCCACCACCACGGTCTGGGCGCCCTCCACCACCGGCATCCAGCCGTTCCTCACGCCGCACCTGACGTACGACACCTACTTCTGGAAGGGCACTTCCGCGGGCCAGGCCGGCTCGCCCATCTACCCGATCACCACCGGGCTCACCATGGGCGTCTTGCCGTTCGAGAACCTGCAGCTCGAGGTCGGGTTCGACCTGCTGCTGCCCAGCACCGACCCGCTGCTGCTCAACGCGAAGCTGGGCGTTCCGGAGGACAAGCTCTTCAGCTTCCAGCCCAGCTTCGCTGTCGGGATCTTCGGCGTGGGCACCAAGACGAGCTCGGTCGGGTCTCTCGGCACCGACTACAACATCCTCTACGCCCAGGCGCAGCACAGCATCCCGGTGGTGGGCGGCTACGTCTCCGCCGGCGGCTACTACGCCCTGCAGGACAAGCTCTTCCAGGCCAGCGACGGCAGCGGCACCAACCGCGCCGGCTTCATGGGCGCAGTCGGCTCGCCGGACATCCCCCTCAACCTGCCGTGGCTCCAGAAGGTCACGGTCGCGGCCGACGTGCAGACGGGGAAGAACGCGTTCGGAGCGTTCGGCGCCGCAGCCTCGTTCTTCTTCACCGACAAGGTCTCGGTCCTCACCGGCCCGATCTACTTCTTCGATCCGGGATCGCAGCCGGGCGGCAGGCAGTGGTTCTGGACGATGCAGCTCGACATCGACATGCCGCTCCTCTCCACCCCGGCGGCCGCACCCGCGCCTGCTCCGGCAGCGACGGGCGCCAGCACCTCCAACGATCCGCCGCCCGCGTCCGCGTCTGCGTCGAAGCAATGAAAACGATTCTTCCCTCCCAACCGCTGAAAAGGAGAAACCAGGATGGCTGATCAGAACGCAGTCCCGTCTGCGACGTCGCGAAGCACTCTGGGTCTCACAGGACTGACCATCAACGCGATGGCGCTGATCGCGCCCGGCGCGTTCCTCTGGCTCACCTACCAGATCCAGGCGCTGTACGGCGCGCCGCTTGCGGGCTCCGCGATGTGGTTCGGGATCATCGCGGCCCTCTTGCTCTGCTTCGCGACTGCGGTGAGCTATGCCGAGCTGTCCAAGCTGTATCCGGGCGCCGGCTCCTCCTACTTCTTCGCCGAGCAGGCCTTCCTCCGCAAGACGAAGGCGTATCGATTCGCGCGGCTGGCCAAGTTCATCACCGGTTGGGCGAGCCACCTGTACTACTGGGTGTATCCGGGCTGCATGGTCGGCGTGACCGCCATCCTCGCCGGCTACCTGCTCAACCAGTTCTTCCCGAACACCTTCAGCGGCACCTACAACAGTCCGTTGTTCATGTTCCTCTTCTGCATCGTCTTCGCCGCCGGCGTGGCGTACATCGCCTTCCGCGGCGTGACGGGGACCACCAGCGTCAACATGGTGATCAACATCGTCCAGATCACCGCGCTGCTGATCTTCTCGGTGATCGCCATCGCCTACCGCGTCCAGCACCCGGAGGGCTCTCGCGGCCTGCAGCTCGTCAACGGCATTCCGGTGGACTACGTGGTGGCGCAGGAGCCGGTGCTGGAGAACGGCAAGCCGAAGATGGACGCCACCGGCGCGCCCGTCCTGCAGTCGAAGATGGATGCCGACGGCAACCCGGTGCCGGAGATGAAGGATGGACAACCGGTCCCGTTCCTCCTCAGCTACAAGCCGCAGGAAGCGATGACGCTGGAGCCGGCGGACGCCGATCACCCGAAGGATCTGACGCCGCACTTCAAGTTCCACACCACTGCGGGCTCGGTCACGGCGCCGCACGGCTTCTCGTTCATGATCATCCAGGCCTGCATCGCCATCCTCATCCTCGTCGGGTTCGAGTCGGTGACCTCGATGGGCGAGGAGGCGAAGAACCCGAAGAAGGACATCCCGCGCGCGGTCTTGCTCTCGCTCGCGATCCAGGGCGGCGTCTGCTACCTGATCGAGTACTTCGCGGCGAACTACTTCCTCAACCAGGGGTACACGCTCTCCAGCGCCGCGAGCTCCGGCGCGCCCATCGGCGACATGATGGTGCTGGTCGGGACCTGGCTCTTCGGCAGCTACTCCGCCGGCCGCGCCTTCATGCTGGTCCAGGCGCTGACGGTCTTCCTCGCCCTGATCGGCACGACCCTCTCCTGCCTCTCGACGGGGGCGCGCGTGACGTACGCGATGGGGAAGGACGACGAGGTGCCGGAGCACTTCGGGATGCTGCACGGCAAGAGGCTGACACCGTACCGCGCCATCTGGACTCTCGCCGCCATCTCCGCGGTGATCGGCATCGCGACGGTCGTGGTGTACCTCGGCGGCACCACGCCCGCGGCGCTCGAGGACAAGTACCGCAACGCCTGGTACGCCTTCGGCATCTTTGCGCCGGAGACTTACGCCAGGCTGCCCAACACGCTGGTGATCGTCACCCTGGTCAGCAACTTCGGCACCTTCCTCCTCTACATGCTGACCTGCCTGGTGGCGATCGTCGCCTTCCGCGAGCACGAGATGTACAGCGGGTTCAAGCACATGTTCGTGCCGCTCTTCGGCCTGGCCGCGAATCTGCTCTGCATGCTCTTCTACCTGGTCGGCCCCTTCGCCGTTTCGGGGATGAGCCTCAAGGAGCCGTACATCGCGCTCGGAATCTGCGTGGCCTGGGGCGCATACGGCGCCGTGTACTTCCTGCGCGCCAGCAAGTCGAAGGGGAGGGGCGTCTACACGGAAAAGCCGGCCGAGCTGGCCCTGAATGCCTGAGCTGCCTGCCGGGGTGGAGTCAGGTGCGGGGATAGGCTTCGGAGCCCATCTCGACGGTGTCGAGGCCCGCCCACTCCACCTCGGCCGGAAC
>Ga0070741_10013522_pt1 | contig 14377 bp, 15 predicted proteins | sample Coa_R1_4_FD_66440 | JGI IMG/M metagenome (GOLD analysis project Ga0070741, IMG submission 66440) | Surface soil microbial communities from Centralia Pennsylvania, which are recovering from an underground coalmine fire - Coalmine... | ecosystem: Environmental > Terrestrial > Soil > Unclassified ...
GGAGGATGCGGCTTGCACAGCTCGCCGGTCTCGTGGATCGTCCAGTTGCGCCGGACGTACACCGCACCCGGTGGCATGCGGGCGACGAACGTGTCGACCTTGGCGCGCAACTCGTCGTCGTAGCGCGGGACGGGACCGTGGATGTCCGCCAGCGTGTGACCGAGCTTGGCCCGCGGCGACCAGAACGACGGGAAGCACACGCACCCGGCCGTCATGACGAACGTGCCGCCTCGGCGCGCCAGCACGACGACGTCGTCCTGCCACGCCTCGTACGCGGGGTCGGGATCGCCGACCACGAGCTCGTGTCGCCGTGAGGAGAGCAGCGCGCGCTTGCGTGCGAGCTGCGCGGTGGTCGACTCGTCGGGCGGCAAGCGCAGCTCGGACACGCCGACGCGGCGCACGCCCATCGACGACCACGGTGGACCGGTGGCGACGAGCGGCAGCTCGTCGAGCCACTCAGGGATGCAGCGTGCCGGCGATGACGTCGTTGGCCACCTGCTTCAACGTGCTGCGCGTGTCCATCGCCGTCTTCTGGAGGAAGCGGAACGCGTCGGCCTCGGAGAGATCGTGCGCGTCCATCAACCTGCCCTTCGCCCGATCGACGATCTTGCGCGTCTCGAGCTGCTCTGCGAGCGACGAGTTCTCGTCGGCCAGCGCCTTCATCTCCTGGAAGCGTCCGAGCGCCACCTCGACGGCGGGGATCAGCTCGCTCTTCTGGAACGGCTTCACGAGGTACGCGAGCGCGCCGGCGTCACGCGCCTTCTCGATGAGGTCCCGCTGGCTGAACGCGGTGAGGATCAACACCGCCGCCTGCTTGTCCGCGGTGATCTGACCGGCGGCCGTCAACCCGTCCATCCCCGGCATCTTCACGTCGAGGATGGCGAGGTCGGGTTGGTGCTCCTTCACCAGCTGCACCGCCTCGTCACCGCGTCCCGTCTCCCCCACGACCTCGTAGCCCTCCTCCTCGAGGGTCTCCTTCAGGTCCAGGCGGATGATGGCTTCGTCTTCGGCGATCACGACACGGATGGGCACGTCGTCTCCAGTTCTCGGGGGGCGAGCCTGCGTCAGCGGGACTCGGCGGCGAGCCGGTCGAGCAGCTCGTCCTGTCGACGTTCGAGCTGCTCGATCGTGTGCTGCACCTCGGATCGGTGGCGCCCGTACGCCTCGGCATGGCGCTGCGCATCGTGGTGGTCACGGTCGGCCAGTGGCGTCTCGGACACGAGGGCCCGCAGGCGCGCTTCGTCGGCGGCATCGCTGAAGTGGGCCAGCTGCTCGTCGGTCACGAGGAGCTCGGCCCGCAGTTGCTTCAACCGCTCGCCCACCTCGACGAGGCGACGTTCGAGCATCGCCCGGGACATGCCGCGCAGTCTAGGAGCCGAGCACCCACGCACAGGAAGGGGTTGCACCCGCCCACGATGACCAGTTGCCCAGGCGTGGTGGATCTCGGGCGGTCGCACGCTCGCGGGGCTGATTGACTGGGCGGCAGTCCGATGCGCCGCCTGCTCGTCCTCGCGTTCATCTGGGGCTGGTCGTTCCTCTTCATCAAGGTCTCGGTCGAGGGGATGAGCCCGCCAACGGTCGCCTGCGCGCGGGTCGGCCTCGGCGCCACCGTGCTCCTCGTCACCTTGCGGGTGACGCACCGCTCGCTCCCCCGTTACCGGACGATGTGGCGCCACTTCGTCGTCGCTGCGGTCTTCGGCAACGTCATCCCGTTCACGTTGCTCGCGTGGGGGGAGGAGCGGATCACCTCCGCGCTGACCGCCGTCCTGAACGCGTCGACGCCCCTGTTCACCGCGATCATCGCCGCCGTGTACCTGAAGGACCGGCTGCGCGCCGTGCAGGCGCTCGGCCTCCTCGTCGGTCTCGCCGGCGTCGGCGTCGCCGCGGGCTTCGGCGGTCAGGACGTCGCGAAGTCGTCGTTGCTCGGGTCGCTCGCCGCCGTGCTCGCGGGCGCGGGGTACGGCATCGCGTTCGCGTACATGCGCCGCCACCTCACGAGCATCGAACCGACCGTCGCCGCCGCCGGCCAGTTGCTCGTCGCGACGATCCTCGCGTTGCCGCTCGCGGTGGGTACGTCGTTCAGCACCGGGATCCACCTCGATCCACACCGTGTGCTCGCGATCGGACTGCTGGGTGTGTTCGGATCGGGCATCGCGTACATCCTCAACTACCGAGTCATCGCGGAGCTCGGCGCAACGCGCGCGTCGCTCGTCACGTACGTCATCCCGGTCGTCGCCGTCACCGTCGGCATCGTCGTGCTCGGCGAGCGATTCGAGTGGCGCATCGTCGCCGGCGGCCTGCTCATCGTCCTCGGCATCGCACTCGTCACGCCGTCCGTGCTGCGGCGGCGGGCGTCGATCGGCCCTGCACTCGGGCCCGCCGCCATCGTGGTCGTGCTCCTCGTCGCCGTCCCGCTCGCCGGGTGCGCCAAGACAGGCGCGAGCAGCGCGTGTGGTCGCGCCACGAGCGAGCCGCTCGACCCCGACCTCCGCCACGTCCTCCCGGGCTCGCCGGAACCGCAGTACCCGACCGACCCGCCGACATCCGGACCGCACACGCCCGGCGCGGTGCAGGGCGGGGTGCGCACCGATCCGCTGAACCGACCGTCGCAGGTCGGCGCGCTCGAAGCGGGGCTGGTGCTCCTGCAGTACCGCGACCTCTCCCCCGCCGACGTGGCGACGCTCGGCGGCCTGGCGAGCAACCAGGTGGTGGTGGCGCCGAACTCGTCGCTACCCGACCGCGTGGTGGCGACGGCGTGGCTCGAGAAGCAGACGTGCCGCGCGGTGGACGTCGCCAGCCTGCGAGGCTTCATCCGTGAGCACGCGGGACGCGGCCCGGGCGTCGACGCCACGACCGGTTGAGACCGTGACGACGGCGATGACGGCGACGACGGTGACGGTGGCGCGGTGACGCCCGATCCGTGGGGCATCGAGGACGGGTACTGGGACATCCGCGGCCAGTGGCACGAGACCACCGACGCCATGCGCCGGCAGCTGCGCATGGCGATGGGCGGCCTGGGCGACGTGGACGACCCGCCGCCGCAGACGCGGCCGGTGTGGTTCGTGCGCGAAGGATCGGCGCCCGCCATCCAGCGGCCGGCCCGTCTCGTGCTCGAGGACGGCACCGAGGTCGACGCCGCCGACAGCCTTCCGGCCGACCTCCCCCTCGGCTACCACGAGCTGCACCCGAACGACGGCGGACCGACGACGCGCCTCGTGGTCGCACCCGACCGGTGCCACGGGCGAGACGGGCGAGGCTGGGCGTGGTCGGCGCAGCTCTACGCCGCCCGCTCGTCGCGCAGTTGGGGCATCGGCGACCTCGACGACCTGCGCCGGCTCGTCGAGTGGTCCGGCGAGCTCGGCGCGCGCTACGTCGCCGTGAACCCGTTGCACGCGACGAAGCCGCTGCCCGAGCAGGAGCCGAGCCCGTACTTCCCGAGCAGCCGCCTGTACCGCAACCCGCTCTACCTCTGCATCGAGTCGGTACCCGGCTACGACCCCGAGGACGCGGTGCTGGCCGAAGCGGCTGCCGCCGGTCGCGCCATGAACGAGGCGCGCACGATCTTCCGCAGGCACGTCCACTCGCTGAAGCTCGCCGCGCTCGAACGCCTGTGGGCGGTCTTCGATCGCGACCCGCGCTTCGACGCGTACGTCGCCGAGCAGGGCGCCGCACTGCGGCGGTACGCGACGTACTGCGCGCTCGCCGAGCGCCACGATGGCGGCTGGACCTCCTGGCCATCCGAGCATCGCCGGGTCGACAGCGCGGGCGTCGAACGCTTCGCCGCCGAGCACGCCCATCGCGTGCAGTTCCACAGCTGGGTGCAGTGGCTGCTCGACGAGCAACTCGCGGCGGTCGGTGGTGCCGGCACCGCGGTGCTCGGCGACCTCGCCATCGGTGTCGACGCCGACGGTGCGGACGCGTGGGTGTGGCGCGACGCGATGGCGCCGGGCGTGCGCATCGGTGCACCACCCGACGAGTTCAACATCGCCGGCCAGGACTGGGGGTTGCCGCCGTTCGTGCCGTGGCGGCTGCGGGCGCTCGGGTACGCGCCGTTCGTGCAGGTCATCCGGGCCGCGATGCGGCACTGCGGCGCGCTGCGCATCGACCACGTGATGGGGCTGTTCCGCCTCTACTGGATCCCGGAAGGGTGCACCGCGGAAGAGGGAAGCTACGTCCGCTTCCCGGGGACGGAGCTGCTCGACATCGTGGCGCTCGAGAGCGCGCGCGCCGGCGTCGAGGTGGTCGGCGAGGATCTCGGCACCGTGGAGGACGAGGTGCGCGCCGACCTCGCTTCGCGCGGTGTGCTCTCGTACCGCGTGGCGTGGTTCGAGCCGGAACCGCCCGAGCACTACCCCGTAGACGCGCTCGCCGCCATCACGACCCACGACCTCCCGACGATCGCGGGCGTGTGGACCGAGCACGACCTCGACGACCAACGTCGCGCCGGCGTGTCGCCGAACGTCGACGGCCACGAGACACAGCGGGCGCGGTTGCGCGAGCTCACCGGGCTCGACGGCGACGCGCCCGTGGAGGACGTCGTGCGCGCCGCGTACCGCCGCTTGGCGCGTGCGCCGTCCCGCCTCGTGGCGGCGACGCTCGACGATGCGCTCGGCGTCGCGGAGCGGCCGAACATCCCGGGCACCACGGCCGAGCGCCCGAACTGGTCGCTGGCCCTGCCGCTCCCGCTCGAGGACGTGTTCGCCGCCGAGGACGTACGCGAGGTGGCGTCGTGCCTGCAACGCCGGGACGAGGACTAGTCCGAAAGGACCATCTCGAAACCGCCCGATCGGGCCATGTCCTCCGGTGGGTGATCGGCCGATACTCCACGAGGGCAATCCCCTCCATTTGGGACGAACCAAGGAGTTCGGGCGAGGTGCTACGTCGGCGAAGGGTGGGACGTTGGGCCCCCCGTGTCGGGACCCGTGCGGAAGGTGACGGCGGCGCGGCGATCGTCGAGATGACGTTCGTCGGCATCATCCTCGTGCTGCTGCTCATGGGGATCATCGCCTACGGCTTCCTGATGGGGTTCAAGCAGAACATGGTGCAGGCCGCCGCCGAGGGCGCACGGCGCGGCGCGGTCGCGAAGTACTCCAACCTCGATCCGTCGGACGAGGCGTTGAAGGGCGTCAAGGACGCCGTGAGCGCGTTCAACCAGTCCTGCAACGGCTCGTCGTTGACGTGCGCCGCCGCGGTGGCGACGTGCACGAACAAGACGAGCGCCAACTGCGTCACGGTCACGTTGACGTACGACTACAAGAACTTCCCGCTGCTACCGAGCGTGCCCCTGCTCGACGGCATGCTGCCGAACACGATCACGACGAAGTCGGTGGCGGAGGTCGACGGTCCTTGAGGCGTCGTTGCGCGTGTTGCGGCGACGATCACGATCGCGGCGTCGTCCTCCCCCTCGTCGCGCTCAGCCTCGGCTTCCTCATCGCGATCACCGCGATCACGATCGACCTCGGTCGATTGTCGTTGCGGCGGCGCGACATGCAGGCGGTGGCCGACATGGTCGCGCTCGACATGGCGCGGCTCGCCAACGGACGGACGAAGACGGAGATCCTCACCGCGACCAGCCCGAACTGGTCGACGGAGCTCTCGCAGAGCGCGGCCCGCAACGGGTGGACGATCAACGCCTCCGACGCCAAGCTCGGCAACCTCGTCAACGGCGCGTTCGTCGAGTCGACGCTCGGCACCGACCGGCCGACCGCGGTGCAGATCACCGCGCGCGACACGCTCTCCTACTTCTTCGCGACCGGGTCCGGTTCGGTGAACCGCACCTCGGTCGCGTCGCTCGGTGCCAACGTGTGCTTCCAGCTCGGCTCGTTCGCTGCGGCGGTCAGCAACAACCCGAACTCGTTGCTCGGTTCGCTGCTCGGCAGCGCGCTCAACGCCACGGTCGTGTCGTACGGCGGTCTCGCCAACATGCAGGTGAACCTCGGCGACCTCGCCGCGCAACTGGGGTTCGGGACGCCGACGCAGCTGTTCGGCTCGACGGTGAAGTCGAAGGACGTCGTCATCGCCGAGGCCAACGCGCTGCAGAAGTCCGGTGACGCGGCCGACGCGACGATCCTCAACAACATCGCGGCGCAGATGAACGGCTCGTCGACGGTGAACTTCGGGAACATCGTGAGCGTGCAGCAGGGCGGCGAGCAGGCGGCGCTGTCGACCGCGGTGAACGCGTTCGACCTCCTCGCGGGCACGGCGTTCCTCGCCAACGGCTCGAACGCGCTGTCGATCCCCAACCTCGGTGTCACGGTGCCCGGTGTGTCGAACCTGACCGCGAGCGTGCAGGTGATCGAAGCGCCGCAGATGGGTTGCGGCGGTGTGGGCGGCACGGCGCAGACGTCGCAGGTGCGCGTCACCTTGAACATGAACGTGAGCGTGCTCGGCCTCGGCGTCGCCGCCGTGCAGGTCACGATGAACATGGCATCGGCGACCGGCACGCTCGTCGCACCGTTGACGTGCGGCCCGCCCGCGCAGGCCAACGTCAGCGTCGCCGGTTCGTTGGTGACGACCTCGATCAAGCAGACGTTGCTCGGCATCCCGCTGACCGTCACGCCGGCGTCGCAGGGCGCCGGCGGGAGCACCGTGTCGTTCACGATCCCGCCCGATACGTACAACACGTTCAAGCGCAGTGGCAGCGGATCGATCGGGTTGTCGGGCACGACGGTCACAGGGCTCGGCCTCAACGCCATCGTGGCGACCGCGCTGACGTCGGTCTTCTCGGCCGTCGACCCGGTGCTGATCCAGCCGCTGTCGCAGTACGTGGGGCTGGAAGTGGCAGGTGCCGACGTGCGCATGTTGCCGTCGATCACCTGCAACGCGCTCAAACTGACGTTGTGACATCGACGGGTTCCGACCCCTTCCCCCTCGGTCGGCTGGTCTACCTGTACATCGGATCCTCGGACATCCGGCGCGACCTCGCCTGGTACGACGAGGTCCTGGGCGCGGATCTGGTGTGGCGCTTCGAAGCCTTCGGCGCGGACGTGGCCGCCGTCCGGGTCGGCCCACCGGAGTCACCGCTCGTCGTGCTCGCCGACCACCGCCCGGTCCCGAGCTGCCTGCCCATCTGGGCGGTGCGCTCGCTCGACGTCACCGCGGAGTGGTTGCAGGCGACCGGGTGGTTGCAGAGCGCCGTGCGGGTGGGCGTGCCGGACGGTCCGTGCCTCGTCCTGCACGACCGCAGCGGCAACGAACTGGCGCTGCTGCAACAGGACCGCCCCGACGCGATGACGTCGGCCTATGCCGACCTCACCAACCCCCGCCGCCGCTGACGCCGCACGACGCGGCGGAAGCGGACCGCCGAGCGTGCCCCGGGAGGGATTCGAACCCTCACTGTGCGGGTTTTGAATCCGCTTCCTCTGCCAGTTGGGATACCGGGGCGGGCCGGGGTGCGAGCGTAACGTCCGAGGTGTCTTCACGAAATCGAGACACAACTGAAACCTCTTCGGGGTCTCGTTGGTCGGATGGTGAAGCGCACAACCCCCGGAGTCGCACCCAGCATGACCATCGCGTTCACCTTCCCCGGCCAGGGTTCCCAGAAGCCGGGCATGGGCCGTCCGTGGGTCGAGCACGAGTCGTGGGAACTGGTGGCGGAAGCGTCGGACGCGTCCGGGCGTGACGTCGCCCACCTCCTGCTCGACGCCGGCGCCGACGAGCTCACCCAGACCCGCAACGCCCAGTTGGCCACGTACGTCCTGAGCCTCGTCGTGCTCGACGCCGTCGAGCGGCTCGGCCTCGAACCGTCGGTCGTCGCCGGCCACAGCCTCGGCGAGTACAGCGCGCTCACGGCGTCGGGTGCGCTCGACTTCGCCGACGGCGTCCGCCTCGTCGCCGAGCGGGGCGAGGCCATGCAGGTGGCGGCGGACGAGCGGACGGGCACGATGGCCGCGGTCCTCGGCCTCGACGACGACAAGGTCGAGATCGCCTGCGTCCGGGCCGCCGCCGACGTGTGGGCGGCGAATTTCAACGCGCCCGGCAACGTGGTCATCGCCGGCGATCCGGACGCCATCGCCGCCGCGGGTGTCATCGCCAAGGACCTCGGCGCATCGAAGGTGCTGCCGGTGAAGGTGAGCGGTGCGTTCCACACACCATTCATGACGCCCGCCCGCGACCGCCTGCGCAAGGCCCTGTCCGAGGTCGAGCTGCGCGCCCTCGACGTGCCGGTGGTCGCCAACGTCGACGCCACCGCGCACGAGGACGTCGCCGAGTGGCCCGGTCTCCTGACCGCGCAGCTCTGCAGCCCGGTGCGCTGGCGGCAGACGTTGCACGCCATCGCGGAACGCAACGTCACGACATTCGTCGAGCTCGGCCCCGGCACCGTGCTGTCGGGCACGGTGAAGCGCACGCTCGACGGCGCCAAGTCCCTCGCCGTCGGTACGCCCGACGATCTCGACACGCTCCTCGAGCGCGTCGAGGGCGACGCGGGCGCGGTCCATCACGAGGGCGAGCACCTGTTCATGACCGAACGGGTCGTCGTGAGTCCGGCCGCCGGTCTGTTCGAGCCCGCCGACGATCTCGACGCGGGACGCTCGATCGAGTGCGGCGACGTGCTCGGTACCGTCGGCGACACCGAGGTGCGCTCGCCGTTCGCCGGTCGCATCGAGGGCGTGCTCGCGCAGCTCGGTGAACGTGTCATGTCGCGCCAGCCGATCGCGTGGTTGCGCACCGGATGAGGTCCGCCCGCATCACCGGTTGGGGCACGGCGCTGCCCGACAAGGTCGTCACCAATACCGATCTCGAGGCGATGCTCGACACGAACGACGAGTGGATCGTCGAACGCAGCGGCATCCGCGAACGTCGCATCGGCGGCACCACCTCGTCGCTCGCCGTCGGCGCCGGCACCGCCGCGCTGCGCCAGGCGGGCGTCGACGCCACCGACATCGACCTCCTCGTCCTCTGCACGACGACACCCGACCAGCAGGTGCCCGCCACGTCGGCGGTGGTCCAGCACGAGCTCGGGCTCCGGTGCGGCGCCATGGACCTCAACGCCGCGTGCTCCGGCTTCGTCTACGGACTCGTCACCGCGCACCAGTTCGTGGCGAGCGGCGCCGTCGATCGCGTCCTGCTCGTCGGCGCCGAGACGCTCTCGCGCATCACCGACTGGGACGACCGTTCGACGGCGGTGCTCTTCGCCGACGGCGCGGGCGCCGTGGTCCTCGAGGCAGCGGAGGTCGACGAGGCGACCGGCAGCCACCTCCTGTCGTGGGACCTCGGGTGCGACGGCTCGGCCCGCCCGATCCTCGACGCCGACATCGGCGGCTACATCCACATGGAGGGACGCGAGGTGTTCCGTCGCGCCGTGCGGGTCATGATCGACTCCGGGCGGCGCGCGTTCGAACGTGCCGGTGTGCAACCCGACGACATCGCGCTCGTCGTGCCGCACCAGGCGAACGTGCGCATCATCGAGTCCGCCAACGCGAAGCTCGGCCTCCCGATGGCGCGCACGGCCGTGGTGCTGGATCGCACCGGCAACACGTCGTCGGCGTCGATCCCGCTCGCGCTCGTCGATGCCGTCCGCAACGGGCGCCTCTCCCCCGGCGACCTCGTGCTCTTCGTCGGCTTCGGCGCGGGCATGACATGGGCGTCGGCGATCGTGCGCTGGGACCCTCCCGCGAGCGCAGCATCGTGAGCGACCCGCGTACCGTCGTCGTCACCGGTGGCACACGCGGCATCGGCCTCGCGTGTGCACGCGCGTTCGCCGGCAACGGCGACCGCGTCGCCGTCCTTGCTCGTTCGACCACAACGGACGAGTTCCCGTCGTTCACGTGCGACGTCGCGAACGCGGACGCCGTCGACGACGCGTTCGCCAAGGTGGAAGCCGAGCTCGGGCGCGTCACCATCGTCGTGTCCAACGCGGGCATCGCGCGCGACACACTGCTCGTGCGCATGAAGGACGACGAGTGGCGCGACGTGATCGACGCCAGCCTCACGGGCGCGTTCCACGTCGCCCGCCGCGCCGTCCCCGGGATGATGAAGGCGCGTTGGGGAAGATTGATCTTCGTGTCGTCCGTCGCCGCGCACCTCGGCACACCGGGGCAGGCCAACTACGCCGCCGCCAAAGCGGGCCTCGTGGGCCTGGCCCGGTCCGTGGCCCGCGAGTACGCGGGCCGAGGCATCACTGCCAACGTCGTCGCGCCGGGGCCGATCGACACCGACATGACAGGCGAGCTCGACGACAAGTGGCGCGAGCAGACGCTCGCCGCCGTGCCCGCGGGCCGCTTCGGCACCGTCGAAGAGGTCGCCGCCACCGTGCGGTTCCTCGCGTCCGACGAGGCCGCCTACATCACCGGCGCGGTCGTCCCCGTCGACGGCGGGCTCGGCATGGGCGCCTGATGACTACCGTTCTTCCAACCAACAAGGAGAGAAGCATCCGATGAGCGACGACGAGCTGTTCGAGCGGTTCCGCAAGACGGCGGCCGACAGCCTGAGCAAGCCCGTTGACGAGATCACCATGACGGCCAGCTTCGCCGACGACCTCGACGCCGACAGCCTCGATCTCGTGCAGATGGTGATGGACCTCGAGGAGGAGTTCGACATCACCGTCGACGAGGACGAGCTCGAGGGCATCACCACCGTCGGCCAAGCGTTCGATCTCATCAAGACCAAGCTGTGACCGCTGCTCGCCGCGTTGCGGTCACCGGCGTCGGCGTGCTCGCCGCCTGCGGTGTCGGCCGTGACGACTTCTGGGCGGGCTTGCTGGCGCCGCAACCGACCGGCGAGCGGCGCATCCACGCCTTCGACCCGACGACGCTGTTCGACGCGAAGGAGATCAAGCGCACCGATCGCTTCGCGCAGATCTCCCTCGCGGCGGCGGACGAAGCGCTCGCGCAGTCGGGGATGCCGGACGTCGATCCCGAACGGGCCGGCGTGCTGTTCGGCACGGGCGTCGGCGGTCTCGAGACGCTCGAGGCCCAGGTCGTGGTACGCCACGAGAAGGGCGCCCGCCGGGTGTCGCCGTTCCTCGTGCCGATGATGATGGCGAACTCCGCCGGCGCGGCGCTGTCGATGAAGTACGGCTACCGCGGCCCGTGCGAGACGACGACAACCGCGTGCGCGGCGAGCACGCACGCCATCGGCAACGCGGCGCGGTTGATCACCAGCGGGCGCTGCGACGCCGTGCTGAGCGGTGGCGCCGAGGCGTCGATGACCGAGACCGCGCTCGCCGGCTTCGGGAACATGACGGCCCTCTCGTCGACAGGCGTGTCGCGCCCGTTCGACGCGGAGCGCGACGGGTTCATCATGAGCGAGGGCGCGGCCGTGCTCGTCCTCGAGGAGTGGTCCGCTGCGGAGCGCCGCGGTGCGACGATCCTCGCCGAGGTGCTCGGGTCCGCGTCGAACGCCGACGCGCACCACATCACCGCTCCGTCACCGGGTGGCGCGGGCGCGATCGCGTGCATGCGACTCGCGCTCGAGGACGCCGGTCTGCAAGCCGGCGACATCGCGCACATCAACGCGCACGGCACGTCGACGCCGTTGAACGATGCCGCGGAGGCGGAGGCGATCGCCGCGCTGTTCGGCGCGCCCGGTCCCGCGGTCACGTCGACGAAGGGCGTGACCGGCCACGCGCTCGGTGCCGCAGGGGCGCTCGAAGCAGCAGCCGTCGTGCTCGCGATGCAGCACGGTGTCATCCCCCCGACCGACGGCACCAAGGCGGTCGATCCCGCCCTGCCGTCGATCGACCTCGTGCTCCACGAGCCGCGGGAGTGGACCCCCGGCCCGACGCTGTCGAACAGCTTCGGCTTCGGCGGCCACAACGGCACGCTGGTGCTTGCGCCGCCGAGCTGACGTCAGCTGAGCAGCGCACCCTCCAGGCGGAGGAGGTGCAGCTTCAGCTCGAGTCCCCCGCCGTACCCGCCGAGGGAGCCACCGGTGCGCAGCACGCGGTGGCACGGCACCACGATCGGCACCGGGTTCGTCGCCATGGCCGTACCGACGGCGCGACTCGCGCGCGGGTTGCCGACGCGCACCGCGAGCTCCTTGTAGCTCACGACCTCGCCGAAGCGGACCTCGGTGTACAGCCGCTCGAGCACGGTGCGGCGGAAGCCGCGTGTCATGCGCCAGTCGACGGGCACGTCGAAGGACGTCCGCTTGCCGGCGAAGTACTGGTCGAGCTGCCGGCGTACACCGTCGACCCGCTTCGGGTGCTCGACCACCCGCGGCGACACCTCGTCGACGAGGTTCTCGAGGAACACGTCCTCGTCGACGTTGGGCAGCGCCAGGTGCACGAGTCCCTCGTCCGTGGCCGCGACACGCATGTCGCCGTACGGGGTGTCGACACGCGACCACGCCACGTCGATCAGTCCCTCGCGGTCCGCCTCGCGGCGGAACGAGGCCAACACGTCGTCGAGGTCGTCGACGGCGGGGCCGTTGCGGAGTTGTGCCTCGATCGAGCTCATGTCGTCTCCTCCCGGAGTCGTTGCAGCGCGGCGCGCACGTTCTGGCGCGCCGCCGCCTCCGAACACTCGAGCGCCGCGCCGATCTCCGCGTACGAACGATCGGCGACGTAGCGCAGCAACACCGCGCTGCGTTGTTTCGTCGGCAGCGCGCCCACCTTCTTCCACAGCGCGCCGTCGGGCGGGTCCGGCAGCTCCGTCATCTCGGCGCCGCCCACGTCGACTGCCGCGCCCACCGGCACGGCGCGGCGCTCACGTGATCGCGCCGAGTCGATCACCTTGTGATGGGCGATCGTGAACAGCCACCCGCCGACGTTGTCGCGGTGCTGCAGCCGCGGATACGCCCGCAGTGCGGCGAGCATCGTCTCCTGGAAGCAGTCGTTGGCGTCGTGCACGCCGACCGCGGCCACGAGGTAGCGGTACAAGGGCTGGCCGTGCTCGTCGATCACGGCCTGGAAGGCGGGCGGCCTCATGTCAGGAGAACGACGGCCGCCGCCCGCGCGTGAGATCGTGCACGCCACGAGCCATGCCCCCACACTACGTGCGCGGCCGGCCGGAACGAGTGGGGTGTCGGTGTTCTCACGGCAACGGCGGCGTCGTGAAGACCTCCATGTTGTGACCGTCGGGATCCGAGAAGTAGAAGCCCCGACCCCCTGCGCGACCGTTGATCTGACCGGGGTGCCGATGGCCTGGGTCGGCGTAGTAGTCGATGTCTCGATCGCGGACCCTGGCGAAGATCTCGTCGAACTCCTCGTCGGTCACGAGGAACGCGCAGTGCTGCGCGACCAACTCGGTGGCGTCGTCGTAGTCGAGGGTCACGCCGTTCGCCACGCGCACCGCGACGAAGTGGCTGACCTCGGTCGGCGGCGGGAGGCCGAGCACGTCGGCCAGGAACCGTGCGGACGCGTGCTTGTCGCGACTGCGAACGATGATGTGGTTCAACTCAACGGGCACGTCGAGCCCCCTTGCTCCGCGACGCACGGCCATTGTCGCCCTCGCGAGCCGAGACGGCGCCGTCCTGCCGGAGTCCTGTGTGCAGGATGGCCTCGGCCATCGTCGCCTCGAGCGGGGTCGAGGACGTTCCCGATCTGCATCGCGCACGCGCCATGACTCCGTTGGGCGAGGTCTGCGCCTCAGCTCGGCGGGGGGAGGAACGGGTACGCCGAGCTGGGTACACCGGCAAGCTCCTTGCCGAGCGCGCTGAACACCATCGGCGAGAACATCACGTGGGATCCTGCGGCGTCGATGTCACGGCGCAGCCGGAGCAGCGGGGAACCGTCGCGCACGGCGTCGGTCCCGACGAGCGTGACCGCGGTCTCGACGGCCTGCTTCCCCGCGAGCAGCGCGTCGGCGCATGCCACACCGACGACAGCAGTCGTGTGCCTCGAGGGCTCATCGCCGCGTTCCGCCCGGGTCATCGCCGCGCCGATGGACTCGAGCAGCACTGCCCGCGCACCGCGGAGGCGGATCTCCGCCTTCGCGAACTCGACCTGGTGCCACGGGTTGTCCGCCAGGCGTGGCTTCGGTCCCATCTTCGGAGGGCCGGCTGCCTCGCGCACGGCGCGCGCACCGACGACGTCGAGTGCCGCTCGCCCGATACCGAGCGGCACTGCCGCGAGGCACGGCCCGAGGACGTCGAAGGTGCGCAGCCGGAAGATGGCGTCATCCGGCCACTTGTCGACCCACAACGACGAGATCAGCTCCGGTTCGAGCACCGCGTCGGCGACGATGTCGTGGCTCCCGGTCGCTCGCAGGCCGTCGGTGTTCCAGGTCTCCTCGATCGCGAACTGGTCCCGCGTGAGGAACGCGAGGCCGAGCTCGACGCCGTGCTCGCTCACCTTCGGACGGCCGTCCTCGGTGAGGATGACACCGGAGGCCGACACCGCGGCGTTGGTGCAGTTGGACGAATACGGCCAGCGCCCAGCGACGCGCACCTTGGCATTCTCCGGCAGCGCCATCGCACCCGGTGCGAACGGCCCGGC
>Ga0070741_10013523_pt1 | contig 14377 bp, 16 predicted proteins | sample Coa_R1_4_FD_66440 | JGI IMG/M metagenome (GOLD analysis project Ga0070741, IMG submission 66440) | Surface soil microbial communities from Centralia Pennsylvania, which are recovering from an underground coalmine fire - Coalmine... | ecosystem: Environmental > Terrestrial > Soil > Unclassified ...
TCCGCGGCAGGGTCCTTCGCGTTGCCCGACCGTTATTTCGAAGTCCGGCGCCAAGCGCAAGACTCCGGTGGGGACAGCCCGCTTTCGGCCTTGCGTCCGACAGGTCGGGGGATAAGAACAGTCCAGCCCTCCAGGTCCGGACCCTCCCCATGCTGCATTGGTTTCAGGCGTTGATGCCGAAGGAAGAAAAGTTCTTCGAGCTTTTCGCCGAGCATTCGCGCGCCGTCGTCGCGGGGGCCGTCGCGCTGCGCGCCATGATGGAAGGCGGCGAGGCGCTCAAGCGCAACTACCAGACCGTCATGGACCGCGAGCACGACGCCGACAATGCGACGCGCGACGTGCTCATCGCCGTGCGCCGCACCTTCATCACGCCGTTCGACCGCGGCAACATCCGCGACCTCATCACGTCGATGGATAACGCCATCGACCAGATGCAGAAGACCGCCAAGGCGATCCAGCTGTTCGACGTCACCACTTTCACGCAGCAGATGAAGGACATGGCGGACATCATCGTCAAATGCGCCGAGCTGGTGCAGGAGGGCGTGCCGCTGCTGCGCTCGATCGGCTCGCAGGCCGCGCGCATCAGCTCGATCAGCGAGCAGATCTCGGCGCTCGAAGGCCAGGCCGACGAAATGCACGACAAGGGCGTGCACGCCTCCTACCGGGCGGCGTTGAACGGCAACCCGCTCGACTTCTTCGTCGGCAACGAAGTGTACGACCACCTCGAGAAGGTCGTCGACCGCTTCGACGACGTCGCGAACATCCTGCACGGCATCGTCATCGAACACGTCTAGCCGGGGCCAGTGAACAATGAGTGGCGGGCTTGCATTGCCCCTGTTGCTGGCCCTGATCGCCATTGCGCTGGCATTCGATTTTCTCAACGGCATGAACGACGCCGCCAACTCGATCGCCACCGTGGTGTCGACGCGCGTGCTGCGGCCGCACTACGCCGTGATCTGGGCGGCGTTCTTCAACTTCGTCGCCTTCCTGGTGTTCGGCTTGCACGTCGCCGAGACCGTCGGCCGCGGCATCGTGCAGGCCGATATCGTCAACGCCCGGGTGATTTTCGGGGCGCTGACCGGCGCCATCGTCTGGCAGATCATCACCAACCGGCTCGGCATCCCGTCATCGAGCTCGCACGCGCTGATCGGCGGCCTGGTCGGCGCCGGGCTCGCCAAGGCCGGCATCGACGCCGTGGTCTGGGGCGGCGTGTTCAAGACCGTCGCCGGCATCGTGCTGGCGCCGGGGCTCGGCTGCATCCTGGCGCTGTTCCTGGTGCTGCTGGTGTCGTGGTCGTTCCTGCGCTTCACGCCCTACGGCGTCGACCGGTTTTTCCGCCGCGCGCAATTCGTCTCCGCCTCGCTCTATGCGCTCGGCCACGGCGGCAACGACGCGCAGAAGACCATGGGCATCATCGCGGTGCTGCTCTACTCGCAGGGCTATCTCGGCGGCAGCTTCGCCGTGCCGCTGTGGGTGGTGCTCGCCTGCCAGACCGCGATGGCGCTCGGCACGCTGGCCGGCGGCTGGCGCATCGTCAGGACCATGGGTTCGAAGATCACCCGGCTGACGCCGATGCAGGGCTGCGCCGCCGAGACTGCGGGCTCGATCATGCTGTTCACCGCCACCGAGCTCGGCATTCCGGTGTCGACCACCCACACCATCACCGGCAGCATCATCGGCGTCGGCGCCGCCAAGAAGGCCTCCGCCGTGCGCTGGAGCGTGGCGCGGCAGATCGTCATCGCCTGGATCATCACCATCCCGGCGGCCGGCACCATGGCGGCGCTGTTCTATCTGCTGGCCGGGCTCGTTGGCTGAGGCGGCCATCCGTCGGCAGCCGGGCGCCATTGTAAGACGTAAGACGGTAAGCTAAATTGTCCATCATGAAACGCCGCACCACATCCGCGAGCTACTCAAAGGTTTCGGTGAAAAGCCAGACCGTACTGCCGCGCGAGGTGCGCACCAGGCTCGGTGTCAGGCCCGGCGACACGCTGCGCTATCGCCTGACCGATCAAGGCGTGCTCATCGACAAAGCGCCAGCCGAGGCCGACGACCCGTTCGCAACGTTCTCGGAGTGGGCCAGCGACGCCGACGAAAAGGCCTATGCCAAGCTCTGAGCCGGAGCGCTTTGGCGTTTTCGACGTCGTCGTCGTGCCTTTCCCTTATGCCGACCGCCTTGCCGAGAAGCGCCGGCCAGCGCTTGTGATTTCGGGTCCACGGCTGGCTCCCACCGGACTGCTTTGGGTCGCAATGATCACCAGCGCGGACAACGAGCATTGGCCATTCGACGTGCCGATCGCGGATCTCAAGCGCTCCGGGCTCCCGGCGTCGTCCGTCGTGCGGACAACCAAAGTCGCGTGTATCGAAGCCGCCCGTGTCGAACGGCGCGCAGGACACCTCGACAAGGCGACGGCGCGCACCGTGGCGCAGCGACTGCGCGGCTTGCTGGGCTCGCCTTAGAGCCTCACAACCACTTCTTCCATTTGAAGTAGACGATCGGCAGCACGGCGGCGAGCACCATCACGACCAGGGCGAAGGGGTAGCCCCACTCCCAGTCGAGCTCGATCATGTTGTGGTGGAAATTCATGCCGTAGATCGAGGCCACCAGCGTCGGCGGCATGAAGATCACCGCCGCGATCGAGAAGATCTTGATGATGGCGTTCTGCTCCAGGTTGACGACGCCGAGCATGGCCTCGAGCAGGAAGGTGATCTTGTTGGCGAGATAGGTGGCGTGGTCGGACAGCGAGGCGGTGTCGCGCCGCATCGACTGCAGGTGCTCGCGCGTCGGCTTTGCCCACTTCATGGCCTCGGCCTCGTTGTGCAGGAACAACAGCAGCCGGCCGATCGACACCAGGCTCTCGCGCACCTTCGAGGTCAGGTCGCCCTTGCGGCCGAGCGCCTTGAGCACGTCCTTGTACTCCGGCTCGGTGGCGCCCTCCTCCGGCTCGAAGATGGTGTGCGAGATCTGGTCGACCTCGGCGCCGACGCGCTCGAGAATGTCGGCGGCGCGGTCGATCACCGCGTCGACCAGGTCGATCATCACCGATTCGCCGCTGAGCTTGGGCGGGCAATTGCGCGCCAGCTTGTGCTCGACGATGGCGAAGGGCCGCGGCTCGTCGTAGCGCACCGTGAGCAGGCGGTGGCCGGCGAGGATGAAGGTCACCGGCGTCGTCTTCGGCGTCATGGTGTCGGAGTGGCACATCAGCGTCGCGGTCATGTAGCGCGCGCCGTTCTCGACATAGAGCCGGCTCGACACCTCGATTTCCTGCATCTCCTCGCGCGTCGGCACGGCGATGCCGAGCAGGCTCTCGACCTGCCTGTCTTCCTGCGCGGTGGGCGAGACAAGATCGAGCCAGACCGCCGCTTCCGGCGGCGGCGTGCCGGGCTCAGAGGCTATGCGCTGCAGCGATGCGCCCTGCGGAACGTAGACGGACAGCATGAAACCCCACCCGCGATCAGGCGCCTGTCATGACCCGATCGCGGCGGATTGCGCAAGACAATAAATCGATTGGCCGCAGCAGGCGGCCCGTGTCGGCCCGTGCCGGCCCGCTATGGTCGCGGCGCTCTAGTCGGCGTCGTAGGCGCCGGCATCGCGCACCGAGCGCAGCTCGCCCTGGTGGCGCACGGCGGCGGCCACCGCCGAGATTCCGATCTTGCCGTAGCGGTCGTCGAGGTTGGCGAATTGGCGGCGGGAGTCTTTTTGCGGCTCCGTTGTCTTCAGCGAGTCCATAAATCTCACGTCCCTTCTTGGCAGGCGTTGTCCTCTGGCCTGACTGTGTTGTCCGACTGGGGCGGAAATACGCAGGCAATCGTCCGCTATCGTGACATTTGCCGGCGCGCCTTGAGCTGGCGCAATATACCGGGGGTTAAGGTAAACCCGGCCTTAAGGTTCTCCCGGCAAGCTGACAAAATCATGAGTTCCCAGGCGGTTGCCGCAGCTGCGGCATTCTTGCAACAGGTCCACAGGAAGGGCCCGGCGATACGCCGGAAAACGTGGCGCCGCCGCGGTTTTTTAGCTTAATAACCGCAACGGGGACGGAAGTCAGAGGCGGCCGGCGCGCTTTGGTCCCGGTTCGTGAAACAGAGGAAAACAATGACCGTTCGGGGGTTGGTTGTCGCGCTGGTCGGGTTGTCGCTTGGCGGCTGCATGCAGGCCACCCTCGACCCGTCGTCGGACGCAAATCTCACGCCGCGCGACAAGAAGCTGCTCGCGGCGGCGCCTTACGAGAAGGTGACGATCGCGGAACCCTACCAGCGCCACATCGTGACCTGGCACCGCCGTGAAATGCCCGGCACCATCGTCATCGATTCCGACGCGCGCTATCTCTACTACGTGCTGCCGAACAGCCAAGCGATCCGCTACGGCGTGACCGTCGGCGAGGAAGCGATGGCCTGGTCGGGCGTCGCCAAGATCGGCCGCATGACCGAATGGCCGTCCTGGACGCCGACGCCCAGCGAGCGCGCGCGCATGGACGTGCCGGCCTTCGTCAGCCCGGGCCCGCAGAACCCGATGGGCGCGCGCGCCATGTACCTGTTCGACGGCAACAAGGACACGCTGTACCGCATCCACGGCACCAACCAGCCGGAATATATCGGCCAGGCGATTTCCTCGGGCTGCATCCGCATGACCAACGAGGACGTCATCGACCTGTACAAGCGGGTCAAGCCGGGCACCGTGGTGGTGGTGCTGGCGCCGGGCCAAGGCGACTCGCCGTTCAATCCGCAGCGCATGGCGGCGGCCGGGCCGCGGATCGGCGGCGCGCACTGAGCGTCCGCGCATTTGGAAAGGAAACGGCGCCCCCCGCGGGCGCCGTTTTTGCTAGCCGAGCGTGATGCGCACGATTTCCGGCGGCACGCCGAGGCGCAGCGGCACTTTCGAGCAGCCGAGCCCGCCGGACACCACCATGTGGCGGCCGCGCTCGACGATGTGGCCGTAGGCGAAGCGCGCGCCGTATTGCGACGGCGCCCAGACCGGCGCCAGCAGCGGCAGGCGGATCTGGCCGCCATGGGTGTGGCCGGCAACGGTGAGCGCCACACGCTCCGGCACGCGCGTGAAGATGTCGGGCTCGTGCGCCAGCAGAATGACCGGGTCGCCGGTCGTAACGCGCGCCAGCGTGCCGGGCAGATCGTCGGCGCCGAGAAAGCGGCCGGGGCTGACATAATGGGCAAGCTGGTCGCCGAGGCCGGCGAGCCAGAAGCGCTCGCCTTCCCGGCCGATCAGCAGCGCGTCGTTTTCCAAAAGCGGCACCGGGATGCCGGCAAAGGCGGCGCGCACCGCGGCTTCGGCGTACCACCAGTCGTGATTGCCGAGGATGGCGTAGACGCCGAGCGGCGCCGACAGCCGCGCCAGCTCCGCCGCCCAAGCGGCGGGCGCCACGCGTTCGGTGACAAAGCGGTGGGTGGCGAAATAATCGCCCAGCACCACGATGAGGTCGGACTTGAGCGCCTGCGCGGCATCGACCACCGCGCGCACCCGCGCGATCCCCATGTTGGGACCGCCGGCGTGGAGATCGGCGATCGCCGTGACGGTCAGGCGCTGACCCCTGCGCCAGCCGGGCGGCGACAGCGTGTAATCGGTGACGACAAGGCCGGTGGCGGCTTCGGCCGCGGCATAGGCCGCCGTGCTCGGCAGCATCAGGCCGGCTGCGCCGGCAAGCCCGAGGCCGGCCTTGATCAGGCCGCGCCGGGTCACTCCGGCTTGCGGCCGCGCCAGGAACTCGGAGGCTTTGCCGATGGTCATGGTCGGACCACTTAAGGCTTCAAACTGTGAAGGGAAAATGGCCGCCGGTCACAGTTTGCGGGAATGCTTAACGATCTCGGCCTCGGACGGGCGCGGGCGCGGCAGCGGCACCGGCGGCGGCGGTTCGCGGACCTCCCATTGGCAGATGCGATAGCCGTTGCGGCGGGCGACGACGTCGAGATGGATATGGCCCTCGTGATGGGCGTCGGCGCCGGGCCCGAGCACGGTGGTGAAGCGGTGGCAGGCGGTCTCGCGCAGGGCCTCGCGCAGCGGCTTGTCGACGGCAACGTCGGTCAGTTCCAGGCGGCGGCCGTCGGCAAGATGCAAGGCGCGCACATCGAGCCCGAGCCCATGGGCGTGCTCGCTGAGCCTGGCGCCGGGGACGCGGTTGCGGCTGCGGCACTCGTAGGAATCGTAATTCTCGATAGCGGCGAGCGGCGAGCCGAGTGCGGCGGCGCGCGGCGCGGCCTCCTCGCGCAGCCAGGCGGCGACCGATTCGGCCATGCCGCAATGGAGCAGCGCCGGCGGCTGGATGGCGACGCGCCGCTGGTCAGGCAGCCGCACCGCCTCGAGCTCGACCATGTCGGCGCCGCCGCAGGCCTCCGGCCCGATCAGCCGCGGCATCGCTGCGATCTCGGCCATGGCGGCGAGCCGGTCGTCGCAATCGGTCGGCCGGTCGCTGACCGCGGCGGGGTTGAAATCGAGGCCGGCAACCGCCTCGGCAAAGCTGCGCGGCTCCGGCCAGATGTCCGGCCGCGGCCGCGGCAGCGGCACGGGCTCGGCGGCGAGCGCGCTCACGGTCATGGCCGCCAGAAAAACCGCCGTCAGGAGCCGCATGGCTGGAGGTGAGCCGCCCATGGATTGAGGCTTTGAAGCCAAAATGTCCCGCCCTGCGTAGCTTCCACGAACCGCGATCCGCGGCTAACCTTATACCCGTCCGGCGAGGGGCGCCGGTCCAAAAAGATCAGCGCATGGTGGCAAACCATGCGCCGCGACGATAGGAGGGGAATGCCATGCTCGGTCTGATGCAGGACTGGCCGCTGTTGTGCCATCGCATCATCGACCATGCCGCCAAATATCACGGCGAGCGCAAGGTCATCACGCGTTCGGTCGAGGGACCGATCGTCGAAACCAATTACGCCGAGATCAGGCGGCGCGCCAGGAAGGTCGCCAAGCGCCTGGAGAAGGACGGCATCAAGCTCGGCGACCGCGTCGCCACCATGGCCTGGAACACCTGGCGCCACCTCGAAACCTGGTACGGCATTCTCGGCCTCGGCGCCATCTACCACACCGTCAACCCGCGGCTGTTCCACGACCAGATCTGCTGGATCATCAATCATGCCGAAGACCGCATGATGTTCGTCGATTCGACCTTCGTGCCGGCGCTGGAAAGCGCGCTCGAAAAGAACCCGGCCGGGGGAAAAACCATCGAGCGCTTCGTCGTGCTCACCGATGCCGCCCATATGCCGAACACCAGGCTGCGCAACGCGGTCTGCTACGAGGACTGGATCGCCGAGGTCGACGACGACTTCGAATGGCGCCAGTTCGACGAGAACACCGCCGCCGGCATGTGCTACACCTCCGGCACCACCGGCAATCCCAAGGGCGTGCTCTATTCGCACCGCTCCAACGTGCTGCACGCCTTTATGGCGGCGCTGCCGGACTCCAAGAACATCTCGTCGCGCGACGTGGTGATGCCGGTGGTGCCGATGTTCCACGCCAACGGCTGGTCGCTCGCCTTCTCGACGCCGATGATCGGTGCGACGCTGGTGCTGCCGGGACCGAAGCTCGACGGCGCCTCGATCTACGAGCTGCTCAACACCTACAAAGTGAGCTTCACCGCAGCGGTGCCGACGGTATGGCTGATGCTGCTGCAGGATCTCGAAAAGACCGGCGGCAAGCTGCCCTACCTCAAGCGCGTCGTCATCGGCGGCTCGGCCTGCCCGCGCGCCATGACCAAGACCTTCCAGGACGTCTACGGCGTCGAGGTGATCCACGCCTGGGGCATGACCGAGATGAGCCCGCTCGGCTCGCTCTGCACCATGAAGCCGGAATATGCCGCGCTCACCGGCGAGGCCAAGCTCGACATCCAGCAGAAGGCGGGCCATCCGCCGTTCGGCGTCGAGATGAAGATCACCGACGACAACAACAGGGAGCTGCCCTGGGACGGCAAGACCTTCGGCCGGCTCAAGGTGCGCGGACCGGCGGTGGCCAAGGCCTATTACAAGGGCGAAGGCTCCGAGGTGTTCGAGAAGGACGGCTGGTTCGACACCGGCGACGTCGCCACCATCGACCAATACGGCTACATGCAGATCACCGACCGCGCCAAGGACGTCATCAAGTCCGGCGGCGAGTGGATTTCCACCATCGACCTGGAAAACCTCGCGGTCGGCCATCCCAAGGTGGCGGAAGCCGCCGCCATCGGCGTCACCCACCCGAAATGGGACGAGCGGCCGCTGCTGGTCATCGTGCTCAAGAAGGGCGAGACCGCGACCAAGGAGGACATCCTCGGCTTCATGCAGGGCAAGATCGCCAAATGGTGGATGCCGGACGACGTGGTGTTCGTCAGCGAGATCCCGCACACCGCGACCGGCAAGATCCAGAAGACGGCGCTGCGCCAGCAGTTCAAGGACTACCGGCTGCCGACGGCGCAGGCGGCGGAGTAGCCTAATTCAAAATTACGGTCGCCCAAGGCTGCCCCGGACGGGCGGCTTGTTTGCCCGTTTCCCGCCTGATCCACTCGTGCTACAATTTTCGCGTGCATATAGATTGGGGGGTGTTATGCGCAAGCGCGTTCCACCGGCGGGCGGCGATTTATCGGTAAACGCGGTGGCAGGCTCCTATGTCGTTCTTCTCGGCATCAACATCTCTGAGGCAAAGCGGCAGGGCTTGCGCGGTTTCGCGATCAAGCGGACCGATCACACCGAACAAGAAGAATACTGGATGTCGGGCACGAAAGTATTTGAAAGCGTCGAGCCCCATCCGGCGCAGGGCGGCCAATATTCCAGCCTGAAGCACCCGTTTCAATCGTTTCAGTGGGCCGACTATAGCGCCAAGCCCGGATACAATTACACCTATACAGTTGTCGCCATGTACGGCGATCCAAAGAATCTCGAGCAACGGATGTCGGTCGCCGTGGACGTAACGACCGAGCCGATCGTCGGCGCAACTCACACGGTGCATTTCAACCGCGGCTCGCCCGCGACGCAGGAATACGCGCGTCGATTCCATAACCAATGGCCTAGTGTCTATGGACAAGCGGCCTACGATTGGCTGTCGCGGGGCTTGGTCGAGGGCATCATTTCATTTATCCAGCGAGCGGCCGGCGCCGAGTTCGGTCTTAAAGGTGCTTTCTATGAATTTCAGTGGCCCGCAGTCCTTAACGAACTTGCGGCCGCGAAGGCGCGCGACGTCGACGTTCACATCGTTTTCGACGACATCGATAATGAAACCGGACCGCATGGCGACAACGAGGATGCCATCAAGGCGAGTCACCTCGGGTCGGTGACCACACCGCGCACCAATGGTACGCTCATGCACAACAAATTCTTGGTCTTGACCAAGAACGGCAAGCCGCAGGCCGTACTATTCGGCTCGACCAATCTGACGGAGAACGGCCTTTACGGCCACGCAAACTGCGCGCACATCGTCGAAAACAAGGCGATCGCCCAAAAATACCTCGACTTCCACGATAAGCTGACGACCGATCCGGAAACGGGGCGTGGCAATACCTACAAAACGTGGACGATCGACCAGACGCCTGCGCCGGCGACGGAGTTCATCGACGGCATGGCGGCCGTCTTCTCGCCGCGCGCCAACCTTGATGCGCTTAATTGGTACGGCAAGCTCGCCGACGAAGCAAAGAAAGGTCTGTTCATGACCTTCGCTTTCGGCATGAACAAGACGTTTCAAGGCGTCTACGGCAAGGATGATGACATTCTGCGCTTCGGCCTGATGGAAAAGGAATGGAACGGGCCTAACAAAGATGCGCAAATCGCGGCCGTTCGCGCCTTACAAGCGCGACCCAACGTCGTGATCGCCATTGGCAATCGCATTCCGCTCAACAATTTCGATCAGTGGCTGAAAGAACTCGACCGAATCGGCGATCGTGTCAACGTGCATTGGATTCACCTGAAGTTCATGTTGCTCGATCCGCTGTCGAGCAATCCAACGGTCGTCACGGGCTCTGCGAATTTCAGCGACGCCAGCACGAAGACGAACGACGAGAATATGCTCGTCATCCGGGGTAATACCCGCGTCGCCGACATTTATCTCGGCGAATACATGCGGCTCTATTCGCATTATGCGTTCCGCGAGGCGGTCAACATCTTTCTGCAACGGAACCCAGGCGCAAAACCGGAGGACATGAAGCAAGGTTTTCTGATTGAGACCGGCGACTGGACGGCGTCCTATTTCGATCCGAACGACAAGAGCGCGCGAATGGCTCGCCGACTTTATTTTGCCGCTTAATTGCAATAAAGTGGCTGGCAAAGGTTAGGCCAAACGCTCAAGGGGCCGGCTGCCGCCCGGCGCGTTTGCGCGCGGTCTTGCGCCGCCGCGGGCTTGCCATGGCGCGGGCGATCAGCTCCCCGGCGCGCCGCATGAAGCCCGCAGGGTCGGCCGCCGCGACGGCGCTGGTGCCGCCGCACAATGCCAACGCGCCATCGAGCTGGGCCGCGCGCTTGGCCCGCCGCTTCGCCCTGCGTTTCACGCCGAGTCCGCTCCAAGTCCGTTCGATGTCAGTTATGCGACACTGCGGCAACAGCACGTTGCGCGGATCGTTCCCGGAAACGGCGGCGCAAATGCGAAAAAGCGCCGGCGCATTTAATGGTGCCCAACACGGCAAACGATATGGACAGCGGCGCCGGTCCGCCCCACACTGGCTTACCTCGGGGTCGTAAAGGGGGGCGATATGCCGACATTTCGCGCGCCCGCTCAGCTGACGCGGGCCGTGCCGATGATCTGCCCGAAATGCGGCGGCAGGGCGCCGCTGATCCGCATGTCGCCGGACGCCTTCACCCGCGGCAAGACCGAAATCTGGACCTACGAGTGCTCGGCCTGCGGCCACAAGGTGGAAAAGAGCGTGGACACGGGCGCCGCCTCGCCGTCGTGACCGCGTCCGGCAAGGCGTAAGCGGCCGGCGCAACCAATCCGCGTTTGGCGCGCGCGTAAGCGCCCAAAATCCGCCTGCGGCGGCGGCTTTCGTCTCCCGATTGCCTCAGTTGCCGCTTCCCTCTATCCATGGCCCGGCAGCGGGCGAGTGCGGCGTCATGCGAAGCTTTTCACGAGGTCCGGTCTACGAGGCGCCGGTGTCGCGCGTGGCGGCATGGTCGGCGCGTTTTGCCTGGTTCGCCGTCGCCGTCGCGATCCTGTCGATCATCATCGTGCGCACCGGCTTCCTCGAGATCGCGCCGGCGCTCGCCACTTTCGCGGCGTCGCTGATGTTCGCAGGCCTCGCCATCCTGCTCTCATTTGCCGCCTTCATCGTGATCTGGCGCCAGGGCTTGAGCGGGCTCGGCCGCGCCGTCGGCGGCCTGCTGCTCGGCATCCTGCTGCTCGCCTATCCCGGCTATCTCGGCTACCGCGCCTCCAAACTGCCGGCGATCAACGACATCACCACCGATCCGGCCAACCCGCCGCGCTTTGCCGTGCTGGCGCGGCTGCGTCCGCGCGGCACCAGCGACTACCCCGGCGCGCGCTTTGCCGAACTGCAGCGCAAGGCCTATCCCGACATCGAGCCGCTGCAATACGACGCGCCGGCGGCAACCGTCTACAAGGTCGCGCTCGACGTCGTCACCAAGCGCAAATGGAACATCCTCGACCAGCAGCCGCCGGCGCCGCGGCGGCCCGGCGACATCGAGGCGGTGGCGCGCACGCTGATCATGGGCTTTCGCGACGACGTCGTGGTGCGGGTGACCCAGGTCGGCACCGGCACGCGCCTCGACGTGCGCTCGGCCTCGCGCTACGGCACGCACGATTTCGGCACCAATGCGCGCCGCGTCGTCTCGCTACTCTCCGACATCGACGACGCCATGGACGACGAACTGAGCAAACCGGCGGCGGCGCCGAAGGAAGAGAAGGAGCCGCCGAAGAAGCGAACGCCGACGCGGCGCGGCGGCAGGCGCTGATCGCGGCTCAGTGCCGCGCCAGCAGAAAACCGGGCTCTCAACAGCATCGGCGACCGCCCGCGTCCCCGTTTGCGCGGCGACGCGAGCGATCAGCGCGCCAGCCGATAAACGCCGTCGATCGCCGGCTGGCCGTCGGTCTCGACCAGGCCGCGCGCCACCAGATCCTCCATGTGCGCCAGCACCGACAGGCCGGCGGCGCCGGTGAGCCGCGGGTCGATGCCGATATAGATCGCGCGCACGATCGAGGGGATGTCGGTCTCGCCTTTGGCCAGGCGGTGCAGGATCGAGGCCTCGCGCGCCTTGCGGTGCAGGATGTAATAGTTGACGAAGCGCGGCGCGTCCTTGATGGCCGGGCCGTGGCCGGGCAGATAGATCGTCTCCTCGCGCCGGGCGAGCTTGGCGAGCGAGGCCATGTAGTCGCTCATGGCGCCGTCGGGCGGCGCCACGATCGAGGTCGCCCAGGCCATGACGTGATCGCCGGCGAACAGCAGGGCGCGGCCCTTGAGCGCATAAGCCATGTGGTTGGCGGTGTGGCCGGGTGTCGCGACCGCTTCGATCGCCCAGCCGTCGCCTTCGATGACGGCGCCGTCGCCGAGCCGCACGTCCGGCATGAAATCGCGGTCGCCGCTCGAATCGAGCGGGTTGTGCTCGCCGATGTGCAGCGGCCGCGCGGCGCGGTGCGGGCCCTCGGCATAGACGGTGGCGCCGGTGTGCGCCTTGACCGCCGGCACCGCCGGCGAATGGTCGCGGTGGGTATGGGTGACGAAGATCGCGGTCACCGTCTCGTTGCGCACGGCATCGAGCAGCGCAGCCGTATGCGCCGCATCGGCCGGGCCGGGATCGATGATCGCGACCTTGCCGCGGCCGACGATGTAGCTGACGGTGCCCTTGAAGGTGAACGGCCCGGGATTGTTGGCCATCACGCGGCGCACGCCCGGCAGCACCTCGTCCACCGTGTCGGGCGCAAGTTCGAGCGTCTTGTCGAAGGGGATGTCCTCGCTCATGGCCCGCGAGCACATGCCCCACCAACGCCGCGTCCGTCAACGGTTTTCCCGATTTGACACAGGTCCTGCGCCACGACTTTGCCAAACAGCGCCCGCGAAAAAGCCTTGGGCGGTTGCTGGATTCGGCCCCGGCATGACGGAGCGGACGGAGGGGACATGCGCTGCCTGATTGCGGGAATCATCGCCCTATTGCTGCTGGCGCCGGCTGGGGCCGCGCCGGTCAAGGCGACCGATCTCGTCTCGACCAACGCCATCTTGCACTGGATCAACCACTATCGCGAGCATCCCGACCCTGCGGGCGTGCCGAAGCTGCTGCAAGCCGCGAGCGGCTTCGGCGCCTTCGACAACCCGGAGCGCGCCGGCATCTATGTCGGCTTCCTCGCCGGCGTGCTGGCGGAAAATCCGGCCGCGGCCGAGGAGATCGCCGCCCGCGCGCTCGCCATGCAGGAGCGCGACCGCTGGGTGGTGATGCGCGCCATCGCCTATTCCGGGCTGCCCAACTGGCAGGTGCTGCTGCGGCGCTTTGCCTGCCGCATGCCGCGCTACGACGTGCTGAGCGACCGCTATATCAACGGCAAGATGGCGACGCTCGCCGATTTCGAAGTGCCGCCCAGCCCCGGCGCCTTCGAGCGCATGCGCGAGCGGCTGTTCGGCAAGCCGGCCGGCCCGCTGATCATGGAGCCGAGCGCCGAATCGCTCGACCTGTGGTGGGGCTTTTATTTCGCGACCGGCGGCTACGGCCCGGTGATGCACATCGTCGACATGCTGCCGCTCGCCGCCGACCACGACGACGCCGACCGCCTCGCCACCGGCAGCATGGCCAAATACAGCCTCGCCAGCAACGCCGCCGCCGACGCCGGGCTGCTCGCCATGCTCAAGATGTCGCGCAAGGCGCGCGGCCAGTCGAAGGAGGTGGTCAAGCAGCTCGACGAGGTGATCGACGCCGCCGAGACGGTCGACACCGGCCGCATCCGCAAGGCGGCGCTGGCCGCCATCGAGGACGTCCGCGCCAGGGGGCCGGCCTACAAGCGCACGGCGTCGTGGTGGTCCTATCTCGGCCAGTCGGCGATCGCCGGCGGCTGCATCGCCGCGGCAATGCTGGGCCAGGTCGAATTCGGCATCCCCTGCGTCGTCGGCGGCGCGGCGTCCTCGGCCGGGCTCAACTTCCTGACCAACAGCCCGCAATGACGCTGGCGCGCACGCTCGTTCCGGCGCTGTGGCTGTGCTGGATCGCCTACTGGGCGATCGCAGCGCGCGGCGTCAAGCGCACCGCGCGGCGCGAATCGCTGCGCTCGCGGCTGAGCCATCAGCTGCCGCTGCTCGGCGGCGCGGTGCTGATGGCGGTGCCGGTCGGCGGCGTGCTCGACGCCCGCTTCGTGCCGGCGACGCCGCTCTGGCAGTGGCTTGCGGTCGCGCTGCTCGCGCTCGGGCTCGGCTTCACCGTCTATGCGCGCATCTGGCTCGCCGGCAACTGGAGCTCGGAGGTCACCCTCAAGCAGGGCCACGAG